>Ga0315338_1000121_pt1 | contig 348918 bp, 315 predicted proteins | sample ASW8metaG_FD_204518 | JGI IMG/M metagenome (GOLD analysis project Ga0315338, IMG submission 204518) | Ammonia-oxidizing marine archaeal communities from Monterey Bay, California, United States - ASW #8 | ecosystem: Environmental > Aquatic > Marine > Coastal | place: USA: California | collected... | reverse complement strand
ACCACGGCACCCTCAACGTCGACTCCACCCCCGGCACCGGCACCACCTTCACCATCACCCTCCCCACCACCCAACCCCCCACCGAACCAGGACCCGAAGCGTGACCGCCACCGCGACATCACGGGTGAAGTCCCCATCGACGCATGAACCTGATGTCGACCGCGACGACGACGCGTTGTGGTCCCGCTTCCTGAGCTACCTGCCGATGGGCCAACGACTCGACGCGGCGAAGTTCTCGAAACGCCACACCGTGACCATGACCGCCGCCGCGATCATGGCCGTCATCGTCTTCGCCACCGGAGTCATCAACGGCGAGACCGTCTCGCACGTCGCACTCGAAATGACCCCGATGGCGCTCGCGATCGGGATCGGGCTCCGGACTCGCAGTCGCATCACCGCTGCCCTCACAGTGTCGTTCGCACTCATGGCCGCATCGTCGCTGTTCGTCCATTTCACCGGCGGACTGATCGAGGCGCACTTCCTCTTCTTCGTCCTCCTGCCCGTCGTCGCGCTCTACCAGGACTGGCGCGCCTTCATCGGCTCGGTCGTCTATGTCGTGTTGGACCACGCCATCGCGGGAACGCTCTCGCCGGAATCCGTCTACAACCATCAAGCCGCAATCGACAATCCGGTGTTGTGGGGGTTCATCCACGGCCTCTTCGTCGTGGGATTGGTGGTGGTTCTGGTCATCGAATGGAACTTCGCCGAGGCGGACCAACAGTTGGCCGAGAACCGGCTCGCCGATCTGGAGACGGCGCAGATCGAGTTGGTGCAGGCGCAGAAGTTGGAGTCGGTTGGTCAACTGGCGGCCGGTATCGCCCACGAGATCAACACCCCAATGCAATACATCGGCGACAACACCCACTTCCTCAAAGCCACCGTCACCCGACTCCTCGCCATCGCCGACGCCGCCCAAACCGCCATTGCCGACAACGCCACCGACGACGACCGCGCCGCCCTCGCCACCGCCCTCGAAAAATCCAAACTCCCCCGCCTCAAAGAACGCGCCCCCAAAGCCGCCGACGACGCCCTCGCCGGCGTCGAAAACGTCTCCCGCATCGTGCAAGCAATGAAACGGTTCTCGCACCCCGGCAGCGACCACATGGAACCCGTCGACCTCAACGACGCCATCACCACCACCATGACCGTCTGCCGCAACGAGTGGAAATACCACGCCGACATCGACACCCAACTCGCCGACAACCTCCCCCTCGTCGAAGCCAACCTCGGCCCCCTCAACCAGGTCTGGCTCAACATGATCGTCAACGCCACCCACGCCATCGCCGACAACCACCCCGAAGGCGACAAAGGCACCATCACCATCACCACCAAAGCCATCAACGACAACACCGCAGTCGAGATCACCATCACCGACACCGGCGCCGGCATCGAACCCGAAAACCTCGTCAAAATCTTCGACCACTTCTTCACCACCAAAGAAGTCGGCAAAGGCACCGGACAAGGCCTCGCCATCGCCCACCAAGTCATCGTCAAAGAACACCACGGCACCCTCAACGTCGACTCCACCCCCGGCACCGGCACCACCTTCACCATCACCCTCCCCACCACCCAACCCCCCACCGAACCAGGACCCGAAACATGAAGCTCCTCTTCGTGGACGATGAGCCGCTGGTGCTCTCCGGGATCGAAAACGCGCTGATCTTCGCGGACGACGATTGGGACGCCGATTTCGCCACCTCCGGTGAGGAGGCGATCGAGATGCTCGGCTCGACCCACTACGACCTCCTTGTCACCGATATGAAGATGCCGGGTCTGACGGGTGCCGATGTCCTTGAGTGGGCAAAGGCGAACCGCCCCGACGTTCTCCGACTCGTCCTCTCCGGCGAGATCGATGCCCACCTTGCCGAGCGGGCGATGCCGCTGGTCCACGAATTCGTGCCCAAGCCGTGCGATCCAGATGATCTCTTCGAGATCATCGATCGCGTGTACGGGGTCTCGCAGCAGCTCGAGGGAGGGACGGTACGCGACGTCCTGGGCTCACTCGACGCACTGCCCTCGCAGCCAGACCTTCACATCCAGATCAACGACGCGATCTCGCGTGACGAAGGAATCGGTGCCGTCGCCGCAGTGATCTCGCGCGATCTGGCGATCGCCTCGTCGGTGATCAAGACGGCGAACTCCGCGTTCTATGGGTTCCGAACTGCAGCCGAGACAGTGCGTGATGCGGTTTCGCGGCTCGGCATCGAAACCGTCCGCGGGATTGTGCTGAACGCCGAAGTGAGTGGCTGGGTCTCCCCGGAGCTGGCCGACAGTGTGTCTGTGCTCAACGAACACAGCGCCAGGGTGGCCGAGATCGTCCGCCACCTGGTCGGGCAGGACGTGCCACAAGCGTCCTTGGCTGCCCTCCTGCACGACATCGGCTCGCTGATCGTGATCGCTCGATTCCCCGAGCACCATCGTGAGTTGAACGAACGCCTCGCCGACCCGCTCGACATGCGCGAGGAGTACGAACGAGAGGCACTGGGAGCCACCCACAGCGAGATCGGCGCCTACATGCTCCAGATGTGGAACGCCGACCAGATCGTCGTGGAGACCGCCCTGCACCATCACGACCGAGCCAGCGGCGATGAATCGGCCCGCCGCATCATCGACGCGATCCTCGCGTCCGATGTGGCAATCTACGAACTCGAAGACGTCCCGCCCGGCCTCGATCCGGCGCTGGTCGAGCGGGCCCGGGAACTCGTCGCGGAGAGTGACGCAGCATGAGTGACAGCTGGATCCTCTGTGTCGACGACGAACCCAAGGTGCTCGAGGGCCTCGACCTCCAGCTCGGCTTCGACTACGACGTCAAGACCGCCGAGGGCGGCGAGGCAGGCCTCGAGCTCCTGCGCGCCGACCCGAACTGCGCCACGATCATCTCCGACATGCGCATGCCGGGGATGGACGGCGCCCAGTTCCTCGCCGCCGCCCGAGAGGTGAGCCCCGACGCCACCCGCATGTTGCTCACCGGTTTCACCGACCTCGACGCAGCCGTGGCCGCGATCAACAAGGGCGGCATCTTCCGCTTCATGACGAAGCCCACCGATCCCGACACACTGATGGGTGCAGTCGCGGACGGTGTACGGCAGTGGGAGCTGATCCGTAGCGAGCAAGTGCTCCTCGACAAGACGCTCCACGGCGCGGCCGAAGCCCTGGTGGAAGCGCTCGAGATCGCGTCACCCGCCGCGTTTTCCCGTTCTCGCCGCCTCGAGTCGGCCAGTCGCCATGTCGCAACCGAACTCGGCCTCGACGATGTGTGGGCGATCTCCCTCGCCGGCCTGATGTTTCGGCTCGGCTGGGTGGCGGTGCCCACCGAGACGATCGAGAATCACATGGCCGGCCGCGACCTCGACGCAGCCGAGACGACGATGCTCGACGACTCCTATCAGACCGCCGTGCGTCTCGTCAGCCGGATCCCCCGTCTTGATCTCGTCGCTGACATCATCGCTGACGCTCAGAAGCCCGCCACCGAGGTGACCGCGGCCGCGGTCGTGAGTGCGGTTGCCGACTTCGATCACCGATGCCACCTCGGCCATGGCGCCGCCAACTCACTGAAGGCGCTCACGGCCGGCGTTCCGAAGCCGATCCTGATGGCGCTCGCGAGCTGGGACGGGGCCAACGAGGACGCGGTCCAGAAAGACGTCATGGTCCACGAACTGATCGAGGGCATGTATGCAGAGACGGACATCGTCAGCGCGAGCGGCGGCGTGTTGGTGCGCAGCGGTACCGAGATAACCGAGACTGTGGTGCAACGGCTCCGGAACTTCGCGAATTCTCAGGGAGTCGTCGAGCCGGTGACCGTGTCGGTGCGCTCCCGCTGATCCCGCTGATCCCGATCAGCCCCGCGGCATCCCGAGCATCCGCTCGCTGATGATTGTTCGTTGGACCTCACTGGTTCCGCCGGCGATCGACGCCGACTTCGACCAGAGCCACTGACGCTGCCACGTGCCCGCCGCCGATTCGCCCGTGGGCGCCGGCCACATCGGGGCCTCATCGCCGAGGATCGACAGCGCCAGCGCCGACAGGTGCTGCGTCATTTCCGACCAGGTCAGCTTCACCACCGACGACTCGGGGCCCGGCTCTTCACCCCGTCCGAGCGCCGAAAGGGTGCGCCAGTTCTGCAACCGCAGCAGACGAAGCTGCACGAACGCGTCCGCGAGGTCGTCGGCAATCAGCGGATCGTCGAGCACGCCTCGTTCGTGCGCGAGGCGAGCGAGTTCGTCCAGGTAGACCTCGTGGACAACCTGTTCCTTGAACGGAAAGTTGGTGCCCCGTTCGTGGGCCAAGGTCGCGTTCGCCACCATCCAGCCGTTGTGGAGCTCGCCGACAATCTGATCGTCGGGTACGAACACCTGGTCGAGGAACACCTCGTTGAACTCGGCCTCGTCGGTGATCTGGCGCAGCGGACGGACCTCGATGCCCTCCGCCTCCATGTCGATCACCATGTAGGAGATCCCCGCGTGCTTCCTGGCGTTGGGATCGGTGCGCACGAGAGCGATCCCCCATTTGGAGAACTGCGCGTACGACGTCCACACCTTCTGGCCGGTGACGAGCCAACCACCGTCGGCCCGTTCCGCGCTGGTGCGCAACGATGCGAGATCGGACCCGGCATCCGGTTCGGAGAAGAGCTGACACCAGATCTCACTGGCGTCGAGGATCGAGGGCAGCCAACGAGTCTGCTGCTCCTCGGTGCCAAAGGCCAACAGCGTCGGACCGGCCAGGTTGATCCCGACCCGATTCACCGGCTGCGGCGCTCCCGCTCGGGCGTACTCCATGTTGTACAACGCGACCTCGACCGGGGAGGCGCCTCGACCACCCACCGACTCCGGCCAGTAGATCGCCACCATTCGCGCTGCGGCCATGGTGGCCTGCCATTCGCGACCCCACGCCACCTCATCCTCGACCGAGTCGAATCGGCCGGGCCGGTCCATGTTTGTCGCGAGCCAGACGCGCACTTCCTCGGCGAAGTCCGCCTCGGCGGGAGCCATCGCCAGGTCCATCAGCGGGTCCAGTCCGCGAGGTAGTCGCCGTGGGCGATATTGCCGAAGTCGAGACCGCACAGAGCCCGTACCCTCGGAGAGAGCTGCTCCACGACCTCTTCGGACAGCGAGCGCCACCAGTTGGTCTGCGGCCGGAGAAACCCTCGTGTGTAGAAGGCGAACAGCAGGGCTCGGTCTCGCTCCGCTGATCGATTCTCACCCGACGTGTGCCAGAGCCGGCCGTGCAACAAGACGACGGAACCGGCCGATGCCTCGAACGAGGCCATGCCGATCGTCGGGTCATCGGGCACCTGATCGAACGCCGTGAACTCGTGCGACCCGGGCAGGTAGCGTGTCGCTCCGTTCTCTTCGTCGATGTCGTGCAGGCACCAGATGGCGTTCATCGCCCACGTCTCGTTCCACGGTTCGGGCATCACTGTGGACTGATCGCAGTGCGGGTTCATCGACCCGCTCCCCGGCAGCGCGGTGTTCGCGGTGAAATTCGACAGGATCACGTCATTGCCGAGAAGGGCCTCGACCGTGGGCAGCACGGCCGGGTGCTCGGACAGCTCGGCGAAGACTCTGGCATGAGCGACAAGGTCGTAGACGCGGATGTTTCGACCGCCCGGATCCAGCGCCTCGAGTCGTACGGGCATTCCCTGGGCTTCCGACGCTGCGGCCGCGTCGACCAACGCCGATCGGGCCTCGTCGATCTCCTGTCCTGACAGGACGTCGGGAATGACGACCCAACCATCGGCCCAGAACTGGTCGAGGGTCGCAGCATCGGGAGTGGGGCACTCGATCATCTTGGGCGCAAGTATCGACTGTTCTAACGTCCGTGTCATGTCTGAGCTAGCCGCAGTGCAGTCCGTGCTTCGTCGTCAGCGGGCCCATCGCTCCTTCACCGACGAGCCGGTCGACGACGACATCATCAACGACATCCTCGAGCTGGCCACGCGAGCGCCGAGTGCTCAGAACACTCAACCGTGGGATTTTGTCGTCGTGCAAGACCCCGCGCGGCGAGCCGCGATCTGGGAGCTCGCGTCGCGCCTCTGGGACATGGGGGCGAAGAATGCGACCGATGGCAAGGTCGACGACAAGATGCGCGACGACGTGGAACAGGGCGTGCGGTCAGGATTCGCCGGAGCGCCCGTCTCAATCGTCGTCTGCGCCAACCAGGACCGATGGGACCTGAACCTCATGGACAGCTCCATCTGGCCCGCGACTCAGAACCTGATGACCGCGGCCACCGCCCACGGACTCGGCAGCGCGCTCACGACCATCGGCACGATCCTCGTCGACGATCTGCGGGCAATTCTGAAGCTGCCCGCCACGCTGACTCCCCTGGCCGTCATCCCGATAGGTCACCCGGCCAAGGCGCTCGGCTCGTCGCGCCGAGAGCCAGTGAGCGAACATGCGCACCGAGAGGAGTTCGGTCGTGAGTGGTGAGGAAACAGGAGTTCGACGGTTGCTGGCCATGTATTGCCAGCTACTCGACGATGGGAATTTCGACGACTGGATCGAGCTCTTCGCCGACGACATCGAATTCGTCGTCATGGGCATGCACAAACACGGCCACGACGAACTCCGCGGGTTCATCGAGCCGAGCCAGCAGGCCGATGCCCGAGGCAAGCACATGATCAGCGAGCCGTGGATCGAGATCGAATCCGCGACGGATGCCCGCGCAACAACCGACTTCGCCTGGGTTTCGAAGCAAGGAGTCGTCGGCCAGAGTGGCCGGTACCACGACAAGATCGTCAACCAGAACGGCCGCTGGCAGTTCCAGCGCCGAGAGATCGTCTTCACAGGAGACCAACCAGAATGACCAGCCAGGGCAGTGTCCACCAGGACCAGGAGATCGCCGATCAGATGATCGACACGATCGCGAAGTGGGTCGACAAGGACGTCATTCCCTACGCGAGCGAGCTCGAGCACGCCGACGAGTTCCCCCAAGTGATGTTCGACCAGATGTGTGAGTTCGGTCTTTTCGGAGCGACGATCCCCGAGGAATACGGCGGACTCGGGCTCGACATCACCACCTACGCCCGAATCGTCGAGGAGTTGAGCCGAGGCTGGATGTCGCTCTCGGGCATTCTCAACACCCACAAGATCGCGGCGACGATGATCGGCCGCTACGGCACCGAAGAGCAGAAGCAGAAGTACCTGCCACAAATGGTCGACGGGTCCTACCGGGCCGCGTTCTCACTCAGCGAGCCCGACTCGGGTTCCGATGCCGGCGCGCTGCGCTGCAAGGCCGCCCAAGACGGCGACGAGTGGATCATCAACGGCACGAAGATGTGGGTCACCAACGGCGTCCGCGCCCACATCGTCATGCTGCTCGCTCGCACTCCCGACGATCGCGTCACCTGTTTCATCGTCGAGAAAGAGCCGGGCGACAATTTCGAGGGCATCAGCACCTCGAAGAAGATCCACAAGCTCGGCTACAAGGGCCTCGAAACCGTCGAGATGTCCTACGTCGACCACCGGGTTCCCAACGCCAACATGTTGGGCGGTGACGAGGGCCAGGGAAACGGCTTGCGCTACGCGCTCTCCGCGCTGGAACTCGGACGAATCAACATCGCATCGCGAGCCGTCGGCGTCGGCCAGGCCGCGTTCAACGCGGCGATGAAATACGCCCAGGAACGCGAGACGTTCGGCAAGCCGATCTTCCAGCACCAGGCCATCCAGTTCAAGCTCGCAGAGATGGCCACCAAGCTCCAGGCCGCGCGATTGATGACCTACGACGCGGCGGCCCGGTTCGACCGCGGCGAACGGATCGATCTCGAAGCCGGCATGGCCAAGCTCTTCGCCTCGGAGGCGTGCTTCGAGATCTGCACCGACGCCCTCCGTATCCACGGCGGCAACGGATACACCCAGGAGTACGACGTCGAGCGCTATTTCCGCGACTCGCCACTGATGATCATCGGCGAGGGGACCAGCGAAGTGCAGAAGATGGTCATCGCCCGCAAGCTCCTCGAGCGCCACGCAATCGACTGAGATCGAGCACCGATGACGATCCGCCAGCCCGCCGAGCGCTTCCGAGCGTTGTTCGAGCCGCGCGGCATCGTCGTCGCCGGGGCCGCGACCCATCCGGGAAAGTTCGGCTTCGTGGCGTATCACAACCTCCGCGCCGCCGGATACGCGGGGGCTCTGTACGGCACCAATCTCGCGGGCGAGGAAGTGCTCGGCGAGAAGACCTATGCGTCGCTCGACGAGATACCCGAGGCCGAGCTCGACCTCGTCTTCCTCGGCGTCCCGGCCAAGGCGACCGCCGAGGTCCTTCGGCAAGCGGCCGACCGTGGTATCACCGCGGCCTTCTGCGCATCAGCGGGCTACGGCGAGATCGACGAGAACGGCCGCTCCCACCAGGACGAACTCGCCGAGTTGGCCGACAGTCTCGGCATTCTCTTCGCCGGCCCGAACGGCCAGGGCGTGATCTCCACGCCCGCCAACATGTGCGCGCAGATCGTCGCCCCGATGCCGCCCCGCGGCACGATCGGCATCGCCAGCCAGTCGGGCGGCATGGTGTCGACGTTCGGCAACTTCGCCCGTCAGGCCGGCGTCGGCATCAGCCGCGCCGTTTCGGTCGGCAACGGTGCACAGGTCGGAGTCGCGGACTTCATGGAATGGTTCGCGACCGATCCGGAAACAACCGTTGGACTCTCGTATCTCGAACACGTCGCCGACGACACGATCGAACGGCTCGGTGCGGTCGCTCAGCAGATGCCGGTCGTCGTGATGCGCGGCGGCCGATCCGACTCCGGCGTTGACGCGGTATCCGCCCACACCGGCTCGTCGGCGGGGAGCGACTCCACCGACCAGGCGCTGGCCGATGCCGGCGTGACCGTCGTCGACTCCATCGCTGAGGCCTACCGGACCGCAGCGACGTTCGCGACCCAACCGCTCCCGCGCGGGCCGCGCACCGTCGTGTTCGGCACCGCTGGCGGTTGGTGTGTCATCACCGGCGACGCGGTCGAAGCCAGCGAACTCGACCTCATCGATCTGCCGGACGACCTGAAGGCGGAGATCGACGCGCGCGTGCCGCCGCGCTGGAGTCGCCGGAACCCGATCGATCTCGCCGGCGGCGAAACCCGAGACACGATCCCCGAACTCCTGCCCCTCATCGCTGAGCACCCCGACGTCGACGCGATCGTGTATCTCGGCCTCGGCATCCAGTCGAACACCGGGGCCATGGAACGCGACGGCCGGTTCTATCCCGATCACGGTCTGGACCGAATTGTCGAATACCACGAACGTCAGGACACCCGGTTCGCCGAGGCCGCGGCAGAGGCGAGCGAGCGCAGCGGCAAGCCAGTCATCTCATTCACGGAACTGGCACTGACCAACCCGGAGAACGCCGGTCCCGCCGCAGTTCGGGCGAGCGGCCGCTATTGCCACAGTGCCGGCGAAGAGGCCGTCGCCGCGCTCGAACACCTGTGGCGCCACGCTCGACGTGTCGGCTGACTAGCTGACGCAGTCGGCGCCCGAGTATTCGTAGAACACGTCGATCGGGTTCCAGCCGGACTCGTTGCCCGCCGCATCGCCGACCGTCACGGCCATCCGGATCTCGGTGTCGACCGGCACCGGGTAGGCGACGGCCGACCACCGGTTGGCGCTCATGGTGACCTGTCCGGAATCAACCGCGAACTTGTTGACCCGAGCGAAGCCGCTCCCGTCGTTGACGTAGAGCCTCACGTCGACGACATCATCGGGGTCGGCGGGCGCGTCCCACTCGAGCATCACTTCTTGGCTCCCGCCCCCAGCGGCGCACGTGACGTTCTCCGGGGCGGGCGGTGGCTCGGTATCGACGGGCTCGGTCGACGAGGTCGTGACCGCGGTCGACGTCGACGGCACGACCGTGGTCGTGGTGGTGATCGTGATGGGTGGTGCCGGTTCCGTGGTCACCGGAGCTTCTGTGGTGGTCGTCGTGGTCGTCGTTGTCGTTGTCGTCGTCGTCGTCGTTGTCGCCGGCGCGGCATCGTCGCCATCGGAACCACAACTCGACAAGACCACCACCGCGATGATCGATCCGAGTGTTCGAGCGACGCTCCCCATGGCGTTGAACGCTACCTCGCCGTCCGTGAGCCCTCGACGATTGCGACCCGCGGCGTGTCGCGGCCGTAGCATCCAACTCGGCCATGAACCTGATCAATCTCCTCGCGTCGGCTCCGTCGAGACCGGACTTTCTCGTCCACGGCGACCAGCGACTCTCGACGACCGATCTCGACGATCGATCGATGCGTCTTGCGGGCGCACTCAACGCCCGCGGTATCGGCCAGGGCGACCACGTCGCATTCCAGCTTCCCGTCGGTATCGACGCGATAGTGGTCTACCGCGCCTGCTGGTCGATCGGGGTTGTGGCTGTCGCGCTCCATCCCTTGGCCGGCTCGGCCCAACTCGCACTGGCAATCGAGCAATCGGGCCCGAGCGCCCTCATCAGCGAGCCCGGATCGCCACTCGCCGAGATGACGGGCACGATCACGATCGATCAACTCACCGGTGGGGCGATTCCGCCGGTCGAGATTGCCCGCACCGATGACGCCCTGGTCATGTTCACCTCCGGAAGCAGCGGGGCGCCGAAAGGCGTGATCCATACCCACGCCTCCCTCGCCTACAAGGCCACCGAGTCGATCGATGTCCACGGTTTGACGAGCGACGACGCGGTCCTCATGCCCGCTCCCCTCGCCCACGTCTCGGGCCTGCTCCACGCGGTGCTCGTGCCGGGAGCGGTCGGGGCAAAGACGGTTCTGATGTCGAAGTGGGACCCCGGCCACGCCCTGGATCTGATCGAAGCGGAACGCGTCACGTGGATGGTCGGCCCACCGACCTTCTTCATCGGCCTGATGGATCATCCCGAGTTCCGGCCGGACCGGGTCGAATCACTGCGCTTGATCTCCTGCGGTGGAGCGGGCGTGAGCCCGGCCTTCGCCGGTCGAGCCCGAACCGAACTCGGCGTCGTGATGAAGCGGGCCTACGGCTCGACCGAAGCTCCGACGATCACCACCAGCCGCCATGACGACCCGCCCGAGCGAATGATCTCCACCGATGGTCGACCCTTCGGTGGCTCCGAGGTCCGAGTCGACGACGAAGGCGAGCTGTGGGTTCGGGGCCCAGAGGTCGCCCGGGGCTATCTCGACCCGGAGCGAACGGCCGAGTGCTTCGTCGACGGCTGGTTCCGCACCGGTGACCTGGCCACGATCGACGACGGCTGGCTCGTCATCACGGGACGGCTCGGCGATCGGATCATTCGCGGAGGCGAGAACATCTCCGCAACCGAGGTCGAACATCAGCTCGAAGCGCACCCTGCCGTGAGCGAGGCGGCGGCGATCGCCGAGTCCGACGAGCTCTTGGGCGAGCGAGTCGTCGCGTTTGTGGTGACGACCGACGACTTCGATCTCGCAGATTGCCGAGACTGGTTCGCGGCGCGGGGCGTGGCGAAGTTCATGACCCCCGAGCGGGTCGAGCGCATCGAGAATATGCCAGTGCTCGCGTCGGGAAAGATCGACCGCGCCGCGCTGGCCGACCTTCTCCCCTAGCCCGCGAGGCGATACTCGGCCTCGAACGCATCCACGAGGTGGCGGGCGACCGCGCACGCGCAGCCGTGATGGTCACAAGACCGATCGTGCGCCGGAAGCAGCGCGAGCGCCGCCGCCGGCCGACCAACGCCGCGGACCGCATTTGGCACGGGGAACCACCGGCCTTCGAAGATGGTGCCGACCACGCCGATCTCGTTCAACCTCATTGGGTCAACCGCGAGCGGGTCTTCATCGAGGACAGTGAAATTCGCGATCTTGCCGATCTCGATGCTGCCGAGTTCGTGTTCGCGCCGCCATGACTGCGCCGCACCCAACGTCACGGCTCGCAGGGCGTCCGCGGCCGACACTCGCTGCTCAGGGGCGGCGACGCGGCCCGACTGGGTTACGCGGTTCACCGCACACCACATCATCGAGAGCGGGTCGGCCGGCCCCATGGGCAGGTCCGAGTGGAACGAGAGCTCGATTCCGCGGTCCAGCACCGACTGATTGCGCGTCATGACGTCGGCTCGTTCGGGCCCGAGCCCCACCTGGCTGTACTTGTCGGCGAACCCAACCGGGTAGTACGGGTTCGAACTGACGATCGCGCCGAGCTCGGCGATGCGATCGACCTGCGCTTCGGTCGAGTTCGCGAAGTGGACGATCACCGTCCGGTGGTCATCTCGAGGCGTCTCTGCCAGCCGGCGCTCGAGCGTGTCGAGCACCATCTCGAGGCCGAGGTCGCCATTGACGTGAACATGAAGCTGGTAACCCGCATCCCAGTACGCCTTCGATTGCTCCTCGAAGACGTCGGGCGCCATCAACCATTCGCCGTGATGGTCGGGGTTCGGGTTGCCGGCCGCGTCGAGATACGGCTCCTTCATCTGCATCAGCTGCGAGATGATGGCGCCGTCGGCGAAGAGCTTCACCTGCTTCGGGAGGAACGAGACCTTTCCTTCCAGCGAACGGCCGATGATCTTCTCGGCTCGGTTCAGCGCCTCGGTGACCGGGATGCCGGCGGTCGCCGGGCCGCGCGCATCGATCACGAACGTGCTGTCGAGCGGGACGTCATCTCGGCCGAGCGTTGCTTGGTACAGCTCCCACGCTCCGTCGGGCAGTACGGCGCCCGGTTCGTTGAACGCAGTGACGCCATTGGCGTGGAGATACGTGATCATCTGCTCGAGGCCGTCGACGAGGCGCTCCACGGTCACGAAGACCGGGGTGATGATCGGCATCAAGAACCCGAAGAACCCGTTCTCCCAGAAGTGGCCGCGCTCGAGCGAGATCGTCGCCGCCAGATCGCCGGATTCGTCGACTCGCTCTTGGGTGAGTTCCAGGGCATCGATGGCGGCAGAGTTCAGGAAGAACTCGTGGCACGATCGCTGCCACACGCCGATCGGTCGGGTCGAGCTGATCGCGTCGAGCACCTCGCGATCGAGGTGACCGTGCCAGAGCGAGTGATAGCCCCAGGAGAACAGCCACTCATCGGGGTCTGCGAGCGCCGCGTCCGCGGATACGAGGCGCGCTCGGTACTCCTCATCGGAATGGGCGGCTGGAAAGGTACGCGACGGGAGGTGCCAGTCCTCGGTGGCGATGACCTCGGTGGTCAGCGTGGTCGCTCCCAGGAACGGGTGCAGGTGCTGATCGATCAGTCCCGGCACGATCACCGAGTCGGCGTGGGTGCGGTCGATCAGGTGTGGCTCGTCACCCAACCCGTCAGTGACCTCCGCCAGCGATCCGACCGCGAGTATCCGACCGTCGCGCACTGCGACCGCTTCCGCTCGCGGTCGTGTCGGGTCGACGGTGATCACCTGTTCGGCGACGAACACCACAGTTGGGGCACCAGTGGCTGAAGAGGGAGGCATGGCGCCATCCTTTCATGGGAATGATTCGCACAGCCCGCTGATGGGGGCGAAGCTGGAGCATGCCCACGACCTCCCACAGGATGAAGGCCGCGATCTACCGCAGGCCGGGCCTGGTTGAGATCACCGAGGTGGACCGACCGGACGGCGCGGGTGTCCTGGTCGAGGTCGACCATTGCGGCATCTGCGGCACCGATCTCCACATGGTTCTCGACGGATGGGGCACGCCGGACGCGATTCTCGGTCACGAGTGGTCAGGACGGGTCGTGCACGCGGGCGACAGCGACTTCGCGATCGGCGCGCTGGTGGTCGGGGTGCCCAGCGCCGTCTGTGGCACATGCGACCTCTGCCTGAATGGCCGAACGAGCCTCTGTCGCAACCGGCCGGCCCCGGGCTCCGCCAATGAACGAGGCGCGTTCGCGGAGTTCATCGAACTCGACAAGAGCCGACTCGTCGTCGTTCCCGACGGCGTCGACGGCTTCGCCGCGGCCTATACCGAGCCGCTCGCCGTTGCCCTCCACGCGGTGAGCTTGTCCGCTATTCGCGACGATCAGACTGCGCTGGTCTTCGGCGCCGGGCCGATCGGCGCGGCCATCGTCGCAGTCCTCGTCGCCCGCGGCATCGCGGTCAGCGCGGTGGAACCGCAACCACCGCGAGCGGCGTTGGCCACAGCGCTGGGAGCGACCGTCAGGTCGCTCGACGAACTAACTGTGCCCACCCATCCTGGCGAAATCGCACGCGACGCCGTCGATGTGGTCTTCGAATCCTCGGGAGCGAGAGCTGCCTCGGAGGTCGGTCTCACCCAGGTGGCCGGAGGCGGACTTCTCATGCTCGTCGGAACAGGGCTCGACTACCCGAAGCTCGACACCAACCGACTGATCCTCAACGAGATCCGGGTCACAGGGGCGTTCAACTACGACGCCGACGGTTTTCGCGATGCTCTTGCCCTCATTGCCGACGGAGCACTCCCTCTCGACCTCCTGATCGAGGACGATGTGGTCGACCTCGACGGGCTTCTCGATGCAATGCAACGACTTCGAGCCGGGGCGCTCCCCGGGAAGGTGATGGTCAGACCATGAGCGAATTCAAGGGCCCAACTCGCTTCAACCACGTCGCGATGAGCATGGCGGCCGACTCCCTGGACGAGCGGGGACGCGCGGACATCACCGCCTTCTACTCCGAGGTGTTCGGGTGGCAGGAACACCCGACGATGACCGAGGACCGCAAGCGGCTCGTGATGGGCGTGCACTCATACGATCAGTTCGTGTTCCTCATCGCCGATGACGAACCGATGAAGACGCCCCGGCTCGATCACTTCGGTCTGTCGGTCGACACCCTGGACGAGCTCCACACGGTTCTCGATCGAGCAAAGGCCTACGCCGAGAAGGACGACCGGGTCGAGGTGATCGACTACGAGGTCGAGGACCACGGCGTGCTGAAGCTCCACAATTTCTACGTCGGCTATCTCCTGCCCCTCATGGTCGAGGTGCAGTGTTTCGAGTTCGACAGCTGAACGCGAGCTAGCGGCCCCGGCCCGGGGTGTAGCGGTCTCCCGCCTCCGGGTTGTCGGCCGCCGAAATGCGGTCTTGGACGTTCGTGAGTTCGGCCCGAGCCTCGCGGCTGTAGCGGGGATTGGCCTTCACCTCGTCGCCCGGGAGAGGCGGGAGCCCGAACCCCGAGTAGACGACCTTTCGAGGTCGTTCGACGGGTGGGTGGGCCCGGTGCAATGTGTCGCTGCAGTGGACGGTGACGTCACCGGTCGCTGTTTCGAGCATCCGCGGCTCGAGATCCAGCAACGGGTCTCGCCCGGTCGCCATCGTGTTGGCCCGGTGCGAACCGGGGATCACCCCGAGCGCACCGCTCACGCGGTCGGCACCGGTCACCGAGATGCCACACGTCATGGAGTTGCACATGTAGGAGTGGTTGCCCTGCCCGCAGTCCTTGTGCCACGGCAGGTCGGAGAGACCCTTCACAATGCCCAGCGGCTTGACGAGGCCCTCGGCCCCGCCCCGGTGGACGTGGCCGTCGCCGGTGAGCCCTCCGAGCCACTGGTAGCGCTCGTCCTCGGCGAGGTCACGCAGCGCCGCCGACTTCTCGTAGAAGAAGAGGACCCGCACTGCCTGGTCGACTCCCTCGTCGTTCGTCGCCCACCAGGATTCGCCGTCGTCGGGTGTCGCCTTCTCGATCCAGTGATCGATGTCGGCCGCCACGGTCGCCATCTCGTCTTCCTCGAACACGTTCCTGATGTGCAGGAATCCGGCCTCGGTGAGGAAGTGGGCGATCTCCTCGTGGTCATCGTCGATCGTGAAGCTGCGGCTCAGGTCGAGCGGCCCCCCGTCGAGATCGGTGAAGGTGATGTCGCCACTCTCGTGGACCTTGCGACCGTCGAAGAGCGCCCGCAGGATCGGCTCCCAGCCGATCCACTCGTTGATGCTCCCGGCGCTGAGCTGCACCCGGGATGTCATGGCCAGGCCCATGGTCGACTGGCTGTCCTGCACCAGGTCGGAGAGGGCGTCGGCGGCCAACTCGGCGATCACCCCGGCACCATCGGCGCCCGCGGAGGCCGTCAGCACACCGTCTCGGACCTCCAGCGTGAGACCGCGCCCATCGACATGGAGGCCGAGCGACGGTGCGTCCTTGTAGACCGCACCTCGCCCGGCGAGGTCGCCGTGGGTCGCCAGTGCAGTTGCGATGACCTCGTCGAAGACCTCATCACGTTCGAGCTCGCGAACGTCCTTCTGGAGTCGGGTCCGGTGATCGATCGACATTCAGCGACCTCCTGTCGGGTGCATCCAGTGTGGGTCAGCTGAGGACCGAACCGCCAGTTTTCAACCGAGTCGACAACATCGATGCGAGCCGAGTTCGATGGTGCCGGGCATCGCCGAACGCGACCGAATCGAGTTGCGCTCGTTTCAGATAGAGGTGCACGTCCGATTCCCAGGTGAAGCCGATGCCACCGTGGACCTGCAAAGCGGATTCGGCCACCCGCAACGCCGCATCGCTGCACCACACCTTCGCCGTCGCCGCCGCGACGGGACCATCGGCGTCGTCGGCGCCGAGAGCCCAGGCCGCGTGGTAGACGGCCGACCGCATTCCCTCGACGTCGACGAGCATGTCGGCGCAACGATGCTTGACCGCCTGGAAGCTGCCGATCGGGCGCCCGAACTGCTCGCGCTCCTTGGCGTAGTCGACGGCGAGATTCATCACCGTCTCTGCCCCACCGAGCATCTCCGCCGAGTGAAACACGGCCCCGCGATTGAGGTGAGAAGCGACTTCGGCGGCGTCACCGACCACCTCGGCCGGCGCATGGTCGAGGTCGATCCAGGCCAACTCGCGCGTGAGGTCCATCGCCGGCTCGGCGCTCCGATGAACCTGAGAGAGGTCGACTGCGACAAGCACGTCGTCGGCCGGCACGACGAGCACATCGGCCCGGGCGCCGTAGATGACCGGCTCCGGCCGACCCGAGACCGTCCCGTCGGCATGGAGGACAAGAGGCGTGCGGGCTACGCAGGCAATCGACTCGCCGGACAAGAGGGCCGCTCCGCGTTCCCCTTCCGCGAGAACCGCCAGGGCGATCAATTGTTGCGTCAGGGGGACCGGAGCGACGTGGGCTCCCGCCTGCTCGAGGAGGACGGCGGCTTCCACAAGGCCGAGTCCGACCCCGCCACTCGCCTCGGACGTGGCGATCGCGGTCCATCCCTGCTCGACCATTGCGGTCCAGAGGTCGCCGTCGAACCCATCGGCGACGCGAACACGGTCCGGTCCGCAATGCGCGTCGAGGAGGTCCTTGGCGGCGTCGCGGAGTGCGTCTTGATCGGGCGAGAGATCGAAGTCCATCGGAGCCGCATCGTAGATTGCGGGATCGATTTCTGACAGCTGCGTCACTCGACTGGTAGACCCGCGTGGTGGACCTGTCGCCGACCGCTGATCAGGACGCCTTTCGGGCCGAGTGTCGAGATTGGCTACGCTCCAATCTGCCCTGGGAATACGGCGTGGGGCTTCCCCCGCTCTTCGATGACCTCGCCGAAGAAGTCGAGTTCCTGCGACTCTGGCAGCGCCGCCTTGCTGCCGCCGGTTTCGTCGGTGTCACCTGGCCGGCCGCCTACGGCGGGCGCGACGCAGGCCCCCTGCACCACTACATCGTGCAGGAGGAGCTGGCTCGGGCACGAGCGCCAGAACTCGTGGGACGAATCGGCATCAACCTGGTCGGCCCCACGATCTTGGCGCATGGGACCGACGATCAGAAGCAGCGCTGGCTTCCCCGCATCCTCAACGCCGACGAACTCATCTGTCAGCTCTTCTCCGAACCCGACGCGGGTTCCGACCTCGCCGCGGTCGCCACCCGGGCGACGCAAGTCGAGGGGGGCTGGGAGCTGCACGGTCAGAAGGTCTGGACCTCCTACGCGCAGTTCGCCGACTGGGGCCTCTGCCTCGCCCGCACCGATGCCGCCGCGCCGAAACGCAAGGGCATCTCGGCGTTCATGGTCGACATGCGGGCACCCGGCATCGACATCCGCCCGCTTCGCCAGATCACCGACGAGGCTGATTTCAACGAGGTCTTCTTCGACGGCGCGTTCGTGTCCGAGGATCAGCTGATCGGCCCGCTGCACGGCGGGTGGGGGGTATCCGGGTCCACGCTCACCCACGAGCGGGGCACCAACCCTCGGCAGCTCGTCATCCACACCCAGCTCCTCGACGAGCTGTTCCGCCTCGCGGACGAGCGGGAGTTGACCGACCCGCGAACGGCGCAGGCTCTCGCGCAGGCATTCGTCGAGCTTCGCCTCTTCCAACTCCAGAATTGGCGCTCGCTCAGCCGGCTCGAGCATGGCCGCGAGCTCGGACCCGAGGCCGCCACGGCGAAGCTGTACTGGAGCGAAATGAGTCAACGGCTTCATCACACCGCGCTCGACATTCTGGGCGACGAAGCCCCGTTGTGGCGTGGCGCCCGGGACAACCCGGCCGACGGGCGATGGCAGCGGTCGTGGCTCTACTACCGGGCCTCGTCGATATTTGCCGGCACGAACGAGATCCAACGAAACATCATCGGCGAGCGCACACTCGGACTTCCTCGCGAGCCCCTTCCCGGCTGACTCAGGCTTCGAGGGCCACCTTCAGCCGTTCGAGCGTCTCTCGCATCCCCTTCGTCATCGCCTTCCGGCGACTGCCCATCGCGTTGTACAGGACCTTCTGCATGCCGGTGGCTGCCGGATACGAGAACGATTCGGTCACCCGGGTGCCGTCGCCGGCGGCCTCGAATTCGAAGCGCCAGGTCGTCGTGCCCTCGGCGACGAACTCGAACACCGTCGGCTCTTCGTAGGCCGTGACCTCCGAGACGGTCGTCCACTTCTTCAAACTGATCGGCCCGAGTCGCGCCTCGTTGTCGCCCTCGAACGTCGCGCCGAGCGCTTCACCGTCATCAAGCCATCGGCAGGCGGTGGTCTCGGGGCTCCAGTCACCCATCCGGGTGATGTCGGCAACCGCGGCGAACACTTCGGATGGTCGCCGGGAAATCTCGATGTCGGCGCGGCCAGTGGCGAGAGCGGTCATGGGCCGAAGTCTCGCGCTGATCGACGGTCAGCGCTCCAGCGAACTGATGTCGAGGGCCGTATCGGCAGGCCACAAGAGACCGGCCAGTTCGGCGGCGGGCGCAGGGCGAGCGTAGAGATAGCCCTGTGCATGAGTGCCGCCAACCCCGACCAGGTGGTCGTGCTGGCCTGCCGTTTCCACGCCCTCAGCGATCACGGTGAGACCCATCGTGCGCCCGAGTCCGAGGATCATCGCGGCAATCGACGACGCGGCATTCGCCGACGACAGTTCCTGGACGAATCGTCGGTCGATCTTGACGACGTCCACCGGCATGTCGCGCAGGTATGTCAGCGACGAGTAGCCGGTTCCGAAATCGTCGAGGGCGATCAGGACGCCGGCAGCACGGAGCCGGCCGAGATTCGCAATCGCGGCTTGGGCATCGGTCACGAGGACGCTCTCGGTGATTTCGATCGCCAGCGAGGAAGGCGAAACGCCGGCTGCAGCGAGCGTGTCGAGGACCGTCTCGACAATGGTCGGGTCCATGATTTCGCGAGCAGAGAGGTTCACGGCAACCCGCGGCGACCCCCCTTCCCGGAGATTCCATTCGGCGATCTGGCGAGCGACCTGGCGAAGAACGACACGACCGACGTTGGAGATAAGGCCGGTCTCCTCGGCAACCGGAATGAACTCATCGGGACCCAGAAGCCCGCGAGTCGGGTGCTCCCAGCGAACCAGTGCCTCTGCCCCCTGGAACTCACCTGATGCCAGGTCGACAATCGGCTGGTAGTGGACGATCAGCTCGTCGTTGTCGAGCGCACGGCGGAGGTCGGTGTGGAGACGATGCCGAGACTGGACCTTGTCCCGCATCGCCGCATCGAATACGGAGACCCGACCTCGCCCACTGGACTTCGCTGCGTACATCGCGACGTCGGCTTGGCTGACGAGGTCATCGCCGTTCACGCCGTCGACATCGGCGATCGCCACGCCGACGCTGGCCCCGACGTAGGTGACATGCTCACCAAGCCGGAACGGGCTCTCGAGCTCTCGAATGATCCGCCGACCGAGCTCGACGAGCTCGTGCACGCCCTCGCCTTGAGCCAGGACGACGAACTCGTCGCCGCCGAAACGAGCGAGAAGGTCGGTCTCGCGGATGACATTCTGCAATCGCTTGGCAACGAGCTGGAGCAGCTGATCCCCGGCGGCGTGGCCCCAGGCGTCGTTGACCACCTTGAACCGGTCGAGGTCAACGAAGAGAACCGCAGGAACAGTGTCGCTCTCGACTCGCGAACTCAGGAGTTGGCCGAGCTCGGCCAGGAAGAGTTCGCGATTCGGGAGGCCGGTGAGACCGTCGTAGTGCGCCGACTCCCAGAGGCGACGCTCGAAGTCGACCGACTCCGAGACGTCCCTGATCAACGCGTGGAACGAGACGTCGCCGTCTTGTTCCACTCGGCTCACCGACATTCGGAGCGGGATCCTCTGACCAGCATCGCGACGGGCATAGAGGCCGACGACTTCTTCCCGGCGTTGCCAGATCCAGTCGACGAGGTTCGATCGCTCTGAGCCAAGGTCATCGCTCGCGCCACTCAGCCCGATGAAGAACGAGAACTCCTGTCCCTCGAGGGCGGTCGTGTCCTGGCCGAGCAACTCGACTGCGGCCGGGTTCGCCGATCTGATGACGCCGTCACCGTCGCACGTGATGATCGCCTCGGCCGCGTGATCAACGATGGACCGCACCTGCGCGTCGCTTGCCGCGAGCCGTGCGTTCACGACCTCGAGTTCGGCATTGCGCTGCGCTTCGACCTCGGTGGACTCGACAAGGGTGTCCGTCATCGTCCGCACGGCAACGGCGAGCGCCCCGATCTCGTCCTTCGTCCGTATGTCGGCCCGGGCGTCGAGGTCACCATCGGCCACACCGACCGCCGCAGACGTCAGCCGCTGGATGGGGCGCGAAATCCAGCGAGCGCTGAGTACCGCCATCGCGATCACGAGCAGGGCGCCGACCAGCATCGCAACCATGATCGTCGTACGAAAGGCCGCCATGCCGGTGACCGCTTCGGCCCGGTCCATCTTCACGACCACAGCCCATCCCGGCCCTTCGACGGTGCGGGTGACGGCGAGAACGGACTGCTGGCGATAATCGGGGACGCCGTCGAATCGCTGCTCATGACCGGCGAGCGCGAGGGTGATCGGGGCTTGAGCCGCAGACGCGGGGACGATGATGTTGAGAACTGCGCCCTCCTTGAACCGGAGCGGAGCGATGAACTCGGCGCCACCACCGGGCTCACGTTGCGCGACCGAGGTCTCGCCGGTTTCGCTGAGACCCTCGTAGTTCATCGCCAGCGCCCGGATCGGCTCGATGCTGGTCTCGATCACCACACAACCGACGCGTTCGCCGTCGACGATCACATCGGTCGCGCTGATGACGACGGGATCACCCGTGGCGCCTTCCATCACGACACCCTCGAACTGGCCGTCCATGGTGAGACGATCACGAACCGAGTTGACGCGATCGATGGCGCTCGCGTCGCTGGCGGCGACGATCTGCCCGTCGAGGTCGACGACGGCGACCGACTCGAGGCGCTCGATCTCGCTCACCGTGGCGACGAGCGCGGCCTCGACATCGCTCGCACCTGCGCTCGTGAGCCCGTCGCGGACTGCAGTCTGAGTGACGAGAATCTCGGCGATCTCACGATCCCCATTGACGATTGCGTCGAGCTGGCCGACCTGCGCAGCAGCGATCCCTTCGAGGCGCTCGAAGGCATTCTCGATCGCGATGGACTCCTGCTTGGACGACGACACGAAGCCGACGATCGCGAGTGGACCCAGTGCAGCGACGAGCACAGCCGCCATCATCTTCGTTCGGATCGATCGCCCGCCGGCGGTCCCGCCGCGGCGGACGCCACGTATTGCACTCATGTGCTCAACAACGGTACTTCCCGAGAGAAACCTGATGGGCCATATCGCCCTAGTCCTCCATGCCTGCAAGCATGTGGCCATGAGTGACTTTCAGGCCGTTACCTATGAGGCGAACGGCCCCGTCTGCACGATCACGTTGAATCGGCCCGAAGTCGCCAACGCGCAGAACACGATGATGATCGACGAACTCGACGCGGCGCTCGACCTGGCCGACCGAGATGACGACGTTCGTGTCGTGATCCTCGCCGGCAACGGCAAGCACTGGTCGGCCGGTCACGACCTGAAAGCCCTGGTCGGCGATACCGAGCCCGACGAATGGCGACTCTTGAGAGAGACGCCAGAGGGCAAGTGGCACCACGAGAAGACGATGTACTTCGACCGCTGCCTCCGTCTCCGTGATTTCCGCAAGCCGACGATCGCCGCGGTGCAGGGCAAATGCATCGCCGCGGGCGTGATGCTCGCGTGTATGTGTGACCTCATCGTCGCGAGCGACGACGCGTCGTTCCAGAACCCGGTTCTGCGTATGACCGGTGCCGCCGTCGAGATCCTCGTCGAGCCGTGGGAGATGCCCGCTCGCAAGGCGAAGGAGTTCCTGCTCGCGGCCGAAACCTTCAGCGCCGACGAGGCCGAGCGGCTCGGCATGGTGAACCGGGTCGTACCTCGCGCCGAGTTGGCCGCCGCGACACAAGCGCTCGCTGACAAGATCGCTCTGGTCCCGCCCGCGACCGCGCAGGTGGTCAAACGGTCAATCAACAAGACCCTCGACCTCCAGGGCCAACGCGACGCCTGGGACTACCACTTCCAGGCGCACCACTGGATGCACAACACCGCCACCGCGCTCGACGCATTGGAGGCGCGCAAGGCGAAGGGCACCATGAAGGAAGTCTTCGCCGAGCACCGCGACGAGGCGTGAGACGCCCGCTCGAGGGCCTCCGGGTCCTCGATCTCGGAACGCGGATCGCGGCGCCGTTCTGCGCCGGGCTGCTCGGCGAACAGGGCGCCGAAGTCATCAAGATCGAACAGCCGCAAGGTGGCGATCCGCTTCGCGATCTCGGCCCGTTCGTGGAGTCCGACGAAGGTCCGTATTCGCTCTACTGGGCGGTCGAGGGGCGAGGCCGCAAGTCCGTGACCCTCGATCTGCGTAAGCCAGAAGGACAGGACCTCTTCCGCCGCCTCGCCGCAGAATCCGACGTTGTCTGCGAGAACTTCCGCCCCGGCACCCTCGAGCGTTGGAATATCGACCCCACTCGACTCCACCCTCGAGTCGTCACCGTACGCATCAGCGTCTTCGGCCAGAACGGCCCCAAGTCGCTCCGCCCGGGACTCGACCGCAACGGGGTCGCCTATGGCGGGCTTCTTCACCTCACCGGCGAACCGGACCGGCCACCGGTCCGGCCGGGAGTGACCGTGACCGACTACCTCACCGGTGTCTTCGCGTCGCAGGCCGCGCTCGGTTTGCTCTACGAGCGCGATGCCCGCGGCACCGGCACGGGCGGGGTGATCGACGCCTACCTCTACGGCTCAGCGCTTCGGATTCTCGAATGGACGATCGCGGCCTACGACCAACTCGGCATTGTTCGCAACCGGACGGGCAACCGCCTCGAACACTCCGCACCCCTCGACAACTACCCGAGCAGCGACGGCCGCTACGTCTGCATCGTTGCCGCGGCCCAGAACAACTTCGAACGACTGTGTGCAGCGATGGAGCGGCCCGACCTGCTTACCGATGATCGCTACGCCACGGCGCAGGGGCGGGCTGCGAACAACGCGGCGATCAACCAGATCGTGACCGACTGGGCCGGCGCCCTCACCGCCGCCGAGATCGAAGAACGCTGCGTCGCCAACGACGTCCCGGTCGGGACGGCCTACGACGCCGCCGATCTCAGCAACGACGAACACGTACTCGCGCGCGGCGACATCCTGTCGGTCGACGACCCGGTGATCGGTGCCGTGCGTCAACAGGCGCCCTTTCCTCGCATCGCCGGCCAGGATCACGAACCGCCCACCGGTGCACCCCGGCTCGGCGCGCACACCGACGAAGTGTTGGGCGAGGTCCTGGGCCTCTCCGGCGATGAGCTTGATCGTCTGCGGGCGGAAAAAACCATCTGAACCCGTCTCCTTCCGGATGACGGAAGCGTTCACGGCGGTGACATGATTCCCTCTGTGGTGGAGCCGATGAACCCATCCCAATCGATCGACCGCTGGGTCGACGCGGCACGGGCCGGCGATCCGCTCGGCTTCGATGAGCTCTACCGCTCGTTCGCGTCACCGATCGCCGGGTTCGCGCGGGCCCGAGGCGCGACCGATCCGGAGGGCATCTGCAATGAAGCGTTCCTTCGGGCCTTCCGGGCCCTCCCGACCTTCGAAGGCGGCGGTGCCGAGTTCCGGCGCTGGATCTTCTCCATCACCCGGAATCTCCTCATCGACAGCCACCGTCGAGAGCAACGTCGACCCGACGAGGTCTTCGCCCCGCCGCCTGAGCGCGCCACCGCGGCGGCGGAAGACACCGCACTCGCCAATCTCGCGGACGCCGACCTCTCGCTGCTCTTGGGTGGTCTGACCGACGAACAGCGAGAAGTGATCGTCCTCCGGCTTGTCGCCGACCTCTCGCTCGTCGACACCGCGGCCATCCTCGACCGCACGGTCGGGTCGGTGAAACGACTCCAGGCTCGTGGTCTCCGCCGGCTGCAGACCGAAATTCTCGGAAGCGAGGTCTCCTGATGAGCCCCGACGACGTTCACGGGGACGACATGGCTCACCCCGAACTCTCCGACGAGCAGCTCGCCTCCCTTCTTGAGGGTGGCTCGGACGCTTCACCCAGCCACCCCGTGGCCGAAGCGATCTCCCGAGCACGCCAGCGCCTCGGCTCGGAACCGGTCCCAACCCCCGGTCCCGCGCTTTCGGAGTTTCTCGGGATGGGACATGCCACTGACCCGATCCCCCCGTCGGTCCTCGGTGGCGAACTCGTCGAGGGCGACCTTCTCGAAATCGCGCCGGAGATCGACTCCCCCAACAGGAGAATCCCCGTGCTCGCATCCCTTTCCGCCTTCATCGGCACCCTCACCGGCAAGTTCGTTGTCGGTACCACCATCGCTGCCGCTTCGTTGGGCGGCGCCCACGCCGTCGGAGTCGTCGAAGTCCCCGGCTTCCCGGAGGTCGACCAACCCTCGATCACGGAAACCCTCGACGACGACTCGGACGAGTCCGACTCCGACGACGACTCGGACGACTCGGACGACTCCGACGACTCGACCACGCCGACGAGCACGACCATCCCGTCGTCGACAACCGTCCCGACTACGTCGTCCGCTGCGCCGACAACCACCACCGTCCCCACCAGTTCGACCGTGACGACCTCGACGACGACAGTTCCCACGACCACTGCTCCCGGCTCGCTGACCAAGGCCTACACAGTGGCCGGCGTCGGAACGACCACGGTCGACGTCACGAATGGGCAGATCAGCCTGATCTCGGCAATCCCGGCCGCCGGTTGGTTCCTCGATGAAGCCGGTCCCGACGAGGACGGTGTCGAGTCCACGTACGTCATGGGCGAACTCGAGACTCGTATCGACTTCGAGATCGAGGACGGTCAGCTACGGGTGCGCATTCGCACTCGTGACGACGCCACTGACGAGCGCACGGAGCGGTTCGAGTACTTCCCGCTCTAGCGGGTCGGTCAGCCGGCGGGCTTCGTCTTTCCGATTCGCACGTAGATCTCCTCGGGAATGTCCTCCGCGTCTCGGTACACGTGGTGCACACACGGGTCGCCCGGCCGCTCCGGCGGGAACTCGACACTCGTGAGTCGACCGGTGTTCTCCACGGATTGCATCTCGTTGTTCACGGAGCAGTGAGCGCAATAGACCCACATCGAGTCGCGGCCGAACGTGCGAGGCCCCGGCTCGGTGAGGGTCATCAGCGCGTCATCGCCTTCGTAGGCACCTGAATCGACGAGCCACCCGCCGCTCCCGCAGCGAAACGACATGATGATCTTCTCGTCGTCCTCGTCGAGGTCGACGTCGGCTCCGTTCGCCAACATCGCTCGGGCCACGACCTTTGCTCGCACCTCGGCCGGCACCGACCACCAGTCGTTCTCCGGGTCGGCGCGTTCGGCAAGGTTCCGCTCGCCGAACCGACGGAGCGCCGCTTCGACCGCATCCTCGCCCTCGGTTTCCCCGATCCACGAAAGCAGCTCGGCGATCCAACGGATCGAGTATTGCTTGAGCTGGCGAGCCTGGCGCTCCGCCCGCTCCACCTGATCGGCGGCTCGGTCGGAGTCGCCGTCCGCAAGAGCATCGAGAGCCTGCGCGAAGTGCGATGTCTCGTCGATCTCACTCACGGTCGCAGCAACTCCGCCAACATCACCGGTCGACCTTCGTCGATCGACATGTGGGCCGCGGCACCTACCGCGACCGACAAGAGCCCGTCTTCGAGGCTGACCTCAGGCGGTCGACCTTCGAGGATCGCGTCACGAAAGTGCGTGTGCTCGATGAATGACGACCCGTCGTGGAACCCCTCATACGCGATGCGGTCGTCGTGCACTTCGTCGACATCGACAGTGCCGTAGAAGTGCTCGCCCCGGCGACCGGCACGGTATTCGTTTCCCGGGAGCAGCGCTTCCACCTTGCCCTTTGCGCCGAGCACACTCACCTCCTCGGTGTAGCGAGTGGCTTCCGCGAACATGCAGAGGTCGAGCATTCCCCGTGATCCGTCGGCGAAGTCGACGATGACGTAGGCGTTGTCGAGGATGTCCGGCGCCTCGCCGTCGTAGCGCTCATCGAGATGGTTCACGTCTTGGTTGCCCGAGGCCATCACGCGCACCGGCGGACTCGGCATGATCCGATTCATCAGGTCGAAGAAATGGCAGCACTTCTCGACGAGGGTGCCACCGGTGTTGCGGGAGAACCGGTTCCAGTCACCGACCTTGGTCAGGAACGGCATCCGGTGTTCGCGTATGGCGATCATGCGGGGCCGACCCACCGCTCCGGAATCGACCTCCTCGATCAGTCGCGCGATCGGCGGGATGTAGCGGTATTCCAGGCCGACCCAGGTGATCGCGTCGCGTGCCGAGGCGAGGTCGAGCACCTTGTAGCAATCGTCGATCGTGGTACAGAGCGGCTTCTCGACGAGGACATGGAGATCGGTTCGCAGAAGATCATCGAGCACATCGACATGGGTCATATTGGGCGACGCCACGACCACTGCGTCGCACTCGCCCGCGTCGATCAGCGCTCGATGGTCGACATGGGCAGCCGCGTCGGGCACGAGCTCAGCGGCGGTGGCGAGACTCCCGGCGTCGGGGTCGGAGAGCGCGGTGATCTTCGCGCCGTCGACGTGCAGCAGATTGTGGATGTGCTCGACACCCATCATCCCGGTTCCGATGATCCCGTAGCGCAATTCCATGAAGTGGCTAGCTTACGAGCCATGCCCGAGCCGCTTGCCAACCTGGTCGACTCCACTCCCCGATCGTTGGGTTCGCTCGGCGATGTCGGCGCGCTCGCCTACGGCTGTTGGCGCTTCACAACATCCTCAGTCGACGACGCCACTGCGCTGATCAACACCGCGCTCGATCACGGCATGAACCTCATCGACACCGCCGACGTCTACGGCTTCGACTGGGGCGGAACCGGCTTCGGGGCCAACGAGGAACTCCTCGGCCGCGTGCTGGCCGGCTCGCCCGCGTTGCGCGATCGCATGGTTCTGGCCACGAAGGGCGGCATCATGCCGCCGGTTCCCTACGACTCGAGCACCGACGGCTTGACTGCCGCCTGCGAGGCAAGCCTGCGCCGCCTCGGCGTCGACACGATCGACCTCTATCAAGTCCACCGGCCCGACTTTCTCACCCACCCAGGCGAACTCGCCGCCACGCTCACTGCACTGCGCGACGCCGGAAAGGTTCGCGAGGTCGGCATCTCCAATCACACCCCGGCGCAACACGAGGCGCTGGCCGCCCACCTCGACTTCCCGCTCACATCCTCACAACCCGAGTTCAGCGCCGCGACCCTCGATCCGATGAGAGACGGCACCTTCGACCTCTGCATGCGCGACGGCGTGACGCCCCTCGCATGGAGCCCGCTCGCCGGCGGTCGGCTGATGACCGGCGAAGGAGTCCGCCCCGAGTTGATCGCGAGGCTCGACGCACTCGCCCAACGAGAAGGCGTGGATCGCGCCGCAATCGCCTACGCGTTCGTGCTCGCGTTTCCTGCCCGCCCGGTTGCGATCATCGGCACGCAGGACCGCGATCGCGTCGCCGGCGCCGGCTCCGCACTGGGCGTCCACCTCGATCGTGTCGACGTCTACGAGCTGATCGTGGCCAGCGACGGCGAGGCGCTGCCGTGACTGGTCCGGTGGAGATCTCGTGGTTCGCCGCGTTGTGCGACGACGACTACGAATTCCTCGGGGTGCCGGCGCCTGCGCTTCAGAGTTCCTGGAACCACTGCCGCGACATCGTGCAACGAGCGGACCGGGCCGGGTTCGACAACGTGCTGCTCCCGTCCGGCTATCAGCTCGGCATCGACTCGGTCGCGTTCGCCGGTGGCATCGCCCCGCTCGTCGAACAGATCCACCTCCTGATCGCCGTCCGCGTGGGTGAGATGTGGCTTCCTCAGCTCGCCCGCCAGATCGCCACGCTCGATCAGATGGCCGAGGGTCGCCTGACCATCAACATCATCTCGTCGGATCTCCCGGGTCAGGCACTCGACTCGGCGCCGCGCTACCGGCGTACACGCGAGTACATGCACGGTCTGCGGCGGCTGCTCAGCGGCATGCCCCTCGAAGCCGGCGGCGAATTCGTGGATCTCGATCTCGCCGCGCCGCGAATCGCAACGGCTACGGGCGGCTGCCCGCCGATGTACTTCGGCGGCTTCTCCGAGGACGCCAAGGAGACCGCGGCAGAGGCAGCCGACGTGTTCCTCACCTGGCCCGACACCGTCGACTCCGTGGCGGCCACGATCGTCGACATGCAGGCGCGAGCCGCCCGCTTCGAGCGCGAGCTTCGCTACGGGCTCCGCGCCCACGTGATCGTGCGGGAGACCGAGGCCGAGGCTCGCAATGCGGCCGAGCGACTCGTATCGAGACTCGACGACGACACCGGCGCGGCAATTCGAGCGAAGTCGCTCGACACCGCGTCGGCTGGCGTCGCCCGCCAGTCAGCGCTACGAGGCGCGGCCGATGACGACGGCTATGCCGAGCCGCACCTGTGGACCGGCGTGGGCCGTGCTCGGTCCGGAGCCGGAGCGGCCATCGTCGGCGATCCCGACCAAGTCGTCGCCAAGCTCCGGGCATACCAAGCAGTAGGAGTCGAGGCGTTCATCCTCTCGGGATACACCCACACGGCAGAATGCGATCTCGTCGCCCGCCACGTGCTCCCGGCGATCGACCACTCACCTCTCAGACCCCGCTGGGGCTGAGCTCCTCGACGCGGGGTTCGCAGCTGGTCAGCACGCCCACTCCTCCCCGACGAGTTGAAACCGGGCGGCAACGGTGATCGCCCCCGAAGTCGTGTAGTGAATGCCGTCGGTCGTCGCCGCATCACGCACCCATGCCGGGATCAGGTCGCAGCCGAGGAAGTCGGCCACCGCGGCGTTGAGGTTGTCTACGTGTTCGTTCGTCCAGAGCCCCGCGGGCTCATTCTCAATGGGTGGAACGGCTGCCCATCCAACCCAGAGACCCTGGGCTTCGTAGTAGTCCTGTGCTGCCAGGTATCCGCTCAGGTCGTCGGCCCTGAAATCCCAGATCGACACGCCGAGAATCACCTTGTCGACGGCCGGGTCGTCGACGGGATTGAGGGGCACCACACAGGGCCCAGGAATACCGAAGTCTCCGGTCCACCCGCAGCCTGGCTCAGCATGTTGCGGATTGTTCCCATCAGGCTCTTCTTGGCCTATGGCGACGCCGACTTGCGACATCGTCGAATCGCCGCCCACGACGTAGGTACACGAGGAGAGCAGAAGAGCAATAGCTGCTGTTACGACACGCCTCATTCTTCTCCCGCCGCTAGAGATGAGGCTACCGCAACCGCTGAATGAGTGTTCCGGTGCCGAGTCCACCGCCGCAGCACATCGAGATGAGGCCCCACTCACCATCGGTGCGCTCGAGCTCATGCAGCGCCTTGGTCGTGAGGATGCAGCCCGTGCCACCGAGCGGGTGGCCGAGCGCGATCGCGCCACCGTTGGGGTTCGTATTCTCGAGGTCGGCGCCGGTGGCCTTCGCCCAGGAGAGCACGACCGAAGCGAATGCCTCGTTCACCTCGAAGACGTCGACGTCGTCGACCGAAATGCCCTCACGGGAGAGCACTCGCTCCGTGGCGGGGATCGGGCCCTCGAGCATCAGCACCGGATCGCAGCCGACAAGTGCCGTCTGGGCGACACGCGCCTTGGGCTTCAGGCCGAGTTCTGCCGCCTTCTCGGCCGACATCATCAACACTGCGGCGGCGCCGTCGGAGATCTGTGACGACGTGCCGGCGGTGTGAATGCCATCCTCCCGAGCGACCGGCTTGAGATTGGCGAGCGCCTCTCGGCTCGTGTCGCGCGGCACCTCGTCGCGGGTGAACTCCACCGTCTCGCCCGTCTTCTTGCCCTCGTCGTCGACGACGGCCGCGTGGATCGGCACGATCTGCGTTTCGAAGCGCCCTTCGTCGCGAGCGCGGGCTGCACGCTCCTGCGACTCGAGACCGAATGCGTCGGTGTCATCTCGCGTGATTCCGTATTTCGTCGCCATCCGTTCGGCGCCCTCGAACTGTGAGGTGAATTCGTAGCGTTCGAAGTAGCTCCGGCTCACCGGACGCCCCGGACCGTTCGCCGTGTTGGATCCCACCGGCAGCATCGTCATCACTTCGACGCCACACGCGAGGACCACGTCCTCGACACCCGCGGCGATCAGCGAGTAGCCGAGGTTCACCGCGTGCTGCGACGAGCCGCACTGCGAGTCGACCGTGGAACACGCCGTGTTCTCGTCGCCGCCGTGGCTCAGCCACGCCGTGCGCGTGATGTTCATTCCCTGCGCGCCGATCTGGTTGATGCAGCCACCGACCACCTGGTCGACCGCGCTGCTCTCGACGCCGGCGCGTTCGAGACAGGCCATCTGGACGGGCCCGAGCAGGTCGGCGGGATGAGTACTGCCGAGCGTGCCGTTCTTCTTGCCGACGGCGGAACGGACGGCTTCGACGATGACGACCTCGGTCATGGGCATCTCCTGGTTGGCGACGATTCGCCGCGGCGGTCTCACAGCGTGATGCGCCGGCAGTTCGAACGCAACCCCTGACGCGACCTACCCTCTCGGGTATGACTTCCGTGGATCCCTCCGCACCGCCGCTTCCGTCCGACGACGTGGTGGACGACACCATCAAGTTGATCAGCGACAATGCGCCTCGCATCTTCTCGTGGAAGTACGAGCGCGAGCGCCCTCAGCTGGTCACCCTCTACAACAAGGCCATGGCCTCGCAATGGGACTCGGTCAACGATCTCGACTGGGCGACCGATGTCGACCCCGAGTTCCTCACCACCACGACACAACGTGACAACGTCACCGTGGAGTTGGCTCGCGAGGCGAAGCATCTCCCCGGCTCGCCGTTCAAGAACTGGGGCGACAAGGAGTTCACGGAGCTGTCGATCGAGTCGCTCAAGGCGACGCTGAGCCAGTTCATGCACGGCGAGCAGGGCGCCATGATGGTCGCCGCGAAGATCGTCGAGACCGTGCCGTGGATCGACGCCAAGTACTACGCCGCTACTCAGACCATGGACGAAGCCCGCCACACCGAGGTGTTCGCCAAGTACCTGGACCTGAAGCTCGGCGACGCGTACCCGATGAGCCCGTTCCTCGACGAACAGATCCAGTTGCTCATCGAGGACGACCGCTGGGACATCTCGTACCTCGGGATGCAGATCATCATCGAGTCGCTCGCGCTCGCCGCCTTCGGGCAGATGTTGCGGGTGACCGAGGAACCGTTGTTGAAGAAGCTGTTGCGTTACGTGCTCAGCGATGAGGCCCGACACGTCGCCTTCGGCATCCTCTCGCTCAGCGAGTACTACGAGAACCTCACCTCGGCCGAATTGTTGGACCGCCAGGAGTTCATGGCCGAGAACACGATTCGCAACCGGACACGATCGACCACGCCCGAGATCTGGGAACGCATGGGCGTGTCCGCGAAAGAGGCGACGCCATTCCTCATGGAAGCGGCGACCAAGCTCGACAAGTCGTTGTTCACCGGCTTCCAGTCCGCCTTCTTCTCGAAACTCGTGCCCAACACCCGCAAGCTCGGGTTGCTCGATGCAAACGACGGTCACCTCCGCAACCTGTGGGGTGAGGCCGGCATGCTCGAGTGGGAGTTCGCCGACAACACCGCCGACGATTACGACACCTACGACGCCGTCGCGGCCGATCGGGCCGCTGCCGCAAGCTGATCTCGGTGAGTGTCAGACCCCCTCGCTAGTGTCCATTGCATGTTCGATTCCGGCGTGGGTTTCGATGCGGATGCGGCGGCAGCCGAGATCGCGCGGCTCGAACGAGAAGCTCGCCGGCTCGACGCCGAGCGCATCGCCTTACTCGACCGGATCGACCGCTCAGGGGCGTACCTGGCCGATGGCCACTTCTCTGCTCGGCTGATGATGCGGCTCCACGCGCACTTGTCGGGGCCCGAGGCGTCACAACGCGACCGGGTCATGAAGTGCCTGCGCGATTTGCCAGCTGTGGCCGAGTGCTACGCCGACGGGTTGGTGGGCACCGACCAGGTGCGACGCGTCGCGGCGGTGTGGGCCAATCCTCGGGTACGAGAGTTCGTGCCGGTGTGCGAACACGAGTTCCTTCTGGCCGCCCGCGAGATGGAGTTCCTCGAGTTCGATGGGTTCTGCACCGAATGGGCGAACCGCGTCGATCAAGACGGCGCGGTCGACAAGGCCAACCGACGCTGGCAACGCCGCAACATCGAGGCGGTTCAAGACTTCAACGGATTCTGGGATCTGCGCGGTCGAATGATGAGCGTCGACGGCGGCCAGTTCTCGGAGACCATCGACCGGCTGGTCGATGGCGAACGCCTCACCGACATCGAGTGGGCGCAGGCAGAGTTCGGCGACGAATGGCGGGCCCACCTTCCCCGCACCACTCCGCAGCTTCGCTACGACGCGTTCATGGAACTTGTCCGACGTGGTGCCGCAGTTGGGCCCGACGGCCAACCGATCGACACCACCACCGATCTTATGATCGATGAGAAGACCTACGAGCATCATGCGGCTCGATTGGTCGGGGCCGAACCTCCAGCGATCGATCCGACCGACCGGAATCGCTTCTCGCGAACGATCGACGGCGCCTATGTGAACCCGGCCGAGATCGTGGCCCGGTCGCTGGTCGACCATGTCCGCCGTGTGGTCGTGAACTCCGCCGGTGTCGTCATCGACCTCGGGCGGCGCTCGCGCCTCTTCACGGGCAGCGCCCGCGACGCGGTGCTGCTCTCCGAGGTGGCCTGCTACTGGACGGGGTGTTGGATCCCGGCCTCGAAGTGCCAGATCGACCACCTCACTCCATGGAAGCGACACGGCAGAACCACCCCCGGCAACGGGGCACCCGGTTGCGGGAAACACAACCGCATCAAGGAACAAGGCTTCCACGCCTGGCGCACCAAGGCGGGAGTTTGGAACCTCACCCGCCCCGACGGCACGCCGGTGCCCGACCATCTGGCTCACTGGCCCGCCGCTTGAGGTCACACTCGAACTTGGCAATAGTTTCGCTCCGTGGGATCCGACGCGAACATCTTTGACGCAAACATTGCCGAGGTCTTCGAGCGGATTGCCGCTCGAATCCCGGATCGTGAAGCCGTCATCACCCCGACGCGCCGACTGACGTTCGCCGAGATCGACGAACGAGCCAACCGGCTCGCCAACGCCTTCGTCGATTCCGGTATTCGCTGCCACAAGGAACGGGCGGAGTTGGAGCCGTGGGAGTCCGGCCAGGATCACGTCGCCCTGTATCTGCACAACGGGTCGGAGTATCTGGAAGGGATGCTCGCCGCATGGAAGGCGCGAGGTGTCTCTCTCAACGTCAACTATCGCTACGTCGCCGACGAACTGGTGTCGCTGCTGACCGATGCGGATGCGAAGGCCATCGTGTATCACGCTCGATTCGCTCCGGTGATCGCCGAGATTCGGCCCCATCTCCCTGCGTTGCACACGCTCATCCAGGTGGCCGACGACAGCGGCGAGACGCTGCTCGAGGGCGCCCTCGACTACGAGGACCTGCTGGCGGCTTCGTCGCCGACCCGGCCCGACGTCGAGCGTTCCCCCGACGACCTCTACATGGTTTACACCGGCGGAACGACCGGCCTCCCGAAGGGTGTCTTGTGGCGCCAAGCCGACATTTGGACCGGCGCGATGGGCGGCGCCGATCCGCGCAACGGACTCGAGTTCGAGAGCTACGACGCAGCCGTCGAGAACGCGGCAGAGGAACGGGTGTTTCCCTACCTCATTGCTGCGCCGCTGATGCACGGCGGCGGTCAATGGCTCGCATGGCTCGGCTGGATGGGCGGCGACCCGGTCGTCTTCGGGCATGTGGTCGATCGACTCGACCCTGCCGACCTCCTCACCACGATCGAGCGGGAGCAGTGCTCGTTCATGATCGTCATCGGCAACGCGTTCGGTCGCCCGATCCTCGACGAGTTGAACCGCGGCATCGACGCCGGCACTCCCTACGACTTCTCGCCGCTGAAGGTGCTGGCAACAGGGGCGGCCGCGATGACCACGGGCGTGAAAGAAGAGTTTCTCGCCCATCGGCCCGGTTTGCGGATCATCGACTCCATGGGAGCGTCCGAGAGTGGCACGCAGGGTCGCAACGTGAGCACCGACGAGGGCGACGTCGAGGCCGGCGTCTTCGAACCAGGTCCCGGTACGTGTGTGATCACCGAGGACATGACACAGGAAATCGAGGCAAACCCGGACGCGAGCGGATGGCTCGCCCGTTCGGGTCGCATACCGCTCGGCTACCTGGGCGATCCCGACAAGACGGCTCGGACGTTTCCGACCGTCGATGGCGTCCGCTACTCGGTCCCCGGCGATCGCGCCGAGTGGCTGCCCGACGGCCGGCTCAAGCTCCTCGGCCGCGACTCCGTGTGCATCAACACCGGCGGGGAGAAGGTCTTCGTGGAGGAAGTGGAAGCCGTGCTGCACGCACACGCCGCCGTTCGCGACGCCGTCGTCGTCGGTCGACCGAGCGACCGCTGGGGCAGTGAGGTCTGCGCCGTCATCTCTTCGTCGTCCCCGGTCACGAGCGAGGAGCTGATCGAGCACTGCGACGGCCATCTCGCTCGTTACAAGCTTCCCCGTACAGTGATCGCCGTGCCGGAAGTGGTCCGAGGACCCAACGGCAAGGCCGACTACCGATGGGCTGCGCAGATCGCAGCCGCTGAGAACCAACAGGAGACATCATGAGCGAACTTCGATTCGACGAGCGCGTCGCAATCATCACCGGCGCCGGCAACGGACTCGGAAAGGCCCATGCGTTGGAGCTCGCTCGCCGCGGCGCGATGGTCGTCGTCAACGACCTCGGTGGTGCGGTCGACGGGGCCGGCACCGACGTCAGCGCCGCCCAACTCGTGGTCGACGAGATCGCGGCCGCCGGCGGCATCGCAATCGCCAACACCGATTCGGTCACCGACGCTGCCGCGGCAAGGTCCATGGTCGAGCAGGCGATCGAAGAGTTCGGTCGGCTCGACATCGTCGTCAACAACGCCGGAATCCTGCGCGACAAGGCGTTCCACAATTCGACGCTCGAGAACTGGCAAGCCGTGATCGACGTGCACCTCACCGGCGCCTACAACGTGACCTTGCCGGCGTTCCAGCACATGCGCGAGGCGGGCTATGGCCGCATCGTCATGACCTCGTCGCCCGCCGGCCTCTACGGCAACTTCGGCCAGACCAATTACTCGTCAGCGAAGATGGGCCTCGTGGGGTTCGCCCGCGCCATCAAGCAGGAAGGTGGGCGCAAGGGCGTGCAGGCCAACGTGATCGCCCCCACGGCCGACACCCGGATGACCGAGGGGTTGCTCGGCTCGATCGCCGACGATTCCCAGCCTGAACACATCACCGCAGTGGTCGGCTACCTCTGTCACGAGAGCTGCGACCTCAACGGTGAGGTCCTGGCCTGCGCCGCCGGCCGAGTTGCACGCGCGTTCGTCGGGGTCACGCCCGGAATCTTCGACCGAGACCTCTCGATCGACACGGTGGCCGACAACATCACCGAGATCATGAACGAGGAGGGCTACACCGTGCCCGACAATGTCGGCGACGAGATGAAGCTGATTCTCGACGGGCTGAAGGCCAACCCGGTCTGACCCCGGCGAGGGCTACTTGCCCGTCCAGTGGGGATCGCGCTTCTCGAGGAACGCCGCGACCCCTTCTTTGACGTCGTCGGAAGCCATCACCGTGGCGACTCCGCGCGCGGTGGCCGACCAACCTTCGTCGTCGGTCCCCGAGAGGACCACGTCGACTGCCTGCAAGGTCTGCTGCACCGACACGGGCGCATTGGCAGCGATCTGCTCGGCCAGCGCGATCGACTCGTCGAGCGCTGATCCCCTCGGCACGACGCGATTGACGAAGCCGAGCTCCGCCGCCCGGACTGCCGCGATCTCCGCACCGGTGAGGAGCAGCTCTTTCGCGATGTTGGGCGGAAGCACGCGTGCGGTACGAAAGAGGGCGCCGCTGTTGGCGATCACTCCACGCTTCACCTCGGGGAGCGCGAAGCGTGCGTCCTCCGCCGCGATCACCATGTCGCTTGCCATACACAGCTCGAAGCCCCCGCCGAAGGCGAGTCCCTCCACCGCGGCGATCAGTGGTTTCGTGCGTCGTCGGCGAATCAGCCCGTACTCGCCACCTCGCTCGGTCGGCGGCCCGGGGCCGTCCTTCAGATCGGTGCCTGCGCAAAAGAGATTCGGTCCGCCAGTGAGGATCGCGACCCACTGATCGGGGTCGTCCTCGAAGTCGTTGAAGGCGGCATCGAGACCCGCCGCGACGTCGGCGTTCACGGCGTTTCGCTTCTCCTCGCGGGTGATCGTCACAATCGTGACGTGACCGACCGCTCTCACATCAACTACATCCATCGGTGAATGATGCCATCAGCCGCCTCCGCGGACCGCTCCAGACCTGACGGGAGTGTTAGATGTGGTGCATGCTGAGCGGATGAATTCGACGTCGGTGGCCGCCGGTCTGCCGTCCCCAGATCTCGATCGAATGCGGCGAGCTCGACTGGATCGGCTTCAGGACGAGATGCGGCGACAGCAGGTCGACGCCGCGATCCTCCTGCACGGACCGAACGTGACCTACGCGACCGGCTTCGTTCCCGACGCGATCGATGCCAGCCACGTCAACTACCGACGGGCGGTCGCGATCGTTCCCGCGACCGGCACGGCCCGACTTCATTCCCACTCGGCCACCAGCCCCGGACCCGCCCTGTGGCCCGAACTCGACGACGGAATCCCGCTCGTTGCCGACGCGATTAGCGAGGCCATCGGCGATCTCGACGGCAAGCGGATCGCGGTCGACTCGATCACCGGTGCGATGGCGAGAGCGGACATTTTCGACGGCGCCGAACTGGTCGACGCGACTCGGATCCTTGGTCCAGCCCGCCTCTGCAAGACCGATGATGAGATCGCCTGTATCGAACGAGCCCAGATCGTCAACGAATGGGCCATGGAGGTCGCCCGTTCGCGCTGCGTTCCCGGCGCTCGCCGATCGGAGGTGGCCGGCGCCTTGCTCGCAGAGTTCCGGCGACTGGGAAGTGACCACAACGAAATCGACCCGATCTTCCAGGTGATGAGTCGACGGCGAGCCGACGGCGTGCTCACCGACGTCGGCGAGGTCGCCTTCCCGACCGGCATCGAGGATCCGGCGTTCGCCGAAGGCGATCTCGTCTGGGTCGACGGCGGCCACGGATACGAGGGATACGCATCGGACTTCGGGCGGACGTGGATCGTCGGTCGAGAGCCGAATCCCGAAGAACACGACTGCTTCGAACAGTGGAAGTCGATCATGGCAGCCACCATCGCGGCCGTCCGCCCGGGCGCGACGCTGGCTGACGTCGGTCGGGCCGCGACGGACGCAAACGGCGGCGAACGGCCGTGGCTTCCCCACTTCTATGTGGGACACGCGGTGGGACTCGACAGCGCGGAGATGCCGATGGCGGGCTCGGATCTCGGCGACGAGTTCGACGAGGGATTCGTGCTGGCCGAAGGAATGATCCTGGTGCTCGAACCGATCGTGTGGCGCGACGGCGTGGCGAGCTATCGAGCCGAAGAGATCGTTGTCGTGACGGCCGATGGTTCACGGGTCCTCACGAGCGGGCCCGGCTACCTGCCCTATGAAGGACCAGACGATCAGTTGGCCGACCCGTGACGTCGACCACACTCCTCGAAGCACGGAGAGACCGTGTGCTGACTGCCATGGCCGCCGCCGATCTGGACGTGCTCGTGTTGGGCCGCCAGGACGATGCGAATTTCGCGACGGGCATGCACCGACTCTGGACCGCGGGCACCCGGCCGTTCGGGGCCGGGTGCATCGTGGTGCGGTCGACGGGCCGAGCCCATGTGCTGTCGAGCTGGGATGCCGGCCTTCCATCAACGATGTCGACCGACGATCTGTATCCAGCAACCTGGAACCCGCGCATCATGGCTGGCTATATGGCCGGAGTCCCGGGCCTCCGCGATGCTCGCCGCATCGGGGTCGACGAAGTCTCACCGTCGTTCGCCCGCGCCGTTGCACGCATCGCGCCCGACGCCGAGATCGTCCCCGCCGATGAGGTGATCTCGTCCGCCCGTCGCCTGAAGTCCCCCGAAGAGATCGAACTGATCCGGAGGGCATGCGACTTCGCCCGAGCCGGGGTCGACGCAGTCCTCGATGACCCGCGCGGTGGCATCGCCCGGGCGATCGAGGCCATCGCTGCTCTCGGCGTGACGATCCCCTCGTCCGCGCCCGTCTTTCGCGCCCTTCCTGACGGATACACGATCGACATCGGAGTGATGGTCGACGGCTACGAAGGCGGAGTCGGCGGTCGATACGAGACCGGTCGGCGTCTACCAACGAGTGATTTGCCATCCGCCTGCCGGGTCGGGGCAACGCACGGCGAGCTCGCGGCTGCGTCCACCGGCGATTGGCTCGTGCGAGGACTCGGCATGGGGTTCGAACGGCCAGTGCTGAACGCCACGCTCGGATTCGACGAGGTTCTCGAGGAAGGCATGGTTCTCAGCGTCTCCGACGGCGAGCATCGCGACATCGTCGCGGTGACGGCCGCCGGCCCCCAGGTGTTGTCGGAACCCGAAGGCGAAAGGTGAACCCATGCTTGATGATGAAGACGAGCGAACCCGCGGGTTGATCGATCCCGTCGCCTTGGGGGCGTGGATGGATGAACAGGGTCTTCCCGGCGCGGGTGAACCGATTTCCTCCCGGTTCATCTCCGGCGGCGCGTCGAACGAGATATTCGAGGTGACGAGGGGCGACGGGCGATGGGCACTCCGGCGGCCACCGCGGGTCGTTCCCAAGGGCCGCAACGAAACCATGCTGCGCGAATACCGGATCATCGAGGCACTCACCGACACGCCGGTGCCGCATTGTCGGGCGTGGGGGGCGTGCGAAGACACCTCGATCCTGGGCAGCACCTTCTACCTGATGGAGTTCATCGACGGCTGGTCGCCGATCAGCGAACCCGAGTGGCCCGAACCGTTCCTCTCTGACCTCAGTCTGCGACCTGCGCTTGCCCACGAACTCGTGGATGCCATCGCGGAACTCTCGAAGGTCGACTGGGAGGCCGCCGGCCTCACGGGCCTCGGGCGCCCTGACGGATTCCATGACCGACAGGTCGATCGATGGTTCGCCCACCTGGATGCGTTCAAGTTCCGGGAGATACCGGGGCTCGACGACGCCGCGGCCTGGCTCCGCGATCGGCGGCCTCGGAGCTACTCACCCGGGATCATGCACGGCGACTACCAGTTCGCCAACGTGATGTTCCACCACGGAGGCCCGGCTCGGATGGCCGCAATCGTCGACTGGGAGATGGGGACCATCGGCGATCCGCTCCTCGACCTCGCATGGGTCGTAATGGGGTGGCCTGACGAGGGCGAGGACCGCAGTGGCTCGGGCTATGTCGACTACGAGGGCATGCCGAACAAGGCCGACCTGCTCGAACGCTACGCGACGGTCTCGGGCCGCGATGTCGACGAGATCGACTACTACGTCATTCTTGCCCGCTTCAAGATGGCGATCGTGCTCGAGGGCGGGTATGCCCGCTACGTCCAGGGCGGCGCCGACAATCCGAAGATGGCGAGCTTCGGCGACGTGGTGCTGAGTATGGCCGGCAATGCTGCGGCGCTCGCCGCGTCCACGTCGCTCCCCTGAGCCGCGGTCCGCCGGCGTTCTTACGCGGCGAAGGTCGGCAGCAGGATGGCCCCTCCGCCGTCGAGTAGACCCGCGAAATAGGCGTCGAGCCAGACGATCATCATCGCTTCCGCGATCAGGCCGGTTCGGGCGGCGGCGACGTCGTCTTCCGCGACGGCCCTCGTATTGATCAGCGCCGCCGCCTGCACGGTCTCGAGGAACGACGAGCTGACGTCGAGAAGCTGGTCGTAGCTCTCCTGGGAGAATCCCTGCACGGACAGTCCACCGCTCCAGACCCCGACACCGCGGGGAATGGCCGCCGCCTGCACCGGGATGAGTTCGGCGACAAGTTCGGGGTCGGGCGGGTCTTCGCTGTTCAGCAGGGCCTGAAAGCCGCCGAGTTCCTCGAGTACGGCCAGTTTGGGCGAGGCATACACACAGTCGAACAGACCGCCGCAATTGACCTCGAAGCGCGGCGCTGTCTCAATGCCTTCCGGCGGCGTAGCCAGGATCTCTTCGAGATAGCCGCGGTTGTATCCGAAGTTGTCGGCAAGTCCGCGAAGCGGATCGCCACCCTCTTCGAGCGGCGGCTTGTCGAAGAGCGCGTCACGGGCCGCGGCCAACACCGCGCCGTCGTCGCCGTCGATCGCTTCGAGCCGCGCCGCCGCCCGCGCCGACGTTGCGAGGAATGCGTCCTCGGACGGCGTGGTGTTGACCCCGATGACGAGCGCGTCGGGTTGAGCATCGGCGATCACGCCTCGGAGCCACCGGCCGCCGAAGTAGCCCGACAGATGCATGAGCCACATCAGCTCCTGCCGACGCTCCGGCGTCGTGCCTTCGAAGACCTCGTCGAAGACCGAGACCGCCACCGAACCGAAGAGGAACCGCTCCATCTGCGGCTCATCACCGGGTTCGAGTCCCTCGACGTAGGCCAGCGCCAGCGCATCGAGAGCGCCCGGCGACACCGCCGACACCTCGTTGTCCCAGAACGGGTAAGAGGCCAACTCCACCGACACCAACGTGGGCGCGGTTGTGATCGGCGGTTCCGTGGTTGAGGTCGTGGCGTCCGCCGCCGTCGTGGTCGGCGCGTCCGTTGTCGTGGTGGTTGATGCCGACTCGCCATCGGTCCCGCCGCATGCAACTGCGAGGAGCGAGAAGGTGACGAGGAGACCGAGGGCGAGCGGCAGACGCATGATCAGGAAGTGCAGCTCTCGGCGATCCACTGAGAGATGGCCGTCATCGGACCGACGAGGTTGGTGAGAACACCGGCCGAGAGGAGTTCCTGGGCGAAGGCGAGCGCCGCGGCGGGATCATTCGAGAAGTCGGCGTTCCAGCCGAAATCCGCATAGGCCGCACCGAGCGCATCCATCCCTTCGAGCGCGTCTTGCACGTCGTCGGCGATCTCGGGAGCCGCCGCGCTCAAGGCAGCCAGCGCGGCACGCGACTGCTGGAAGTCGTCCTCCCTGCTGTTGCTCGACGAGCCCTCCGTGGGGTCGATCCCCGCGAAGTCCATCGCCTCCTGGATCTCCTGGCAGTTGACCGTGCCGCCGGGAGTAACGCCCGAGCCGGTGTCGTCCGAGCCATCGTCGTTCGAGCCATCGTCGTTCGAGCCACTGTCGTTGGAGCCCGAGCCGGTGTCGGTGGTCCCGCCGTCGTCGCCGCATGCCGTGGCCAGAAGCACCACCGCGGCCATGACCGCGATCACTCGAAGAACGCCTTTTCTCGTGCGCATTTCACCCTCCGGGGATTGAGTTGGTTCGCCGCTGCGTGCCCTCGACGGTAGGCGTTGGGAATTTGCCGTGCAGGCGATCTCACCTCCGAGCGACCACGCTCCTACAATCCGGCCATCGCGAAAGGGGCCTCTCGATGGTCGTTCACATCTCATGATTCCGCTCGACGGGCCGTTCTACGACCAGCTCTCGGTCGGCCAGGAGCTTCCGCGACAGCCGTCGATCACGATCGACTCCGGGATGGCTGCCCTCTACCAGTCGTGGGTCGGCGAACGCCTACCGATGGCACTCGACTCGGCTGTGTACGAAGCCGTCACGGGCTCCCCCGGTCGCTTGGCGAGTCCGGGGCTTGTCATGCAGCTGTCGATCGGTCTGAGCACCACGATCAGCCGTCGCGCGATCGCCAACCTCTTCTACCGCGACGTCCGGCTGGTGCAGCCGGTCAAAATGGGTGCCTCGATCGCGACTGTGGTCACCGTGGCCGCCCTCGCCGACGGGTCGCACAAGGAAGGGCGGGATCGACGCGGCAAGGTGCTCGTCGACATCACCACGACCGCCGACGGTGATCCGGCCGTCGAGTACCAACGCTGCCCGATGCTCCCGCAAGCACAGCACGACACCGCTCCGGGGCACGCCGACGACCTGGGCGCCGACGGCGATCTCGACCTCGCGTCCTATGCGGCTCTCGTGCCGGATCATTGGGACTTCAGCCCCCTCGGTCCGCCGTCGGCATGGGGTGTGGGCGAGACGATCACCGATCCGATGCGAGATGTCATCGACGGCGCGACCGGCATGGTGCGCCTCACTCACAATCTCGCGATGGTTCACCGCGACGTCGAGCGCTCGCCCTACCCCGACCGCCTGGTCTACGGCGGCCACGTCGTCGGCCTGGCCCAGGCATCACTGTCTCGGGTTCTGCCCGGCATGGCCACCGTGGTCGGCTGGCATGGATGCGACCACACAGGGCCCGCGTTCGAGGGCGATCTGCTGTCGTTCACCCACACACTTCTCGAGGTCACCCCGGCCGGTCGGGGCGGCCGAGCCTTCGCCGTTCGCATCGAGGGATTCGCTCACCGAGACGACGGTGATCCCAAGATCCTCGACTGGACGCTCGTGGCAGTCGCTCCCTGATGCGGCGGCTCGTCGTACCGAAGCTCGCCATCCCGATCCTCGCGATGGCGATCATCGGGGCGGCGTGTTCGGGCGACGACCCGCCTCCGTCCGCCCAACCCGCTTCGAGCGGAGCGGACACCGCGGCCGAGATCGCCTGTCAGTGGCCGATGTTCGGCCAGAACCCGGAACGGAGCTTCCGGGCGTGCGAGACGTCGATCACCACCACGAACGTCGGAGACCTTCGACAGATCTGGTACTTCAAGACCGACGACGTCGTGAGCGCATCGCCGATCGTGGTCGACGGGGGCCTCTACGTCGGTGACTGGGCCGGGGTGTTCTACCGCCTCGATGCCGAGACGGGCGCCGAGCAGTGGCGAACCCAGCTCCGAATCAACGAGCAGCAATACGGCGGGCAGATCTCGGCGAGCGCCACCTATGTCAGTGACGAAGACAGTCTGATCGTTGCGTCGGGAGACACGGTCTACGCGCTCGCCCCCGAGGACGGCGCGGTCCAGTGGTCGACCCGAGTGACCGACGACGACTTTGGCGAGGTACTGGGATCACCGCTGGTCAGCGGCGAGCTCGTGATCGTGGGTTTCGACGCGCACGGCGCGGCCTTCGACTCAGGCGTCTTGGCCCTCAACCGACGCACCGGCGAACGCGTGTGGTATTTCGACCCCGAGCTCGGTGCTCGCAACGGGTGCGGCGGAGTGTGGGGGTCACCCACCATCGACATCGGCCGCAGTCTGGTCTTCGTCGGCTCGGCGAATTGCCCCCCGTCACGAGGCGGGTGGAACGAGTATTCCGAGGCGCTGATCGCGCTCGATGCCGACACGGGTTCACCGCGCTGGTCCTTCCAACCGCATGACGAGAATGACCGCGACACCGACTTCGCCGGCGCCCCGAACCTGATCGTCACTCCCGACGGTCGCGAGCTCGTCGGGTTGGGCAGCAAGGATGCCCACTACTACGCAGTCGATCGAGACACTGGCGAGCTCGCTTGGGAAACGGAGGCGACCGAAGAAGGATTCATTCGATCGAATTTCGCGAGCGGCGGATTCATCGGTCCGAGCGCCGTCGGCGACGGATTGGTCATCGGCACCACCGGCGTCGGCGATTGCCCGTGCATCCACGGAATGAACTCGTCGACGGGCGAGATCGTCTGGCAGCAACTCGCGGTCGGACCGAGCTACGCACCCACGACCATCGTGGGCGACCTCGCGTTCGTCGCTTCCATCGACACAACCCTGCGCGCCGTCGACGTCGCCACCGGAGACTTGGCGTGGTCTACCTCGCTCGGGGTGTTGGCGAGCGGCGGCATCGCCGCCGTCGGCGACGACATCTGGGCCGTGGCGGGATTCCGCGAACCCGGCTCGCCAGGACCATCCGAACGCAGCGGCGTCTTCCGCTTCTCGGTCGATCCCTCGGCAGTGCCGGCAACGACCACCACAACCGCGCCACCTCCCCCGATAGCGGCAGACGAATCGATCGCACTCGTGGACCCGACCGACCGGTGCATCGCGGCGGCGTGTGACTTCACGTTCTCGTTCAAGGACCCGCCGACCGGGTTGACGCCAACGGCTCGCCTTTCGATCACCGCAGATCCGTTCTCTGTCACGGTGGCTGCAGCCGACCTCGGCGACCCGGCGGGATGGATACGCGACGGCAGCGAGGCAGACGATGTCGGGGCGGTCGCCTTCGGCGTGATGATCTCCGAACGAGACGACGAACCCAACGGCGGGTTCCTCTGCATCCTCAGCGAGGACCTCAGCTGCACAGGAAGCTCGGTCCCGGAGCCCGGCGCGTCCTACAGCCGTATCAGCATCCTGGCCCTCGCCGACACTGCGATCGTGCCCGACACGGCCGACGGGTTCTCACGGCTGGTCGACACCATCTCGTTCGATCCGCCACTCCGGACCGCGCGGATCGACTCGCCGGATCCGGGCCGCGCGCCGCGGTCGATCGCACTGTCCGGACAGGGAAATGATCTCGTCGCCTACGACGTCGACGGCAACCGGCAGGTCATCATCCGCAACGCCAACGACGACCCGGTCAACGGTCGCGACATCAATGCCCAGTTCTGTTTCCTCGATGACGCGACATTCATCGCCGGCGAGGACACCGGCCAGCCGGAAATCGCTCCCGGCTGGGGCGTCTTCTCACTCAGTGGCGATCGCCTCGGTGAGCTCGAGGCGGCGCAGATCGGCAAACTGATCCCGACCTACCAGCCCGCCAACAGCCAGCCGGAGATGTTCGGGTGCGGTGTGCTCCCCGACGGACGCGTCGTCCTGACCGACGTCGGCAACCAGGCGAGCGGGCCGGGCACAGGCCAGCTGATGATGTTCTTCCCACCGGTGCTCGGCGACGTCACGAGCTACGCGGGTGAGATCTTCGACCACTGCAAGCTCGACATCGAGATTGCGACAGCGCAACAGATCGCGGTGGACGGCGAAGATGTGCTGGTCGCCTCGGCTCGCCCGCCGACGGTCGGCGTGACTCGCTACTCGAACCTCCCTACCTCGCTCGACGAGTGCGGCGAGGCGGTCGACAAGGAACTCTTCATCGATCCGGCGGACGGCAACCTGGGCATCAGCAACGGCATCGCCCGGTCTCCGGCCGGTTGGTACGTGTCCTCGGTCTTCACAGGCGTGATCAACGAATACGACCTCGACGGCTCGTTCGTGCGGGAGATCCTGCGCCCGCCGGCCTCCGAGTCCTTCGGAGTCATGCCTTTTTCCACCGGCACGCCCAACGGGCTCGGCGTCACGGCCGGCGGCGAGCTCTGGTATGCCGATCTCGGCATCGTGCTGCGCGAAAACGGCAGCATCGGACCCGGCAGCAGCCTCGGCACGGTTCGCATCATCCGGTTCGTCGATGGCGAGCCCCAACCGCCGGAGATCATCGACGAGGGCCTCAAGTTCCCCGACGCAATCGGAGTCGTTCCATGAATCCATCCACGCAGAACCATCGGGCGATCGACCTCTGGGTCAACGTCAACATGGGCGACGGCATCCCCGCGGCGTACCTCCAGCGGGTCAAGGACGACTACTTCAAGGGCGGCGACGAGTTCTTCACGTCGCTCACCATCGACCAGACGCTCGCGCAGATGGACGAGGCGGGCGTGGAGAAGGCCGTGCTCTCCACGAGTGTGAAGAACCCGGAACCCAGGGTGCTCGAGTTCGTGACGGAGCGACCCGACCGATTCTCGTTGGCGGCCTACGTGCGGCCGCAGAAACTGATGAGGGAACTCTGGAGGCTGGAAGACCTCGCGGAGGAATATCCAGTCGTCATGGCGCGGGTTGTCCCCTTTGATCTCGACATCCCGCCGAGCGACGCCCTCTACTACCCGCTCTACGCGAAGTGTGTCGAGATGGACATGCCCCTCTCCATCAACACCGGCCTCCCCGGGCCACCGGTGCCGGGCGAATGCCAGGACCCGATCCACCTCGATCGCGTTTGTTATCGGTTCCCCGAGCTCCGCCTCTGCATGGCCCACGGGGCCGATCCGTGGTGGGGCACCGCGATGCGGCTGATGATCAAGTACGCCAACCTCTCGATGATGACGTCGGCCTACTCGCCGCGACATTTCCCCGACGAGTTCGTCCACTTCATGAACACCCGCGGGAAGAACAAGGTGATGTTCGCGAGCGACCATCCCGTTCTACCGATGAAGCGGGTCATCGACGAAGCCGAACAGCTCGACCTTCGCGACGGCGTGCTCGAGCGTTTCCTGCGAACCAACGCCGAAGAGTTCTTCTTCCGCGATCGACAGCCACCCCGAGGCTGACGCCCGGGGCTCAGCGACCGTCTGGTCCGAACGGGGCTACCGAGACGATCGGGATCGCGACGCCCAGACCCTCAGCGAGGCGTTCGACGAACGCCTCGTGTGATTCGGTGACCTGGTTCAGCAGCACTGAGAATCGGGCGTTGGCGGGACACTGCTTTCGCGAGCCGACGTCGCTGCGCAGGACCGCGGCAAGGCGCTCCGCGGTCAGGAGCTGGTCCGGTTCGCAGCCCGCGATCTCCGCGACGATCTCCGGCCGGTGGCACACGCTCTGTATCGGGGCATCGAATGCGCTCGCTCCTACACACGCCACCAGCAGCGTCGAAACCTCGGGCACCACCGGCTCGTGGGCCGCGGGGGCCTTGAAGGGCTTGCGCCGGGACCCGTCGGCCTCGAGCACGACGTAATCGGCCAGGTCGAGCCACGCCGCACACTCTTCGGATCCGTATCCGAGCGCGCGGTGATCGTCGATGTCCTTCCAGGTCAGCACCACCCGCCTACTCGCGATTGCCTCGATCAATTCCTGGCGCCCCGGATCGACGAGGGGCTCGTGACCGTCGGTTCGATCGCTCCCCATTTTCGTTGTGGTGGAAAGCACCACCGTGCCGGGGAGCTGCCGACCCAACGCAAAGAGAGCCGTGGTCTTTCCGCCGCCGCCGACCAACGACACGACATCGCCCCGTTCCACGGCGAGGGCATCGACCAGCTCGCCGATTTCGATCGTGGGCACCATGCGCCGAACCGATCAGTTGGTCTCGGTCGACCGTCGGAAGGGCGTGCCCAACGCCGACGGCCCACGCACGCCCCGACTTCCGGCCGCCAGCGCAACGAGGGTGACGATGAACGGAAGAGCGATGAAGAACTCGAAGGGGATCGCCGAGTCGAGTGTCTGGAATCGGAATTGAAGGGCATCGAGAGTGCCGAAGAGCACCGCGCCGGCCACGATCAACCCCGGCTTCCATCGACCGAAGATCACCAACGCCAGGGCGACCCAGCCTCGGCCTGCAGTGACGTTCGAATTGAAGAAGCCGAGTTGACCCACGACGAGAACTGCACCCCCGAGACCCGCCATCGCGGAGCCGAACGCCGTGGCCACCAGTCGAGTGAATGACACTCCGTGGCCGGCGGCGTCGGCCGACTCCGGAGCCTCGCCCACGGCATCGAGCACGATCGTCGAGTAGGAGGACCGCAGGAAGAGGGCGATCACGACGATCACCGCCGCGGCGAAATACGCGACCCGGTTCTGCTGGAAGAGTGGCTCACCGATCAACGGGATGTCTTCGAGCAGCGGGACATTGAACGTGGAGGGAGTCGGGACCCGCGGCGGAATCGGCGAGTCGCCGTAGATCTCGGTGTTGAGGAATGACGTGATCGCCAAGCCGAAGAGGGTCACGCTCAGTCCGGCCACGACCTGATCCACCCGGAGGTAGACCACAAGGAGCGCGAAGAGCAGACCGACGACCGCGCCGGCGAGGGCGCCGGCGCCGAGCCCGACCCAGACCGACCCGGTTTCGAACGCGGTGGCGAAGGCGGTGAACGCACCGATGATCATGGTGCCCTCGAGCCCGAGGTTCAGCACACCGGCTCGTTCCGTGATCATCTCACCGATCGCCGCGGTGCCGACGCTCACGGAGAGGCGCACTCCCGAAGCCAAAACGGCGGTCCAGAAGGCGACCGTGACGATCTCACTCTGCGCAAGGATCATGAGACGATCACCTTCGTGAGGCGGCCGCGCCGCTCGGCGATGGCATTGCCGGCGATCACACAGACCACGATGAGGCTCTGCACCGACTGCATCAGCGTGACCGGCAATCCCGTCTGACGCTGCGCGGCCTCGGCACCGACGAGTAGTGCCGATAGTCCGATGGCCGAGAAGAAGATCCCGATCGGGCTGTTGCGACCGAGGATGGCGACGATGATGGCGGTGAAGCCGAAGCCGGTTGCGGTACCGCCGGACACCCGCAGCTGCTCACCGGCCAACACGACATAGCCCGCCATGCCCGCAAAGCCGCCACCGACGAGGAGGATGCCGAACGTCACGAACGAGCGTCGCGACTCGTTGGCGTAGACCGCAGTGCGGTTGGCGCCATGGGCCCGTACGACAAAGCCGAATCGGGTGGCCCGCATTATCCACGCCATGACAATGACCGCGACGACCGCGAACAGGATGCCGATGTGGGTTTCGATCCATGGCAAATCGGGCAACTCGGCCGACCCGATGACGCGGGTCTGCGGCAGAAAGCTCTCGGGGTCCTTGAGCGGTTCCCGCGCGACCCAGTTGAGCAACGGGACGGCGGTGAACGCGAGCAGGAGGGTGGCGATGACGTCGTTGACCTCATATCGAGTCACCAGAACCGCCGCAATCGCCGCCCAGAGTGCCCCGCCGATGGCGCCGAGTACGAGCCCCATCGCGATCGCAATGACCGCCGGCGGCTCGACAACCCCGAGGACGGCGATCGCCGCGACAGCGCCGGCAACGAGTTGACCCTCTGCGCCGATGTTCCACACGGATGCTCGGAACCCGACACCGAGGCCGAGGCCGATCAGGATGAGCGGCGATGACCGGGTGAACGTGTCTCGCCATCCCGATGTCTCGAACATCGATTCCGAGATGATCATGCGGTAGACCGTCAGCGGATTGTCGCCGGCCCACACGATCAGCACGCCGCCGATCACCAACGCGGCGAAGATCGCCAAGACCGTTGGCACGGCATTGCGAACGTGCGCCGACAAGAACGACATCAGGCGCCGCCGCCCATCGCGAGCCCGATCTCGCTTCGGTCGAAGGGGCGCTCGAACGGTCCGATGAGGCGGCCGTCGAAGGCCACCAGAAGCCGATCGGCGGTGTCGAGGAGTTCGTCGAGGTCAGCAGAGATCCACATGACAGCTCCGCCCCGCTCGGCGAAGTCGATCAGTTCCTGACGGAGCCGCTGCGCGGCACCGGGGTCGAGACCGCGGGTGGGCTGGCAGGCCAACACCATGCGCGTGTTGTCGGAGAACTCACGTGCCGCGACGAGCTTCTGGGCGTTGCCCCCGGACAACGAGTCGGCCCGATGATGGGCCGAGCCCTTGACCGCCCAATGCGTCATCCGGTCGACCATGACAGTCGACGCGCCGCGGATACGCCAGGGAGTGCGACCGAGCAACAGATTCTCGTCGCACCGCATCGCGCCGACCAGCGCGCGGGCGTAGCGATCCGAGGGCAGGTACGCGATCCCGGCTTCGATTCTCTCGCGGGGATGAAGGTCGACCAGGTCGCCGCCATCCAGGCTGATTCGCCCGGCGGACGGGCTGAGCAGTCCGGCGATCGCCAGTTCGAGACCGACCTGACCGTTGCCATCGACGCCGGCGATTCCCACGACCTCGCCAGCGCGAACATCCAGCGAAGCGTTCTGGAGCTTGGCCGCAGTGACGTCCTTCATCGAGAACACCACGTCGCCCGGCGAGCGCTCATGCCGACTGATGGTCGGCACATCCGCGCCGACCATCTCGGCCGCGAGCGATTCCGGCGTTCGTTCCCCCACCGCAGATTCCGCGCTCACGACCCTTCCGGCTCGCAGTACGGCAACCCGGTCGGCCACCGCGATCACCTCGCGTAGACGGTGTGTGATCAGAATGACCGCGCGGTGCTGCTCGTGGGCCAAGCGGCGCACCACCTCGAGCATCGCCGTCGCTTCTTCGTCGGTGAGTACCGCAGTGGGCTCATCGAGCAGCAGCACGTCGGGGTCGGAGTCGAGCGCCCGCAGCAACTCGAGCCGCTGTTGGGCACCGACGGATTGTTCGCCGACCGGGAGATCGAGGTCGACGTCGAACCCCAACTCATCGGCCAATGCCGCCAACTGCTCGGCCGCCTCGTCTCGAGAGCACCGACGCTCTCGGTCGGCTCGGAACAACAGAATGATCTCGGCGGCCCGCATCGTCGGGACGAGTGCGAAATGCTGATGCACCATCGAGATACCGCTCGACACTGCCTCGTGGGGTGAGCGGGCCCGATACGGAACCCCGTCCTTGAGCATCTGTCCTTCGGACGGCTCATCGAGCCCGCCGAGGATTCGCATCAAGGTGGTCTTTCCCGCACCGTTCTCGCCGAGCACTGCGAGCACTTCACCACGCCGGACATCGAGGTGCACGTCGTCGAGTGCGCGCACTTCCCCGAAGGAACGGGAGACCCCGACGACTTGGATCGCCGGGGTCTCCGATTCGACAGATTCGCTTGAGCTCACTCGGGGATGAACGGAACCTCGAAGGAGCCGTCGATGATCTCGGCGAGACGAGTGTCGAAGAGCGCCATGGCGTCTTCGGAGACTCGGTCGGCGAGACCGTCGTTGATCTCGACGAGCAGGCCCAGGTCGGCGACGCCGACTCGGTACTCCTTGGCAGGAGTGAATGTGCCGGCGTTGATGTCGGCGATCATCGGACGAAGCAGAGCCGCCGTGTCCCACACCATCGAGGCCAGCACGTGGTCCGGAGCGAGCACGCTCATGTCACCGACATAGCCGGTGGCCAAGAGGTCATTCTCGCGAGCCAGTTCGATCTGACCGAGGACCGGACCCTCGCCACAGGCGCCGAACACGTCGGCTCCGTCGGCGGCTGCCGCGCTCGCGGCCTCCTTGCCGATGGCGACGTCGATCCAATCACCGGTGTAGGTGGTGACACCACGAGCGTCGGGAGTGACCTCCTGAGCGCCGAGGTAGAACGCCTCGATCAGCGAGTGGCAGGCAGGAATATCGAAGCCACCAGCACCACCGAGCACGCCGGTCTCGCTGGCGCCGCCGGCGAGGATGCCGAGCAGGTAGTAGGCCTCGTGGAAGGGCTGGGCGTAGTCCGCCACATTGCCTTCCTGGCCACCGATGCCGCCGCCCCACGCGAACGCGGTGTCGGGGAAGTCGGCGCCCACGGCCTTGGCGGTCTCGCCGTAGCCGAAGGAGTGGGCCACGATCAGGTCGAAGCCGTCCTCGGCAAAGCCGCGAATGGCACGCTCAGCGTCGCCTTCGGGCACGAGCTCGGTGAACTTGATCTCAGAGATGAGACCTTCGTCCATGAGAGCCTCGGCCCCCGAGTGCATCTGCTGGTTCCACGAGAGATCGTTGATCTCACCGGGCAGCACGAGCGCAACAGTGATGCCCTCGTCACCGCCGCCGTCTCCAGAGTCATCTGATTCACTGTCGTCGCCACATGCGCTCGCGAGCAATGCAAATGCTGCGATCAGCGCGACGATCAGGCGCCACTTCTTCGTCATAGGAAGTCCCCTCCGGACTGAATGCTTCGGTGCAGAACTGCACACGCTGCGCGAACCCTATGCCGTCCAGGGAAGACACGGCAACCAGTTCGAGACGCGGAGCCTCGCGCGCCGCCGAGTCGATTCGGTCGCGGCCGCGAACGTAGGATGCAAATGCCGAACCACTTCGAAGGAGACGCGATGTCCGGCTCCCCAAGGGCCTGCGCCGACCCGGCGATTCTGAACCTCTGGCACCCGGTCGCGGCCATCCCGGAACTGACCGTCGCCGGCGACACATCGATGTTGTTGGGATCGCGAATCGCCTACGGAACGAACGACGGACTGGAGCCGTGGGTTCGGCGTCTCGATACCGACGCGTCGGTGCCGGTAAGGATCGAGTTCGGATTCCTTTGGGCCTGTTTCGGAGATCCGCCCGACTCACTGTTCGAGATCCCCGAGGCGGCCGAGCCCGACCGACGCATTCTCAACGCCGGCAGCATCAAGGTCGCCACGTCGGCGCCCAGGGCCGTGGAGAACTTCCTCGACATGGGTCACTTCCCGTACGTGCACACCGGGATTCTCGGCGAGGAACCGAGAACGGAGGTCGTCGAGTACCGCGCCGCCCTCGAGAACGACGAGGTATGGGCGCGCGATTGTCAGTTCTACCAACCGGTCGCGTCCGCCGCGGCGGACGCGGGGCAGATGACCGACTACACCTATCGCGTCCCCCATCCGTACTGCGTGCTCCTCTACAAGAGCGTCCCGACCGACCCATCGAGACGAGACGTCATCGGACTGTTCGTCCAGGCGATGACCGAGGAGACGATCCGAGCGCACAACTTCATCTGCATGGTCGACGAGACGACGAGCGACACAGGCCTCCGTCGTTTCCAGCAGATGATCTTCTCGCAGGACAAGCCCATCCTCGAGAACCAACATCCGAAGCGGCTGCCCCTCGATCCCCGGATCGAAACGCCGATCCGGGCCGATCAGAGCGCCATCGTGTACCGCCGCTGGCTGATCGACATGGGCGTGACCTACGCCGTGATCCCGGCCGCATGACGATGACCCGATGACAGACGACAACCAGATCCTCGACGCCGACCGATGGTTTCCGATCGGTCGCACCGACGACGCCCCCTTCCGCCACGTCCACCAGGCCAAGCTGCTCGGGCGTGAACTGGCCGTCTGGCGAGCGGACGACGGCTTCGTCAATGTGTGGGACAACCGTTGTCTTCACCGAGGCGTCCGTCTGACCGTCGGGATGAACGAGGGCGTCGAGCTGAGGTGTCTGTACCACGGCTGGCGATACGCGAGTCGAACCGGTGGCTGCACCTACATCCCCGCCCACCCCGCAGACGCCCCCGCGCAGACGATCTGCAATCGGACCTTCCCGGCCGTCGAACGCGACGGCCTGATCTGGACGACCCTCGGCGACAATGGTCCACACGAGCCACCGCCCGAAGCCGGCCTCGACAACGCGTTCGCGTTGCGCTCGCTCCCATTCTCCGCCGCACCCGATCTCGTCCGTCGCCACCTCGAAGCCACCGACTCATCGGCGCGGTTCTTCGTCCAACCGGTCGATGCCCACGAGTGTGTGGTCCATTCGGTGCTTCTCGAGACACCCGCGGCCGACGAACAGATCTCGACGTGGCGCCATCACGCCGACACGCTGACCGGGGTCAGGGACGAAGTCGAGGCGATCGCAGCCCGCCTCCCGACGCCGGAACCGCTGACTGTCGCGCTCGAACGAATCGAGCCACGGGAGCAGGGCGTGCCGATGCCGAGGGCTCGCACCGACGCGCAGTTGCGGGTGACGATCGCTCGGAAGTGGACAACGGCCACCGGAGTCGTCGCGCTCGAACTCGAATCGATCGACGATCCGCTTCCTGCACCGCAACCCGGCTCGCACATCGATGTCCATCTGCCGAATGGCCTCGTGCGCCAGTACTCGTTGACGAATCGGTCGGGTGACGCCGCCAACTATGTGATCGGCGTGAAGCTCGAACCCGAGTCGCGCGGCGGTTCCTCGTGTGTGCACGACGTGCTCCGCGAGGGCGATGTGGTCGCGATCTCAGCCCCGCGCAACAACTTCACGCTTCGTCGCGACGCATCCCACACGACCTTGATCGCAGGCGGCATCGGCCTCACTCCACTCCTCGCAATGGCCGAAACGTTGCACGACTCCGGGCTTTCGTACACCCTCCACGCGTTCGCCCAGTCGACGGATCATCTCGCCTTCGCCGACCGGATCGCCGACCTCGGCGAGGGAGCCGTCACCCACTTGGGGGCGTCTCCGGCGGAGACGGGCGCCGCCCTCGACACGATTCTGGCCGCCCGCGACGACGACTCCCACGTCTACATCTGCGGCCCCGGGCCGATGCTCGATGCGGCCCGAACCAACGCCGAGGCCCACGGATGGCCCGACGCGTCGGTGCATTTCGAATACTTCCGCAACGACACCGAAATCGACGACTCGACCTCGTTCACGCTGAGCCTTGCCCGGTCGGGGCTCACCTTGTCGGTGGGCGCCGGCGAGACGATTCTCGAGGTGTTGCGTTCCGCCGGTGTCGCGATGCCGTCCTCCTGTGAACAGGGAGCCTGCGGCACCTGTGTCGTCGGCGTGGTGAGCGGCACACCGTTGCACCAGGACGTCTACCTGAACCCGAGCGAACGGGCGGCCGGCGACCGCATCGCCACCTGTGTCTCTCGTTCTGCCGACACCGAACTCGTCCTCGACCTCTGATGCCATGATTCAGCTCTACAACTACGACCTCTCCGTCAACTGCTACAAGCAGCGCCTGATGATGAACATCCTCGATGTGGAGTACGAGTCGATCCCCGTCGACTTCTTCCCGGGCTGGGAACACAAGAGCCCGGAGTTCAAGGCGATCAATCCGCTCGGCCATATTCCGGTGATCGTCGACGGCGACTACACGCTGCGTGACGCGCACGCGATCCTCATCTACCTCGCGGCGAAATACGACCCGACGGGACGCTGGTACCCGACCGACGATCCCGAGCTCGTCGGCGAGGTGGCCCAATGGATGCTCTTTGCCGAGGGCACCACCAACACCGCCTCCGCGGCACGGCTGCACGACAACCTCGGCTACGAATTCGACATCGACGAGGTGAGGGCCGGTGCGCACCGGCTGTTCCGCGTGCTCGACGAACACCTGTGGTTCCGCGAGCGGGAAGGCCGCGACTGGATCTGTTCTGCGCAACATCCGACCATCGCCGACCTCGCGATCTTCCCCGACGTCATGCTGTCCGAGGAGGGTGGCATCTCGAGGCGCCCCTACCCCGCGTTGCGACGCTGGACCGACCGGGTTCGGAGGCTCCACGGATTCACACCGATGCCGGGGATCTCACCGGCGTCTCCCCTTGCTGTGCCGTCGCCCGCTCTCCGGGAATCACACTGAGCTCGGGCCGCATCTCGACGACCGCCGATCTCCTGGTCGGCCTCGAACTCGACCGCATCGACGCGGCCGTGAGCAGTGGCCCCGGACTCGTCATGCCGAAAGCGCGCTGGGTGTTCGGTGGGCTCGTCGGCGCGCAGGCGCTCGTCGCGGCGGCCGACAGCAGCTCCGGAAAGGTCCCGCGGTCGGTGCGCGTCCGGTTTCTACGGCAGGCTCCGCCTCATGAGTCCATCCGCCACGTCGTCACGACCGTGTCCAACTCCAACACCTTTGCCGACCGCCGAGTCGAGACCCATTCCGGTGCCGAGCTGATCGCCACGACGACCATCGTCTTCCACGCTCCCGACGAGACCGAACTCGGCCATCAACACACGATGCCCGACGTGGCGCCGCCCGATGAGGCCAAGGCCGTCAGCGGAGCCGGCTTCGAGACGATCGACCTCAACACGCCGCCGATCCATGGTCACGCGGCCGCGCCACCTCTTCAAAGGCACTGGATGCGCGCCCCCGGCACTCCGAGCGACGACGTCGTCGTCAACGCCGCCATGCTGACGATGGCGAGCGATCTCTTTTTGGTCGCGTCGGCCTGGCGGCCGGTCGAGGGTCGGTCGATCGTCGATGTCGGCACTGTCATGTCGTTCGGCCTCGATTTCACGGTCTGGTTCCACCACCCGGTCGAAATCGGCGGATGGCATCTGCTCGAGGTCGACACCCCGTCAGCCGCGAATGGTCGGTCACTCAGCCTCGCGAACTGGTACCGACCGGATGGGCTTCTGGTTGCCTCGGTCGCGCTCGACGCGGTGATGCGGGTGAAACCCGAGGGCTGAGCGGGCCGTCTAGGACCGCATGCTGTTGACCGCCGAGACGATCGCCCGCAGCGACGCCGAGACGATCGACTCGTGGAGTCCGACGCCCCACACCACATCTCGAGCGCCGGTGTCGACCGCGACATAGGCCGCGGCCGTCGCGTCGGAGCCGGCCCCCATGGTGTGTTCGGTGTAGTCGGCGATCTTCCCGTCGAAGAGGCTCGCCTGGTTGAGGCCATGAACGAACGCGTCGATCGGACCGTTGCCCTCACCGGTGATCATGCGCTCTTCACCGTCGATGATCATCTTCGCCTCGAGCGTGGTGAGCCCGCTGTCGATCGTGTCACTGGTTGCCCGGTGCCCGACGATCTCGATGGTGCGAACGTCGGGTTCGACGTATTCGCCCATGAACCGACGGTGGATCTCATATGACGTGATCTCCGTGCCCGAGTCCTCGGTGACCTTCTGGATCTTCTTCGAGAAGTCGACCTGCAGCCCGCGAGGCAGATCCAGTCCGTACTCGTGCAGGAGTACGTAGGAAACGCCTCCCTTGCCGGACTGGCTGTTCACCCGGATGACGGCTTCATAGCTTCGTCCGAGATGACGGGGATCGATGGGCAGATACGGCACGTCCCACGAGTCGTAGTTGCCGACCAACTCCTCGCCCGGCTGCACGTCGTAGATGTCGGCCATGCCCTTCTTGATCGCATCCTGATGGCTGCCCGAGAACGCCGTGTAGACGAGGTCGCCGACGTAGGGGTGACGGGGATCGATGCTCATCCGGTTCGAGAACTCATAGACCCGGCGCATCTCGTCGATGTCGCTCATGTCGAGCTTCGGATCGACTCCCTGGGTGAAGAGGTTGAGTCCGATGGTCACGACGTCGACGTTGCCCGTGCGCTCGCCATTGCCGAACAACGTGCCTTCGACGCGGTCGCCGCCGGCCATGAGCCCCATCTCCGCCGCGGCAACGGCTGTGCCCCGGTCGTTGTGGGGATGCAGGGACAGCTGCACGGTGTCGCGGTTCTTGATGTCGCGGTCGAACCGCTCGATCAGATCGGCGTAGAGGTTCGGTGTCGACATTTCGACGGTCGCCGGCAGGTTCAGGATCAATGGCTTCTCGGCGGTCGGCTGGAAGACGTCCATAACGGCTTCACACACCTCGATCGCGAAGTCGGGTTCAGTGCCCGTATAGCTCTCGGGTGAGTATTCCCAGCTGATCGACTCGGGGTTGCTCGAGCGGGCGAGGCCCTCCATGCACACCTTTGCGCCGTTCACGGCGACGTCGACGATGCCCTGGCGGTCGAGACCGAACACGACACGACGCTGGGTCGCGGAGGTCGAGTTGTAGAGGTGGACGATGGCGCTGGGCGCGCCCTCGATTGCTTCGAAGGTGCGGTCGATGAGATCCTTGCGAGCCTGCGTGAGCACCTGGATCGTGACGTCGTTGGGGATGAGGCCCCCCTCGATCAGGTCCCTGACGAAGTCGAAGTCGGTCTGGGACGCGGCGGGGAAGCCGACCTCGATCTGCTTGAACCCCATTTGCACCAGGAGGTCCCACATGCGCCGTTTCCGAGTGGAGTCCATCGGGTCGACGAGCGCCTGATTGCCGTCACGTAGATCGACCGAGCACCAGATGGGGGCCGATTCGATGCGTCGACCTGGCCAGGTGCGATCGGGAAGCTCCACCGCGGGGTAGGGGCGGTACTTCTCGAAGGGCATGCGCTCTGCCTGGGTGGTCATGGGAATTCTCCGTAATGGATTGGGTGAACAGAATTGTTGGACAAAAGGCTACTGAAAAAACACGAAACCCCCCGGCCCGTGGGCACGAGGGGTTCGGCGAGCACCGTATGTGGCGCTCGCCTACACGAGAAGAAGCAGAGTTGGCTGAGAGATCTCCGATGCGGACTTCACGATGGACACCCTAAGCCAATCGGCACGCGTGTCAAGGGCATTAGGCGTCGGCTCGGGCCGAATCCGCCGCCCGTGTGAATTAGCATCTCGCCATGTCAGACCAACTGATCGAGGCGGCACAGCGGGCAGAAGAGGTGCTCACCGACTCGGCCCATGCGGATGAGGTCGACAGCATCATTCGGCGTAGCGATGCGGGCTACCGGGTCGCATCGGCCCGCGGATCGATCGAGTTCAGCCGCGGCGCGGACGACACGATCGAGGTTCTGGCGGCGTCCGGAGAACATCCGCTCTCGGACGAACGTACCGATCAGCGCACTGCCGTCGACGACGAGACGGGCGAGCCCTGGGCTCTGCTCGGCGACCACGCGACGCCCTTGGCGATGGCGAGTGTCGCTCAATACTTCGACTCGGTCCACGCCCCTGATCTCGTCGTGTTGCACGCGCCCACCCACCGTTTCCACGGCAACGTGGGTGAGCACGGCTCGCTCGCCACCACGCAGGCCCGAGCACCGTTCATCGCGGCCGGGCCCGGAGTGGTCGCGAGAGGAATCGTCGACGAGCATCTCCGCACGGTCGACATCGCACCGACGGTGGCCGCGCTGCTCGGCTGCGAACAGATCGACGGAGTCGACGGTCTCGGCCGAGCACGATCCGGGGTTCGACTCCGAGTTCAGGACGGAACCGAATCGTCTGCGCTCCTCGACCCCGAGGTTCGTCCGGAGCACGTCGTCCTGTTTCTGTGGGACGGATGCAACCCACAGGCATTGCACGCCGCTGCTGCCGCGGGAGAGGCACCGCGAATCGCCGAGTTGATCGAACGGGGCACCTCCTACCGCCACGGCGCCTACGCGAGCCTCCCGACCGCAACACTGGCGAACCATTCGACCGCGTCGACCGGTGTGCTCCCCGGCCGGTCGGGCATCCTCCACAACACCTGGTACGACCGCGGCAACGACGCCGTCGTCAACCTCCTCGACTACCGGCAGATGATCACGGCGCGAGATCACCTCCGAACCGACATCGAGACGATCCACGAGGCGCTGCACAGAAACGACCCCGCTGCCATCTCGGTGGCGACCTACGAGTACGGCGACCGAGGCTCGGACTGGTCGACCTACGTGCAAATGTCCACGGGCGGCGCGCAGGGTCCGCTGACCGACGATCAGCGTCGGCGTCACCGCACGGCCGACTTCATGGGGATTCCCGACTATCGGCTCTACAGCGTCTACGACGCCCACAGCGTGGCCGACGCCAAGTACTGCTGGTCCGGTGAACTCGGCGGGCTGCCTCGCTTCTCGTGGTTCACTCTCAACCTGACTGACTCGGCCGGCCACTACGGCGGTCCTCACAGCGAGATGGGCCGGGCTGCGATTCGCGACACCGATGCCCGGATGGGCGAGATCATCGACGAGATCGATCGCCGCGGCGTGCTCGATCAAACGGCGATCGTCATGTGTGCCGATCACGGGATGCAGACCACCGCAGAGGGAGACGCCGTCGACATGTCTGTCCCGCTTCGCGAGGCCGATGTCGATCATCTGATGGTCGACGCGCAATACGTCTACCTGCGGTGAGTGAGTCGACTGAGGGTCCGTGGGACGTCGGCATCATCTGGTTGACCCGCCGTCTGCAGCGCCCTGACCGGATGCTCCGCCGCCGGTTCTCCATCGCCCGCCGAAAGCAGGACAAGGACACCTCCGACGGCAGTAGAACGGCGCTCGACGCCGTCCCCGACGGCTGTGGTGGGTTCGACGACATCGGCAGCTTCCTTCTGGTGCTTGTCGTGATTGCGTTGTTCATCCTGTTCATCGCCCTGGGGCCCGGGCTCCTCGCGATCACTGTCGGCGTCGCCGAGATCATCCTTGTTCTCCTCGGCGCAGTCGCTGCAGTTGCGGGACGCGTGCTCTTCGGCCAGCCGTGGGAGATCGTCGCGAGGCGGGGCGACGAACAGATCGAATGGCGCGTCTCCGGCGTTCGCCGGGCTCGCGATATGGCCGGCCGCATCGAGCAGCAACTCGCAGGCGGTGCCGATCCCGACATGATCGAGCCAAACAACCGTGACCGCACCCCGCCCGATCTGAGCGACGTCCCCAACATGTATCACCGCGCCGAGTTCCGGCTGGTCGGACGGTTCTTCGGCGCACTGATCGCATTCGCGATCGTCGTCGGCATCGCGATCGTCGCGGTGACCTAGAGCCCGTCGAGGAAAGTCAACGCGGCGTCAGTGAACGCATCGTTGCGGTCGCCGGCGACCATGTGACCGGCCTCGCTCACGTCGACGAACTCCGCGGTCGGGACTTCTTCGACGAACGCGGCGGCACCCTCGGGGCTCACCACATCACTCATGCGACCTCGTACCAGCATGATCGGCTGGGCAATCGCTCTTGCACAGCCCATCAGCAGGTCGGGGTCGTTGATCTCCGACGGGCCACGATCGGCGGCGGGCGAAACGAACTTGGGATCCCAGTGCCAATACCAACGCCCGTCGCGTTCCCGCAGGTTCTTGCGGAGCCCCTCGACGGAAGGTGGCCGATCCCGATGGTGGTTGTAGGCCGCAACCGCATCGGCCGCGTCCTCGAGGGTCGCGAACCCCGTCTCGGCGTTGGCCATCATGAACGACGCGATTCGATCAGTCCCCCGCTTCTCCATGTTGGGAACGATGTCGACCAGCACAAGCCCGCGAGCCGCGCCGGGAGCGTCGCGGCCGAGGAGGAGCAACGACGTGAGCCCGCCGAGAGACGCGCCGACGATCGCCGGTCGACCGCCGATCTCCTCGATGACCTGACCCACGTCGGCTGCGAACCTCGCCAACCGGTAATCGCCGCCGGGGGCCCAGTCGCTCTCGCCGTGGCCGCGGGCGTCGAGCGTCCAGGAGCACCAGCCCCGCTCCGCCACTGCCGCGGCGGTTCCGCCCCATGAGTGCCGGGTCTGACCGCCACCGTGCAGGAAGATCACGTTCTGGTCGCCGGGCTCGCCCCGGCGGTCGGCGACGAGTGTCAGCCCATCCTCGTTTGTGAACGTCACCCTCGAATCCATTCGCTGAGAACGTAACCGTTAGGGTCGCCGGATGGCATTTCCCGAGGGCATCCCGGTCATCGACACGATGATGGGTACGACGGCCGGAACCACCGGCAAGGACCGCTACAAGTTCTTGGACCGAGCGCTCAAAGACGCCGAGTCCGCCAACATGAACTTCCCGGCCCAATACATGTTCAAGGACGTCCCGTTCTCTGATCAGGCGCGCACGTCAGGCGGCGAACTCGAGGAGCCGCCGCAGGGAGCCGACCTCCTACTCCCGTTCATGGATCGGGCCGGGGTGGAACGGGCGATGGTCGGCTGCAAGCCCGAGGGCGACGGCTACGGCAACAAGTGTGTGCAGGAGCATCCCGACCGTTTCATCGCGGCCTACGAAGCCGATCCGAACGAGGGGGTCGACGCGCTGCGCAAGATTCGCAAAATGCACGCCGAACTCGGATTGAAGGCCGTGACCGCCTTCCCTTCGGGACGGAACCCTCAGGTGCCCATCGATGCGCCGCTCATGTATCCGATCTACGCCCTCTGCGTGGAGCTCGACATCCCGATCTTCTGCTGCGCCGGAATTCCCGGACCCCGAGTGCCGGCCGACGCACAACACGTTCGCCGCATCGACAATGTGATGTACGACTTTCCCGAGCTCACGTTCGTGACCCGCCATGGCTGCGAGCCGTGGGAAGACCTCGCGGTGAAGCTCATGCTGAAGTGGCCGGGCTTGCACTATTCGACCTCGGCGTTCGCGCCGAAGCACTACCCGCAGGCGATCGTCGACTATGCGAACACCCGCGGTGCCGAGAAGGTGATCTACGGCGGCTACTTCCCGATGGGGCTCTCGCTCGACAAGATCTTCGAGCAGATGCGCGACGTGCCGTTCAGAGACCACGTCTGGGAGCCGTTCCTACGCACCAATGCGCAGCGGGTGCTCAGGCTTGCCTGAGGTCAGACTCGGCTGGCTTGGCGTTCTTCGATCCAGGTGAGCAGGTCGTCGACCGGCATCGGCCGAGCGATGCCAAAGCCCTGGAGCCGGTCGACCGGGAGCCCCTCCGACACCATGTGATCGCGCACGGCGAGGTCTTCGACACCCTCGGCCACGACCGTCAAATCGAGTGAACGGCCCAGGTGACTGACCGCGGTGACGATGGCCTGATCGTCCTCCGACGTCAACATCGAGGAGACGAAGCTGCGGTCGATCTTGAGCGAAGTAACGGGAAGGCGGCGAAGTCGCGACAGGGAGGAATGGCCGGTTCCGAAGTCGTCGATCGCGATGCCGACGCCCAACTCGCCGAGCGCGCCGAGCACTGCCCGCGCCGTCGACTGCTCGTCGACCATCTCGTCCTCGATGACCTCGACGGTGATCCGCTGGGCGACCACATCGTGGCGGCGAAGCGCATTGTCGAGAACCCGGGGAACCGATGAGCGGAGAAGACTGCCGGCCGACACATTGACGGACACGCCGATGTTCTGCGTCTGCAGCCGAGCCGCCAGAGCAGCAGCCTGATCGAACACCACCCGATCCATGGTCGACCGATGACCGATTCCCTCCACGAGGTCGAGGAAGTCGGCAGGGGCCAGAACGCCGTGCTTTGGATGCCGCCACCGCAGGAGACCCTCAACGTCAACGAGCGCATCAGTGTGCATGTCGATGATCGGCTGGAAGAAGAGTTCGAACTCGCCGTCTTCGAAGCCCCGCTCGACATCGCCGGACAAGCTGACGCGCTGTCGGGAAGCGGAGCGGGTCTGCCCCGACCATCGACGCACGCCGACCTGGGTCCGCTTGGCTTCGTACATGGCGAGGTCGGCTCGGCGGATGAGTTCGTCGGCGTCGAGACCGGGTTCGGCAAAAGCAACGCCGATGGACGCACCGACGGAGACGTCGACGTCGCCGAGAGGAATCCGGTGCCGGCAGGCGCGGAGCAGGTCACCCGCGAGCACATTGGGATCGCCGTCGCGCACGAGCACGGAGAATTCGTCGCCACCGGTCCGAGCGAGGACGCCGCGATCGCGGATCGTCGCGTCCATCCGGGAGGCCAGGGCGATCAAGAGTTCGTCGCCCGCCTTGTGACCGAGCGTGTCGTTGATGTCCTTGAAGCCGTCGAGGTCGACGGCGATCACTGCCTCGACCCCACCGGCTGAGATCGCCGACGCGAGTCCGGTTCGGTTTCGCAATCCGGTCAGCGAATCGTGTTCGACCCGGTGACGGATTCGCAGCTTGTGGCGGAGTTCGCGCTCTCGTTGCGTTGAGGAAAGGAAGAACAGAAGCGGAAGGAGCACCCCATAGACGGCCACCAGGGCGGGCCAGAGTTCGACGTCGCGGATCAGCCCGACCGCCGCAAAGCCGACGAACCCGACGGCCGCCGAGAGCAGCAGCTCACGCGAGCTCTCACCGGCCACGAAAGCCAACATGGCGACCGCGACCATCATGGCCATCGGGTAGGCCACCGGCAGAAGCACCGCGACGCCGACGCACCAGAACATGTCGACGACGGTGGCAACCGCGAGCACGCGGTCGGGCTCGACCAGTCGGTGAACGACGAACGAACCCGCCGGAATCGGAGCGACCAGCAGCGCGGCGATGGCGAAGCGGGCGTCCCCCAACATCGGCAGCAGGGCGCAGGTGATGCCAAGCGCGACCGCGGAGACCGCCCGAATCCAGACAACCCGAACAACGAGTGCAGGGTCCCAACGGGGATCCATGTCATACCCGAGTGCGACGTTCACGCCTTTCCATCGGCACGTTGCGGTCGGCATTGAATTTCGGTGGCACGACGGCCGCGGGCGGGCATGCTTGGGCGGTGGACCAGCTGATCTGGGAGAACGAACCGAGTCGAGCGCTACGCAGCCCGATCCTCGTCACCGCGTGGGACGGCTTGTTCGACGTCGGCGGCGCCGCTACGGGTGCCATCGAGGCGCTCCGCGGCGGCAATGCGACGAAGGTGGGCCATGTCGACCCCGACGAGTTCTTCGACTTCAACGAACGTCGTCCGCACGTCCGCATCAACGGCGAGGGCCACCGCGAGATCGTGTGGCCGCACAACGACATCTATGCGCTCCCACTCGACGACCGCGACCGCGACCTCGTGTTGATGGACGGCGTCGAACCCCATCTCCGGTGGCGCACCTTCGTCGACGCAGTGGTCGAAGTGGTCGAGCGCTTCGACGTGAAGATGGTCATCACCCTCGGCGCGATGATCGCCGAGACGCCCCACACGCGTCCGCCAGCCATCACCGGCTCCACCACCGACGCAACGCTGGCCGAACTGATGAGGCTCGATCGCCCCTCCTATCAGGGCCCGACCGGCGTGGTCGGCGCACTCCACGAGCACCTCGACCGCATCGGCGTGCCTGCGGTCTCGCTGCGGGCGAGCGTGCCCCACTATGTGTCCGGCGCCCCGAACCCGAAGGCATCGCGTGCACTGCTCGAACGCTTCGAGCGCGTCACCGGGTTGCCGACGCGATGGGCCGACCTCGATACCGAGTCCCGCGACTGGGAAGCCCGAGTCGACGAGGCAATGGCCGACGACGACGACATCGGCCACTACGTCCGCCGCCTCGAAGAGCGCTACGACGCCCGGACGGCTTCCTCGCTCCCCAACGCCGATGATCTCGCCGCCGAGTTCGAACGCTTCCTTCGTCAGCACGACGACGACTGACCTACGATCCGTGGATGACTATGACTGAAGCCGTCCATCTCGGCGAAGACGAGATCCCGTGGGTCGACACCGGCAGCGGTGTCGAGATCAAGCTGGTGCAGGCCGACATCGACCTCGGTCTGTGGATCGTGCGCAACCGATTCGCGCCGGGCACCGTCGTCCAGAAGCACAAGCACACCGGTCAGGTCTTCGGCTACACCCTCTCCGGCGCGTGGAAATACGCCGAGTATCCCTACGTGAATCGTGCGGGATCGTTCCTCTTCGAACCGGCCGGGTCCGAACACACCCTCACGGTTCTCGACGACAACACCGAACTCACCGATGTGTGGTTCCAGATCTACGGCGCGAACCTCAATCTCGATGCCGACGGCAACGTCGAATCGATCACCGACGCCGGCGGCATCTATGCGGCCTACATGGCGCTGTGCGAGATGCAGGGCCTCGGTCGGCCCAATGTCCTTATATGAGCAACGTCCTTACATGAGCAATGTCCTTATATGAGCAACGTTCTCACCTGAGCCACTTCCTCCTCACCGTCGCCGTCGGGACCGCCGAGGCCGATGAGATCGCCGCGGAACTGTGGAGTCTCGGTGCCGTGGGCATCGAAGAGCTGTCGGGCGGCCTTCGGGCGGCCTTCACGGAGTCGGATCAGGCCGAACGGGCTCGCCTCGCGTTGGCCCCCGATGAACCGGTCGAGGTCATCGGTGATCAATACGGACTCGATGCCGCGCGTGACCTTCTGCGCGTCGAGCGGGCGGGACTATTCGCCGTTCACCCGCCGTGGCTCGAGCCGCCGCCGGACGCGCAGTCGATCGTGATCGACCCCGGCCACGCCTTCGGGAGCGGGTCACATGTGAGCACCCGACTGGCCCTCGCGCTCCTCGGCGACGAGATCGAAACGGGGCATCGCGTCTTCGACGTCGGTTGTGGCACGGGTGTGCTCTCGATCGGCGCCGCACTGCTCGGCGCCTCGGTGACGGCGGTCGACATCGAACCAGCCGCGATCGAGGCGACCATGGCCAACGCAGAGCGCAATGACGTCGAGGATCGCGTGCAACCCATCCTCGGCTCGGCCGACCTCATCACCGATCCCGTCGACCTCGTCCTGGTCAACGTGACAATCGATATCCACGAGGCCATCGCTCCTGCTCTCTCCCGCGCGCATCCGCGTCTCCTCGTGGCCGGTCTGCTCGGCGCCGACCAGCTCGACCGCTGCGCCTCGGCCCATCACTCGTCCATCGTCCGGTCGATCACCGACGACGGCTGGATGGCCGCGGTGCTCGCTCGCTCATAGGCTCACCTCATGGCAAGGATCGACGTTCCCGACGGCAGAGGTCTCGAGCGCGAACGGCTGCTGATGATGCAGCCCGACGTGGCGATCGGCATGGGCGCATTCGCGCAGGCCGTCTACGAGAAGACCTCCCTCGCTCCCCGCGTGCGGGAGATCGCACGACTTCGCGTCGCCGTCGCGAACGGTTGCCCGGTTTGCCTCAATACCCGCTCGCCCAAGGCGGAAGCCGATGGGCTCGGCGAGGCAGGCGTGCAGGATGTGATCGCGTGTTCGATCGGCCAGGCCCCGGACATCGAAGGACTCACCATTCAGGAACGCCTCGCCGGTGAGTTCGCCGACCGGTTCGCAACCGATCACCACTCGATCGATGACGAGTTCATGGCCGACGTGAAGCGCCACTTCACCGCCATCGAGATCATCGAACTCACTGCGTTGTGTGCGATGACGGTCGGCAACGGTCGCTTCATGACGGTGCTCGACATCGCGGCCGACGACGACGGCTTCTACCTGCTTCCCGAGGGCGACTGAGCCGACCGATGACACGCATGATCGAGTCCACGGACGGCGTGACGGTCGCGCTCCACGACCTTGGTGGCAACGGCCCGCCCCTGCTCTTTCTCCATGCCACCGGATTTCACGGTCGCTGCTATCGCCAGATCGCCGAGCGGCTCCACGACCATTTCCACGTATGGGCGCCCGATCTCCGGGGCCATGGCGACAGCATCACTCCCGACATGGCCCTTCCGTGGGCCGGCATGGTCGACGATGCGCTCGCCGTGATTGACCACCTCGAACTCGACGAGCCCGTGCACGCGTGCGGCCACTCGATGGGCGGCGCGACCGTCTTGGCGACGGAACTCCGCCGCCCGGGTTCGATTCGCCGCGCGTGGCTCTATGAACCCATCGTGTTCCCCCGGGTCCATGAGATGAAGACCCGTGAGAACCCGTTGGCCGAGGGCGCCCGGCGCCGCCGCGACAACTTCGCCTCGATCGACGATGTGATCGATCGCTACACCGGTCGCGGCCCGTTCACGAATGTCGATGCCGCGACTCTGCGCGACTATGTCATCCACGGCTTCCGTGAAACCGATGGCGGAGTCGCGCTGAAGACGACCGGCGAGAACGAAGCACGAACGTTCGAGGGTCTCGATCTCGATCTGTTCGCCCTCCTCGGCGAGGTCACGGTCGCCGTGACGGTGGTCGCCTCGGGCGATGGCGAGTCACCATCGCTCATCGCTCCGAGCGTCGCTGAAGCACTCCCGCGCGGGGTGCTCACTCCGTGGGCCGATCGCAGCCACTTCGGCCCTCTCGAGGACCCGGACCGCGCTGCGGCCGAGATCCTCCAAGCACTCACCTGAGCCCACCGCACCCGCCGATAGGTTGAGCCGATGGATGCACGTGAGTGGCTCGGGCTCGAATCGACGCACAATCCCATGCGGTGGATCCTCCCGATCACGCCGAAGATCAGCGTCGGTTCACGGTTCCTGTTCGGCGGGGCGGCGCTCGGCGCGGCCATCGCCGCACTGGAGGGCACGACCGATCGGCCTGTGGTGTGGGCGACCGCGCAGTACCTCTCGTTCGCCCCGGTCGGGTCGGTGATGGACCTCGACGTTCATGTCTCCGTCAGCAGCCGATTCACCTCTCAAGCGCGAGTCATCGGCCACGTCGGCGACGACGAAGTGATCGCGGTGACCGCAGCACTCGGCCGTCGTGAGCTCGATGTCGAACGCGAGTTCCCCACGATGCCGCCCGTCCTTGCGCCGGGAGACTGTCATCCGAGAGGGCGCCACTACGAGCAGGAGAGCCTCGGGCAGTACATGGACCAGCTCTTGGCGAAGGCGCCGCCCGACGCGGACCGGGGCGGTCCCACGGGCCACGGGGAAGGCAGCGTGTGCATGTGGGCGAAGCCACCAGTGGCCTTCGAGCCGTCGGCAACCACCTTGGCCGTGCTCGGCGACTGGGTGCCGATGGGGATCGGGATGACCTCGGGCGAGCGCCTCTCGAGCAACAGCCTCGACAACACGTTGCGAGTGCTCGATGTGCACCCGACGGAGTGGTATCTCCTCGAGATCGAGGTGGCGGGAATCCGCCATGGCTTCGGCCACGGCCAGATCAGGATCTGGGGAGACGATGGGCGTCTGCAGGCCATCGCCAGCCAGTCGGTCGTCGCTCGCCGCCGGAAGACGAAATGAGCGCCGACCCTCGGATCGTGATCATCGGTGCCGGCATTGCGGGAATCGGAACGGCGATCAAGCTCCGCGAGGCCGGCTTCCACAACTTCGAAATCATCGAGAAGTCCGCCGAATTCGGCGGCACGTGGCTCGACAACTCCTACCCGGGCGCCTCGTGCGACGTGCCGGCTCACCTCTACACACTCTCGTTCGAGCCAAATCCCGATTGGTCCGAGACCTTCGCCGGCCAGCCCGAGATCCTCGCCCACATTCGGGCCACTGCGGCGAAACACGGCTTGGACGAAGTCGTTCGCTTCGACACGGAGATCGCGGCCGCGGCATGGGATCACGACACGACCGAATGGGTGCTCCACACCACCACCGGCGAGGAAATCCGAGCGACCGTCGTGGTCTCCGGCCTCGGCCAACTCAACCGGCCCTCGACGCCGCCGATTCCCGGCCTCGACACCTTCCAAGGCACGGCCTTTCACTCGGCCCGATGGAACCACGACCACGACCTCACCGGTCGGCGAGTCGCCGTCGTCGGCACCGGCGCGTCCGCCGTGCAGTTCGTGCCTGAGATCGCCGAAGAGGTTGCCCACCTCGATCTGTTCCAACGGTCGGCGAACTGGGTGCTCCCCCGCGAGAACCCGCCGATCGGAGAAACCCGCCGGCGCCGCTTTCGTCGCGTTCCCGGCCTGCGCCGCCTGCACCGGCTGGGGATCTACCTGCGCTTCGAACTCCTGGTCAACCAGGTCTTCAATACCGGGTCCATGGCGAACAAGAAGGCGACCGAGGGTGCAACGAAGTACCTCGACTCGGTCATCGCCGACGACCAACTACGCGCCGCGCTCACCCCCGATTACCCGATCGGCTGTACGCGAATCCTGGGTCACGACACCTGGTACCCGTCGCTCCAGCGCGACAATGTCGATGTGGTCACCACGGGCATTCGCGAGATCGTGGCCGATGGTCTGGTCACCGACGACGGCGCGCACCACGAAGCCGACACGATCATCTTTGGTACGGGCTTCGACACGAACAACTTCCTCGCGCCGATCGATTTCATCGGCCGTGACGGCGTGTCGATTCGCCGACGATGGGTCCAGGGAGCCGAGGCCTATCTCGGCATCACGGTCGCCGACTTTCCGAACCTCTTCATGCTCTACGGGCCCAACACGAATCTCGGGCACAACTCGATCATCTTCATGATCGAGCAACAGATCCATCACACCGTCGGCTTGTTGAAGCGGATGCGGGCCGACGAAATCGCCGCGATCGACCTGCACCGCCACGAGCAGGACCGCTTCAACCGTCGTATCCAGAGGCGGATGGACAAACGCGTCTGGGTCACCGACTGCAGCAGTTGGTACAAGAACGAGTCCGGCAAAGTCGTCAACAACTGGCCCGGCTCGACAATCGACTACTGGTGGAAGTGTCGTCACATCAGTCTCGACCGCTACGAGACGATCAGTGGCGGGCGCGTTTAGAGACCGAAGGTCCCGTCATCGCGGACCTTCCACGACGCGGCAGCAATGGTGCCGCCGTCGACCGGAATCGAAGTGCCGGTCACAAAGCTCGCCATATCGCTGGCCAAAAAGACAATCACTGCCGCGCACTCCGAGGCGTCGCCCATGCGCCGCAGCGGCGTCGGATGAAGCCCTGGCATGAGGGCACTGCTGTCGGCCTGCAACTCCTCATCGCCCGGGGTCGGCATCATGTCCGGGGCAACGCAGTTCACCCGGATTCCGCGGTGACCGAGCTCCATCGACAACGTCTTCGTGAATTGTTCCACCGCAGCCTTCATCGCCGAGTAGATCGCGAAGCCGGGGGCTGCGTGATACGCCTCGACCGAAGTGACATTGATGATCGCACCTCCGTCGTTCATCAACGGGACGCCATGACGCACGCAGTTCGAGACGGTGCCGAAGTTCTCGGCGATCAGGACTCCCTCACCCTTCGGTGAGACCTCTTCGTAGAGGGCATGGAAGCCCCCTCCGGCGTTGTTCACGATGATGTCGATGTCGCCCATGTCGCGATGAACAGAGGCGAGCCACTCGCTCACACCCGCTTCGTCGCGCACATCAAGCTCGGTCGCGTGACCGCGGACCCCGAGCGCCTCGATGGCCGACCGCACAGCCGGGAGCTTCTCGCCCTGGTTGTCACAGATCGCGACGTCGGCACCGAATGCCGCCAGGGCAAGAGCAGTCGCTTCGCCGATTCCCTGCGCGGCGCCGGTCACGACGGCGACCTTGCCGGTGAGAAGCGACATGGCGGGGGTGACAGTCATGGCGCGTACCCTATTCGCGGTGACGATCGACCCTCGAACCCCTGTCATCATCGGTGCCGCCCAAGTCTCGCAACGGCCACCCGACGACGAGAACCTCCGCAGCGCTCCGGACCCCATCGACTTGATGGCCTCGGCGGTGCGAGCGGCCAGCGCCGACACCGGCGTCGAGGCGGCCTCGGTGCTCGCCTCGATCGACACAATGGCGGTCATCGGTGGCCTCTGGCGCCACAAGAACCCCGCCGCGCTCGTCATCGACGAACTCGACGGACCCCCGAACGTCCACACCATCCTGACGACGTTCGGCGGCAACCTGCCCATCCAGTCGATCCATACGTTGGCCGAGCGCATTCAAGACGGCGAGATCGAGCTTGCGATTCTCGCGGGGGGCGAATGCAACCTGAGTCGGCGAACGCTCGCCAAGCGGGGCGAGAAGCCGCCGCTCCGTGACGAGACGAAGGCTGACGAGGTCGAGAGTTGGGGTCCCCCGCTCGACATGGGTGACCTCGTGGCGGTCGATCGCGGCGGTGAGATTCCCCGAAACAGCTACGCGATTCTCGACAGCGCCATTCGGGCCAGTCGGGGCGAAACGCTGGATGAGGCTCGCGACCGCGGCGCCCGGCTGTGGAGCGGCTACGCCGCCGTAGCCGCCGACAACCCTCATGCGGCCGACCGGCAAGGACTCGACCCCGACGCCATTCGCAACCCCTCGGAGCGCAACCGGATGGTGAGCTGGCCGTATACCAAGGCCATGTGCGCCAACAACAACGTCGACCAGGCAGCAGCGATCGTCGTCTGCAGCACGGCGATGGCCGACCAGCTCGGTGTTCCCGCAGAACGACGCGTCTATCCCCACCTGTGTGTGAACAGCGAAGACACGCCGACGCTCCTCGAGCGCGAGGAGCTGTCGGTCGCGCCTGGCCTCGTCGCAACGGCAAACGAACTGGTCGAGGCAATCGGTTCGGTCGATGCCGTCGACCATGTCGACCTCTACTCGTGCTTTCCCTCGATCGTGACGCTCACCACCTCGGCGCTGGGCCTCGACACGTCCGGTCCATTGACCGTCACCGGCGGTCTCGCGTTCGCCGGCGCCCCGTTGAACTTCGCCGCTGGTCAAGGACTGGTCGGCATGGTGACCACGCTCCGGGACGACCCCGGGTCAGTCGGCCTCGTGCAGGGCAACGGCGGTCATGCGACAAAGCACGCGCTCGGGATCTATTCCACAGCTGCGCCGGCCGAACCTCATCACGTTCGGCGCCTTGGTCTCGTCGGCACGCCCGTTGCCAAGGCCGATCCCGATCACCGCGGCGATGCCACTCTTCGCGGCGTGACCGTCGAGTTCGACCACGGCGGACCGTCACGGGCGATCGCGATCGTCGAGTTCGACGACCGGTCTCGAGGATGGGCCACCTCCGCCGACGCGGATTTGATGCACCTGATCACGACCGAGGAGATGGTCGGGCGGCGAGTCGTCGTCGACGCCGGCCAGATGGCACTCCCCTAGTTCGCGAAGTCGGCCAGTCGCTCCCGCAAGTCCGAGGCCGGCCCCGGTTTCGCATAGAAGAATCCCTGAGCCCGGTGACAGCCGAGCTCCACCAGGATCTTCGCTTGCTCGGCGGTCTCGACCCCCTCGGCGACGACATCGAGTCCGAGCGCGTCGGCCAGCGACAGGATCGAGCGCACAAAGGCGACATCTGATGTGTCGTGATCGAGATCGCTCACAAAGGTGCGGTCGATCTTCAGCGCATCCACCGGGAATCGCTTGAGATAGGCGAGCGAGCTGAAGCCCGTGCCGAAATCGTCGACTGCGAGGTGGACACCGAGCGCCTTGAGCCGGTGGAGGATCTCCTCCGACCGATTGACATCGGCCATGACGGCCGACTCGGTGATCTCGAGGCACAGACGCGAGGACGCGAGACCCGTCTCCTCCAACACCGACTCGACCAACGTCACCGTGTCCTCGCGTTGGAGTTGGGCGGCAGCGAGATTCACCCTGATCATGGGTCCGTCGTCGCCTCCAGGCCAGGTCACCGCCTCGGCACACGCAGTGGCGAGCACCATCTCGCCCATCTCCACGACCAATCCGGTCTCCTCGGCAACATCGATGAAAGCGCCGGCGGGCAGAAGTCCCTTGGTTGGGTGCTGCCAACGGATCAGTGCCTCCGCACCGAGCATCGAGCCGTCGTGGAGCGAGACCTCGGGCTGGTAGTGGACGAGCAACTCGTCGCCGCGTAGCGCCCCTCGGAGACCGGCCTCGGTCTCCATTCGGGCTTGCACCGCGTCTCGCAACTCCTCGTCGAACGACTCCGACCGAGCACGACCTTGCGCCTTGGCCCGGTACATCGCAGTGTCAGCTCGGCGGATCAGGTCGTCGACTTCGGTGTAGTCGTCGGCGACCGAGATTCCGATGCTGGCGGTGGGATAGATCTTCTGGCGGCCGAGCACCACGGGCTCACCGATGAGGCGCATCAGTCGTTCGGCCACGAACTCGGCATCGGCGACATCGACGGGTCCGGGAAGAACGACGGCGAACTCGTCCCCGCCGAGCCGAGCAACAAGATCACCCGGCCGGACCGCGAGGCGGAGTCGATCGGCGATCACAACCAAGAGCTCGTCACCGCGATAGTGGCCGAGCGAGTCATTGATGTTCTTGAAGCGGTCGAGGTCGAGAAGGAGAACCGCGACAGAACCCGCTCCGTCGGCGACCCGGTGGATCTCGTCGAGCAGACGTCGGCGATTGGCCAGCCCGGTCAACTCGTCGTGAGATGCCTGGAAGCGGAGAAGTTGCTCTGCCCGTCGTCGCTCTGTCACGTCTTCGATATGGACCAGCCAGAAGTGTTCGCCCGACTCGCCCTCGATCACCGACCCTCGCATCTGACCCCAGACCCGGCTTCCGCCGGGTCCCCGAAAGGCCGCCTCCGAGGTGAGTTGACCATTGGCCGCCTCATCCCACTGCACCGATTCGTACGCGTCGTCATAGACGTAGTGCGGCGCCGTGCCGACCAGCGATTCGACCGAGTCCGCTCCGACGAAATCGACGAAGGCCTGATTGCAGGTGATCAGGTTCAAGAGCTCATCACGAAGCACGACGCCGATTGGCGCCCCCTCGAATGCAGCCTGCGCGTAGCGCTCGGCGGCGGTCCTCGAGTTGACTTCCCTGATCATGCGACTCAGCGATTCGAGCAGGTCCACGGTTTCGTCGGACCACGGTTCGAGCGACGAAGAGGCCGCGACCATGATGTGTTCGACTGTGTCGGTGTCGCCTCGCGGGATCGCGAGCCTGGAGTGACTCAAATCGTCTTGCTCGACGAAAGCAGCCACCGTGGTGCCGGTTCGGCATGCCTCATCGAGCAAGGGCGCGCTGCCGAACTCGAACTCGGACGGCAGCTCAGCCTCCAGCTCGAAGCTGTTGGCCCAGACGCTCGCCCGGCCGAACCGTTCGCGGCGAGGCTCGACACTCCAGTCCACGATGACCTCGAGGCCGCAGAACTCGACTGCCGAGGCCATTACCCGGCCGACGATTTCTCGAGCGTCATCTGGAGTCGCCTCGGCGAGCTCCGATGCGCAATTACTCAGCAATCGCGCGGCGGCCAAGCGGCGCCGACCGAGGCGTTCCTCAAGCAATCGAGCCCGGAACTGACCGAGCATGTTGCTGAAACTCCGGAGTGCGTCGATCTCGATATCGACGTGGGTCCGCATCGCGGCGACAACCAGAATGGACTCGACTCTCCCGCCCACGACAACGGGAATCGGAGTGACCTCGGCCCCGGCCCCCCATTGCTCAGCGACAAAGCTGCTCCAGCCGGACTCGCTCACCGTGTCCTCGAACGACGTGACGATGTCGCCCGTCAGTTCGCGACCGACTGGCACTTGGCTGCCGACGACGGGGCGTGGCCGGCCCATCGGGGCCCAGGCCGATTCGACTATTGCATCCTCTCCATCGATGCGGCGCAGCGCCAGTCCGGCGCAGTCGAGCTCTGACCCGAGAGTCGCCAGGGCGTAGTCAATCGTCGGCTCGGCGGTATCGAGCGTCGCTCCGAGGAACCGCTCTGCAAGATCCGAGAGAACGTCGTCAACGCGAAGCCGGGCGGTCAATCTGTCTTCAGCCTGGAGTCGAACTTGCAGCTGCCCAATGAGACCAGCCGTCGCGCTCGCGAGTTCCCGCGCTCCGTCGAGGTCGGCGACCTCGCCACTGCCCCAGATGAATGTGAGCGCGGCAGAGGGCAGACCCGCGCCACGGATCGGCGCCACGGCAGTCGTCCACCGGCCGTCTTCGCTGTCACGCAGCTTCGGCGCGAGCAGGTCGTGGGAGGCCCGGACGCTCAGTTCGGTGTCGTGTGCGAGGAGTTCGTCGACGAGCGGAACCGCATTGCGGTTGAGTGTCGATCCAGCCTCGACGATCAATTCGTCCGAACGCGACCACGAATGCGAGATCGTCACGGTCTCACGATCGACGCCGATCGCCGCGATCACGGCAAGGTCGGCACCGAGATGAGACCCCATCCGCTCCACGGCGTCACCGATCGCTCCCGGAGCATCCGATGCACTCGCCTCGAGAAATACCGTGCTGATGGAGACGAGGGTCCGCTGAGCCTCAGCCAACTCGCGCGACGCCTCCTCGGCGAGAACTCGACCTCGGGCCTGAGCGATGAGCGACGCGAGGGTCGAAAGCGCATCGAACTCTCGCTGTGTCCAGTCGCCTCCTCCGTGGCGGACGACGGCGATGAGAGAGCCGCCGTCGCTGACCGAAGCGGGTAGCAGCGCCACGGTACGAGGAGGATCACGGAGCTCGAGGGCGTCGGTAGTCTCCGGTCCCATAAGTGCGTCGACGACCTCTGAAAGAGCCATCACCCGAAACTCGGAGACGTACTCGCGTAGCGTGAGTCCCTCTGCGCCGGGCAACGCCGAGATGTCGGGAACATCGATCCGACGGAATTCCGCCGGAAGCTCCTTCGGCCCGACGAGCGCCGGAATCGCGATCAGGCCGTCGTGGATCACATCGATCAATGTCGCCGACTCCAATGCCATGATCTCGCACAGCTGGTTCAGCGCATCTTCGATCGTCTCATCGAGTGCGTCGGGGCCCACGCCTTGGAAGCGTGCGGCCAGTGACACCGTCAGGTCGTCGAGACGGTGACGTTCCTCGAGACGCGCCTCGAGCCTCACGCGGTTGTGAAACTGACGGAGAAGCAGCACGGTGCCTCGAATCAGTTCCATGTCGGTGTCATCCCAGTCGCCGCGCGCCGAGGCGACGACGAGCACGATGGTCTCGTCCGGTTGTACGTCGATCAGCGCGACGAGCGCATAGCCGCCCGCCCACTCTCGTTCCGCGCACATTTCGGCGCCGAATATCAACTCGAGTTCGACGATCGCCATCCCCCCGCCCGCCATGACGGCATCCCGGACCGTGGGGTCGGGAGTGACAAGGAAGCCGTCGCTGAGGTCGCTCGTCTCGTCCGCCGACCAGCGGCAGATCACCTCACCGGACATCGTCGCCGGATCTATCGACCAAACACCGGATGCGGCGCCGTCGAGAAGAGTCGCGACGCGGTGGATCGCGGCTTCGATGACGGCGGGAGCCGCATCCGCGCTGGCGTCGATGAAGGACGCGCCCAGCTCCCACAGAACATCCTGTGGTGTCCACGATCGACCGGTTTCAGACATCTGTAGAAGAATCGGTCATTGGAGGGAGATTCTGAGAGGGCGTACTGAACCTAGTTCTCAGCCCCGGGGCACCCCGTGATACGGGCTCCCTGCCTCGCGCCATGCGCCGAACAGTTCGAAGAACGCCTCGCCGAACGGATCCACTCCCTGGAGTGGCATGGCGGCGCGCCGAATCGTGAAATCCATCGGCGCGAGTTCACCCGCAGCGGCGAACCAGTGGGACGCGCGCGCCTCGTTGCCCGCTCGGCGACTATGAGTCGCCAATCGGAACGCCAAACGAGCGTCGATTTCGTCGGCACTCAGGTCGTCGACCTCGTAGTCGGCGTCGTCAGGTAGGACGCCCTCGCGAACCCAGTCGCGCACCTGTTGCATGTGCTCGTCGGGCGTCACGCCGGTGAAGTCCTTGAACATGTCGGTCCCGACCTCGGCCGAGTTCGGGCGAGCGATCGAACCATCGGTATCGATCCATACGACCGTGGGCACGTTGCTGACGGCGTAGAGGTCGGCGAGGAGATGGTCGCGGTCGAGAAGCACCGGGAACGAGATGCCCTCGGCCCACTCCCGCACATCGTCAGCCGATTCATCGAGGAAAACGCCGATCACGGAGAATCCGTCGGCTTCGAGTTCGTCCTGAAGTGTCTGCCACCCGGGCAGCTCGTAGCGGCAACCTCACCAACTGGCGAAGGCGATCAACAACCGCTTGCGGTCCTTGAACTCCTCGAGCGAGTGGAGGTTCCCGTCGAGATCAGGAAGCGTGAAGTCAGGGGCGACCCTCCCCTTCAGTGCCGCGCGTCGATCGGCAGCCGGCGCACTGATGGCGAGCACCGCCGCCTCCTCATCGAGAAGAGAGGCCATTCCAAGCAACTCAGCGACGCCACCGAGGTCGACGTGGTCACCATCGACGATGCCGGCATCGTCGCGAACCGGCACACAGACGTCGCCGCGACAGAGTCCTTCCGGCTTGAGGTCCCACCCCAGCGAAGCCGAAACGCCGGCGACGCTCGTGAGCACTCTCCCGGCGACGACCTCGGCATCGATCTCGCTCACGGCGTCGACCGTGAGCACGTTCAGTCCTGGCATGTCTGCCCCCTTCGAGAACGAAGATAGCGTGCCCCGCCATGAATGATCTTGTGAAACTCGAGCGAGCGAGCGCTCCCGGAGTCGCCACGATTCTGTTGGACCGACCGAAGGTCAATGCGATCGACGACGCTGTTTTGGACGGCGTTCTCGAAGCCTGTGCCGAGCTCGCCGACGACAGCGACATCCGAGCGGTCGTTCTCACGGGCCAGGGGCGCAACTTCGCCGCGGGGGCCGACATCACTTCGTTCCCCGGCTTCGACCGTGATGCTGCTCTCGACTTCTCGCGAAAGTTCAACGGAGCTGCGCTGGCCCTCGAGACACTTCCCCAGATCACCATCTCGGCCATCAACGGCTACGCGCTCGGCGGCGGACTCGAACTCGCGCTCGCGACCGACTTCCGGATTGCCGCAACCGACGCTCGCCTCGGTATGCCCGAAATTCTCCTCGGAATCATCCCCGGGGGTGGCGGTACGCAGCGGCTGAGCCGGCTGGCCGGCATCACCATGGCCAAGGACCTCGTCTACTCCGGCCGCAACATGGATCCCGACGAAGCGCTCGCGGCGCGGATCATTTCCTCGATCCACGAGCCTGCCGAGCTCCAGGCCGCGGCGCTCGAACTCGCGAGCCGGTACGCGAGCGGACCCGCATCGCTGCGCATCGCGAAGCGGGTGATCCTCGAGGGCTACCACCTCACTTTGGAGGAAGCCGCGGAGATCGAGGCCCAAGGATTCGCCGACACCTTCACCACCGACGACATGGTCAACGGGGTTGCCAGTTTCATGGAGCACGGTCCCGGCAAGGCCACGTTCACCGGTCGCTGATCAGGCGACTTCGAGGTTCTGCAGGCGAACCGAAGCAAGCCACAGCGCGAACGCGGCCACGACCAGCGGCACAACGACGGCCGTTGACTGCGCAAGCGTTCCGATGTCGATGTCGACGCCGGTCCGTTCACTGACGATCGAACTTGTGTAGCCGCGCATCGCGATCTTCGCCGCGGCGCTGCCGAACGCGGCGACGACGCCCTCCCAGAGGATGATGTAGGCGAGCCCCCAGACGATGCCGTTCTTCACCATGAGACCGAGGAGTACGAACAGGGCGCTGTAGGCCAGCACTCCGATGGCCGAGCCGAGCGCGGAGCCGATGACCAACTCGGACCCGACATCGTGCAGGTACGCACTCACCGACATCGGGATGACCACCAGGGGGAGGCTGACCGTGATCGCCGCCAACCATGCGCCGAGCACGATCGGCCACCGCTGCATCGGCCGTAGCCACAGATAAACGAGCGTGCCGTCTTCTCGCGTGTCGCCGAGCGATGCCGCGGCAAAGACGAGCGACACGATCGGTACCAGAATCGTGAAGCCGACGTTGGTGACCGTTGCGACCGCGTCGTCGAGGCGAATCTGTTCGATGATCTCGTTCGGCAGGAAGTCCTCGTCGTTCCTGGCCTGGCCGACAGCCCAGCCGAGCAGCGCAACGACCCCACCAATGAGCGACAGGGCGATGACCCGACCTTTGGTGACGAGCTGCCGAAGCAGAACTCGGTAGGTGATGGCAATCACTCGCGTGGAAGAAACCGAACCGTTCATCGACGCTCCACCAAATACCGAAACACGGATTCGAGATCATCGTCGACGGGCGCGACCTCACGAAGCCGAATGCCGAGTTCCCTGGCCGTTGGGGCCACTCCGCGGCCGAATCCGTCGACGTCAGAGGTGTTGATTTCGAGCTCGTCGCCGATCGCAACACCGTCGACGAGCCCCCGGTCGATGAGGGCTGCCGCAAACCGACGCGAATCGTCGACTCGCACGCGAATCCGATGAGGACGGTCGTCCATGAGGTCGCGCAGGTCGTGATAGTCGCCTGCCGCGGCAAGCCGGCCTTGAGCGATCACAAGCACCTTGGAACCGAGCCGAGCGACTTCATCGAGCACGTGGCTCGACACGAGCAGACACTTGCCCGCATCACCGAGTTCGTTGAAGAGTTCGATCATGCGGCGACGTTGCACGGGGTCGAGCCCGGTCAGCGGCTCATCGAGGATCAGGACCGCGGGGTCGTTCACGAGCGCGGTCGCCAACTTCACCCGCTGTCGCATGCCCTTGCTGAAGGACCCGACCGGCTTGGGGTCGTCAGCCGGCAACTGGACGAAGTCGAGCATCCGCCGGGCGTTGGCCTCCGGGTCGGCGACGCCGTGCATTTCGGCCGCGATGGACACGAACTGCAGCGCGCTCAGCCGATCAAAAAGTGCATCCTGCTGAGGGGCCAGCCCGATCTGGCCGCGGACGGCGACGTCGGTGCGGGCGTTACGCCCAAGGACGCGAACCTCGCCTCGGGTCGGAGCCGCCAGCCCGCACAGCATGCGGAACAGTGTCGACTTCCCTGCACCGTTCGGACCGAGCAGCGCAGTGATACCCGGACCGACAGTGAACGACACGTCGGACACGGCGACGACGTCGCCGAAGGCCTTCGTGACGTTGCTGACGCTGACCATCGGAGGGGGTGGCGGTGGGGTTGTCGATGCCATCGGCGGGGCAACCGGCGCGGCCGACGGCGGCGGTGGAGGTGGAAGCGAGGATTCGGGCATCACGAACCAGCCTTGCGGTAGCGCCACCAGAGAAGGCCTGACGACGCGGCAGCCCAGCCCGCGTTCGCGGCGTAGACCCGCTCAGTCGACAGTTCGGGATACTCACCGAGGTCGCCGAACATGCGGGCAAGCATCTCCAAGGGCATGTTCACCGGATCGAGCAGTCGCCAGTTCAGCGAGAGGTCTGCACCCTCGACCAACACCTGGATGACCGTGAGCGTGCCGAGCATTGTGAGAATGACCGACAGACTCGCAAACGCGCGGCGGTCGGTGATGCTCGCCGCTCCCATGCTCACGAGGGCGTAGAGGAGCGAGGCCAGCGTGCCCGACACGACGATGCGGGCAAGCACGACGAGCCAGTCGCCGAAGCCGTCGGGGCCGAGGGACGCGAACGTCAGGCCGATGAGATAGATCATCGTGGGTACCAGCACGACGAGCGCAATCAATCCGCCGACCGACATCACCTTGGCCAGCATGTAGGTCGGACGCGTGAGCGGCGTCGAGAGGTAGAGCGACAACATGCCGTCGCGCCGATCACGCACGAGTGCCTCGGGCGCCACAAGACCGGTGAACAGCACAATGGCGGCGAGCGACTGACGCGGAAGCTCGGAGAATTCCGGGATCACACCTTCGAGCGCGTCGCGAACGAATTCGTCGCCGCCGAGGAATGCGGCGAAACCGACGAAGACCACTGCCGGGAACATTGCAACGATGATCACCAGCACGGGGGCGACCTTGTGACGGGCCTTGCGACCGAGACCGAGCACGCTGCGAGTGGAGTGCCACGCGGTAGAACGGATCGCACCCCACACACCGGACCGTCGGCCCTCGAACCTGCGATAGCCCCGATCGAGGATCTGGGCGTTGCCTTCTGCGGTCATGCTTCGGCCGCCTCGAACAGGTCCTCGAGCTTGCGGCGTCGCTGCTCGATTCGGCGCACCCTGGCGTGGCTGTCGGCGACGGCGTCACGAACGGCGTCGGCGATGTCGTCGCTCGACGCTCCCAACACTTCCATGCGGGCGAGACCCTCTTCGTGAGCGACGGTGAGGCCCGCAGCCCGAAGTCGGGCGGCGACCGCATCGATCGAGCCCGGCACGTCGTCGATCTCCGCCAACTCGAGGGTGATGCCCTCGACATCGCCGACCAGATCGGCGAGACGGCCCTGCGCGATCAGTTTGCCCGCATCGAGGGCCACGACGTTGTCGCAGATGCGCTCCACTTCCTCGAGCAAGTGCGAGGAGAGCATGACGTCGATCTGATACTCGGAGCTGATCTGACGGATCAGGTTGAGCATCTCGTCACGCTGGACAGGGTCGAGACCATCGGTCGGTTCGTCGAGAAGAACGAGGCTCGGGTCCGCGGCGATGGCCTGGGCGAGCTTCACCCGTTGTCGCTGGCCGGTCGACATCGTGCCAAGGGCACGAAATCGCTCCTCGCCAAGTCCGACGAGCCACAGTGCATCACTGGCGCGGGTGCGGGCTTCGCTCCGAGGCATCCCTCGAACCTCGGCGAGGTGCTTCACGAAATCTGAGGCCGGCATGTCGTCGGGAAAGACGTTGCGCTCGGGCCCGTAGCCGACCATCGAGCGGAGTTGGGCGCCTTGCCGGAGCGGATCGAGACCCAGTACCGAGACCGAGCCGTTGGTCGGGGCGCGGAGCCCGAGCACGATCGACATCAGGGTTGTCTTGCCGGCTCCATTCGCGCCGACCAGCCCCGTGACGCCCGGCGGCACCTCGAGGGTGAGCGAATCGAGCGCGCGATGGGTCCCGAAGACCATGGAAACGTCGCTCGCCGCAATGACAGACACGCGCACATCATGGCGCACCATGATGCGAGTGGGCGTCCACCCTGAGAATGATCTCTCGGTCGTCTTTTCGGACGACCTGCAAGATCAGGGTCAGACCATCTCTCGCAGCGCGGCCAGCAACCTCCGAGTGCGCGGGATCTGCCAGCGGTCGCCGGGACGGTTGAGGATGTAGCCGACCGCCAGACCGGCGTCGTGGTCGGCGAAGCCGACCGATCCACCGAATCCGAAATGACCGAACGATGCGGGTGTGACGCCGATCGGGCGCTCGTCCTGATGGAGTTGGAACCCGAGACCGAACCGGCTGCGGGTCCTGAGGATCTTGTCGTCACCGTCGACCTGCGTGGTCGTCGCCTCTTCGACAAGCGCCGCATCAACCGGACCGTGCCGGTCGAGCAAGGCTGCGTAGACCTTCGCGATGCTCTTGGCCGTGGCGTGGAGATTCGTCGAGGGCACCTCGGCCTGACGCCACCGACGGCTCTCCACGATGCTCATTCCGGAGACCGTCGACGGGTTGAAGTAGGCGTGGTGGATCATTCGTGCGGACTCGTCGGCGAAGTCGGGCGGCGCATCGCTCGACGGCATCGGCGTCTTACCGCCGGTGAAGGCGATGTCGCTGCAGCGATCGAGGCTGCGGTTGGGCACGCCGTAGACGAGGTCTGCGTGCAGTGGCCCGGCGAGCCAGTCGGCCAGCAAGTCGCCGAAGCGGTCCGCTCCGGCGGCGATTCGAACCGGTTCGCCAACGAGAAAGCCGGCCGTGTTGACGTGGTAGCCGTGCCCGGTGCCGGGCTCCCACCACGGCTCCGTGCCGGCCAAGGCGGAACACATTCGCCCCCAATCGGTCGGCACGTCATCGTCAACCGCGCCGCGCAGGGCGGGCAGCCCCGCCTGGTGAGTCAGGTGTTGGCGCAGGGTCGTCGACGGGCCGAAGTCCTTCCAGTGTCGGTTCACCGGTTCATCGAGATCGATGAGCCCGCGGCCCACCGCCATCAGCGCAATGACCGCCGTGATGCCCTTTCCGACCGAATACGAGTTCACCAGCGTGTCGGGCTCGAATGGTCGCGTCATCTCGCGGTCACGCCAACCGCCGACCAGATCCACGACCACGTCGCCACCGGCGATGACGCACAAGCCGGCTCCGAGGTCGCCCGGATCGTTCTCGGACGGTCGGAAATTCTCCTCAAAGGTCGCTCGGATGGTTTCCCATCCGGACGCGACGGCCCCGGAAACAGGGGCGTCAGCCACCGAGCTTCTTCTCGAGCAACGTCACCCGCTTGGAACCGCCCTCGGTGTCCTGCTCGCCGACGGACACGAAGCCGCGAGCGTCGTGGAAGGCGAGTGACCCATCGTTGCGGGGTCGGATGTTGACCTCGGCGAGCATCACCTCATCGTTGCCGAGACGGCCTCGTCGGGCGAACTCGTCGTAGAGCCGTGTTCCGACGCCCAGTCCGCGCCCGGCCTCTGCGACAACGATTCGATCCACGTAGATGAACGACTCGTAGCGCGTCGAGAACCACTCGTAGTTCCGCGAGTCGTAGGCGACCCCCGGTCCGAGTCCGATCATGAAGCCGGCTATGGCGCCCTCGATCCCATCGATCACGAGGAAGCTGTGGGCGATCTCGGCAAACCGCTCGAGGTCGGTTCTCGTCAGCGCATTGACAGCCGGGACCGCCGCGTTGTTGTGGGACAGGATCTCGTCGAGATCAGCGTCGACCACAAGTCGAACATCCATCTGCCTACCGTCCTCTCGTTTCCACGACGTGTTGGCGGCAACGTAATACGGATGGCGGTCCGTCCCACCGTGCGGCGGGTCGAACAGCCCGCGTGATAGTCCCCGTAGGCTCGCGTTCGTGCCAAAACTGCAGGCCGTCGGCCGCGTCACGCTCACCGTGCTCGCGCAAGGCCTCTCCAGTGTCACCAACTTCGCTGCGGCCGCCCTGGCGCTGGCCGCGGCCGACGGCGACCTCGGTGCCTTCGGTCGCTTCGCGATCGCCTTCCAGCTCTGCCAGGTCGTGATCGCGATCGCTCAGGCATCCACCGGCACCTCGGTGCTCATCCATTCGGTCCGTAGCGATGGACCGGAGTCGGCCGACAACATCCGCGCCGGCGCGGCCACTGCCGCACTCCTCACGGGACTCGTGCTCGGCGGGGCGATCGCCTTGGGCGGCTCGCTCGTGGGCGGCGAACTCCGAACACCGTTGCTGATCGCGGGGGCGGGCTGTGCCGCCCTCACCGCGCAGTACACCCTTCGGTCAGCCCGGTTCGCCCGCCAGGACCCCAGCGGGGTCGTACGGGCCGACGGGATCTGGCTTGCCGTCCTCCTCGCGGCCGCCGCCGGCGACGCCTTCGGTGGGTGGGACCCGACAGCCAACGCCTATCTCGCCGTATGGCTCATCGGCGCCTTCATCAGCGCCGTCCCCGCGATACTTCTGGGTATCGGTCCCGGGCGTCATCATCTCCCGACGTTCTGGCGGACGACGGGTCCTCAGGCCATTCGGACCGGCCTCGACGGCCTGCTCGCTCGCAGCGTGTTCGTCACGACGTTGATCTCGACGGAGATCATCATCGACGACGAAGCGAGCGGATTTCTTGCTGCTGCCGTCCTGGTGTTCTCGCCGATGACGGTGGTCCACTCCTCGGCATTGGCCGTCTTGATTCCGGGCACGATCCGCGACAAAGGCATCCATGTCGCCGGGCAAGCGCTCCCGCTGCGGGTGTTCGGTTCCATCGCCGGAGTCACCCTCGGGTGGGCGGTCCTCCTGCTCGTCCTCAACGAGACCTCGGTCGGCGTCGGTCCGTTCGATCTCGACGCGAACGGCGTTACCGGCGTGCTCTTTGCGGCCACGCTGGTCCGCTTCCTCGGCCTCGCCTTCTGGCGCGGCCCCGTGATCGCCCTCCGAGTTGCCGACGCCGCAACCGAGAGCCTGCGGGCGCGTTCAATCGGTACCGCCGCGCAGTGGATTCTGCCGGTCGTGGGCCTGCTCCTTGCCGATCTCAGTGGCGGTGCCTGGGGTCTGGCCATCGCCACATGGTTCGGCGCGGCCGTCGCATGGCGACAGTACGGTTCGCTTCGTCGGGCTTCAGGTCACCTCGACCTGGCCGACTGAGTTCGCACATGTCCACCGCGCCCAGCAACCACCTCGGCTTCGTCATCATCGGAGCGATGAAGTGTGGGACGACAAGTCTCTTCGACTTCCTCGCCGCTCATCCTGATGTGTGCGCGCCCCAGAACAAGGAGCCGCACTACTTCACCCGCGGCTACAAGATGCCGGCGGCCTACTACCGGCGCCTGTTCAGGCATCGCGAGGAGGGGCAACTGTGCGGCGAAGCGTCCCCGACCTACAGCTGGGTACAGCGCTTCCCCGAGACCGCCGCTCGGATCGCGACCGACGCGCCGGATGTCCGGTTGATCTTCCTGATTCGCGACCCGCTCGAACGGGTGCAGTCGCAACTTCGTCATCGCCAACTCGTCGGCAACCTGAATCCGCACCTCGAGACCGCGATTCGTCAGCCCGAGTTGTGGGAACGCTCCTCATATCAGGCCACGATGAATGCCTACCTCGAACACTTCGACCGAAACCGAATTCACGTCGCCGACCTCGCCGACCTGACGAACCCGGACCAGCTGGCCGACGTACTCGCCCACCTCGGCCTCGCCGCCGGTCCGCTCGAACCCCTCGCGCTCCCCGAGTCCAACGCCAGCGCCGATCGCCAGGCCATTCCGGGCCCGATCGGACGCATCGCAAGCACGCCCGTGGGGTCGATCGTGCGCGACCTGATCCCTCGCTCGCTGGTCAGCCGCCTGAAACGACCGTTCGAACGGCCCACGGCAACGCCGACCGGCGACACTGCCGCCCCATCGGCCGCCGTCACCAAAGACGAGCTGCGGCGCTACGCACCGGACGAATGCGCCCGGGTCGAGGCTGAATACGCCGCGGTGCGTCGCGACTTCCTTGCCGGAGACTGAGCAGGAACCTCAAGACTCGAGCCGGACATGACGATGGCTGAGGATGCCAAGGGTTGTCTCACAGGCGAGTTCCGTTCTCCTGATTGTCGCCGTACTCGCCGCCGGTTGCGCCGAATCGCGCTCGCCTGACACGATCACCACCGGCGTAGAACGACTCTCTGCCGACGAGACCACCGGGGTTCCAACCAGCTCGTCGCTTGGCGCAGAAACCGATCTCGCGGCGGCCGCCGCGGGGGACCAGACCTCCGATGGCTCGGAGGGCACCGGCGCGGGATCCAATCTCCAGTCGGACCCACCGCCGACCACAACCGCGCTGGACTCTCCGGCCGTCAGCACGACGTCACTTCCTGGCGCAACCACGACGACGACCACCACGACGACCACCACGACGTCGACCATCGCGCCGGTGACCACGACCACGGCTGCGCCACCGACCACCACCGCACCCCCCTCACCCGGATGCTGCGGCGAGGGCGAGATGGGCCTCTACGTGATGGCAAAGACCGCATTCAACCCGTGGACCGGTGGCGGCCACTGGCCGTGGATGAACCAGCACTACGAGTCGATGGTCGTCTGGGAGCCCTACTGGGACAACCGGCTCGCGTCGTTCGACGACGTCACCGTCTACCGCGACAGCTACGCGATCAAGGTGAATTCCCCCAACGACACCCGCTATGCCGACCACCCCGATTGGGTGCTCCACGACGCAAGTGGCGACCCGACCTACATCCCCTTCAGCTGCAGCGGGGGCTGCCCGCAGTACGCCGCCGACATCGGCAACCAGGAGTTCCGCGATCACTGGATTGCCGCGGTGCAGGCCTACATCGACAAGGGCTATCGAGGGCTCTTCATCGACGACGTGAACTACCTCTGGCGATTCGGCGACGTCAACGGCGGCGACGTGGAACCAATCGATCCGCGCACCGGTGCGCCGCTGACACTCGGCGACTGGCAGCGCTACATGACCGAGTTCCTCGAGCAGGTGCGCGCCGCCTTCCCCCAGATCGAGATCTGGCACAACGCGATCTGGTACGCCGACTCACCGGGCTTCTCGAACAGCCTGATCAACCGGCAGATTCAAGCGGCCGACGTCATCCAGCTCGAACGGGGAATGAACGACAAGGGCCTCAAGAGCGGAACCTCCAAGTACGGCATGCAGACCTTCATGGCGTTCATCGACCGCGTTCATGCCAACGGCGCCAACGTCGCGCTGCTCGACGAGAACGCGACCGATGACCAAGGCCAGTGGTACAACATCGCCGGTGGCCTACTGATCAACAACGGCGGCGATCTCGTGACGACCGAGGACTGGGACTTGATCTCACCAACCGGACTGTTCGACGGGTTCCTCACCGACCTCGGTCATGCGCTCGGGCCACGAGCGGTGATCGACGGCACGATCCAGCGTGAGTTCACGGGTGGACTCGTGGTGATGAACGAGCCGCGATCTGATCCCGTCACCGTTGATCTCGGGGGCGAGTGGCTCACTCCTTCCGGCTCGACCGTCACCGAGGTGACGCTCGGCAAGAAGGAAGCGATCGTCCTCACCCGCCCCTAGTTCGGGGCGTCAGATCAACAGCGCGTCGGTGATCACTTCAACGAGCGCCGGACCATCGTGGGCCAACGCCTCCGCCAAGGCGTCGTCGAGTTCATCGATGCTGGTGACTCGAATTCCCTTTGCCCCGCACAGCTGTGCGAAATCGGCGAAGTTCGGATTGTGGAGCGAGGTCTGCCAGACGTCGAAGTCCGCAGCTCGTTGCTCCTTGCTGATCTTGCCGAGCTCGCTGTTGTTCATGAGCACATGGGTGATGTTCATGCCGTACTTCACCGCGGTCGTCATCTCCATGGCGTACTGACCGAACCCACCATCGCCCGAGATGGAAACGACGGGGCGTCCGGCGAACTCGGGTTGGCTCTGCGTCGCGGCCCAGCAACCCATCGCCGAGGGCAAGGAGAATCCGATCGATCCCAGATAGCCGGACATGAGCACCGACTGCTCGGCCACCTCGAAGTAGCGGCCGAAGGAGTAGGTGTTGTTGCCCACATCGACCGGCACGATTGCATTGTCCGGCACGAGCCGCGACAAGACATCGAACAGGGCCGCGGCGTTGACCCCGGCGCCGTCATCGTCAGCTCGGCGGCTGGCCTTCTCGTCCCGCCAGATCTGCCAGCGCTCAGCGGCCTCGACGTGCATCGCCGCGGCCCGGTCGGAATCGGGCTCCAGCGCGTCGGCCAGCGCGTCGGCGGTGATACCGACATGGCCCTGCACCGGCACGGTGACCGAGTGGAACCGGCCGAGCGCCATGGGGTCGAAGTCGACTTGCACGATCGGCTTGTAGTCGGAAATGCCGGTGTGATTCGCGAATGACACGCCGAACGTCAGTAGCAGGTCGGCTTCGTTCATGAACCAGCTGGCGATCGGCGTGCCGCTGCGACCGAGCACGCCGCAGGCGAGCGGGTGAGCGTCGGAGATGAGTCCCTTGGCCTTGAACGTCGTGGCGATGGGCGCCCCGATGCGGGCGGCCAAGGCGGCGATTTCCGCCATGCCGTCCCGGGCACCGTTGCCGACGATGATGACTGGCCGTTTGGCTTCAGCCAGCGCGTCGACTGCCGCCGCCAGCGCCTCGGCCGGCGGCGCAATCGAGCGGTCGCCGGTGCGGCCCTCAGGGGACCCGACGCGTGCCTTCTCGGGGGCCGGCAGCTCCTGCACCTCGTCGGGGAAGATGAGGTGGGCGACGTCCCGCTCGACGATTGCGGTCTTGCACGCAAGCGTCATCAGCTCGCCGTGATCCGAACCGGCCTGGACCGTCTGTGAATAGCGAGCCACGTCGGCGAACGCGGCGGCCAGGTCGGTGTCCTGGAACGCGCCGCGACCACGAACTTTCGACGGCACCTGACCCGAAAGCGCCAGCACCGGCGCCCGGTCGGTCTTGGCGTCGTAGAGGCCGGTCATGAGATTCGTGGAACCGGGGCCGGCGATGCCGAAGCAACCGGCGAGCTTGCCGGTGAGCTTCCCGTAGGCCGTCGCGGCGAATGCCGCGGCGCCCTCATGGCGAATGCCGATGAACGAGAGATCGCCGCGTTCTTCGGCCACCCGCATCGCGTCGGCGAACCCGAGATTGGAGTGGCCAACCATGCCGAAGACATGAGTGACTCCCCAATTGACCATCGTCTCGACCATTACGTCGCTCACGCTTCGTCGACGAGCCACCTCAACCGGGAGGGCGACATACACGCCGTCTTCCCTGACTTCGGTGCGGAACGCGTCAGGCGCGTCAGCGAAGCCGCCGGGCGGGACGCCGTTCTTGGGCGAGTAGTCGTAGCCGTGCCACGGGCACCGCAACCAGCCCCCCTCGATGGAGCCTTCACCGAGCGGGCCGCCCTGATGCGGGCAGGCGTTGCCCAGGCAGCCATAGCCGCCATCCTCTGTGTGGGTGACGCAGAGGCTCTCGTGACCGATCGTCACCGTGGTCACTCGACCCTCGGGAACGGCGTCGAGTTCGACGAGTTTGTGCCAGGAGAACTCTCCCTCCGGCAACGCCGGTTCGGTGTTCGATGGCGCGTCGTTCGTGCTCATCGAACACCTCCGTAGTTGATGCCGGACAAGTCGGCCATGTCGCGACTGAACGTGGTCAGATCGTCGGTGCAGAACTCCGAGAGGTGGGTGTGGCCGCATGCTCTTGCCAGCACCCCCATGAGTTCCGTAGAGGCTTCGAAGAACCGCTGGAGACGCACCGCGGCTTCGTCGACCGGAAGCCGCGCCCGGAGCTCCGGCCGCTGGGTGGCGATGCCGACCGGGCAGTTGTTGGTCGAACACGCCCGCATGCCGATACAGCCGATGGCCTGCATCGCGGAGTTCGACACGGCGACCGCGTCGGCCCCCAGCGCGAGCGCCTTCGCGAAGTCGGTGTGAGTACGGAGCCCGCCGGTGATCACGAGCGTGACGTCGTTGCGGCCTCGAGCGTTGAGGTGGCGCCGGGCGCGGCCGAGGGCCGGAATGGTCGGCACCGAGATGTGGTCACGGAAGACCACAGGTGCGGCGCCCGTGCCTCCGCCGCGGCCGTCGAGGATGATGTAGTCGACACCGATACGCAGCGCCGCGTCGATGTCGTCCTCGATGTGCTGGGCGGAGAGCTTCACCCCGATGGGCACACCGCCGGAGGCCTCGCGAACCTCATCGGCGAGACGGCGGTAGTCGTCCTCGCAGGTGAGATCGGCGAACGTCGAGGGCGAGATCGCGTCCTGACCTGGTTCGAGACCGCGGACTTCAGCGATCTTGCCCTTCACCTTGATGCCGGGGAGATGCCCGCCCGTTCCGGTCTTTGCACCCTGCCCGAGTTTGAAGTGAAACGCCTGGACGTCGGCGACCTTGTCGATCGACCAGCCGAACTTGCCGCTCGCCAGTTCGTAGAAATAGCGCGAGTTTTCGGCGTGTTCCTCGGGAAGCATGCCGCCCTCGCCCGAGCAGATTCCGGTGCCGGCCAACTCGGCCCCCCGGCTCAAGGCCACTTTGGCCTCTTCGCTGAGGGCGCCATAGCTCATGTCGCTCACGAACATCGGTATGTCGAGATGCAGTGGCTTGTCGGCGTTGGGACCGATCACCACACCTGTCGCCACCGGCACTTCGTCGAGCTGGGGCTTGCGCGCGAGCTGGGCGGTGACGAACTGAATGTCATCCCACTTCGGCAGCCGATCACGCTCGACGCCCATCGAAGTGACGGGGCCGTGGTGACCGAGATAGTCGAGACCCTCGTTGGCCAACCGCCGAATGAGACCGACGTGAGGCTCGGCCGGCTCGCCGTGGGGATCCTGGAACTCGCCCTGATACGACGCGCGATCGAATGGCTGAGGGTTCTCCTTCATCCATGCGGCAATCTCCTCCGCATCGACCATGAGATCGTCGCCGTCGATCCACGACGAGAACTTCGCGAGCCGCTCGGCGTGGTTGTAGCTCGACACTCCGGTGTGGAAGACGTAGTCCCACCCGTGAAGCCCGCAGATCAGGTTGTCGCCCTCGACATGACCGTCGGCCATGTGCGCACCCCGGTGCAGACAGCGGCCGTAGAGCACCGAGTGGTTGTCATCGAAGCGCACGATCACGAGATCGACACCGTCGACCAGCGCCCCGATGGGCTCGCGATCTGGAACCTCGTCCCAGGTCGCGATCTTCACTGCCTGCATCGTCGGCTCCTTCTGACCCCGTGGTGCCATAGCCTGGCCCATCTTCAGGACCGGCGCTGTGGGAACTACTAGTTCGTCAAAATGGTTCCCGAGACCGGGAGGTTTCTCATGAGTTCACTCGATGTCATCACGATCGCCGGGTTCGTGATCGCGTACGGACTGATCTCGAGGAAGGTCGAACACAGCCCACTGACCGGGCCGATGTTGTTCGTCGCCTTCGGCCTGCTGGTCGGCACCGCGGGGTTCGACCTTCTCGACATGGATCTCGGCTCCACCGGCGTCGAACTCCTCGCCGAAGCCACGCTCGGACTCCTTCTCTTCACGGATGCCACCCGGATCGACGTCGCTCGGCTTCGCACCGACGTTGCGTTGCCCTCCCGCATGCTGGTCGTCGGCTTGCCGCTGGCGGTGCTGTTCGGCACCGCACTCGGCGCGCTCTTGTTCGACATCCCCCTCGCGGTGGCCGCGTTGATCGCGGCGATTCTGGCGCCCACCGACGCCGCCCTCGGGGAAGAAGTCGTCACGAGCGAGTCGATCCCCATCAGGGTGCGCCAGTCGCTCAACGTCGAGAGCGGACTCAACGACGGCATCGCCCTCCCGGCTGTCGCCGTCTTCGTCGCCCTTGCCGCGGAAGACGAGGAGTTCTCCACCGCGAGCAGCTGGATTCGATTCGCCGCAGAGCAGGTCGGCTACGGCATCCTCGTGGGCCTCGCGGTCGGCTGTGTCGGAGCGTTGGCCGTCCGCAACGCCAGCCGTCGCGACTGGATGGAGGGGATCTACCGGCAACTGTCCGTGCTGTCCATCGCGGTCGCCGCATTCACGGTGGCCGCACAGTTCGGAGGCAATGGCTTCATTGCGACCTTCGTGGGCGGACTGGCATTCGGCTCGATCGCTCGGGTCGAGTGCGCAACCGTCGCCAACTTCACCGACGATCTCGCTCATCTGCTGGCCATGGTGTCGTTCATCGTGTTCGGGGCGATCGTCGTAGGCCCGTCGCTCGACGAACTCACGTGGCAAGTCGCCCTCTACGCGGTCGGCAGCCTGGTCGTCGTCCGACCACTCGCCATCGCGATCTCGCTGCTCGGCTCCCGTCTCAAGTGGCCAACGGTCGCGTTCTTCGGCTGGTTCGGGCCCCGGGGCCTCGCTTCGATTCTGTTCGGCATCGTCGCCCTCGAAGAAGCCCATGGCGCCGACCTCGATCTGGTCTTCATCGTGATGTCGTGGACGGTGCTGCTTTCGATCGTCGCCCACGGACTCTCCGCCGGACCGGCCGCCGAGGCTTATGGACGCTGGTGGTCCGGCCGACTGGAGGACCCGATGGCTGAATCAATGGTCGAGGAACAACCGACGTCGTTCACCCGCCGCCGGGGTCAGAGGCAGTGACGGAGCGAGCCGACGTCGCAATCGTCGGCGCGGGAATTCTCGGGCTGACAACTGCTCGCGCGCTGCTCCTCCGCGATCCAGGTCGCCGCATCGTCGTACTCGAGAAGGAGGCGACTCCGGCGTTCCACCAAACCGGGCGTAACTCCGGAGTCATTCACTCCGGCATCTACTACAAGCCCGAGTCCGGGAAGAGCGCCATGGTTGCCGCCGGCCGCCACGACTTGATGGCATTCCTCGACGAGCACGACATCAGCTACGACATGTGCGGGAAGGTCGTCGTCGCAGTCTCGGACGACGAGCGTGCCCGTCTCGATGCCCTCGAAATGCGAGCGGCAGAGAACAACGTGGCAACGGAACGACTGGATCGAGTCGGGCTCCGCGAGCGCGAGCCCCACATCGAAGGAGTCGCGGCGCTACGAGTGCCGAGCGCGGGCATCGTCGACTACGGCGCCGTCTGCACGGCGTTGGTCGCCGAACTCACCGCGGCCGGAGTGGAGATTCGACTGGGCACCAAGGTGACCGGCACGACGTTCACGAGCGATGCCGTCACGGTGGGCACGGAGCACGGCGACCTTGCGGTCGGATCGATCATCAACTGCGGCGGGCTGCACTGCGATCGCGTCGCGGCCGCCGCAGGAGCCGACACCGATGGCATCAGAGTCATGCCGTTTCGCGGCGAGTACTACGAGCTTGCTCCCGGATCTCGCCATCTCGTGAACGACCTCGTCTACCCGCTCCCCGACCCGGACTTTCCGTTTCTCGGGGTGCACCTCACTCGCATGATCGACGGCAGCATTCATGCCGGGCCCAACGCGGTGCCCGCGCTGAAGCGCGAGGGCTACCGGTGGCGAGACATCTCGATTCGTGACTCTGCCGAGATCGCCTTCTCGACGCGAACGTGGGTGCTGGCTCGCCGGTACTGGCGGAAGGAAGTGGGCGAGATACACCGCTCGCTCAGCCTGCGCGCGTTTCTCAAGGCCCTGCAACGGCTCTGTCCCGAGCTGACCAAGGCCGATCTGGAGCCTTCGGGGTCCGGCGTTCGGGCTCAGGCCATCGCCCGCGACGGAACGCTCCTCGACGACTTCGCCTTCGCCGAAAGCCCTCGGGCGGTCCACGTGCTGAACGCGCCCTCACCGGCCGCGACCGCATCGTTCGCGATTGCGGCGACCGTTGCCGATCGTCACGACCGGGTGCTCGCCGCCACCTGACCGTGGCCGAGCGGCCAAACGGCCTGCACGACATCTTCACATCGTCCGCGGGTCTCCCACACCACGGGTTCTCTACGGTGGTCGACGTGGGGAACATCCTTGTCGTCGAAGACGAACCAGCCATCGCGGCCGCAGTCGCGGCACGGCTCGAATCAGAAGGCCATGAGGTCGAGGTGTGCCACGACGGGGCGGAAGCCGTCGAACGCTGCCGGGCGACGGAGCCCGATCTCGTGGTGCTCGATCTCTTGCTACCGAATCTCGACGGTCTGGAGGTGTGTCGTCAGATCCAGTCCGAACGTCGCGTGCCGGTCGTGATGCTGACCGCCCGTGATGACGAGACCGACATGCTCATCGGATTCGCGGTCGGCGCCGACGACTACATCACGAAGCCGTTCAGTCCCAGAGAACTCGTCGCTCGGGTGGCTGCGGTTCTTCGACGAGTAGCCGACGAGCCAAGCGACCCGACTACGCCGGACCATCAACTCGGCGCCGTGGAGATCTGGCGGGCGAGCCGGCGGATCCGAATGGAGGAACGCGACGTCCACCTCACCCCTACCGAGTTCGATCTACTGGCTCAGCTCGCCGCCGCAACGCCGACGGTGCTCACGAGGGAACAACTCCTCGTTGGCGTGTGGGGATACCGCGACGGATCGGGGGCGCGCACCGTCGACAGCCATGTGCGAGCCGTCCGCCGAAAGCTCGGCGACGACGTGATCCGCACGGTGCACGGCGTGGGCTACGCGATCGGTGACATCTGATGGGCAGCCGCTTCCGACCGCTCGACGTGCTTCCCTCGATCAAGTTGAAGCTTTCCGCGATCATCATCGGTGCCATCGCGATCGCCGCACTGGTGAGCACGATCGGCTTTCGCCTCGATTGGCCGGTTTGGATACGGCCGGTGATCTCGGGCGCGATCGGCGTTGCGATCATGTGGTTCTTTGCGAGCGGCATCGTCTCGCCGCTACGCGAAATGGCAGCCGCCGCGACCCGAATGGCTCGGGGCGACTACAAGGCCACGGTCACGGCCACCTCGGCCGACGAAGTCGGCGACCTCGCTCGAGCGTTCAACTCGATGGCCTTGCAGCTCGGGGAACTCGACCGCGACCGCCGCGATCTGATCGCGATGGTGAGCCACGAACTGCGTACTCCCATCACGGCACTCCAAGCGAACCTCGAGAACATCGTCGACGGGGTGACCGAAGCCGACGACGCGCTGCTCGCCACGATGCTCACGCAGACGGAACGACTCGGCCGCCTCGTCTCTCAGCTCCTCGACCTCAGCCGGTTGGAATCCGGAGCGACACCGCTCTCGCTCGAGTCGGTCGAACTGGCCAGCCTGGGCCGGGAGGCCGCGCAGGAGATTGCACTGCACCGTCCCGACCAGCGGATCGATATCGAAGTGGACCCGCCCGACCTGTCCGTGATGGCGGACCGGGAACGACTCCACCAGGTCATCGCCAATCTTCTCGACAATGCGACTCGCTTCAGCCCGCCGGGTGAACCCGTCGTGCTGCGGGCATCCGAGCACGGGGCCGACGTTCGGATCGAAGTCATCGACCACGGACCCGGGATCCCGGAGGGCGACGCCACTCGCATCTTCGAGCGGTATCAACGAGGCAGCCACGTCCGGTCGACGGAGTCCGGCGGGACCGGACTCGGCCTCGCGATCGCGCAATGGGTCGTCGAACTCCATGCCGGCTCGATCACGGCCCAACCAGGCGACCCCCACGGCTGCCGGATCGAACTCGACCTTCCCCTGCATGGAGCAAGAACATGACGTCGACCCTTCAGCCGCCCCCGCCACCGAACGCGGAAGACCAGATGTGGCCCCCGGAGCGCGAGCTCTGGAGGATCCGGCCCTCGGCGGCGGTGCTGGCCTCAGTGGTCATCGGCGGAGTCGCCTTCGATGTCGGGATCCGGCATCCGATGGGGCTGCTGTCCTTCCTGGCGATCGCGCTCACGGCGGTGGCCGGGATCTACGGGGGCTGGGTCCGAGGACCACTCGCGCGGCGATTCGTCGTTCTCGCCCTCCTCCCTGCCTCGATGCTGATGCTGCGTGACTCCGCCTGGCTCACTCCGCTCAACATCGCCGCCGTCATCATCCTGTTGGTCCTCGCGGTCGCGGTCAGACCCGAACCGAATGCGCTCGGCCGGGCGCTCGGGCGCATGCTGCATCCGGTCGGGGCGACCGAGCCGGCCGTTCGTTCGGTCGAACTCATCGCCCGCTCGGCGGGCGCCGCGGTGATCGGCCACGACAGGCTGGGCCGGCGCCTACTTCGGCTCGCCCGTGGCCTCGCCCTCGGAGCGCCCGTCGTCGCGGTCCTCGCAACGCTTCTCGCCGCCTCCGACGCGCTGTTTCGATCGTGGTTCGACAGCCCGTTCGGCATCGTCACCGCAGTCGAGCACTCGTTCTTCGTGGCATTCGGCGGGGCGTTGACCGCCGCATTGGCCGGGCACGGTGCCTGGGCGGAAGTGCGCCCGGCCGGTCAACCTCGTCGCCCGCTCGGCCCCACCGAGGCGTCGATCGTGTTGGCGGGGGTGGTCGTCACCTACGCCGGGTTCGTCGTCGCCCAGGTGATCGCGATCACCGCCGGTGCCGGGTACGTCGAGCGCACGACGGGGCTCACCTACGCCGAATACGCCCGAGCCGGCTTCTTTCAGCTCGTCGCCGCCGCGGTTCTCACGCTGCTCGTGCTCGTGGGCATCCGCCGGTATCGCCAGCCGAGCTCGCCTCGTGTTGCCCGTCGCCTGCGTGCGCTGGAACTCTCGACGGTGGGGCTCACCCTTGCCGTTGTCCTCGTGGCGATCCGCCGCCTGTTCCTCTACGAGGCCGAGTTCGGCCTCACCATGCTCCGATTGTCGACGATCCTCTTCGCCGCCTTCATCGGATTCGTCTTCGTCCTCACCGGATTGTCGATCGCCGGCCGACTCGGTCGCGAACCGATCGAACTCGCCCTCGCCGGCGCCCTTGTTCTCCTGCTCGGGTCCAACATCGCGAACCCTGAAGCGATCGTCGCGGAAAGAAACATCGAGCGCTTCGGCGGCACCTCGGAGCTCGACGTCTCCTATCTCGTCCTCAATCTGGGCACCGACGCCCTGCCGGCCATGCTCTCGGATCCCGCCGTGTCGAGCGTTCTCTGCGCGGCACCGCCCGAGATCGACGACCGCGCGATCGTTTTCAATTGGAGCCGCGATCGGGCTGCCGACGCGCTCGCCGACGCCTGTTAGCTGTCGCTGACGAGCAATTCGCCACACGCGGCAGAGAAGGCGGTGCGCCACCCGGCGGTGTCGAGACCGAGGGCCGAGGCCGTCTTGATGGCTCGCACTTCGGCAGCGGCGGCATCATCGGTGTGGAGTGCCTTCAGGCACTGTGCTTCGGCAAGGGCGACGATTGTCGGATGGATGCGGTCGCCACCGAGGGGCACCGCCTCGTACGCCCGATCGAGGGCGACTCGTGAACCCTTCTCATCGCCCAGGCGGGCCGCCGCACACGCGGTCGCGCATCGCACGATGACCCGGTCTGCGTAGGTCGACCGGCTCGACTCTTCCACGATCCGAATGTAGTTCTCGCTGTCCTTGCCGACCGCCGACGCAACGAGGGCGAGCGCGGCCCAGCCCCAGGTCGAGCCCTCGTCGCTCTCACTGGGCATGACGTCGAACAGGCCTGCGGCCCGCTCGACGTTGCCGAGCTGAAGCTGGATGAGGGCGGTCGCCACGGCGAGATCGGATTCGCCCAACCGGTCCGGATCGAAGCCGACGACCTCGGAGAACGTTCGGCGCCCCATCGCAATGTCGCCCACGGTCGCGGCCGCGCCCGCCAAGGACGCTTCGAGGATCTGGAGACTCGGCGGTTCGGGTTCCTCTGCGAGTTCACTCGTGAGCACTCGGAACCCCTCGGCGATACGACCCGAGCGAATCAATGCTCGACCTTCGATGGCAACGGCCTGGGCCGGTCCGATCGGGTCGGAACCGGCCGGGAAGACCGAGTGCGCCTTCTGGGCCCGGCGGACGGCCTCGTCGACTCGGCCGGTCCAGAGGGCCGAGGTGGCGAGGGCGACGTGCATCATGCCCTGCGCCCATCGGTCGCCCTGGTCTCGGGCTTCCACAAGGGTGCGCTGAGCCAGTTCATCAGCCTCGGCGAAACGCCCGGCATGGATCCTCACGTAGGCGAGGAGTCCGCGGGACCATGCCATGCCCGAGAGATCTCCTAGCGTCTCGAAAGCCTCAGTCGCTTGCAGGAGGCGCACTTCCGCTTCGCCCATGCGGCCGGAAACGAAGGAAATCCACGCGAGGTTCTGGCGGGCCCAGGCCATACCGCCGACGTCGTCGACCGATGCGTATGCGTCGTAGGCGAGATTGATCGACGACTCGGCCTGTTCGTACTCTCCCTTGAAGAGCCGGACCATGCCGACCCGGCGCAGGCCGTCGGCTTCGAGGGCCAGATCATCGAGGCCGTGAGCGATGGCAAGCGCCTCCTCGCCGATTTCGAGGGCTGCGTCCTGATCGCCGGACCACTGAGCGAGCTCGCTGCGAAGCAATGCCTCCTTCAGTCGGAGGCGGGGGTCATCGATCTCGGCGAGAAGCGGCGCCGCGGCATCGAGGTCGGCCCGGGCGACGTCGGTGTCGATTCGGCTCATCGCTGCACCGGCCCGCTCGAGAAGGACCTCGGCCCTGAGGGGGTGACCCTCGGTCATCAGCTCGAGCGCATCGCCGAAGAGTTGCTCAGCCCGTTCCATCGCAGCCGAGCCGGATGTGGCTCGAGCGGCGGCAAGGGTCCACGAGATCGCCTTGTCGAGGACATCTTCAGGCATGCCATCGACGCCACCCAATTCGGCGGCGTGAGCCGCCGCATGGCGGAAGTGATACGCGATCGCCTCCGAGTCGCCGGCGTGGCGGTTGCCCTCGATCCACGTTGCGATGCCTGCGTGGCGCCAGGCCCGGTCGGTCTTGGTGAGACGGCTGTAGACCACCTCGCGGACGAGGTTCGACCGGAACGACCACATGCTCCCCGTCGCTTCAAGAAGGTCGGCTCGCTCGAGCAGACGGAGGGGTTCGACGATGTCGGGCTGGCTGCGCTGGAACTCGGCCATCTTCTCGAGTGCGACCCGCGCGCCGCGCAGACCCAGCACCGCAGCATCTTCGATCACATGCAGCGCAATGTCGTCCAACGCGTCGAGGCGGGTGCTGATGACGCTGCGAACGTTGGCGGGCAGAGACGCCAGCTCCTCATCCGGAGACGAGTCGACCATCCGGGCCATCTCTTCGAGGAACAGCGGGTTGCCACCCGAGCGCTCGACGAGCTGGCGTCGAACTTCGGTCGTCGCGTCGGGGAGCAACTCGCGAGCGAGCAGCTCACCGGCCGTGTTGTCGAGCGGCTCGATCGAGTGGGTGAGTAGGTTGAACCGCCCGGGCGACGGTGTCCAGCGATCGAAGATCTCGGCTCGACCGGTGACCATCACGACCACGGCCCGCCGACCCAATCGGTCCAGAAGGTCGTCGAGGAGACGAAGCACGGCGTCGTCGGCCCAATCGAGGTCGCTCAGCCAGAGAAACACCGGAGACCTCAGGGACAACGCATGGATCAGCGCTCGCACCGCCCGAGTGCCTTCCTCGGTGGCGCGGTCGGCGTCGAGACTCGAAAGATCGGTGTCGTAGCCGAGCAGGTAGCGCAGGCCTTCCGCGGTGCGCGCCACGTTGGTCTCATCGACTTGCGGGCCAAAGGCCTCGGCCACACCCTTCGACACGAGCTCGGGGACATCGGATTCCTGCGTGTCGGACTCGATCCCGACCACACCCCGCAGTGCCTCGGCGATCGGCCACCAGACGTTGGCCTCGCCGTAGGGGAGGCAACGGCCGTGAAGGACAAGCGCGTTGTGATCGCTGCGAGCGGACGAGGCGACCTCGGACGCGAGACGGGACTTCCCGACGCCGCTCTCTCCGGTCAGGACGAGCAGCTGGGCTCGGTACAGTCGATACGCAGCCTCGACCGATTTCCGGAGCACGGCGAGTTCCGAGTCGCGACCGATCAGCGGCATGTCGGGCGCCGCTCGCCGTTCTCCTGGTCGGCCGACCGGTTCGACCGCCGAATACGCGGTAACCGGTTCTTCGCGGCCCCGTGCGTGAAGCTGCCCGAGAGAGCGGTAGTGGATGACTTCGCGCGTCGCGTCGTAGGTGGGCAGGCCGACGAGGACGCCTCCCGGCTCGGCTGCCGTTTGCAGACGCGACGCGGTGTTCACCACGTCGCCCATGGCGGTGTAGTCGTCGCCCGCCGAGATGGCGCCGACCAGCACCTCACCGGTGTTGACGCCGATTCGAACGCGGATGCCGATTCCGCCGTCGGCGTCGAAGCCCGTCACGGTCTCCTGCATCCGCAGCGCCGCGCGCACGGCTCGCTCGGCATCGTCTTCGTGGGCGATGGGCGCACCGAACAGGGCGACGATCGCATCGCCGATCACCTTGTCGACTCGACCGCCGAATGCTGTGATGTCATCGGCCAGGAGTGCGAAACAGCGATCGACGAGATTCTTCACCTGTTCCGGGTCGCGTGCTTCAGAAAGCCCGGTGAAGCCGACGATGTCGGCGAAGAGCACAGTGACGACGCGGCGCTCGTCATGCCGTCGCGCCATCTCATGGCCACAGTTGCTGCAGAAACGTGCGTCGTCTTCGACATCGGTCTTGCAGCTCGTACATTCCATCGCTGACAGCGTACGTGCGATCCTCCTCGGGGATGACCCCCATTCACCGCTTCGGATGATGAACCCGGGCCCCAGAACTCCGTACGGTGGGGTCATGAGTGTGTTGCGCCACCCCATGACGTGGATCCGCGCGCACCCGCGCGCCGCCGATTGGCTTCTCGTGTTGCTGCTCGAGGCCATCGCGATTCCGGTCGCGATCTACGCGGAAGTCGGCGACGGTCAGCGATCGCTCGGTGCACTCGGCTGGTTCCTCGTCATCGCGATGAACATCCCGATGGCCTGGCGACGCACCGCCCCGGTCGCGGCGCTGTGGTCCACCGTCGCCATCACCCTCCCCTTCTGGGTCCTCGACTATCCCGATGATCCCGCCGGACCGAATCTCCTCATCCTCATCTACAGCCTGGCCGCGCACGAGGGCCGACCACGTTCGATTCGTCACTTCTGGGGGGCCTTCGGACTGATGACCGGCGTGCTCGTTGCCGGCGCGATCTCGAGCCAGGACGATCTCCCGTGGGTCGCCGTGCCCGCCAACGTCGTGATCTTCGGCACGGCCTGGATTCTCGGCGACAACCTCCGCACCCGCCGGCAGTACCTCGCCGAGATCGAGGAGAAGGCAGCGCGAACCGAACAGCGACAGGCCGCGGAAGCCGAGCGAGCGGTTGCCGAAGAACGTACGCGCATCGCGCGAGAACTTCACGACGTCGTCGCCCACTCGATGAGCGTCATGGTGGTTCAGGCGGGCGCCGCTCGTCGGGTCATCGACCAGAACCCGGCCCAAGCCTCCGAGGCGCTGGCGGCGATCGAGGAAACGGGCCGAGAATCGCTGACCGAGATGCGTCGCGTGCTCGGTGTGTTACGAGGAAACGAGGACCTCGCCGAACTCTCGCCCGCACCCGGACTCGAAGACTTCGACCGACTGCTCCAGCACTGCGATGAAGCAGGCCTCCCCGTCGAACTGATCATCACCGGTCAGGTCCGCCGCCTCGCCGCCGGCCTGGAAATGAACGCCTACCGGGTCGTACAGGAGTCCCTGACCAACTCGCTGAAGCACGCGGGCCCGGCGTCGGCTGCTGCCGTTCACCTGAACTACCTCGCCGACACGCTCGAAGTCGTTGTGACCGACGATGGCCGAGGAGCCGCTGCCGAGGTGGCTCAACAGGGCGGGCAGGGACTCGTCGGAATGAAGGAACGGGTCGAGGCCTACGGTGGACGGCTGAGCGCCGGACCACGAGCCGGCGGAGGATTCGCCGTGACCGCCACCTTCAGAACCGGGGACAGTTGATGACCGAGGGGTCGCCGAATGCGAAACTGCGAGTCGTGATCGTCGATGACCAGGCGCTGATGCGGACCGGCTTTCGCATGATCCTCGAATCCGCCGATATCGACGTGGTCGGCGAAGCGGAGAACGGGCTCGAAGCCCTCTCTGTGGTCGCCGCCGCGAACCCCGACGTCGTGCTGATGGACATTCGGATGCCCGAGCTCGACGGCGTCGAAGCGACGCGCCGGATCACCGAGACCGGGTCAGCCGCCCACGTGTTGATCCTCACCACATTCGACCTCGACGAATACGTCTACAGCGCGCTCCAGGCCGGTGCGGCTGGATTCCTGCTGAAGGACACTCCTCCGGAGAAGCTGATCGAGGCGGTGCAGGTCGTCGCCGCCGGCAACGCGTTGCTCGCGCCGTCGATCACCCGTCGCCTCATCGCCGAGTTCGCGGCCAATGCACCCTCAATGACAACCGTCACGGGGCTCGAGGACCTGACCGAGCGAGAGACCGAAGTCCTGCAGGAGATGGCGCGGGGCCTCTCGAACGCAGAGATCGCCGCCGCGCTTTTTGTCGGCGAAACCACGGTGAAAACCCATGTGGGACGAGTGCTCATGAAGCTCGGCGTGCGAGACCGCGTGCAGGCGGTGGTGCTGGCCTACGAGTCCGGGCTCGTTCGACCCGGTCAGGGATCTCCCTGAGAGACCCCTGAGTCGGGGTCATCCGGAAGTACGACCTCACGGGACGGCGAATCAGCACTGAGCCGGACGACCGACGAGGCTCGAATCCGTACCGTCAAGGGACCGCTTCAAGTACACCCCGAAAGGCGGACCCAATGACGGTTCTCGATCCCCCGATCGTTTCCTCCATCCCCCCAGCGACCCGGCCCCACAACGTGGCAGCCAGCGCCGTCGGCGTCTCCAAGACGTACGGCACGGGCGACACGATCGTTCGTGCGCTCGACAACGTCGACGTCGACTTCGTGAAGGGTCACTTCACTGCGATCATGGGCCCCTCCGGCTCCGGCAAGTCGACATTGATGCACTGCCTGGCCGGTCTCGACACGGTCAGCGCCGGCGAGATCTACGTCGGCGAAACGGACCTCTCCACGCTCTCGGAGCGCAACCTCACCCTGCTGCGTCGCGACCATGTTGGCTTCGTCTTCCAGGCGTTCAACCTCGTTCCGACCCTCTCGGCGCTCGAGAACATCACGTTGCCCATGGATCTGGCCGGCGTGAAGCCGGACCAGGAATGGCTCGATCAGGTCATCGACACGGTCGGTCTCAGCGACCGCACGTCGCATCGGCCGAGCGAACTCTCCGGCGGACAACAGCAGCGCGTGGCCGTGAGCCGGGCGCTCGCGAGTCGGCCGCAGATCATCTTCGCCGACGAGCCGACCGGCAACCTGGACTCGACCACCGGCGCCGAGATTCTCGACTTCATGCGTCGCGCCGTTCGCGAACTCGGTCAGACCATCGTGATGGTCACCCACGACCCGGTTGCGGCGTCCTACGCGGATCGCGTCATCTTCCTCGCCGACGGCAAGGTCGTCGACGAGCTGCACGGACCGACCCCCGAGTCGGTTCTCGACCGCATGAAGTCCCTCGGGAGCTGACATGTTGCGCCTCACTCTCCGCAATCTCGCGGCCAACAAGGCCCGCTTCCTGATGACCACCTTCGCGGTCGTCCTCGGCGTCGGTTTCGTCGTTTCCAGCTTCGTCATGTCCGACGGGCTCCGTTCGACCTTCGGCACATTGTCCGAGGACATCACCGCTGGCACCGACCTCCTCGTCCGCCCGACCAGCGAATTCGGCGACCCGCTCCCGCTCGACGAGACACTCCTCGTTGACGTGGCCGACGTCGACGGCGTGCGAGCCGCGGAGGCCTACATCGAGTCGGAAGAAAACCAGATCCAGCCGATCAAGGCCGACGGATCCACGATCACCACCTCAGGACCGCCCCAGCTCACGTTCGCCTGGACCGACGATCCGGAGATCGGGTCGTTCTCGATCGTCGAAGGAACCGCTCCCGACGAGGCGAACGAGTTCTCGATGGACCTCGATGCCGCGGCCAAGCACGGCTTCGAGGTCGGCGAGACCTACGACCTCATCACTCCCGACGGCGTGTGGGAAGACGTCACCTTTGTCGCGACCACGAGCTTCGGAGCCGACAACTCCACCATCGGTGCCACCCTCATGCACGTGTCGCTGGAGGAAGCCCAACGGCTCTTCGGTGAACCCGGCCTCATCCAGGAGATCCCCATCAGTCTCGAGGAGGGGGCCGACGCGGCCGCAGTAACCGCCGCGATCAACGAGCTGCTGGGCGACACGCAGGCGGAGATCGTCGATCAGGCGACCGTCACCTCTGAGCAGCAGGCCGACTTCAACGAGGGCATCGACATCGTCGGCAACGTCCTGCTGGGCTTTGCCATCGTCTCGCTGTTCGTCTCGATCTTCATCATCTACAACACCTTTGCGATCGTGCTCGGCCAACGGGTCCGAGAGATGGGCCTGCTGCGGGCCATCGGGGCCGACCCGACCCAGTTGCGGCGCTCGGTGATCGCCGAGGCCGTCATCGTGGGTGTGGTCGCCAGCCTCATCGGCCTCGTCGCCGGCATCGGCATCGCCGCACTTCTGACCGCCGTCTTCGAGGCCGTCGGGGCGCAGCTCCCCGCCTACCCGACGATCCTTGCGACCCGAACCGTCGTCCTCGCCCTCCTGCTGGGCGTCGGCGTCACGGTGATCTCATCGATCGCCCCGGCTCGCGCCGCAGCCTCGGTGTCCCCCATCGAGGCCATGCGGGATGGCGCAGTCGTGACCAAGGAGAACGGTCGCCAGCGACTGCTGTGGGGTAGCGCCACCCTCCTCGCCGGCATGGCGGTGGGATCGTTCGGCCTCTTCGGCCCGAGCCTCTCCACCCTCGGCCTCATCCTCGTTCTCGGCCTTGCCGCCGTCATGGTGTTCCTCGGGCTGACACTCGCCAGCCCGGCAGTGGCCCGTCCCCTCACATCCGTGCTCGGGTGGCCGCTCGCCAAGGTGATGGGAACGGCCGGCGGACTCGCCCGCGGCAACGCGAGTCGCAACCCGAGGCGGACGGCAACGACGGCCGCTGCGCTGATGATCGGGCTCTCCCTCGTGACGATGGGCTACGTCGTAGGTGAGTCAGTGAAGACCAGCCTCGGAAATCTCATCGAGCAGTCGGTGACCGCCGACTATGTGATCGCCGGCAATGAGGACAGCTCGGGCATTTCCCCCGCCCTGGCTGACAACCTCGAGGCCACCGGTCAGTTCTCGGCGGTCACCGGCATGCGCTACGACGAGGCCCGACTCGGTCTTGACGTTCGCGAAGTCACGGCGCTCGATCTGGGCGCGGTGGACGAACTGTTCGACATCGACCTCCGGCAGGGTTCGCTGCCGCAGTCTGACGCGACGGATGTCATTCTCCTGCACGACGATCTCGCAGCCGACCTCGCCGTCGTCGTGGGCGACACGGTGCCGATCGAGTTCGTGAGTGGCCACACCACCGACCTGACGGTCGCCGGCATCTACGCCGATGCCACGATCTTTGAGGACCCGCTCGTGCCGGATCAGGTCTTCGACGATGCCGGCGCTTCCGAAACGGACGAGTGGCTCGCGGCTGCCCTTCCCGAGGGGGTGTCCACGGCCGACGTGGCGCCCTTGATCGCCCAACTGCAGGAGACGTTCCCGCAGGTCTCGATCGACACGGCCTCGGAGTTCCAGAAGTCGTTCGAGGACACGATCGACTCGGCCCTGCTCGTCGTCAACGCACTTCTCGCGCTGGCGATCGTGATCGCCCTCATCGGCATCGCCAACACGCTGGCGCTGTCGGTCCACGAGCGAACCCGAGAGCTCGGCCTACTCCGGGCGGTCGGTATGACGAGGCGTCAGACTCGCCGCATGGTGCGCTGGGAGGCGGTCCTCGTGGCGCTCTTCGGGGCGGTGCTCGGCGTCGCCGCCGGAATGTTGTTCGGATGGGGCGCCGTGAGCGCCCTGCCGGCCGACAGCTTCGGCGGCTCCCTCACCATTCCGATCACCCAGATCGTGCAGGTGGTCGTCCTGGCCGCGGCCGCCACGCTCGTCGCCGCCTGGCTCCCCGCCCGTCGAGCCGGGAAACTCAACGTCCTCGACGCCATTTCCCACTGACCCCGCCGCATCTTCAGCCGTCGTAGAACCCGGGTTCGTGGAGACCCACCACGGAACGTTCTCGGCGGGTTGATGCTCGGGCGATCGCCTCGGGGCTCAGGTGATTCACGGCCGACGTGAGTTGCAGCCGCTGGGCGAGGTCTCGTCGGCCGTAGTGGATCTGCAAGAAGAAGCGCCCGGTGTCGCCGCTGGGGATCGGTGGCAGTCGGCGATGCCAGGAGTCGGAGACGAACATTGCGACGTCGCCGGCCTCGCCGGCCAGAGCCACCGGGCTTCGGCCTTCGTAGAGCAACCCGAGTTCGCTGGTTCGGTCGCTGGGCGGCGCTTGGCCGGATCGATGGCTTCCCGGGAGGACACCCGTCGGTCCACACTCCCGGGGACAGTCCTCGAGCAGGACGTGGACCCCGATCGCGAAAATCGGATACGGAATCCGATCGTCCCACGGCACTCCTGCTGGACGAGGCACGTGCGGCCCGGAATCACAGTGCCACGCGCTGCCGTTGATCGCTCTCGGATCGTGGGGAGGATTGCGCCAGCTGGTGTTCGCGATGACGTGTGCATCCTCGCCGAGGAGCGGCTCGATGACCTCGAGAATTCCTGGGTGACTCACGGCCGCCTGGGCGGCCGCCGAGCGGTTGAGCGTCGAATGACGGAAGTCGGCATAGTGCGCGGCTGACAGACGGGGGTGGCGAACAGGAGGGACTTCGGAGTCGAAGACTCGACCGATCTCTCGGCGAAGGCGGGCGACGCCAGAGCGATCGAACACCTTTGGCAGAACGACCCATCCGTGGGTCTCCAATTGCACCGACGCGTCCGGGCCATCCGGTCGGATCCACAGGTATCGCCGGCGAGTGATCATCGCCCGAAGCGTAGGTTGGCGGCCCGTGAGCTTGCACGGCCCATGTGCGTGCTTCATGCGGATCGGTGCCTAACCTCATCCCCTAGATACCCCCACTTGGAGAAGGCAATGACGCAGGCGACCGTGACCACCGGACCAGCGGCGCGAGCTGTTGGCGCCAAGAAGTACTACGGCGAGGGCGACACCGAAGTTCGTGCGCTCGACGACGTCGACGTCGAATTCGAACGAGGCAAGTTCACCGCGATCATGGGTCCGTCCGGCTCGGGCAAGTCCACTCTGATGCACTGTCAGGCGGGTCTCGACACGCTCACCGGCGGCCAGGTGTTCATTGGCGACACCGATCTCTCGGCTCTCAGCGAACGAGACCTCACGCTGTTGCGCCGCGACAACGTCGGATTCGTCTTCCAGGCCTTCAATCTCGTCCCCACTCTGTCCGCGCTCGAGAACATCACTCTGCCGATGGATCTCGCCGGTGTGAGCCCCGACCAAGCGTGGCTCGATGAAGTCATCGAAACCGTTGGTCTTTCCGACCGCACGAGCCATCGACCGAACGAACTCTCCGGTGGGCAGCAGCAGCGAGTGGCCGTGAGCCGTGCGCTCGCCAGCCGACCCGAGATCATCTTCGCCGACGAACCGACCGGCAACCTCGACTCCACGACCGGCAACGAGATCCTCGCCTTCATGAAGCAGGCGGTCGACACGTTGGGTCAAACCATCGTGATGGTCACGCACGACCCCGTCGCCGCGGCCTACGCCGATCGCATCATTTTCCTGGCCGACGGCAAGATCGTCGACGAGCTGAGCGACCCGGATGTCGAACAGGTCATCGACCACATGAAGCAGCTGCACTGATGATCTGGAAACTCATCCGCCGCAACGTCGCCGGAAAACCGTTCCGCTTTCTCCTCACCTGTTCGGCCGTGACGGCCGGCGTGATGTTCGTGGTCGGCATCTTCGTCTTCACCGACGGCCTACGGGAGACGTTCTCCGAACTGGCGGGCGACATCGAGGGCAACGTCGATCTCGCCGTGCGCACCGAAGTCGAGTTCGGCGGCGATTTCGCTCGCCCCATCGTCGATGTGGAGGTCGCCGACACGCTGCGCGCCATCCCCGGCGTGGCCGCCGTTCAACCCCGAATCATCGATGTCGGCAATGTCACCGTGCTCGATGCCGAAGGCGACCCGCAGAACGGCAACGGCCCCAACATCGGATTCAACTGGGAGGACGAAACTCCCAATCCGCGGTTGTTTCTCCAGGAGGGTCGCGCACCATCAGCGCCGTTCGAGTTCGCCTTCGAGCAGACGTCGTTCGAGGACGGCGATTTCGTCATCGGCGACAGCTACTCGATCGAGGCCCCGGGAGGCGTGTACGAAGACGTCGAACTCGTCGGCACGTTCTTCTTCGCGGCCGAGGACGGGAGCGCCGCCGTCGGCGCGAAGTTGGCCACGTTCGAGCTCGACTGGGCGCTCGAGATCATCAACCAGGGCGCCGGCTACAACGACATCACCCTCGTCCTCGACCCCGGAGTCGATCTGCTGGAAGCCACGCGCGACATTCGCAGCGCGATCGGCCCCGACCTCGAGGTGATCACCGGCGAAACCTTGCAGGACGAACAAGCCGAACAGTTCAACGATTTCATCGGCGTCTTCCAGACCATCCTGCTCGTCTTCGCGTTCATCATCCTGGTCGTGTCGGCGTTCGTCATCTTCAACGTGTTCTCGATCCTGATCGGTCAGCGGATCCGCGAGCTCGGACTTCTACGGGCCATCGGCGCGACCGGACGCCAGGTCACGACCGCGCTCATCGGCGAGGCGTTTCTCGTCGGCGTATTCGCCATGGTGGTCGGCACGGCGCTCGGCATCGGATTCGGCTGGACCCTGCGATGGCTGCTCCAACAATTCGACTTCGGTCCGCAAGGCAATGAGCTCGTGCTCAAGCCGGCAACGTTCATCTGGGGCGCGGTCGTCGGCATTCTGGTCACCCTCGCGAGCGCCATCGCGCCAGCTCTACGTGCCCGCCACGTCAGCCCGATGGCGGCGCTGCGGGAGGACGCACGCCTCACTCGACAAAACCCGGCAATCAACCTGCCGCTGGGCATCATCGTCACACTGGCCGCGTGGGTGATCATCGGTTTGGCCGTTTCCACCGCCGAGTGGAGCGTGATCATTCCGCTGGGTCTGATCGGGGCCTTCGCGAACGCGTTCGGGCTCCGTCGCGTGAACGCAACCGTTGGTCGAGCGGCGACGCTCGCACTGGGCATCGTGCTGCTCGTGGTCGCCGTGTTCGCCGACTTCGACGTGGTCGCGCTGCTCTCTTTGCTCGGCGTTGCCGCCATCACCCTCTTCGTCGGCGTCAACGGCATCAGCCCTGCGCTCGCTCGACCGGTGAGTCACTTCCTCGGTCGCTGGCCGCTCGCGATTCTGCTGGGCCTCGGCGGGGCCGTCACCGCCGTGATCGGCGCGTTCGCCACGATCGGCTCGATCGTGTTGATCGGACTGTCACTCAAGGACGTCGTCACCGACTTCGACCTCGCCGGTGTCCTCGGATTCGTCGGAGCGTTCATTCCGCTTGCGCTCGCGCTCGCGATCCTCTCGGTCGGTGTTCGAGCAGTCGATGCCTCCTTCATCATGGGATGGCGGTGGACGCAGGTCCTCGCCGGCATCGGAATCTTCATCGTGGGCGGGATAGGCGTTGTCTTCTCGCTGCTCGGCCTCGTCGCGCTGCTGACCGGCGAATGGGGCGAGGTGGCAATGCTCGCCATTGGCGCCGTCGTGCTCGCGGTCGCCTGGTCGCTCCGTCGATTCGTGCCCGCGGTGATGAAGTCCAACGCCCGCATGGCGCGGGAGAACGCAGGCCGAAGTCCGCGCCGCACCGCCTCCGCTGCTGCGGCGCTCATGATCGGCCTGGCCCTCGTGAGCACGGCCACCGTGGTGGCGTCCTCCTTCAAGGCGACGTTCGCCGACATCCTCGAGACCTCCGTCACCTCCGACTGGTTCATCTCCCCGATCAACCAGCAGAACCCGACCGCCGGTTTCAGCACCGAGCTGGCCGACGAGCTGCGAGCGCTCCCGGAAACCGAATCCGTCGTCAGCTACCAGTTCAATCTGGAAGCCTTCCGCACCGATTTCGACGGGCTCGTCAGAGACAGCTCCGCGACCTCCCTCAGCCTGTCCCTCGATCATCTCGACCCCGACCTGATCGAACTCGACGAGTCGCTCATCGGGCGAAATGCCACCTGGGTCCATGAGGACTTCGCGAACGACAACGGCTTCTCTCTCGGCTCCCAGTTCTCGATCACGTTCAACGACGGCCTCACCGAGACGGTGACCGTGGCGGGCATCTACACCGACTCGAGCATCTACGGGAACCGGATCGTCGACCTCGAGCTGTGGGCAGACCACTTCACCACCGGCGTGGACCAGTTCGCATCCGTGATCATCGTCGAGGGTGTGAGCGAGGACGACGCACGAACGGCGATCGAGGAGAAGGCCGACGGCTACTCACAGGTCAACGTCGATACTCGAGATGAGTTCCAGGATCGACAGGAAGGCCAGATCGACCAGATCCTGATCGTTTTCAACGTCCTGCTTCTCGTGGCCATCGTCATCGCCCTGCTGGGGATCGCGATCACGCTCGCCCTGTCGGTGTTCGAGCGGACGCGGGAGCTCGGCCTTGTCCGGGCCGTGGGCATGACCTCGCAGCAGATGCTGCGCATGGTGCTGTTCGAGGGTGCGATCATCGCCGTGTTCGGAGGCGTGCTCGGCGTCGCGCTCGGCACCGTGTTCGGATCGGCTGCGGTCGTCGTCATTCCCGACAGCTTCATCCGCGTCCTCGACGTGCCGGTCGTGAGCCTTCTGCAGTACCTCGCGATCGCCTCGGTTGCCGGTATCGCCGCAGCGATCATCCCGGCTCGCCGCGCGGCCCGACTCAACGTGTTGGACGCAATCTCACAAGGCTGAGCGGCCGCCCCTGGGCCAACCGGCCGACGGCGGCTTCATATTCGCCGTGAACATGCCGAAAGGTAGCGTCATGGGGTGGTTCCGACGCGAGGCGACAAGCCATGGATAGCGAGCATCTGAGCGCCGAACGCGTCACCGTGCTGGTGGCCGGCGACGCCACACTGGGCGACGCCCTCAGAATCCCGAGTGGCGACATCGAGGTGGTCGGCCACGCGTCGACCGGCAACGAAGCCGTCGCTGCCGTCCTCACCGAGATCCCCGACGTTCTGCTGCTTGATGCCCGCATCGAGGAGTCCGACGCTCGCGCCGTCTGTCGCCGCATGCGCGAATGGGCGCCCGCCACGAGGGTCGTCGCCGCGACCCTCCTCGACGACGAGCGGGCCTACACCACCGTCGTCGCTGGCGCGGCCGGCGCCGTGTTGCTCGATGCCGACAACGACACTCACGTCCGAACGATCAAGGAGGTCGCCAGGGGCGAGTCCGTCCTGTTGTCTCGTATGGCCGGTCGTGTCCTCCACGATCTCGATGCCTGGGCCCGCCGGTCGGCTGACCCCCTCTACCCGCCGCCGACTCTCACCGCGACCGAACGCGAGGTGCTCAGTCGACTTGGCGAGGGCGCCAGTCCGGCCACCATTGCCGCCGCCCATGCGGTGACCACCCACCTGGTCAACGTGCATACCGGTTTCGCGGTCGGGAAACTTCACCGATACGTGCTCGGCAACGAGCGGATCGCGGCCGAGCAATAACGCAGCCTCAGTCCGATGAGGGCTGACAGCGCGGACACCACCACGTCTGGCGTCCGTGGACGCCAGACTCGGCCGAACGGATTCCGGTGCCGCACACACGACACCCCTGGCGGTGCCGTCCGTAGACGGCGAGTCCGTCGCCCAGGGTGGCTCGCCGATCTCGCCCCAGGTTCGACTGAAGCTGGCTCGCCGCCGTCTCGTAGAGCGCTCGCCGGGTCGCCGGCTCGACCTTCCCAAGCGGAGTGAACGGGTCGACGCCGCAAGCGAACAGTGCCTCGCACTTGTAGACGTTCCCGATGCCCGCGGCCAGCCGCTGGTCGAGAAGGACATCTGCGATCTCGGCTCGCTCGTCGGCCCACTCGCTCATGCGGCGAACGATCTCGTCGACATCGACCGGGGCGACACAGAGATCCGGGCCCAGATGGTCGAGCGCGCCATCCCCGACCCGGCCGATCTCGACCACGGGTGCCGCGAAACACACGGCAGCCGCGGCCTCGGTCTCGAGCACCGCTCGTGCGAGGTGTCGGGGCTTCCGCCACCGAGCGCCGCGCTCATAGAGCTCCCAACTGCCGGTCATGCGGAGATGCGACCGCAGGACAAGGCCCCGCTCCACCTCGATCTCCAGGTATTTGCCTCGGCTCTCGACCCTCGCGACGGTGTCGCCCACCTTGAGCCGGTCCATTCCTCGCAGTCGGGGGAAGGACACGCCGACCAATCGTTGACCGGCGAGAGCCGGACGAAGGCGAAGCGCCACATTGAAGAGCGTGTCGCCCTCGGGCACCTCAGTCGACGCCGAGGAGGGTCGCCACGTCGTCGGCGACACGGTCGACGGCACGACGAGCTTCCTTGCTGACCCCGCCGAACGAGGTGAAGGAGTGCGTCAGCGCGTGCTCGGTTCGGTTGACCACCTTGACACCCGCGCCCGAGAGAGCTGTCGCGTAGCGATTCCCCTCATCACGCAGCGGGTCGAACCCGGCGGTGATGACGACGGCCGGGGCGAGGCCCCACAGCTCGTCAGCAAGCCCCGGACTGGCCCGGACGTCGTGCGCGGCCGCAGGGTCGGGCAGCGCCAGCGAGGCAAAGAAGCCGAGCGTCGCGGCCGACAGCGGGAAGCTCTCGGCGCAGCTGTCGCGGCTTCCGCCAGTAGCGGTGAAATCGATCCAGGGGTAGAGAAGCACCTGGCCGACGGGCTGCGGTGTGCCCCGCAGACGAGCTTGCTGACAGACGACGGCCGCGAGCATGCCGCCCGCTGAGGTGCCGGCAACGGCGACACGCGTTGCGTCGATTCCGAGGCCCTCGGCCTGGTCGATCACCCACTGATGGGCAGCAACGCCGTCGTCGATGAACGCCGGAAACGGATGCTCGGGGGCGAGCCGGTAGTCGACCGACACCACAACCGCACCACACCGGTCGGCCAGCGTCGTGCACAACGAGTGGTCCGAGTCGAGGCCACCGATCACGTAGCCACCCTGGTGATACCAGACGATCGCCGGGACCGACCCCGAGGTCGATGGAGGGTGGTAGATCCGAACGCCGAGATCGCCACCCGGACCCGGAATCGTCCGATCGTGGATGGAGACCGACGACACCGGCTCGTGCGACGCGATGCGGGCCATGGCCGAGAAGCCTTCGCGGATCGCTTCGACGGTGGGATCCGCGGCCGACTGCTGCTTGGCCGCCGCGTTGGCGAACACCTGCATCTGGAGATCCAGCACGTTGCCGTCGATCTCGAGAGGGTCTCCGGCCATACGACGCAGCACGCGCTTCGGCAAGCGACTCGTCGTCCGAGCCGCCGCCCGAGCGATCGCAATCTTCACCATCGCGTGCTACTCGTCGCGCAGGACAGCGACGTCGTGCGGGTGACTCTCGCGAAGTCCCGCGCCGGTGATCCGCACGAGACGAGTGCGCTGACGGAGGTCGTCGAGATCAGCCGCACCGGCGTAGCCCATTCCCGATCGCAAGCCGCCGACCAGCTGAGCGATGAGCTCCGACATCGGTCCGGCGTAGCGGACCCGGGCCTCGACACCCTCGGCGACGTGCTTTCCCTGGGCCTGGCCGGTCGCATAGCGGTCCGTGGCGCGGCCCCGCATGGCACCGGCCGAACCCATTCCCCGATAGGTCTTCCACATCGCCCCGTCGACGAGTTCGAGGTCGCCCGGTGCTTCGTCGACGCCGGCGAGAAGGTTGCCGAGCATCACGCAGTCGGCACCGGCCACGAACGCCTTGACGATGTCGCCCGACGTGACCACGCCGCCGTCGGCGATGATCGGCACTCCGAGATCGCGAGCGGCCTTTGCGCATTCGTTGATGGCGCTCATCTGCGGCATTCCCGCACCGGCCACGATTCGGGTGGTGCAGATACTGCCGGCGCCCACACCGATCTTGATCACATCGGCCCCTGCCTCGACGAGCGCCTCGACACCCTCGCGGGTGACGACGTTGCCGCCGACGACCGGGATGTCGGGCCAGCCCTTCTTGATGGTGCGGACCGCGTCGACGACCCCCTGGGTGTGGCCGTGGGCGGTGTCGATCACCAGCATGTCGACACCTGCAGCCTCGAGCGCTTCTGTGCGCTCGGCGGTGTCGCTCACTCCGATCGCCGCGGCGACGCGGAGCCGACCGTCGGCATCGAGAGTGGAATCAGGGTTCTCGATTCGTTTCGTGATGTCTTTCACTGTGATCAGGCCGGCAAGGCGACCATCGTCGTCGACGAGTGGCAGCTTCTCGATGCGATGCTTGTGGAGAATCTCGACGGCCTCACCCAGCTCGGTACCGACGGGCGCGGTGACCAGCGGTGCTGCGGTCATGAATTCGGTGACGGGTTTCGAGTACTGGTCCGTCGTGCAGAATCGAATGTCGCGGTTGGTCAGAATGCCGACCAGCCCGCCGTCGGGATTACAGATCGGCACACCGCTGATCTTGTGACGCCCCATCAATGCCTCGGCATCGTCGAGGGTCGCCGTCGGCGGAAGACTGATCGGCGCCGAGATCATGCCGGCCTGGGCCCGCTTGACCCGGTCGACCTCGTCGGCCTGCTCCTCGATCGAGAAATTGCGATGGAGCACACCGATGCCGCCGGCGCGGGCGATTGCGATCGCGAGCGGCGCCTCGGTGACGGTGTCCATTGCTGCGGACATGAGCGGGACTCGCAGTTCGATCCCAGCCAAAGACGTCGTGGTGTTGACCTCGGAGGGCAACACCTCGCTCCAGCCCGGGACTACGAGCAAGTCATCGAAGGTCAGCGCCTCGGCGCCAGCGAAGATCTCGTCGTTCATTCGGTAACGATAGTCGGTCACATCACTTCAAACCGGCCCGAAGCCGCCGATTGATGAACCATGAAATCGTGGCCGTGGATGGTGGTGTTGTTGTTGGCCGCGTCCTGCGCCGCACCCGAGGCGCCCGAGGCGTGGTCAGTCCAGCGGGTCACACCCAACGACGAGCGCGTCGAGGACGTCGGGGTGTGCGCGGACCTTCGGACACTCGCGCTCGGATCCCACGCGCACGAGACCGACCTCGACAGCACGCTCACCGAACTCGCCCGCCTGGCGGCGACGACCGGCGCGACAGATGCCCTTCCCCTTCTCAACAATCTGGGAGAGGTCGCCACCGACCTCACCCTTTCCGAGACGGATCGGCGAGTGCAGCAGCACGACTTGCTCGTTCTGGCCAGCCGATCGATCGATGCGAGTACCGCCGCGACCTGCGGCGTCCCCGCGTTCAGCGCGTTGTACGCAGCGAGTGGATTCCCGGAGTGTCATTTCGAGCTCGAGATTCCGATCGCCGGCTACACGAGCGTCGGCTCACCCGGCACCTGTTCGGCAGATGGCCGCCCGACGTTTCTCCCTTGCTGGAGCGACGATGGCGACCACCTCGCAGTCGACTGTGTGAGCGGTGAGGTCGTGCAGGCATCCGGCGATCGCTGGGTTGTGGCGGGCGAACCAAGGACCATCACCATCGACCGTTTCGACCCTGACGCCGAGCCCGGGCCCGAGATCGTCAGCGCCGACCCGTCGACCGAATGCATGGCGTTGACGGGACTCTTCACCGCCGCACCGCTTCCGAACGGGACGATCCCCGACTTCGATCGGCTCGCCGCGTCGGCCAGTGGGTTGCCCACCGACGTGCAGAATCAGATCGCCGACTTCATCGCCGCGAGCGTGAATCCTCCGAGCTTCGACGAGTTCGAAGCGCTCGTCGCCGCCTTGGACGGGTCAACGGCCAACGCCTGTGGATTCCCTCTCGTCAGCGCGTGGGCATCGATCACGACACCGGTGGACACCCTCCCGTGCTGGACGCCGACCGGCGTTCCGTACCCTGCCTACGAGACCGCCGACTGCGTGTAGCGGGCCGGAGACGCCGCTTCGTCGGCAGCCGTATACTTCCCTCAATGTCGACTGCTCCTCGAGACGATCGTCGTCCCGCGTCGAGTGCTCAATACCGCGGCGACATCGACGGGCTCAGAGCCATCTCGATCGCCGTTGTCGTGGTGTTCCACGGGGGCGTCGACCGCTTTGCCGGCGGCTACATCGGAGTCGACGTCTTCTTCGTCATCTCCGGCTTTCTCATCACTGGTCTCCTCGTCCGCGAGGTCGACACGACCGGGTCAATCTCGATGCGGGAGTTCTACGCCCGCCGGATTCGGCGACTCCTGCCCCTCTCGTTCGCGACGATCGTGGCGACGCTGGTCGCGGGCCTGTGGCTATTGCCCCCGATCGCGCGAGAGCGTCTCGTCGATGACGCCCGAAGCGCCTCGCTCTACTTCGCGAACTGGCGCTTTGCCGGGCAGGCAACGACGTACTCCGACACCGAGGTCACCGACAGTCTGCTCGTCCACTACTGGTCGCTCGCGATTGAAGAACAGTTCTACATTCTGTGGCCGCTGCTCATCATTGGCGGTGTCTGGATCGCTCGCCGAGTCGGACGTGCCCCCGGTCCGATCCTCGCAGTGCTGCTCGGCACGCTCGGACTCGCGTCGTTCGTCGCCTCGGTGGTCATCACCAACCGCGAAGGGTTCGGCGCGTACTACCTCACCCATACCCGGCTCTGGGAGATGGCGGTCGGCGCGGGCCTCGCATTCGCCATACCCCGGCTCGGGAACTTCAAGAACCATCTCCCTGACCTGATCGGCGTCCTCGGCCTCGGCCTGATCGCCTACGCCGCGATCACCTACGACGCCGCGACCGCATTCCCGGGCTTCGCTGCAGTCGTGCCCGTCCTTGGCTGCGCCCTCGTGCTCATCAGCGGATCGCAGCGCCCTGGCTATGTCAGTCGCGCACTCGCGATCGCCCCGATGCGGCTCCTGGGTCGCCTCTCCTACGCCTGGTATCTGTTGCACTGGCCGACCATCGGGGTCGCGCTCCTGCTGCGGGAACGCTACGGCTGGACCAGCAGCGTCAACGCAGTGACGGCCGCGGCCATCGCCGTATCGCTGCTTCTGGCGTGGGGGGCACACCATCTCATCGAGAACCCGGCGCGCCACGCTCACTTCCTACGCAATCGCACAAGCCGCAACTTCGCGCTCGGTCTCGCCCTTACGATCGCCCCCATTCTGATCGGCGGGCTCTTGCTCGCAAATGTGGATCGGGGGGATCGTGACGTCGTCCTGGCCACCGGCGTCACCGTGCAGTCGCCGGTCACCGCGGCGAACGACGAGGTCACCGCAAACCCCGCTTGCCACCAGGAATTTTCCGGCACCGACACCCCCGACGACTGCGTGTTCGGCGATCCCGATGGACTTCTCACCGTGCTGCTCCTGGGCGACAGCCATGCTCGGCAATGGGTCGACGCCTTCGATGTACTCGGCCGGCAGCAGGGGTGGCGGGTGGTGAGCTGGACCAAGTCCGCGTGTTCGATCGTCGACGCCGAGATCTACCTTCCCTCGCTCGAACGCCCCTACAGCGAGTGCGACACGTGGCGCGACAACGTCGTGGCGTCCGCCGCGGCCATGGAGCGCGTCGATGTCGTTCTTCTCGTCCGTTCCGCCGGCTACCGACGCCTCGTACTCGACGGCGAGCGACGTGTCGACGAGGCGGAGGTCGAGCCGTTCTGGGCCGCCGCGGCAGAGCGGACCGCAGCGGCGTTCGCGCCGATTGCCGACCGGGTCGTACTGAGCACAGATACGCCATGGCCCGGCTTCTCGGCTCCGGAATGCTTGTCCGAGAACGGGATCGACATCGCGGCGTGCAACTTCGACCTAGAGACGGCCGTCCGCGATGTCGCGCTCATCGAGGCCGAGTCGTCGGTAGTTCCAGAATTCGGCATCCAGATGGTTGATGCGGTCCCACTCGTGTGCACCACGAGTCCGTGCACCGTGGTCGATCCCGACGGCGTCATCCTCTACCGAGACAGCCACCACTTGACTCGCACCTACACGCTGACCTTGCTCGAGGAGCTGTCGACGTGGGTCACGGGCTGACTTCGGAGTGCTCCTCGCGGGTCGGCACCACGCCGAGCCCCGATCCGGGAAGCGACCAGTCGCCGAAGAGGTCGCCGGCCCGGTCGATGTCGGTCGCGTCGGGGCTGTGGCCAATCAGGTCAGCCCGGCCGATCGCACGCCGGCGGCTGATGCTGAGGAGCTCGCGGCCTTCAGGGTCGACGGCGCGCAGAGTGCCGACGCCCAGCTCGATCGCTCGCGCGAGCAGCCGGTCGACGGCGTCGGGCTCGACCGCACAATCTCGGTGGACGGTGATGACGAACGGCGAGGCCTCGTGGTCGCGACGGGCGTCGGCCTGATCGCTCACCTCATCAGCCCTGATCACATCCTTGCGGTCGAGCCGGTCGAGGCCGTTCACCACCACCCCGTCGACGATCACCAACGACACCATTGGTACTCGGCGTGCCTTGGCGCCATCCGGCCGAAACGACGGCTCGGGCATGAGCTCGAGGATGAGATCGGCGCGGGCCTTCTTTGCGCCCTTGGCCGCCGTGGAGTCGAAGAAACGCCTTCCCTGATGCCAGAGATCGACCGATCGATCGAGCACGAAGAGGCCGCCGGCGTTGTGCAGTCGGTAGCCGTACTCGGTGTCCTCGATACCGCGAACGCCGAGCGCTCGCAGTCCGCTGACCGACTCGTGCAACGCGCGAGGCACACACATCACCGCGCCGATGAAGATGCGAAAGAGGTCGGGGTGGTCGACCGTGAGATCATGGGTTCGCGCGAACGTCTTCTCGCGCCAGACCTGATCGTCCGTGGCGAGTGGGTTGACCAGGCCGGCGACTGAACCGTCTTCGATTGCTGCGTCGAGTTGCGGAGCGCCGACATCGGCCACATCGAAGAACCCGATCGTGGCGGTGACCACCGCGGCCGGGCTGCTCTCGTACCAACGCAGGAGCTTGGCCAGGCTGTCGGGTCCGAGCAGGAGGTCGGCATCGAGGAAGACCAGCACATCGCCGGTTGCCTCGGCGGCGCCGGTATTCCGGGCGCGACCCGCGCCGAACGTGCCGTCAGGTTCCTGGCGGACACACGTCACTTCTTCGTGCACCTCGAGGGGGGTCTCGGATCCGTCATCGACAACGATGATCTCGACGAGCGCCGCCGGGTAGCGCTGCTTCATGATCGATGCGACGAGACGATCCAGCGTCTCCTGACAATCTCGAGCCGGGATGACCACCGATACCGAGGTGTGATCTGCGGCCTCCGCGACGTCGAGGAGTTGCCAGGCGTTGGTGTTCGCCATGGAAGTCACAGCCACGGGGCCACCACCTCGTCCGGCGTCCGCACGCCGCAGAAATCGAGGGCGAGTCCCCGTCGTTGGTCGATGGCTCCGTCGAGGAAGTAATCGTCGTCGGCCGTCCAGGTATGGGAGTGACCCACCGCGCCGGCCCGCATCATCACGAACCCGAAGCCGGAGGTTCGATAGGTCGCCCCGCCCGCCGCGGCGACGTCTTCGATCAGCATCGAGTCGACCCGACGTCGCGATCGTCGCCAGCCGCCCAACTCCCGAAGATCGGCCCGGGTGATGGCGAGGGTGGCGCCGCAGATCGTCCGGGAGAACGCTTCGGATGACGTCTTCAGTCGCCGCACGGTGCGGTCCGGTCCGGCGAGATACGCGAACTCGGCCGCCTTCCCGACGAGCGTGGCCCCGCTGTATTCCTTGGCCCGCACGAGGTCCTGGAGATGACACAGGTCGTAGAAGTCGTCGTCGTCCCACTTCACGAGAAGATCACCGGCCGCGGCGCGGGCCGCCGCGTTCAGCGCATCACCGAGGGTGTGGGACTCGTCGATTCGTAGGACCGTCAGCCGGTCGCCGAGTCGATCTCGCAGCCGCGCAACAGTCCCCTCGTCGAATGCGTCGCCATGCAGGGCAGCGACCACCTCGAAGTCAGGATGGTCCTGAACCTCGAGTTGTCGGGACCAGTGATCGACCATGTCTGGTCGATTCGTCGCGACCGTCACGGACACCGACATCGACGGCAGCCCCGGTCGGCCGTGATCCTGGAGCAAGGAATCGAACCGTGCCCTGCGGCCGAGATGATCATGGACCAATCCACGCTGGCGCTGGCTCGCCCGCTCTCGCGCCAGCTCGACAGTGAGCGACGCCGGAATGGTTTCACTCCACTCCGCGAGGATGGCCTCGGGGATGAGCTCCGCATACTGCTCGGGGTCGGAGACCGAGACCGGTAGGCCAACGGCGCAAAGCCGGGTGAGTGCGATTGCTCGCGTGAGAGAGGCTTCGGCTCCGGAGTCGACCACCGCAAGATGGGTCTGGGCGGCGAGGCGAAAGTCGTCGCCGTCTGTCAACGGATCCGGAAGATCGTCGAGTGACCGCTGAACCACGATCCTGCCCGGCGACGGCTGCGAAACGGCGCACGAATCCAAACTGAGGAAGGTGCCCGTGTGTTCACGGGAGAACCCTCGGGGCGTCAGGCTCGCGGGGATCGGCGGTAGCCGGTCGTGCACCGCGATCACGGCGGCGTCAGGGCGTCTCGTGGCCTCTTCCTCCATCGCAGGAGCGACCGTTGGTCCGGTCAGAAAGAGATCGAGGTTCGCCAACTCTGCGGCGTCGTCGAGCGCAACAACGTCTAGACCGCCGCCCCAGTCGGCCGAGGAAACGCCGCCGGCGAGAACGGTCCGCAAGCCGAGTCCACTCCCGGCGACTCCCCACGATTTCTTGCGGAGTCCTTTGGTACTGCGGGTGGTCGGAGCGGCGCTCGTCGCTGCTGCCTGGAGTTTCTGGCGGACGGGCTCAGGAAGTCTCGCCGCCAGCTTCGTGGCGCCCGGGACCGCAGCTGCTCGTCGAGCTGAGGCCATGACGACCGCTCGGGGCCCGGAGCGCAGTCGGGCGAGACGGCGGCGGACGCTGGAGAGAAGCCGCATCGGGCCACGAACCGCGATGACGACAGAGTGTCCGAATCGGAAGGAGGCGCTCCCGCGGACCTCGGCAAGCTCTCGCTCGAGGTCGGCGACGCTCGAGTCCCGAGACGACGCGATCTCTTCGAGCGTCGCGGTGAGAGTGTGCTGCTTGGATTCCAGGTCCTGGATGCGTTCATCTCTGTCCTGAACTTTCCGCACGCTCTTGTCGAGCTTGACACGCTCGGTGCCGAGCTCGTCGCCCAGCTTCCGGGACCGGCGATCGACACGCTGCACATGATCGATCAACATCGAGAGTTCGGCCCGAAGCGAGCGAACGTCGGCGAACGCGGCCTCGACCCCTGCGTCGCTGGTCGCCTCGGGCGGCGAGGCGGCTGCACCCGGCGTAGCCGAGTCGGACTCGCCATCGCTCTCGCGCCATTCCGGATAGAGCTCGTCCATCAGCGGACCGCAGACTTCATCAAAAACCTCATGCTCGCCATCGCTCCAGTTCGCCCGACCAAAGCGAGAATCGACTCGGTTCGCGCCGGACTCATCCACCTGCCCCTGCCCGCGCGCGTTCAGTCGGGGGACGACCCAGTCTGTCGCGACGGCACCGAGAAAGCCCGCAATCGAGTCAAGCTCGGAATCGAGGCCCTCCAGACGAACCGTGGTGTGGCGCTCCGGCGCCAGGGTCGCGAGGTCATCGCGGATCATCTGGTTGGTCCGACTCCACAACCAGCACACTCGCCGAAACGGCGACCACGCCGACCACTCGCTGTCGTCGATCTCGCCCAATCGGTCGCCGCGAAGTCGACACCGCTCCCAGACGGTGTCGGCCGCATGGTCGTACCAGCCCCGTTGATGACCGGAGGAGACCACATCGCGGCCGTCGCGGACCAGCCAGACGAACTGGCTCGACTCGAATACTTCTGCGAGGACCGGGACGCCGAGCGAGAGCCGGTTCGCCGACTCTCCATAGCGACGGCCCCCTACGGTCGGGGGCCGGGACTGCACGAGCATCTCGCCGTAGTCAGCCGTTGAGAGCTCGCCGTAGCGCCACTGCGCCGTCTCTTCGACGAGTCGGGGCAAAGGCTCGTGCGTGCACACCAGACTCGGGCTCTGGGAGAGCACGTTTGCCATCGTCCGGCTTCCCGCGCGACCGGTGCTGAGGACAAAGAACACAGCACTATGCTACCGGTGCTCTGTCTTGCCGCTCTCGTACCGTTCTCGAGAACCGATACAGAGCGACCCACGATGACTGACGCCACCCCTGCCGCCGACGAATTGTTCTCGGCCAGCCGAGTCGAACCACTGGGCACCTATCTGCGGTCCCTATGGCAGCGGCGCGACTACATCATTCAGGCGCCGCTCAACGAACTCCGTGTCGAGCAGGCCAACACCGTCCTCGGCAATGTGTGGCTCATCCTCAATCCCGCACTCCAGGTCGGCGTCTATTTCCTCGTCTTCGGGCTGATCATCGATGCTCGGCGAGGCGTCGACGACTACATCGTGTTTCTCACGATCGGCGTCTTCACCTTCTTCTTCAGCCAGCGCGTGATCCTGAAGTGCGCCGGCTCGATCCAGCAGAGCGTCGGGCTCATCAGGGCGATGCGGTTCCCCCGCGCCGTACTACCGCTGGGCACGATCGTCGGCGGAGTCATCGCCTTCGTGCCTGCGTTCGGCGTCATGTTGGTCGTCACCCTCAGCTACGGCAACCTGCCCACGCTCCGTTGGCTCACGCTTCCGGGCATCTTCGCGATCCAGGTGATCTTCACCGCCGGTGCCGGATTCCTCGTCGCTCGGATGAACCACCTCTACGGCGATCTCGAGAACACGCTTCCCTTCGTCTTTCGTCTCTTCTTCTACCTGTCGGGCGTGCTCTACTCGGTTGACCGGTATGTCGAGGACGAGACTTTTCGGCGACTCTTCGCGTTCAATCCCTTCTACGACTACCTGTCGATGTGGCGGTGGGCCCTCCTCGACATCGAGACGTCGAGCACGGTCTGGATCGGTGGCACCGTCTGGGCGGTCGTGGCCATCGTCGGCGGATTCTCGGTCTTCCGCGCCGCGGAGGGAAACTACGGACGGGCCAGCTGATGGCGGCGCTCGCAATCAAGTGCCAAGACGTCCACATCGAGTACCTCATCCGCGGCCACCGGCGGGGCATTCGTGACACGCTCCGCGGCGCGAAACCCCACGAACGCACGGTCCATGCCGTCCGCGGCGTCGACCTCGAGATCGAGCGGGGCGAGAGCGTCGGGATCATCGGACCCAACGGCTCGGGCAAGAGCACGCTTTTGCGTTCCATCGCCGGGCTGCTCCCAGCCACCAGAGGCAACGTGCTCGTGAGCTCCATGCCCGCACTCCTCGGCGTCAACGCGGTCTTGCGGCCTCGTCTCACCGGACGCCGCAACATCATGATCGGCCTTCTCGCCCAGGGCGTGTCGATGGCCGAGGCCGAGCAACAGGCTCCGGGAATCGTCGAGTTCGCCGAGCTCGACGAGTTCATCGACCTGCCGATGGCCACCTACTCGTCCGGCATGCGGGCCCGACTGCATTTCGCGATCGCAACGGCGGTGACACCGGACATCCTGCTCATCGACGAGGCGCTCGCGGTCGGCGACAAGTGGTTCAAGGAACGTAGTGCGCAACGACTCGAGCAGCACCGCGCAAACGCCGGAACCATCGTGCTGGTGAGCCACAACCTCGGCGAGATCGAACGCTCGTGTAGCCGAGTGGTGTGGCTCGAGCGTGGGAAGATCGTGCAGATGGGTCCCACCAGCGAAGTGATCGCTTCCTACGAAGCCTCGTGAACATTCATCCCCCTGCGCCAGTCGGCGCCTACTGGAGAAACCAATGAGCACCCGTCTCGTCATCGTCGGACTCGGATATGTCGGACTACCACTCGCCCAGGAGGCAATTGCGTCAGGCCTTCACGTCACCGGGTTCGACGTGTCGGACCGCACGATCGACGGACTCAACGCCGGCCGATCCCACGTCGACGATCTCAGCGCCGACGACATCAACGTCATGCTGGCCGCGGGCTTCACCGCGACGAAGGACCCCGCCTGTCTCGCCGAGGCCGACGCGATCGTGATCTGCGTCCCCACCCCGCTGCGCGACGACACGACACCGGATCTCGGTGCCGTCGAGGCATCGTCGGCAACGATCGCTTCACAGCTCACGGCGGGAACGCTCGTGGTTCTCGAATCCACCACCTACCCGGGCACGACCGACGACATCGTCCGGCCGATCCTCGAAGATGGCAGCGGCCTGGCCGCCGGCGTCGATTTCTCACTCGCCTACTCGCCTGAACGAATCGACCCGGGCAACCCGACGTTCGGCTTGCGCAACACGCCGAAGGTTGTCGGCGGCTTCACGCCAGCGTGCACGGAGCGGGCCGTCGAGCTCTACTCGCAGGTGGTCGACACGGTCGTCCCGACCGCGGGCACCCGCGAGGCCGAGATGGCGAAGCTGCTCGAGAACACCTACCGCCACGTGAACATCGCGCTCGTCAACGAGATGGCCATCTTCAGCCACGACCTCGGCATCGATCTCTGGGCAGCGATCGACGCCGCGAGCACGAAGCCCTTCGGGTTTCAGGCCTTCTACCCCGGTCCGGGCGTAGGCGGTCACTGCATTCCCATCGATCCGAACTACTTGTCCTATGCGGTTCGCTCTCTCGGGTATCAGTTTCGTTTCGTCGAACTCGCCCAGGAAGTGTCGGGTCGGATGCCCGCCTATGTCGCGGCTCGCATCCAACAGCTGCTCAATGACCATCTCAAACCGGTGAACGGGTCCAAGGTGCTGCTGCTCGGCGTCACCTACAAGGCCGACATCTCCGACGAACGGGAAACCCCCGCCCGTCCGCTCGCCCGCCGCCTCGTAGCCATGGGTGCCGAGGTGTCGTTCTACGACCCTCACGTCGAGCGCTTCGAAGTCGACGGCGTCGATCTGACACAACACGACGATCTCAACGCCGCGATGGCCGGCGCCGACATCACCATTCTGCTGCAGCCCCACACTCAGATCCTCGAGGCGGCCGACTTCTCGGTCGCTTCCGCCGTGCTTGACACCCGCGGCAAGCTCGAGGCGCCCAACGTCCAACGTCTCTGATTCCATGCGCGTTCTGGTCGCGACAGTCGTGCATCATCCCGAGGACGCGCGGATTCGACATCGCCAGATCCCGGCGATGCTCGAGGCGGGATGGGACGTCACCTACGTCGCTCCGGCCGGCGACCTCACACCGCTTCCCGACGGTCTGACGAGAGTGGAGGTCGCCCGAGCCTCCGGACGCAACCGTGCCGGTGCCCTCCGAGACATTCGCCGCGTGCTTCGTGAGCACTCCCCTGCCGCTGACCTGACGATCCTCCACGACCCCGAACTCCTGCTGACCCTCGGCGCGATCGACGGACCGGTCACGTGGGACGTCCACGAAGACCTCGCGGCACAGATGGTCGACAAGGCATGGATCCCAGAACCGCTGCGCGGCCCGGCCGGACGCGTCGCCCATCTCCTCCAGCGGCGGGGACGATCGCTGCCCCGCACGATCGCCGAGGCCGGCTACGCGGCCACCCATCCCGATGCCGTGCTTGTCCGCAACACAGTGATCGTGCCGGACGAGATTCTCCCCACGGGCGACGACCGCATCGTTTACCTCGGTCGGGTTTCTCGTGGACGCGGCGCCGACCTGCTCGGATCGGTCGCCGAGCTCGTCGAGGAAGACCTCACGATCGACGTCATTGGCCCTCTCGACGAAGGTCTGCACCTTCCTCCCACCGTTCGAAGCCGGGGATTCGTACCGAACAACGTCGCCCTCGATGAACTCCGCGGAGCCACAGCCGGGATCTCGCTGCTTCGCGACCTACCGAACTACCGCCACTCCATGCCGACGAAGGTGCTCGAGTACCTGTCGCGCGGCGTGCCGGCCATCACGACACCCCTACCCGCCGCGGTCGAAGTCGTCACCAGCTACGACTGCGGCATCGTCGTGCCCTTTGACGACCCCGTGGCCGTGGCCGACGCCATCGCCGAGCTCCGCAATGACCCGGAGCTGCGGGCGCGACTCGGCCACAACGGCCATCGAGCTGTGCGCGACCACTACAACTGGACTGACGACAGCCGACAAATGATCGAGTTCTTCGAGTCGGTCGCGGAGTCAGGCTGAGTCACCCGAGGGCCGGCTCAGCCGCGGAAGGTCATCCCCCGGTAGCCCGCCGAGAAGCCGGCTGACTCGAGCCGCGCGGCCCACGGCGTCTCACGGATCGGCACACCGTCGACCTTGCTGATCTCCAACTTCTTGAGCCGACCGTTCTTCACGAGCTCCTGAATGGCGGTGATCCAGGCGGGGCCGTCGTCGGCTCCCGGGAACGTGATCAATGAACGCCCACCTCGTTCGAGCTCGACAAGGGGCCGCCCGTCGTGCAGCACGACATGGGCACCGGCGGCGCGAACCGGTCGACCGTCGGTTTCGGGCCAGGCCAGGGCCGCGCCGTAGGGCTGAGCCGGGTCGGTCGCCGCCAGCACGATCGGTTCAGTGTCGGGATCCGACTCACGCGCTCCACGGACGCGGTCGACCGCACCCGGTTGCGCGAACTGGGCGGCACCGAGGCCGGCCACGAAGTAGCCGCGGCGCACTTCGCCACGTTCCTCGAGCACCTTCAACAGCGGATAGACCCCGGCGAAGCCGCCCTCATGGCCCTCGCCGAGGGCCGCCTCGCGGGTCAGCACGCCGTAGCGATCGAGCAATTGATGCGCTCTCGCGTGGGCCATCTCGGTGGGGCTCGGCGCGGGGAGCCGCAACGGTGCCACCAACGACCAGCGCCCGGCCGCGGCGGGCGGACCCAGCCGATTCACGCCTCCCGGTCGGGGGCGGCGTCGGCTGGCACCGGTCTTGCGGCCGGCCTTCGTGGACGCGCCGGCGACCATTGCCCGAAGTGGCGCCAGGGTGTCGTTGGTGGCTTCGCCGGCCCACACGAGATCCCACAACGCCGCGAGAACGGACGCGTCGTCGTAGGCCAACTCGGCTGCGGCCACCGCGCCCACGATCTCGGGCCAGAAGGACGCCCCACGGGTGCCGAGATGAGTGCGGATCGCGTCGTGGATCGGCTCGGCCGGTGGGTCGTCGGCCAGTGGGGCCAGCAGGCCGACCTGATCGCGAAAGAGCAGGCGGACGCGGCCGTCGGTGGCGCCGACCGCTCCGGCGCCGACCCATACGACCTCGCCGGTCGTGCAGAGGGTGTCGAGGTCGCTCGGCTGGTAGCCGTTGAGACGGGCGGGCAGCACGTCGGCTTCGACCACGGAGGCCGAGATCGGTGCTCCCTGGAGCTGGGCGAGCACCTCGGCAAGCCCGTCGATGCCGCGGCGCCGACTGCCGACACCCTGCCATGCCGGAAGGAAACGAGCGAACGCCTCGGCTTCGACCGGTTCGATCTCGTGACGCAGTTCGGCCAGCGACCGACGCCGGAGCTGACGGAGCACTTCGTCGTCGCAATACTCCCGCTCGATGCCGGCGGGCCGAAACTCGCCGCGGACGATGCGGCCCTCGGCGAGAAGGCGGTCGAGGGCGACCGTGACGCGGTCGACAGTGATCCCGAGCCACTGGGCGACATCGCGGCCGAGGAATGGACCATGGGTGCGCGCGTAGCGGCGGACCAGATCGCCCAGCGGGTCGTCGACGGGATCGGTGAACACCGCGGGCAAGCCGACGGGCAACGCGACGCCCACCGCATCGCGGAGTCGAGCGGCATCGTCGGATACTGCCAGCCGCTCGGCATCGGCAATGCGCACTTCCATCACGCGGCGTTCTTCGAGCAGCTGGCGGAGCCACCCGGCCACATCGGCGCCTTCGATCGCTCGCGCCTCGAGATCGTGCATCGACAGCGGACCGAGGGTGCGAAGAAGATCATGGATCTCGTCGCGATCGCGGGCCTTGCGACCATCGACGAGGCACTGGAGTTCGAGTTCGACATCCGCGAGCACGTCGGCCGACAAGAGTTCGCGCAGCTCTTCCGCGCCGAGAAGGTCGCGGAGAAGGTCGCGGTCGAGGGCGAGGGCTGCAGCCCGACGTTCGGCGATCGGGGCGTCGCCCTCATACATGTAGACGGCGATCCACGAGAACAGGAGTGACTGCGCGAACGGTGATGCCCTCGGCGTCTCCACCGGGACCACGCGGATCTTCCGGCTGCGGAGGTCGGTCATCACCTGACGCAACGCGGGCACATCGAAGACGTCGTTGACGCACTCTCGCGTGGCTTCGAGGAGCATCGGGAACGACGGGTACTTGGCCGCGACGGCGAGCAGGTCGGCGGCTCGTTGGCGCTGCTGCCACAGCGGCGTGCGCTGATCGGGACGGTGGCGCGGGAGCAAGAGGGCCCGGGCGGAACACTCGCGGAATCGTGAGGCGAACATCGACGTGTCCGGAAGTCGGTTGATGATCAGATCGTCGATCTCGTCGGGGTCGAAGAGCAACTCATCGAGGGGCAGCCGGTCCAAGGCTTCCGGCAATCGCATGACGATCCCGTCGTCGCTCCACATGAGCTCGACATCGGCCCCCCACTCCTCCCCCAGCCGTGCCTGCAGGGCCATGCCCCACGGCGCGTGCACCTGGGCGCCGAACGGCGTGAGGACGCAGACCCGCCAGTCGCCGATTTCGTCACGGAAGCGCTCGACGACGATCGTGCGATCGTCGGGCACGGTGCCGGCGACCTCGAACTGCTCATCGAGATACGCAACCAGGTTCTGCGCAGCGAGTTCGTCGAGCCCATGGCGTTCGCGGAGCCGGGTCATCGGCTCCTTGTCTTCGCGGATCTCGCGCACGAACGCGCCGATTGCCCGACCGAGTTCGAGCGGCCGGCCCGGCCCGTCGCCGTGCCAGAACGGCATCTTCCCCGGCTGCCCGGGAGCCGGGGTGACGATGACCCGCTCGAAGGTGATGTCTTCGATTCGCCAGGTGGAGGCGCCGAGAAGGAAGTTCTCCCCGACACGACTCTCGTAGACCATCTCCTCGTCGAGCTCGCCGACCCGTGTGCCATCGGGAAGAAAGACACCGAACAGACCGCGATCGGGAATCGTTCCCGCATTGGTGACGGCGAGACGCTGCGACCCGGCCCGGCCCCGCACCGTGCCGGCGACGCGGTCGTAGACGATCCGCGGCCGCAGCTCGGAGAACTCCTCGGACGGATAGGTGCCCGACAGCAGATCCAGCACATTCCCGAGAACCTCGTCGGAGAGGTCGTTGAAGTTGGCGCTCCGTCGCACGATCGCCGCGAGCTCGGCAACATCCCAGTCGTCCATCGCGCACATCGCAACGATCTGCTGAGCCAACACGTCGAGCGGATTGCGTGGGTAGTAGGTCTCCTCGATCAGGCCCTTGTGCATCCGGTCGACGATCACTGCGGCTTCGACCAGATCCGCCCGGTGCTTCGGGAAGATCTTGCCGCGACTCGCCTCGCCCACCTGATGGCCGGCCCGCCCGATGCGCTGCATCCCCGACGCGACCGATCCCGGGCTGGCGACCTGGATGACCAGATCGACGGCGCCCATGTCGATGCCGAGTTCGAGCGACGACGTGGCGACGAGGCCTTTGAGCTCGCCGCGCTTGAGTTCGTCCTCGACCTGCAGTCGGCGTTCTCGCGAGAGCGAACCGTGGTGCGCCTTGACCAGCTCCTCGCCCTCGGTCGCACCGGTGCCCGTCTGCTCGTCGCCGGCACCGACGATCACGGCGGACGCGGGCAGCGTCAGGTCGGAGTCGAGGGCCTTCTTCTCGAGCGACAACTCGTTCAGGCGAATCGCGAGTCGCTCACTGAGTCGGCGGGCGTTGGAGAAGATGAGCGTGGAGTGGTGCGTCTCGACGAGGTCGAGCAGCCGCGGATGGATCGAGGGCCAGATGCTCCGCCGTCCGGGCGACGCCGCTGCCGGGCCGTCGATGGGCGGCTCCACTCGTTCGCCCAGCGCGCCCATGTCGTCGATCGGCACGACCACTTCGATGTCGAGTTCCTTGCGGGCGCCGGCATCGACCACGGTCACCGGACGCGGCGTCAACGTCCCGTCGGCGTCGGCCGTGGCGCCGCCGAGAAAGCGGGCGATTTCGTCGAGCGGGCGTTGCGTGGCCGACAGCGCGATCCGCTGCGGCGGAGTCAGCGTGATCTCCTCGAGTCGCTCCAGCGACAGCATCAGGTGCGCGCCGCGCTTCGTGCCCGCCATCGCATGGATCTCGTCGATGATCACATGCTGGACGTTGGCCAGCGTCTCCCGCGCCTTCGACGTGAGCATGAGGTAGAGCGACTCGGGCGTGGTGATCAGGATGTCGGGCGGATGCCGGATGAGTTGGCGTCGCTCCTTTGTGGGGGTGTCGCCGGTGCGAATGCCGACCGTGGGTGTGTGCACCGCAGAGCCGGCCCGCTCGGCTGCGAAGCCGATGCCCTTGAGCGGCGCCCGCAGGTTCTTCTCGATATCGACCGCCAGCGCCCGGAGCGGCGAGAGATAGATCACACGGGTCCGCTGCTGTTCTTCCTCGGGCACCGGGTCGACCGCGAGTCGATCCAGGGCCCAGAGGAATGCCGACAACGTCTTGCCGGTGCCGGTGGGCGCGAGGATCAGCGTGTGGTCGCCATCGGCGATCGCCGGCCAGCCCTTGATCTGCGGCGGGGTGGGCGCCCGAAACGTGGATGTGAACCACTCGCGAACCGGCTCGGAGAACCGCGAAAGGGCGGCATCCCCGGCCGCGTCGTCAACACCCATGCTGGGCACGCTACCGATGGCGAGCGACACCGTCCTGTCGGTGTTTCCCCCGGCCTCGGAAATTTCCCTGCTGCGGGCCATAGATGCGGGCAATAGACTTGTCGTCATGTCCGAGTACGAGTCGCCTGAATGGCACCCCGCGTTCGAGGAGTACTGCGAGACGATCTACGAGTTGAACGAGGACGACTTCGACGTCATCCAGGCTCGTATCGCCGAGCGGCTCGATGTCTCGCGGCCAGCCGTCTCGGAGATGGTGAAGCGAATGGAAGCGGAGGGGCTCGTCGAGTCCGGCCGCGAGATCACTCTGACCGATTCGGGGCGACGACTCGCCGAGACCGTGGTGCGCCGTCACCGGCTCGCCGAGTGCTTCCTCACGGACATCCTCGGCTTGTCCTGGGCCGACGCCCATCAGGAAGCCGGCAAGTGGGAGCACGTCATCTCCCCCACCGTCGAGGCCGCGATGATGTCTCGGCTCGATGACCCGACCACCTGCCCACACGGGAATCCGATCCCGGGCAGCGACTACGAGGCTCCCAACCTGGTCACCCTCGACACGATCCCGGTCGGCGACGACTTCACGGTCCGCCGCATTCCCGAAGAGCTCGAATTCCGCGCCGGCATGCTCGACTTCTTGGAGCAGTCCTCCATCACGCCGGGCTCGAAGGGCCGCATGACCGCGATGTCGCCCGATGGCACTGCCACCGTCGAGATCGAAGGTTCTGCCGTGGGCGTGGGCGAGTTCGCCACCGCTCGCATTCTCGTGACGACCGCGTAGCCGCGGTCCTCAGGTCAGCGCCCGCACCACCAGCGACCCGCCCGACACGATGAGCAACACGAGTATGAGCCGCTCGAAGGTCGGAACATCGACCCGGTCACGCATGCGAATGCCGACCGGAATGACGGCCAACGTCGCGATCAACGCCGCGCCGGACGCCACGAGCCGGTCCCTGGAGAATTCCCCGGCGGCGGCGAGCACAACCAATTGGGCAAGCCCCGACATCAAGAAGAGCGCGGTCACGGAGAAGACATAGGCGTCCTTCGAGAGCCGATAGCCGTGGAACCACATCGCGACGACCGGGCCGGAAACGCCGACCGCGCCCTGACTCACACCGGCGATCGTGCCGGCGACCGGCGCCCATCGTCGTGTCGTGGCGGGAGCGAGCCGAAGGTCCGGGCTGCGGAGACGCTGCACGACGAACACCAGCACCGTGGCCGCCAAGCCGAGCAGCAGCGGTTCCTCGGGTGCCTCGATGAAGAGAAACGTCCCGATGATTGCCCCTGCGACGGATGAGACGATGAGAACGGGAAGATCGCGTGTCTCACTCTGATGGGCTCGCGCGCCGCGGTTGAGCATCAGGTTGGCGGCGGAGTTGGGAATCGAGACGATCACCACCGCGTCCTCGACCCCGATGAAGAGCGCGAGGGCCGGTATGGCAATCAGCGGAAAGCCCATCCCCGTGATGCTCTTCACCAACGCGCCGACCAGCGACGCCGCGACCACCAGGTACAAGTCCACTAGTAGTGGTCGAGCCGCCGGAGGACGACGGCCCAGGTCAACACGGCCGACACCGCCACCAGCGCGAGCGACGCGAGCGCTCCTTGGGCCAGGGCGCCACTCTCCCCCGCGCTCCAGATCTCGGTCGCCAGGGTGTCGAAGCCGGTCGGCGCGAGGATCTTCGTCGCCGGCAGCTCCTTCATCGTCGAGAGCATCACGAGCCCGGCACCGGCGAGCAGCCCGGGAGTCATCAACGGGATTTCGATGGTGAAGAAACGGCGAACCCGGCCGGCACCGAGCGTGGAGGCCGCGTCACTGAGGCGCTCGGGAACCGCACCGACCGCGACGTGGGCCGCTCGGGTCGCCTGAGCACCGAAGTGAAGGACATAGGCGAGGATCAACAGGGGGAACGTCTGATACCAACGCCCGATGATCGGTGCGTCGATGGCCCAGAAGACGATCGAGAGGGCGATGACCACACCGGGCAGCGCGAACCCGGCGACGACCATCGAGTTCGCCGCGCCACCGACGCGGCTCCGGTAGCGGGCCGTGAGCCAGGCCACTGGCAGCACCACGGCGATGGCGATGGCCGCGGTGATGAGGCCGGCTTGCGCGGTGTGGACCGCGGGGGTGACCAACTCACCGAGGTCGGTGCCGAGTCCGATCGTGTCGGAGTTCGCCCGGATTCCACGCCATCCCCAGAAGACGAAGACGGCAACCGGGCCGGCCAACGCGTTGCCCAGGACGAGGACGACACCGCCGAGCGCCGGCCAGCGCCAACGTCCGAGCGGCACGATCAGCGCGGCTCGCGTCCGGACGACTTCCACCCGTTGACGTCGGCGGTCGAGCGAGCGTTCCGCGCTGACGACGATGAGCGCGACCACGCCGAGCACGAGCGCGAGACCCATCGCCCGGGGTTGATCGAAGAGTCGGTCGGCGTAGATGTCGCGGGTGAGCGTGTCGTAGCGCAGGAGGTTGACGGCGCCCCAGTCGCTGATCGTGTAGAGAAAGACGAGCAACGCTCCAGCCCAGATCGCACTCGACACCTGGGGGAGCACGACCGTGCGAAACACACCCCACGGTGAACGACCGAGCAGCCGAGCGGACTCTTCCAGCGAGGGCGGCAACGACGCCATCCGGGCGGCCACGGGCAGGTAGACGTAGGGGAACGTGAAGAGCGTCAGCACCAGCCAGGCACCTCGGAAGCCGTTCATGTCGGGCAGGCTGTCGATCCCGATCGGTGACAACAACTCCTCGGCCAGACCACCCGTCGCGAACGCCGCGATCAGCGCGGTGGCGCCGACGAAGCTCGGGAACACGAGCGGAAGCGGGGCGAGAATTCGAAAGACTCGGCGGCCCGGAAGGTCGGTGCGAATCGTCAGCCAAGCGAGGCCGGTTCCGACCACGACCGACGTGGCCGACACCATGAACCCGAGCCACAGCGACCGGCGCAGCGGCTCCCATGTGTCGGCCGACCAGATGATCGACCCGAGGTCGGTGCCCAGGTCGACGTTGCGGGAGACAACGTAGGCAAACGGACCGAGGAAGACGACGCCGGTCAGGATGCCCAAAACCAACAGACCGACCGGTGGGCGCTCTCGCGCATCACCGGTCGGGTCCGTGGAGGACAGGGAGGTGGCGCTACTGGGCGAGGCCACTCTCACGGATCAGTTCGATCGTGCCGGTGAGGCCATCGCCGAGCACCGAGTAGTCGATGGTGTCGGTGGCGTAACCCTCGAGGGCGGGAAGGCCGGTGGGAGCGGCAACGCCCGGGAGCAGCGGGTACTCCTGCGTGCCGGCGGCGAACGCAGCCTGGGACTCTTCGTTGAGGAGGAAGGCGAGCAACTGCTCTGCTTCGCTCTTGGCATCGGAGGACTCGAGGACGGCGCCGCCGGTCACGATGACCAACGAGCCGAGGTCGCCGGCGTCGAGGAAGTGGTTGACGCTGGGAAGCGAAGGATCAGCCTCGAGGGCCCGGAGGTTGTAGTAGTGGTTCACGAGGCCGAGCGGGACCTCGCCGCGGCCGACAGCCTCGACAATTGCGGAGTTCTTCGGGTAGTTCGGCGAGTTGTTGGCCGCCATGCCGGCGAGCCACTCGGCAGTCGCGTCTTCGCCGAGTTCACTGCGCATCGCGGTGACGAAATCCTGGAACGAGCCGTTCTCCGGTGCGACGCCGACCTGACCGGCGTACTGCGGATCGGTCAGATCGAGGACCGTGGCCGGGAGGTCCGCGGCGTCGACGAGGTCGGAGTTGTAGACGATCACTCGCACGCGGCCGGTGATGCCGACCCAGGTGTCGTCGCTGGCGGCGTAGCCAGGGTCGACGAGGCCGGTGAGCGACGAGTCGAGCGGGGCGAGGCGATCTTCGCCGGCGAGGAGACCCAGCGCTCCGGGGCTCTGCGAGATGAAGACGTCGGCCGGCGAGTTGCCGCCCTCGGTCTGGATCTGAAGGGCGAGATCAGCTGAACCCTCGTAGCGGGCGTTGACCTCGATGCCCGTCGCTGCGGTGAACGCCTCGAGCAACGGCTCGATGAGGTCCTGGTCGCGACCGGAGTAGACGGTGATCGACGAGCTGTCGCCGCTGTCGTCGCCGCACGCGGTGGCGAGCAGGGTGAGAGCCAGTAGGGCGGTGAGAATTCGAAGTGGTGTCTTCATGGCCGAGAACCTACCCGCGGTTCGAGGAATGTTAGGCATCCTTAACATGTGATGTTCGTCACGCCACTCAACTTCCCCACAAATCAGACGGCGGCGAGGGCGTAGGCAATGGTCGGGTCGCCCTGATGGGCAACCGACACCGAATCACCCACGCGGTGACGGGGCGCACCGGTGACACGGCTTCGCACGACGGTGCCGTCGTCGAGCCGGACCGATGACAATGCATCGTGGCCGTAGTACTCGACATCGATGACCACGCCGCCGCCGCCGTCGGACACGACGAGATGCTCGGGCCGCAGCAGAACTTGCACGGGTCCGGTCTGGGTGACGGCAAGAGGAACGGTGCCGAGGGCAGTGTGCGCCCGATCGCCATCCGCATCGCCGAGCAGGAGTTCGGCCTCGCCCACGAATTCTGCGAGCCAGGGGTCGACCGGATTCCGGTAGAGCTCGGCGGGCGAGGCCTGCTGCACCACTCGGCCATCGCGCATGACCGCGACCTGATCGCCGAGTACGAAGGCTTCGTCCTGGTCGTGGGTCACGAACATCGCCGTGATCGAGAGGTCGCGAAGGAGATGGGCGACCTCGGCGCGAACGTCGGCTCGGAGGTTGGTGTCGAGACTGGAGAACGGCTCGTCGAGAAGGAGCACCTCGGGCCGAGGCGCGAGGGCGCGGGCGAGGGCCACCCGCTGCTGCTGACCGCCCGAGAGCGATCCCGGGAGACGACCCGCGAGGTCGCCGACGCCGACCATCTCGAGAAGGGCCGAGATGCGCTTGCGGGCTTCGGGGTTGCGTCGACCGAGACGACGGGGCCGGATGTTGCGCGGCAAGCCGTAAGCGACGTTGGCCGCGACCGTCAGATGCGGAAACAGTGCCCAGTCCTGGAAGACGAGTCCGACGCGACGGTCTTCTGCGGCCACGTTGATGCCGTCGCCGGCAACCCGGTTCTCGCCGAGCCACACCTCGCCGTGACCGATCGGCTGCAGCCCCGCGATCACCCGCAGGAGCGTGGTCTTTCCGCAGCCACTCGGACCGAGGATCGCCAGCTGACTCCCGGCCGGCGCTTCGAGCGAAACGCCCTTCAAAACCGGCGCACCGGAGAGGTCGACGCGCACATCGCGTACGGCAACTCCCGGAGTGTCAGGCATGCCTTACACAATACAGGTGGCGACCCTGATACGAAAACTCGCATACTCACGCACGGCGTGCGGTTCCTCACCCTCGGCAAGCATTTCGTGAGGGAACCGCCCGGGACCTCACGGGGTAGAACGACTAGAACATTGACGAAGCGGGAGGTGTCCTGGACGACGAACGCTGGGTCAGGCAGGCCCAGGCCGGAGATGATGACGCGTACGCCGAACTCGTGCGCCTGCATCAGCGCGCTGCTGTCAGGTTGGCCGCCACCATCGCCGGGACTGACCGGGCCGCCGACGCTGCGCAAGAGGGATTCCTCAAGGCCCACCGTGCCCTCGATCAATTCGATCCACGTCGTCCCTTCCGCCCATGGCTACTTCGTATTGTTGCCAACGCTGCCAAGAACGAGGTTCGGTCCTCGACGCGCCATCTCCGCCTCGCGGCCCGCGCCAACGAGGTCAGGGTCGAGCTGACGCCGCCTTCCGATCCGGCCGTGCAAGCGGAGGAGCGGCGCCGGCTACTCGATGCGCTGACAAGCCTGTCGATCGGCGATCGCACGATCATCTCGCTGCGGTGGTTCGAAGAACTGAGCGAGGCCGAACTTGCCCAGGCCATGAACATCCGACCCGGCACCGTGAAGTCTCGCCTGCATCGCGCCATGGGTCGGTTGCGCGCCGCTCTGGAGTCGACGGAGACCAACGATGACTGACGCCGACGAGCTCCTCGGACACCGCCTGGCTGACCTACGGGACCACATCGCGCCGACCGACACCGACCTCGCCCCTGCTGTACGGACCGCCATAGGGCGTGCGCCGGTTCGCTCTCTTCGGCCTCTCGCCGCCGCCGCGGCCGTGATTGTCATCGCTGTGATGCTGACCGCGTTCGCTCCGGCCCGAACTGCAGTGGCCGGCTGGCTCGGGATTGGCAATACCCGAGTCGACGTCGTCGACAGCTTCCCCGAGGCCACACCGACAACACCACCCCCATCCTCGACGACGCCCGGCGCGACCGGGCCATCCCGCTCAGCGCTGCCCGACGAGACGCTGACCGGGCCAGTTCTCGCTCGCGAGACTCAAGATCTCGCCGGCGATGAGGAGTTCCTCGTGCGCTACGCCGACGTCACCTTCTCGGCCACGTCCGCCGAGTCGGAGATCACGATCATCAAGTCGGTGACCGACGCCCAGGCGGTGACTTCGGCGATCGTCACCGACGGCTCGCCGGCGCTATGGATCGACGGTGCCCACACCCGGACCGTGGGAGACATCACGACGCTCGTCGAGGCGAGCACGCTCATTTGGGTGCGGGGGGGCTACGAGTACCGCCTGACGGGCGACATCTCGCGGGAGCTGGCCGTCATGATCGCGGAATCAATCGAGTAGACGGAACCACGCGAGCGTTCGGCGGGTAGTGGAGTCGGAGGTCTTCGATGAACAACACGCCTGAACGACTCAAGAGCCGCCGACGCTTCCTGGTTGCGACCGGCGCGCTTCCCTTTGTCGGGGCCGCGCCGTTCGTCGTCGATCGACTACGCAGGCCCTCGGCCTCACCCGACGAGCTCGCCCTGCGCCTGACCTCGAACGACGGACGCCATCAGGCATTCGCCGACTCCCTACCCAGCGGCGCCACGATCTATGCACCCGGCGGCCGAACAGAATCCACGATCACGATCCGCGACCAACTCACCAACACCACACAGACGCTGACGCTCGAACGCAACCTCGAACCTGAAGCCTTCTCGCCCGATGGGCAGATTCTGTTCGCGATCGACCATCGACCTGCGGAGAATCCTGTTGCGTACCGTGTGAGTAGCGTCAACATCGCGGCGGGCGAGGTCACGGAGACGCTGGGGCCGCTGAAAGTGGCGCTCTCCGAGGAGATGCGTGGCTCCGGTCGACAGCAGGTCTGGTCTCCCCGCGGCGATCAGCTCTACACCCTCTACATACGGCAATTCCATGATCACGGACTCGATCAAGCCGACGGGACCCACGACCACAGCCAAGCCCATGCCACGGATGCCTTCGTCCATGTCCTCGACGTCGCAACCAACTGGGCACTCTGCGTCGACCTACCGGAGGGGTTCGGCATGGGCGCCCCGGGAACGACCGCCATCATCATCAGCGCAGACGGCACCACGATCACGGCAGTGGACCACGAGCTGGGTATGAAGGCGGAGGTCACTCGACTGCCTGACAATCCACTCGACCCGGGTCAGTTCTCGGTGACGGAACTCATTCCGCTGGGCTGACGGAGACAACTCGCCATTCGGCCCCCGGCTTGGCCGGAAGCCCGCCCGGTTCGCCACAGGCGATCGTCGGCACGGCGCGACCGACCTCGACCTCCACTCGCCAGGTGTCGGCATCGACCGAGACATCGACGACCGTCACGTCGCCCTGGGATACGACCACGGCGGAGCGCGACCGGCCATCAAAGGACCAGTCGTCGATCTCGGCCATCACTGCTCGCTCTGCCATCTGCTCGACGCCGTCGGCGACGCCGACCCAACCTCGGCAGCGACCGGCGACCGCGGCGGGGGCGATCTCGCGCCGCAGAATGCCAGTCATCTCTTCTGTGGTCACCATTCCCCACATGCGTCCGTCGGGAAGCGTCACGCCCGTCGGCGCCATGCGGTGCCCGCCCGTGTGGCTGACTCGTCGGACCGCGAACGACGGGTCGATCGTGGCGAGATCGCCGTGCATCGACGCCCCGCGGGATCCGCAGCACATGTCGTGGCTGCCTTGCGTGCACAACAGCAGCTCACGGACGGGATCGGTGGAGGCCACCGTGTGGGGGCTCGCATCGAGCCCGTCGACGAGCAACGCTTCCAGCAAACCGGCGAGCCCGGTCGGATCGACGTGGTGCTCGGCGCGACGGAAGTCCGCCCGGCCCTCGAGCCGATGCGTGACGGCACGGCCGATGCCGTCGTCCAGCGGAACCGCGGCGAGCACTCGCACTCGACGACCCTGCTCCCCTGCCGCCATCACGAGCTCGGGCACGGCCGTGAACCCGTCCTTGGCCCAGACCGGCTTCGGCCACGGCAGCGGCACGTCGATCACGATCAGTTCGTCGACCCACAGCGCGCTGCCACCCGGATCGAGATCGATACGTTCTGCGTGCGCGGCGCAGCGCTCCGATTCGGCGTCGCCGGGGAGCAGGGCGGGGTCGTAGGCGAGGGTCATGGCTCGGTCAGAATCGCAGGCAACGGCTCGCGATGCACGACGGCGATCCGTTTTGTCGCTCGGGTCAGCGCAACATAGAGCGAGCGGATGCCCTGGCGTTCCTCGGCCACGATGCGGGCGGGTTCGACCACGACGACGGCGTCGACCTCGAGGCCCTTCACCAACCGAACCGGGACGACAGTGACCTGCTGGTCGAGACCGTGGCGGGTCGGCCCACCCACGGGCATCTCGTGAGCATCGAAGGCGGCGTGGACTTCGGCCACCAACGAATCGGGGACGACGACGGCGACGTTTCCCTCGACCACGGCACCGAGCTCCGACCGAACCACCTCGACCAGGCCGCGTCCGAGGTCATCAACCGAAACCATGCGAGGCGGCGAGCCATCCATCCGGACCGGCTGTGCCGGGCGCAGGCCGGCTGCAGCGTGGGGAAGCACCCGATTGGCCAACGCCATCGCGGGTCCGGGAATGCGGTAGCCGATCGTGAGCTCACGGAACTGCGGCTCGCGCTTCTGCGGCAGTGCCTCGATCACGGCGTCCCAGCCGTCGTTCGCCCAGGCCCCCGTCGCCTGAGCGATATCGCCGACGATCGTCATCGAGCCGTTGAGCGACCGACGGGCGATCATGCGCAGGTCCATCGGCGAGAGATCCTGCGCCTCATCGATGCAGATATGGCCGTAGGTGCGGACCGCGTCCTGTTGGCGTTTGCCCGGCCGGAACCCGAGAATGGCGCGGGCCTCGTCGAGCAGCGGCACATCCTGGAATCGCCAGATCACCTCGTCGGCGTGGTCAGCACGCGGCCGGTAGAGACGCTGGATCTCTTCATTCGAGAACACATCCCGATTCGCTGACCGCAGCAGTGCTCGCGAGCCATAGAGGTCGTGCAGGAGATGGGCCGGCGACAGCACCGGCCACATCGAATCGAGCGCCTCTCGAATCGGCAGATCGTGGCGGATGCGCTCCATGACCGTCTTCGAGTCGACGTGCTTTCGCGCGCTGGCGGCCAGTTTCTCGAAGAAGAGTTCCTCCACGATCTTGCGGCCCGAGTTGTGACCACGCGACCGCCGACGCGCCTCTTTGATCACCCAGGCCGATTCGGCGACGGTGATGCGAAGGCGTTGAAGTCCGAAGCCCACCACCAGCTCATCGCGCAGCGCCCGCTCGCGGTCGTGGGCGGCCCGGGCCAGCACCTTGATCATCCGCGTGTCGCCCTTGACGCGACCGACCGCTTCCTCGTCGAGCTTGTCGACGCGTACTCGGGGTCGGACCAAGTCGGCCAGCACCGCGATGTCGACCCCGGCTTCGCCGAGCGAGGGCAGGACCTGCTCGATATAGGCGACGAACAACCGGTTCGGACCGATCACGAGGACACCCTGTCCTTCGAGCGGAAAACGGTGCGTGTAGAGCAGGTAGGCCGCTCGGTGGAGCGCGACCACGGTCTTACCCGTGCCCGGGCCACCCTGCACAACCATGACACCGGGCATCTCCGCTCGGATGATCTCGTCCTGCTCGCCCTGAATCGTCGCGACGATGTCGCCCAGCCGACCGGTGCGAGATGCTTCGAGCGCGGCAATCAGCGCACCCTGGCCTCGCGTCCCGACCTCATCGGCGGAAACGTCGCGGAGATCTCCGAACAACTCGTCGTCGATACCGAGCAACGTCCGGCCACGCGTGGCGAAGTGGCGTCGACGCTCGATACCCATCGGCTCGCGGCCTGTCGCTCGGTAGAACGGCTCGGCGATCGGCGCTCGCCAGTCGACCACCATCGGATCGTGTTCGCGATCCCAGACGCCCATTCGACCGATGTAGAAGCGTTCGCCGGTCCCGGTGGGGTCGATTCGTCCGAAAATCAGCGAGCGATCGCCCAGGTTCAGCTGACTGAGACGGTTGACTGCCCCTTCGATCATGGACTCGCGTTCGAACCGGTGCTGATTCGTGCCGCCCTTCTGAGCCTCATGACCACCGGTGACGCGATTCGCTCGCTCGCGCGCGTCCTCCAGACATGCGTAGGCCCAGTCAAGGTGCGCCTGTTCGGCGTCGAGTTCGGGATGACGATCGGACACGGTTTCGCGGAGACTCCCGGATAAGGGGGAACCGTTCATTGTAGCAAGCCGCCATGCCGGCACCCATGCGTGCCCACGAGCAAGCGCTGCCCCAAGCGCCCCGGATCGTCGTACCCTCTCGTGAGATGTTCTCCATCGGACTCGTTCTCAGCGCCGGCGGCCCTCTCGGCGACCCGTGGCACTCCGGCGTTCTCGGCCGCCTCCAGGAGACAACCGGATGGGACGCCCGCGACGCGGATCTCATCGTCGGCACTTCCGCCGGCTCGATCACCGCGACGACATTGCGAGCAGGCGTCGCCGCCATCGACCGGAAGATCCACATGACCGGAGGGCCCATCAGCCCCGAGGCGCAGGAGATCTACGACCGCATCGTCACTCCCTACGAAGAGCCGGAGACCGAACGCGACTGGCGACCGGCGTCACCGAAGATGGCCCTGAGGGCCGCGTGGCCGCCGTGGAAGCTCGACCCCATTCGAGTCGCGATGGGGAACCTGCCGCGTGGCACGCGATCGGGCGAGCCGCTCGAGACCCGCATGAACGAGATGCTGCCCGACGGCTGGCCGAAGCGGCCGACATGGATCGTCGCCGTCCGAATGTCCGATGGCCGCCGAGTCGTCTTCGGTCGCGACGACGTACGGGGCAACGTGGGCCAAGCGGTGCGCTCGTCGGCTGCCGTTCCGGGGGCCTACCTTCCCGGCAAAGTCGGCGAACGCGAATACATCGACGGTGGCGTGCACTCCTCGACCAATCTCGATCTCACCGCGATGCTGGGATTCGACCTCGTGATCGTCTCTTCGGCGATGACTGCCGCCGCCGGCAGTCGCAGCTGGATCACCGACCCGACGCGGTCCTGGTTCAGCGGCAAGCTCGCCGACGAGGCTGCCGAGGTCCGCGCTCGAGGCACGGCGGTCGTGATCGTCGAACCCGACGGCGAAACGCTCGGCGATCTCGACAAGACCGCCGACAACGCTCGGGCCAATGCCACCAACGCCGGAGCCGCAGCCGTCGACAAGGTCTTGGCCGGTAGCGACGGTGCCGGGCTCGCGGAACTCATCGGCCGGGCGACAACCACCGGCTGATCGACGTCAGCAGCCGCTGCCCGGTGTTGGAACGTCGGGAATCGAAGGGTCGATCACCTCGACGTGCACGTGAGGGTTCGAGGGATCAGCGGTGAACTCGTCGACCTGTGACGTGAACGGCAGGCGAGTGGCCCTCGGAGCGATGACGGTGATGCCGGCATCGAGGTGATCGCCGACCGCCACCTCCAGACCGTCGATGTGGAAGATCTTCACTTCCCAGCCAGGTGCCGCGTCGGGCTCGATCACCAGGAAGTTGTCGGAGTGATCGCAATAGAGGACGTAGGTGCCACCTCGGATGACGGTGCCCGTGACGGGCGAACGGATCTCTGCGTCCGGGTCGACGACGATGTCGGCGGCCGTACGCGAGCCGGTGTTGCGGCCGCGGGTCTCGAGGGTGAGCGATTCCGTCGCACCATCAACGGTCGATTGCTGTTGGGCACCGTCGTGGCCCGCCTCGTGGAACCCGATCAGCTCCACCCGCCCTGCCGGGTGGAAGAGCTCGACGGGCCCCGCGGTGGAGAACTGCGTGAACTCCTGCTCGTTGTACACCGGACCCGCGGGGATCGTGGTTGTTGTCGTGGTTGTTGTTGTCGTGGTTGTTGTCGAGGTCGTGGTTGTTGTCGAGGTCGTGGAGGCCACCGCTTCGAGATCGGCCACCGGCAGCACCTGGGCATCGGCGTTGTCGCCGCTACTGCACGCGGCGGCAATCAGCGCGACCGCGAGCGCGGCCAGCACGAAGCCCGGGGGGCGAGGACGTCGACGCATCAGGCGCGAGCGTAGTGCTCGGCCCGCTGCCGCCCCGACCGGCGACCGTCGGTAGCCTCAGCGATATGTCCGTGGGCCGATTCGACGACAGTTCCTTCATTCGTGCATGCCGAGGGCTGCCCCACGACCGCGTGCCGGTGTGGTTCATGCGCCAGGCCGGTCGATCGCTCCCGGAGTACCGGGCGATCCGTGGCGAAGGCACGATTCTCGACGCGATCGCCGACCCCGACCTCTCCACCGAGATCACGCTTCAGCCGGTGCGGCGCTACGGGGTCGACGCCGCGATCCTCTACTCCGACATCGTCGTCCCCGCCCACGCAGTCGGTTTCGGCTTGACCGTCACCCCCGGGGTCGGGCCCGAGGTCGAGCATCCATTCCGGTCGGCGGCCGATCTCGATCGACTCCGCCCGCTCGATCCTGAGGCCGACACGCCCTATGTGTTGGAGACCGTGCGCCAGCTGGTCGCCGAGCTCGACGTCCCTCTCATCGGGTTTGCCGGCGCGCCGTTCACGGTTGCGTCGTATCTGATCGAGGGGCGCCCCTCGCGGGACTACGTCAACACCAAAAGCCTGATGTTCAACGACGAGCCGCTCTGGCACTCGCTGATGGACCGACTGGCCGACATGGCCATCGCCTCGTTGCGTTCGCAGATCGACAACGGCGCGTCAGCCATCCAACTGTTCGACTCGTGGGCAGGAGCGCTCTCCCCCTCCCAGTACGAGCGCTACGTCCTCCCCCACTCGTCGAAGGTCCTGGCCGCGGTGGCCGACACCGGCGTGCCCCGCATCCACTTCGGGGTCACCACCGGCGAGCTGCTGGAGCTGATCCGCGATGCGGGCGCCGACGTCGTCGGCGTCGACTGGCGCGTGCCGCTCGATCGAGCACGGGCCCGTCTCGGCGACGACGTCGCCCTCCAAGGCAACCTCGACCCGACCATGGTGCTGGCCGGAGTCGACGCCGCGGTCGAAGGCACCCGCGATGTGCTGGCCCGCAACGACGGTCATCCCGGTCACGTGTTCAATCTCGGCCACGGCGTGATGCCGGCGGTCGATCCCGATGTGTTGAGCGAAGTCGTCAGAGTGGTGCACACCGAAGGAACCGTTCGGTCGTGACCGAACGCACGGTGATCGTCGGCGGCGGCATCACCGGCCTCGCCGCGGCGCACGAACTTCACCGTCAAGGGCGCGAGTTCGTCGTGCTCGACGCCGCCGACCGCGTCGGCGGGAAGATCGCCGGCGGCCCCGTCGATGGCGCCGGCCTTGCCTTCGACGTCGACATGGCGGCCGACGGTTTCCTCGCCCGCGAGCCGGAGATGACGGAGCTGTGCATCGAGCTCGGCCTCGAATCAGAACTCACGTCGCCCCGTCCGGGTGGCGCGTTCATGTGGGTCGAGGGTGCGCTTCGGCGAATTCCGCCGGGGGTGCTCGGCGCGCCGCTCGATCCCGCTGCGGTCGCCGACAGCGGGATCGTCTCGGCCGACGGGATCACGGCATTGCGGACTGGTCTCGCCGCCGATCTGCCGCCTCTGCAGGGCGACGCAACGGTCGGCGAGGTGCTCCGGCCGCGAGTCGGCGACGAGGTGTTCGCCCGGCTCATCGATCCGTTGATCGGCGGCATCAACGCGGGCACGGCCGACGAAATGTCGATCCGTTCCGGCGCAGCCGCGCTCGCCGACGCCGCCTCGAAGGGCGGCCCTTTCGGGCAGGCGCTGCACGAGCACGTCGCCGCCGCGGTGACCGGTGGCCCCGTGTTCCACGGTGTTCTCGGTGGCAGCCAACGCATCATCGACGCACTGTCCGACGAGCTCGGCGACCGCATCCGAACGGGGGCCGAGGTGTTCGACATCGAACGCGACGGCGAGGCCTGGACGGTCCGCACCGATGATGAGGCGATCCATGCAGACAAGGTCCTGCTCACCACCCCGGGGTGGGTGAGCGCCGGGCTCCTCGCTCGACACGCACCCGAGGCCGCAGCCGTGCTCGCCGGCCTTGCCTACGCCGACGCCGTCCTCGTCACTTTCGTCGCCCACCGCGACCAGGTGGCCCACAACATCGACGGCGCCGGATTCCTCGTCCCCCGCGATCAAGGCCTGCTGATGACCGCCTGCTCGGTGTCGTCCTACAAGTGGGAGCACTACGACGACGGCGATCACGTGATCATGCGCGTGTCGGCCGGGCGCACCGACGACGGGCGCTGGGTCGCCATGCCGATCGATGAGGTTGTCGCCCAACTCCGCGACGAGCTTCGACTCACGGTCGGGCTGACCGGCGAAGCGGTCGCCCGCGTCAGCGAATGGCGCCGCTGCCTGCCCCAGTACCGCCCCGGCCACCTCGACCGCTGCGATCAGATCGATGAGTGGCTCACGCGCGACGCCCCGGGCGTTCGCGTTGCCGGCGCCAGCATGCGCGGCCTCGGCCTTCCCGCCTGCGTCCGCCAGGGCCGCGCCGCCGTGATGCCCGCAGCACGCTCGTAGAGACGCCGGCCGGGCACTCTGTGCGAGCGACACTTGCAAGGATTGTCGAGATGTTCCTTCTGGCCTCTACGGTTGCGTCATGGCCGAAGACTTTCCCGCGAAGAAGAAGCGCCGCCCCCGTTCCGAACTGAAGGAGCTCATGCTCCAGGGCGGCGTCGATGTGCTCGCTGAGCACGGCGTCGAGATGCAGATCTCGTCGGTCAGCTACGCCAAGGTCTTCGAACACGTCGAACGTACGCACGGCGTCCGCATCACCTATGGGTCGGTCCACGAACGCATCTGGAACTCACTGCAGGAATACCAGCTGTCGGTGATCGAACGGGCAGGAGTCTGGGACCAGACCGATCCGGGCGATCACGGCGCCGGCTGGGCCGACTGGCTCAAGACCATGGTCGCGCTCTCGAGCGGCGACGCCGACGAGGTCGTTGTCGACGCGACGCGAGACGGCGCCCGTTCCCACTACACGGCAAGAGCCGACCGCTTCGAGCCGAGCGCGGAAACGCCAGCTGACCTGATGCCCGCGAACCTCGACGCCGAACAGGTGCAGGCGGCGCTCTCGATCGCGGTCTCCGATGGACTCCGGCTGCGTTCGTTCCTGACCGGCACCGAGACCGCCGGCCTCCACGAGCTCGCGAACGCGATTCTGTCCGACTGGCTCCGAGGGCAAGCGGCGACTGCCGACTAGAGACTCGGGAACCGCGGATGGTGCAGCCGGGCACCGGCGACAATCTCGGCATCGAGACCCTCGAACGGCGGCGACGTCTTCCACGGGCGCGGCGCGAACCGCATGTCGTCGCCGATGTAGCGCACGGAGAGGACCCGCCGTCGAGCCGCGGTACCGGCGCTGCCGTGGACCGCGGCGAAGTGGAAGAACACCGCATCGCCGGGCTCTAGGTCCCAGCTGAGAACCCGCTCGGGAGGGTCGGCTTCGTAGTCCGGGAGCTCGGCGAGCGTTCCCTCCGCGAACCAGCGGGCTTCATCGCCGAGGAAGGTGCGCGGGACATACCACGGGCCCAGGTGAGAGCCCGCCACGATCTCGAGTGATGACGCCCTTGGCACCGCATCGACGGGGAGCCACATGCTGACGCCCTGGCGGCCGTCGACGTTGTAGTACGGCTGGTCCTGATGCCACGGCGTGCGCTGTGCAGTTCCCGCCTCCTTCACCAGTATGTGGTCGTGGTACAGCCGTAGGTCCGACGCGCCCAGGAGGTCGGCCGCGACGGCTGACCCCGGGCACTGCCGAATGAAGGTCTCCAGCACCGGTACTCGATCCCAGTTGCAGAAGTCCTCGACGAACGCACCATCGGATTCGGCACTGGCACGAATGGCGAGGGGAGAAGGATCGGCAAGCACCGCATCGATCGCCGCTTCGGCGTATGACAACAGCGCGCGGTCGACGAGGCCCCGCACGCAGACCGCGCCATCACGCTCGAAGTCTCCATCCACGTGCACAGATCCAAGGATGCCGCCCGAATTCGCGCTTTGTGACATTCGTCTCAATATTGCGGTTGTGTGACGGAACCCCCGTAGCTTGTCCGTCGCTGAGGCGTTGGTGATCGCCCTGCACCCCTGCCCACGACCAACGAGTCGTGTGACCGGTCACCCACTCGAACGCCACGACACGGGCCATCCGCCCGAGGAGGCAGCACTCTTCATGCGTCGCACGATCCGCTTGACCGCGTTCGCCCTGGCCGCTCTGTTTCTCGCCAGCGCGTGTACCCCGGAGGAGCTCGCGCTCTACCTCGACTCCACTGCCGAAGTCCGAGACGTGCTCTCGGCCGACGAACTCGCTCGGCTCCGCCAGTGCGAGTCGACCGACAACTACCAGGCGATCTCGCGCAGCGGCACCTACCGCGGTGCGTACCAGTTCGACCAGACCACTTGGGACGACGTCGCCGGCCGTTTCTTCCCCTGGCTCGTCGGTGTCGACCCGATCGACGCCGCGCCGTGGTGGCAGGACGCAATGACCCGCGCTCTCTGGTCCGAGCGGGGCAAGCAGCCCTGGCCCATCTGCGGCAACAAGGTTTGATCCAATCAGGTCTGATCCAAGAAGGTTTGATCCAATCAGGTCTGATCGCTGTGAGAGTCTGACGGCGTGACGCCGCCTGACACCCCCCGTGAACGCATTCGACGCGGCGACGCGCTGACCATCAGCACCGACGCCACAGGCGAGCTGCTCGTGCCCCTCCTGGCGACCGACACCGGACCGGCCCGTGAGTGGGCCGATGCAGCCGAGGCCGACCAGGTCGCCGCACCGTCGGACCTCGCCGAGGGAGACACCCACCTCAACGTCACACGGACGTTCTGCTTCGCCGATCTCAGCGGCTTCACCGCGTTCACTCGCGAGAACGGCCCGCACGCTGCGGTTCGCCAGCTCGGCGAGTTCCGTCGCGTTGCCCGCAACGTCGCCGCCAAGCGAGGGGTACGCGTCGCCAAGTGGCTCGGCGATGGCGTGATGCTCGTCGGCACCGAGCCGGCACCAACAATCGCGTTGGGTGCTCATCTCGTCCACCACTTCTCCGACTCCGCCATTCGGGTCAGAGTCGGCCTCGCCACCGGCACCGCGCTGTTGTTCGAGGGCGACGACTACATCGGAGAACCCGTGAACCTGGCCGCCAAGCTCTGCGCGGCCGCTGCACCGGGCGAAGTGCTGGCGGTCACCGACCCCAACGGCCTACCCGGCTGGGTCACGACCGATGGCGAAGTCTCGGTCCGTATCAAGGGCGTCGGCGCCGTCGGCGGTGTCCACCGTTTGCGCGTCAGCGTTGCCGACTCGTGAATCGAAACCGCGCCCTGAGCGCACTCTCGGGGCTGCTGATCGCGGCCGGGCTGCCGCCGTGGGGTTGGTGGCCGCTCACCCTCGTTGGACTCGCGCTGTGGTTCCACCTGCTCGACGGCGTCACCGGTCGGACCCGATTCCGGCGCTCGCTCGCCGTCGGCGCGTTCTGGGCCTTTCCCTCCACGCTCTGGATGCTCGACCTCACGCCGCCGGGCTGGCCGGTTGCGGCCGGGGTCTTCACCCTTCTCGTTGCGCTCGCAGGTTGGGCTACGCCCGCCGACGGTCCGCGGCGGCCGCTCGTCTTCGCCGCCGCGGTCGTCCTGGCCGAGCTGATCCGGTGGCACGTGCCTTTCGGGGGCGTCCCCATCGCCACCCTGGCCATGGCTTCGGTCGACACGCCGTGGGCCATCTCGGCCCGATTCCTCGGGTCGCCATTCCTCGTCCTCGTCACGGCCATGATCGCGGCCGGGCTACGCGATGCATGGGTGCGACGCGTTGTCCCATGGTCTCCGATCGGCGTTCTCTGCGCGGCCTTCTTCCTCGGCTACCTCGGCGGCGTCGGGGTCGACACCCTGCGCACCATCGATGTCGTCGTCGTCCAGGGCGGCGGCCCGCAGAACACGAGGGCCGACACCTGCGAGAACCGACGGGTCTTCGAACGCCATGTCGCCGCGACCGAGTTGATCGCGGCCGACGAACCCGTCGACCTCATCCTCTGGCCCGAGGACGTCGTGCACCCCGTCGACGATCGAATCCCGACGCCTGCTCGCTGCGACGAGCCGGTGCTTCGCACCGAGGAGGCGCTGGCCGAGCTGCAGCGGCTCGCGTCGGACAATGACGCGATCATCGTGAGCGGTTGGTTCGAACCGTCCGAGGATCGAAGCGCCAACGAGAACTACTCCGTCATCATCGAACCCGACGGTGATCTCGGCGATCGTTACGACAAGGTCCGCCTCGTCCCGTTCGGTGAATTCGTGCCGTTCCGCTCGTTCCTCGAGAACTTCAGCGACGAGCTACCGGGCCGCGACGTGCGTGCAGGCACGGGTCCGGCGGTACTCGACTCCGAGTTCGGGCCGCTCGGCGTCTCGATCTCGTGGGAGATCTTCTTCGACTATCGAGCTCGCGATGCGATGAACAACGGCGGACGCGTGCTGCTCAATCCCACCAACGGGTCGTCGTACTGGCTCACGATCGTGCAGGGCCAGCAGGTCGCCTCCAGCCGCCTTCGGGCCATCGAGAACGATCGTTGGGTTCTCCAAGCCGCACCGACGGGCTATTCCGCGGTCGTCGGCAGCAACGGCAAGGTCCATCAACGGACCGGCGTCAGCGAACAGGCCCTCCTGCGACAGGTCGTGCCCCTGCGCGAAGGACGCACCCTCGCCACCGTGGTCGGGCCATGGCCCATGCTCGCACTCGCGCTGTTCGTCCTCGCCCGCTCCCGACGGGGTTCGAGGGCTGGATCAGACTTCGATGGAGAGGGTGACGGGACCGTCGTTGACGAGCTCGATCGCCATGTCGGCGCGGAAGCGACCGGTGGCAACGGTGGCCCCGAGTGATCGCAGTTCGCTGACGACGGCGTCCACGAGCGGTTCGGCCACCTCAGGGCGGGCTGCATCCGAATAGCCCGGCCGGCGGCCCTTGCGCGTGTCGCCGTAGAGCGTGAACTGACTGACCACGAGCACCTCGCCGGTGCCCTCCGCGACCGAGCGGTTCATCACGCCTTCCTCGTCGTCGAAGATGCGCAGATTCCAGATCTTGTCGGCGAGTTTTGCGGCCTGCGCCGCCGTGTCGTCGTGGGTGACGCCGACGAATGCGAGCATCCCGGCACCGATCTCTCCGGTGATCTCCGCGGCATCGGTGTCGACGCCGACGGTCACCTTTGCCCGACTCACTCGTTGAACCAACGCTCGCACTCGACTGTTCTATCGTCGGCTCGACGTGCCCGACGTCACCGCGAGTGTGGAAAACGTCGGATCCAAGGCATCATTTGACGTCCCGACCTACCCCGCGGAAACCTGGTGTCTTATGCCCGTCGACCGAGATCGCGCCCTGCGTATCGCGCTCCTCACCTACCGCGGTAAGCCGCACGTCGGCGGCCAAGGTGTCTACGTCCGCCATCTCAGCAAGGCGTTGGTCGACCTCGGCCACCACGTCGAAGTGCTCGGCGGCCCTCCATACCCGATTCTCGACGACCGGGTTCCGCTCATCGAACTGCCAAGTCTCGACATCTGGGGAGACCCGCACCCGATGCGCAAGCCCCGCCTGTGGGAGTGGAAGGACTGGACCGACGCCGCCGAACACCTCTCGTTCAGCACCGGCAACTTCTCCGAACCGATGGCCTTCAGCCTTCGCGCCTGGCGCCACCTCCGTCATCGCCGCGACGAGTTCGACCTCATCCACGACAACCAGACGCTCGGCTGGGGCCTCCTGAAGCTCCAGCAAGAGGGCTGGCCGATCCTCGAGACGATCCATCATCCGATCACGGTCGATCGCAAGCTCGAGCTCGAGCACGCTCGCACGCCGTGGGAGAAATTCGGCAAGCGTCGCTGGTATTCGTTCACCAAGATGCAGACCCAGGTGGGCAAGCGCATGCCGCGGATCATGACGGTGTCCGAGTCGTCCAAGGCCGACATCAGCGCCGACCACGGCATCGATCTCGACAAGCTCCATGTCGTTCCGGTCGGCGTCGATCCCGAGCTGTTCCTCCCAGTACCCGGCGTCGAACGTCGCCCCGGACACCTGGTCACCACCGCGTCGGCCGACGTGGCGATGAAGGGCCTGAAGTTCCTTCTCGAGGCTGTCGCCAAGCTCCGCACCGAGCGCCACATCGAACTCACGATCATCGGCAAACGTCGACCCGACAGTCACGCCAGCACCGTCATGACGGAGCTCGGGCTCGATGACTGCGTCAACTTCGTGTCCGGCGTGCCCGACGAGCGAATCGTCGAGCTCTACAGCGAGGCCGAACTCGCCGTCGTGCCGTCGCTCTACGAAGGCTTCTCACTGCCCGCCATCGAGGCGATGTCGTGCGGCGTGCCCCTCGTGGCCACGACCGGCGGGGCGCTTCCCGAGGTCGCCGGCATCGACGGCGAGACCTGCTTCCTGACAGAGCCGGGCAACAGCGAAGCCCTGGCCGCCACCATCAAGATGGCGCTCGACGATCCCGAGCTGCGAGCCAAGGTCGGTGCGCAGGGACGGACACGAGTGATCAATCAATGGTCGTGGCGCCACACCGCGCTGAGCACCCTCGAGCAGTACTGGGCCGTGCTCGACGAGCACGAAGCCGCCCACGGGAGCAAGTGATGCTGACCGTCGACTACGACAAGTTCGGCCTACGGGCCGGCGATCTGCTGCTCGACCTGGGGTGTGGCTTCGGACGCCATACGTACGAGGCCCTGGTGCGCGGAGCCGATGTCGTCAGCTGCGACATGGCCCTTCCGGAACTCGAGGCGATCCGCAACACCGCGCCGATCCTGATCGACGACAGTCTTTTCGACGGCTCGCTCATGCATCAGCAGGTGCAGGGCGACGGCACTCGGCTTCCCTACGCCGACGAGACATTCGACAAGGTCATCGCGTCCGAGGTGCTCGAACATGTGCCCGACGATCAGGCCGCGTACGACGAGTTCATGCGCATCCTGAAGCCAGGGGGCACCATTGCCGTCACCGTGCCCGCCACCTTCCCCGAGAAGATCTGCTGGAAGCTGAGCGACGAGTACTACGCCCCCAAGGCCGTTGGCGGCCACGTCCGCATCTACACCGAGGACGAAGTGCGAGAGAAGCTCCGCGGCGCCGGTCTCGACCCGGTCGATTCCCATCGGGCCCACGCACTGCACGCGCCGTACTGGTGGATTCGCTGCGCCGTCGGCGTGAACAACGAGATCGACGACAACTGGTCCGTGAAGACGTATCACAAGCTCCTGGAATGGGACATCGTCAAGCAGCCGTGGTTGACTCGCACGGCGGAGAAGGTCCTGAACCCGGTCCTCGGCAAGAGCCTCGTGGTCTACGCGACCAAGTCCCCGCTCCGCTCGAAGCGCACGCTGGAGGATGCGAATGCTGCCTGATATCCCCGGCGTCCTCAGCGCGCAGCAGGTCCGCGACACCGCCGACCACATCGCGTCGTGGCAGCTGAAGTCCGGCATGATCCCCTGGTTCCCCGGCGGCCATGCCGACCCCTGGAACCACATCGAAGCGGCCATGGCACTCGTCATCGGCGATCGACGGGCCGAGGCAGAGGCCGCCTACCAGTGGCTCGCCGACGTCCAGCGTGAAGACGGCAGCTGGCATCAGTACTACCTGGAAGACGGCGTCGAGCAGGACAAGCTCGACGCCAACGTCATCGCCTACATCGCGGCCGGCGTGTGGCACCACTACCTGCACTTCCGCGACCTCGGTTACCTCGAAGAGATGTGGAAGGTCGTCGAGCCGGCGATCGACTTCGTGCTCGACCTGCAGCAGCCTCGCGGGGAGATTCTCTGGGCCCGCCATCCCGACGGCACTCCGTGGTCGTTCGCCCTCCTCACCGGCTCGTCCTCGATCGCTCACAGCCTTCGCTGTGCCGTCGCCATCGCCGAAGAGCTCCACCATGAGCGTCCCGACTGGGAGCTCTCCACCGGCCTCCTGGCCCACGCCATCCGCTTCGAGCGCGACGAGGCCTTCTCTCCCAAGCATCGTTGGGCCATGGACTGGTACTACCCGGTACTCGCGGGTGTGCTCACCGGCGAGGTCGGTCGGGCTCACCTGGCCGAGCGCTTCGACACCTTCATGCTCGACGACAAGGGCATCCGCTGTGTCAGCGATCGCCCCTGGGTCACCACGGCAGAAACCTGTGAGTGCGCGCTGGCCCACATGGGAGTCGGCGAACGCGATATCGCCATGCAGCTCTTCATCGCCGCCCAGGCCACCCGCGAGGACGACGGCCGCTACATCACGGGCATCGTCCATCCCGAAGGCACGTTGTTCCCGACCGAGGAGCGCTCGACCTACTCGTCGGCCGCCGTGCTTCTGACTGCGGAAGCACTCGACGGATCGAGCCCGGCCGCACGCCTGTTCTCCGACCACGACTTCCTGCCTGCGATCATCGACGTCGACCCGAGCGAACAGCCGGCCGACTCCACGGTCGACGAACGCGCTCACGACTGACCACTACGGCGCTCAGGCGCTCACCAGTTCCGGGATCTCTCGCACATCGACGTCTTCGGCACGGGCCGGAAGGAATCGAGCGGCGAACGCGGCCCCACTCAGGGCCACGACCGCTGCGACCAGGCAGGCCGTGGACATGCCGGACAGAAAGGCTTCGTTCACGGCGGTGAGGTAGGCCGGCGCGCCGTCGCCCAGACCCTGGGCCACGAACCCTGCAGCACCGACCGATTCCTCGGTGAGATGCCGAACGTCGGGCGGGAGCTGGGCAATGAGTTCGCTGTCGTCGAGGGCAGCGACATACACCGAACTGAACACGCTGCCGATGATCGCAACGCCGAGGGTGCCACCCAATTCACGGGTCGTGTCGTTCACCGCTGATCCGATGCCCGCTTTGTCGGCCGAGAGCGAACCCATGATCGATTCGGTGGCCGGGGCCGTGGTGAGTCCGAGGCCCACGCCGAGGAAGAACATCTGGCCGACGATCTCGACGTACGACGTCGCCTCCGAAACGGTGGAGATCCAGAGGAAGCCGACTCCCATCATGGCGAGCCCGATGGTTACCACCCGCTTGGTCCCGAACCGTTCGACCACCTTCGGCGCAAGCACCGCCGCGACAGCAATCGACGTGGCGACGGGGACGGTGCGGACTCCAGCTTCAAGAGGGCCATAGCCCCGCACGAGCTGGAAGTACTGCGTCACCAGGAAGATGAATCCGAAGAGGGCAAAGAACGCGGACGTGACCGCGATACTCGCCGCGCTGAAGCGCAGGTTCGTGAAGATCCGAACCGGCAGCATCGGCGAGGAGATCCGGAGTTCCCAACCGACGAACGCGGCGAGGGCAACGACGGCGATCCCGAAGCCGACCGCCGTCTGCCCACTGGCCCATCCCCACTCCGGGGCCTCGATGATCGTGAAGACGAGCGCCGTGATCGCTCCGATCGACAAGAGCACCCCACCGACGTCGAGCTTTGGCGCCGTCGCGTCGCGAGACTCGGGAATCAGGATCATGGAGGCGGTCACCGCGATGATCACGATCGGCACATTGATGTAGAACACCGAGCCCCACCAGTAGTTCTCGAGCAGCCAACCGCCCACGATCGGACCAGCAGCCACGGCAACGCCGCTGGTCGCAGCCCACACGCCGATCGCCGCGGCTCGCTCTTTCGGGTCGGTGAAGACACTGGCCAGGATGGCGAGCGTCGCCGGGAAGATGAACGCCGCACCGATTCCCATCAACGCTCGACTCAATATCAGGGCGCCAGCCGAACCGGCCGAGCCGGCGATCACGGACGTCACCCCGAAGGCGATCAGCCCGAAGATCAGCGACCGCTTCCGCCCGAACCGATCTCCGAGCCCGCCGGCGGCCAGCAACAGTCCGGTGAAGACCAGGAGATAGGCATCGACGATCCACTGCAGCTGTCTCGTGGAGGCACCCAGGTCTCGCGAGAGTGACGGCAGGGCGATGTTCACGATCGTGCCGTCGAGCAACGTGACGAAGACGGCGAGACAGCTGACCGCAAGGATTGACCAGCGGCGGCGCTCGACCTTTTGGGAGATCTCTGAAGGGGCTGACATGTGCATGTTGCCACTGTAAAGATATCTCCTTGTCACTGTCAAGATGTTCTTTCTCATGGCACAATGAAAGGGATGACCGAGAAGAGCTACCACCACGGCGACCTCGCCCAACAGCTGCGCCTCGTTGCCGCCGACCTCATTGCCGAACGCGGCGCTTCGGGATTCTCGCTCCGCGAAGTGGCCCGACGCGCCGGCGTCTCTCACGCCGCGCCCACACATCACTTCGGTGACGCGACCGGCCTGCTCACCGCCGTCGCGATCGACGCGCTGCAGCACCTTCACGCCGCGGTGAGCGCGGCCGGCGACGGTGTCGACGACCCGCGGGATCGACTCGTGGCCATGGGTCGTGCCTACGTCGAGGTGTCCGTCGCGCATCCCGGCCACTGCGCGGTTGCCTTCCGCCAAGACCTCGTCAACGCCGAGGACCCCGCCTATCGAGAAGCCGCCGACGCAGCGCACGGCGGCTTCTTCGCGGCCGTTGCCGCGATCGCGGAGGTCACCGACGAGCCGTTCGATGTGGGAATCGCCACGAGCCTCGGCTGGGCCACGATGCAAGGACTCGTCGAGCTCTACTCCAACATGGAGGATGTCGGCGAACGCCACGGCCAGGGCGCTCCGCCCCCGATCGGGGTCGTGGCCGAGCAATTCGGCGAAATCATCGTGAGAGGATTCACCGGAGCGAGTTGGCGCTAGATGCCCTCGGCGATTCGCTCGAGCACTCGAAGCGACCCGACGGCTGCCAGCTCGCGGAACGCCCCTGATTCCATGGCTCGGCAGTAGATCTCGTAAGGGGGCCGACCGCCGTCGTCGGGATTCGGGAAGACGTCGTGGATCAGCAGACGTCCACCGATCACCACGTGGGGTACCCAGATCTCGTAGTCACGGTGGGCGGGATCGTGCCCGTGGCCGCCATCAATGAAAAGCAGAGCAAGTGGCGTCGCCCAGGCGCCGCCGACGGTCGGCGAATCGCCCACAAGCGCGACGACGGAGCCTTCGAGCCCCGCGTCGTGAATGGTGCGACGAAAGATCGGCAGCGTGTCCATCTTGCCGATATCGGGGTCGACCAGATCCGGCTCGTGCCATTCCCAACCGGCCTGGTTCTCTTCGGAACCGCGGTGGTGATCGAGGGCGAACAACACTCGACCGAGCGACTGCGCCGCCGAGCCGATGTAGACACCCGACTTGCCGCAATAGCTACCGACCTCGAGGAACGGGCCCTCGACGGTCACTGCCGCGGCTGCTTCGTGCAGCGCGAGACCCTCGTCGGGAGGCATGAATCCCCGCGCCGCCTCGGCGAACTTCACCTGCTCAGGATCCACTCAGACGACCTCGATCTCGATATCGGGTCGTGTGCCCCACATGAGCCGGTCGAGGACGACGTACTTGGCGACCCACACCACGCCGTAGGCGCAGAAATTGACCCCGATCAGGACAAAGGAATTCTCGGTGAAGATGCCCGCAGTCCAGACGCAGAGTCCCGAGAAGCCCAGGCCGATCAACGCCAGGATCCAGAAGGGCGCGACCTCGGCCTTCATCGAGTTCGATCCCCGCTGCTGCCACACCCAATGGCGACTCAGCAAGTACGCGGGAATGGTGCTGACCATCCACGCGATCAGCACCGCCAGCAGGCGGTGGAGCTCGAACACCTCGAGACAGACAAGCAGCGTGCCGTTGCCGGTGATGACGTTGACGACCGAGACTCCGCAGTACCGGAGGAGCTTCATTCCGTGCTCTTCGAAGACGGCTTGTAGTCCCAAGCGTTCGACGGTCGACATGGTGGAGGAGGCTAGCGTCATACCCCTTCTTGTCGGCCGACCGCGGCCAGCTGTTGACCGTGCGGCAGTATGTCCCTCATGCAGAACGACGTCGACGATCTCGTCGACCTACTCGACCTCGAGGCCATCGAGGTCAACATCTTCCGGGGCGTGTCGCCCGATGAGAACCGGCAGCGGATATTCGGCGGACAGGTTGCCGGCCAGGCGCTGGTGGCGGCGGCGCGCACGATCGACGACGAACGGGCCGTGCACTCGCTCCACGCCTACTTCCTGCGACCCGGCGACCCGACCGTCCCCGTGCTGTACGAGGTCGACCGGATTCGCGACGGCCGATCGTTCACCACCCGAAGGGTTGTGGGCATCCAGCACGGCAAGGCGATCTTCAACCTCGCGGCCTCGTTCCACATCGCCGAGCCGGGACTCGAACATCTCGAACCGATGCCGGACGTTCCTCGCGCCGACGATCTACCCACTCGAACCGAGCGGTTCAAGGAGCACGGCGTCGACGACCCGTTCAGCGATCATCCTCATCCGCTCGACGTTCGCTACATCACCACGAGCCCTCTGGGGCGATCAGGGCCGCTTCCACCGGTTCAGCAGGTCTGGTTCCGCGCCGATGGCGCACTGCCGGATGATCAAGTGCTCCACACGTGCCTGCTCACCTACGCGTCCGACATGACGCTGCTCGACACGACCCTTCTTCCGCATGGCCCGGGTTCGGTCGACCAATCGATTCAGATGGCCAGCCTCGATCACGCGATGTGGTTCCACGGCGAGTTCCGCGCCGACGAATGGCTCCTCTACGACCAACACACCCCTGCCTCGACCGGTGCTCGCGGCCTTGCCACCGGTCGGGTGTTCACTCACGACGGGCGACTCATCGCCAACGTCGTTCAGGAAGGCCTCATCCGAAAGGTGCCCAAGTGAAACTCCCGCGCTTCGCGACCGTCTTCGTCGCGCTCACCCTTGTCGCATCCGCGTGTGGTGACGACGACCCGATCGGCGAGTCGTCAAGCACGACGGTGCCGCTGGTGACGGCCGCGCCGACCACTTCCGGTGCCGTCGACGACACGAACCCGCCGGAGTCGACCAGCTCGACCACGAGCGAGGCGCCCGATCCCCGCTCGATCGACGGTGACCTCAACCAGGCGCAGGTCTCGTCCGCCCCACTCGGCCGATTCGACGAGCCGGTCGACACCACCGTCGCCGCCAACGGCGAACTGTGGCTGGCCGAACGCCGCGGCATCATCTCGGTGCTCGACCCGGTGACCGGTGAACTCGGGACTGCGATCGTCGACATCTCCGACGAGACCACGGCCGGCGGCGAGCGCGGCCTTCTCGGCCTCGCGGCCGACGCCGAGAATCTCTACATCAACTTCACCGACCTCGATGGCCACACCAACGTCGACGCCTTCGTCCTCGGCACTGATGGTCACCCGGCGGAGCGCCACCACCTCCTCCTGATCGAGCAGCCATTCGGCAACCACAACGGGGGTGGTCTGGCCATCGGTCCCGACGGACATCTCTACATCGGAGTGGGCGACGGCGGAGCCGCCAACGACCCGCTCGGCGCAGGCCAGGACCCCACGCAGATCCTGGGTTCCATCCTCCGCATCGACCCGACCCCCGGCGCGGCAACGCCCTACGAGATCCCGGCTGACAACCCCTACGCCGACGGCGTCGGCGGCCAGCCGGAGATCTTCGCGATCGGCGCCCGCAATCCCTGGCGATTCTCCTTCGACCCGGTCACCGATGATCTGTGGGTCGCCGACGTCGGACAAAACGAGTGGGAGGAGGTCGACCTGATGCTCGGAGCCAACGGCTGGGGCCTCGGCGCCAACCTCGGTTGGAACCTCCGCGAAGGCACCCACGAGTTCACCGGCGAACGCCCGGCCGACAACATCGACCCCGTCTTCGAGTATCCCCATGCGGGTAGCACGCCAAGTGGTTGCAGCATCAGCGGCGGGCAGGTCTACCGCGGGCTCGCTATTCCCGAGTTGATCGGGTCCTACGTGTTCGGCGACTTCTGCAAGTCTTCCGTGTGGGCCATCTCGATCGCCGACGGCGCGGTGGTGTTCCGCGATCTCGAGGTGCCCGTCAGCGACCTCGTCGGGATCACATCCGACACCGACGGGGAGTTGCTCACTCTGTCGCTCGGCGGCGAGGTCAACCGCATCGTGCCGGGGTGATCGCCGCGGGGCGCTTCCGGGACCTGCGCCTCACTGCCGCAGCTGTCGGTATCGCCCTCATCGCCGCTGCGTGTGCCGAAGGCGCTCGGCCCGAGCTCAGCGACGCTTCGCCGACCACCACGAGTTCCTCATCCACGACGACGACCAGCACCACGACGACCGAGGCGCCGTTCGCGCAACCGAGTGCGCCGAACGGGCGGGCGTATCCCGCGGTGCCCAGCGATGCCGCGGCAGCCGCAGAGCGTCTCTACGAGGTCGAGAGGCAACTCCACCGGCTCGAGGTCGACGACGCGTGGCGCGACCTCGCTCACGAGCAGCAGATGCTCTACCGGGTGATCGGACGCGATGCCGATTGGACCGCCGCGGCGGTCGAAGGCGCGCCGGACGATCTCGCGCTGATCATCGTGCGCCACCTGGCGGCCCGCCAGGCGATCTCGAACATCGGTGACGGCGGCGAAGGCCCGGCCAACGTTCCCGCGTGGGAGATCATCGAGCCGATGCCGGCCGCCGAGCTGCGGGCGCTCTACGAGTCCGCGGCGGCCGACACCGGCATCGACTGGGCGTTTCTCGCGGCGATCAATCTGATCGAGACGGGCTTCGGTCGTATCAACGGTTTGTCGACCGCCGGCGCCCAGGGGCCGATGCAGTTCCTTCCCACAACGTGGGAAGAGGTGAGCGACGGCGACATCAACGATCCCCGCGACGCCATCCCGGCCGCGGCCCGCTACCTGGTTCGTCGCGGTGGACCCGACGACATGCACAACGCGCTGTGGGGCTACAACAACTCCGACGCCTACGTCGCCGCGGTCACCCACTACGCCAATCTCTTCCGCGACGACGAACGGTCGTTCCTCGCTGCGCACTCCTGGGAGATCCACTACTCCGCCGCGATCGGCGACCTCTGGTTTCCGGTCGGCTATCGCCTGGAGGAGGCGCAGCCGGCCGAGGACTATCTGCTGGCTGCCCCGTGGTCTGCGCCACCTCCGGTTTCCTGACCTCTACGCTCGCCCCATGGTCCAGACGTACATCGCAACCGAGGTCACCGACGAGCTACGAGCGGCGATGGATCGCCTGGTCCCGCAGCTGTCGAAGTCGAACCCGCCTCCCACCGATCAGGCACTTCAGGAGATGATCGACTCCGATGCCTCGATCCTCTTCATGTGCCGCGACGAGACCGGCATTCTGGGCACGCTGACACTGATCCTCTTTCGTATTCCCACCGGAATCCGCGCCTGGATCGAGGACGTCATCGTCGATGAAGCCGCTCGGGGCAAGGGTGTCGGCCGCATCCTCAACGAGGCCGCCATCGATCACGCTTTCGCAAAGGGCGCCATCACTGTCGACCTGACATCACGCCCCAGCCGCGAAGCCGCCAACCGCCTCTACCAGCGCATCGGCTTCGTCGAGCGAGACACCAACGTGTACCGCTACAGCCCTCCTGAGCAGCTCGAGTCCTAGGTCCCGCTAGGCGGGCAGCAGCACCGATTGGATCTCGGTGAAGGGGCCGAAACCTTCGGGGCCGAGTTCGCGGCCGATACCGCTCTTCTTGAAACCGCCGAAGGGGCTGGCCATGTCGAGGATGGCGGCGCTGTTGACGGCGACCACGCCGGTCCGGATCTGTCCGGCGATCTCGGCGGCCTGGTCGAGGTCCTGTGTCCACACCGATCCGCTGAGGCCGTAGTCGCTGTCGTTGGCGATGTTGATCGCCTCGTCCACCGTGTCGTACTTGATGCACGAGAGCACCGGCCCGAAGATTTCTTCCCGAGCAATCGTCATGTCGTTGGTGACATCGCGAAAGACCGTGGGCTCGACGTAGAACCCTTTGTCCATGCCGCCGAGATTGCCACCGGTCACCGCAACGGCTCCCGCATCCTTGCCGGCCTGGAGATAGCCGCCGACCTTCTCGTGCTGGCGCTTCGCGACGAGCGGGCCGAGCACCATCTCGGGGTCGGTCGGGTCCCCGTAGGGCAGCGCCGCCACCGCGGCGCCGAGCGCCTCGGTGATTTCGTCGTAGCGGGAGCCCGGCACGAGAAGTCGGGTCTGGGCGCCACAAGCTTGCCCGGTGTTCAGCATGCCGGACATGACCAGGTCGCCCATGACGGCGTCGAGGTCGACATCGTCGAGAACGATGGCGGCGGATTTGCCGCCGAGTTCGAGCGTGCAGCGTTTGATCTGTTCGCCGCAGATGCCGCCGACGATGCCACCGGTCAGCGCGGAGCCGGTGAAGCTCACCTTGTCGATGTCGTTGTGGCGGACGAGATATTCGCTGCCGACTCGATCGGCCGACACGATGTTGATGACGCCTTCCGGCAGTCCTGCTTCCTTCGCACACTCGCCGATCAGTCGACCGTGGAGCGGTGTCTCGGGAGCGGTCTTCAGGATCATCGTGGAACCCGTGGCGATCACGGGACCGAGCTTCATGGCGGCGATGAAGAGCGGGACGTTCCACGGCACGATTCCCGCGCAGACACCCACGGGCTGTCGGTTGATCAGTACCTTCTGCCCGAGCGAGCCCTGACGCTGTTCTTGCCAGGAGTAGTTCTTGGCGATGTTCACGTACTGGTCGAGCACCATCGTCGATGCGAAGACCTGCATCATCATCGACTGCGTCGTCGGCGTGCCGACCTCGGCCGTGATGACATCGGCGAACTCTTGCATTCGGCCCTGGATGGCCTGGGAGAAACGGCTCAGCGCCTCGACTCGTTCGTCAGGCGTCCACTTGCGCCATTCGCCATTGAAGGCCGCAACCGAACTGGCGACCGCCCGATCGATGTCGGCGGGACCGCAGTCGGGCACCGATCCGATGACGTCCTCTGTTGCCGGGTTGATCACCTGGATGCGGTCGCCGGTCTGGGCCGCGACGTGGTCGTTGTCGATGAAGATCGTGGTTTGCTCGTCCATGTCGAAGAACCTAGCGACACGGTCCCGCCCTGCCCAGATCGTGCGCGACCAGGGAACTTTTCGAATGTGTCATTTCGATGACGGAGTCAGCTGCTGGCTACGTAGTACGTTGTCCGACGCGGGGTCTGGTCGTCTCGCCCCCAGGAGGCGACCGCCAAGGAGTAGCAGTGAACGAGACAAAGGCAGGCGGCGGCTACGTGTTGGCGAACGGCGTCGACCGTGCCACGGCCGACGAGTTACGAAAGCGCAACGACGGCGCCGTCGTGAGCCGCAACGCCGATGGCACGTACCGCGTCACGAGAGCACGCTGAGCGGTCCCTCGCCGATAGCGTTGCGGTGTGTCGACGCACGCTGAATCCCCTGCCCACGTCCGCTGGCTTTCCAATGTTCCCGAGCTTCGCTCGCCGGTTCTGATCACCGCGTTCGAAGGATGGAACGATGCGGGCGACGCGGCCAGCATCGCCGCCGCCCATCTCGCCGATCGCTGGGACGGCACCGCGCTGGCCGAGATCGATGCCGAGCACTTCTACGACTTCAGCACCACCCGACCGCTGGTCCAACTCGACGACGATCGGCAACGTTCGCTGACCTGGCCGACCAATCAGTTCCGGGCCTGCCGAGTCCCCGGTGCCTCTCGCGACGCCATCGTGCTGATCGGCCTCGAACCACAGCTGCGCTGGCGCACGTTCTGCGATCAGATCATCGAAACGGCTCGCGCCCTCGACGTCAGCCAGATCATCACGCTCGGCGCGCTGCTGGCCGACGTGCCTCACTCCCGACCGGTCGAGGTCTACGGCGCCACCGACGACGAACGGCTGATGGCCGAGCTCGAACTCGAACCGTCGTCCTACGAGGGCCCCACGGGCATCGTCGGCGTGCTGGCGAGTCAGTGCCGCGACGGTGAGATGCCAACGGCATCGGTTTGGGCGGCCGTGCCTTCTTACGTGCCGGGCGCACCCTCTCCCAAGGCGGGCCTCGCACTCGTCGAACGAGTCTGCGATGTGATGGGCACCTCGGTGTACTGCACCGACCTCGAGATCGCGGCGGCCACCTACGAGCGCCAGGTCGACGAGCTCGTCGCCGAGGACGACGACACTGCGGGCTACGTCGCCGACCTCGAAGAGGCGTGGGACGATGCCGACGAGAACGACGACGAGATCGAGGTCGACGAAGAGCTCGACGACGATCCGGAGACGCTGCTGGCCGAGGTCGAGCAGTTCCTCAGGGACAACGAATAGCGCGTCAGGCGAGCTGCTCGTCGATCCAGTTGATTGCCGTGTCGACGATCTCGAGACCCTCGGCTTCGTTGAAGATCTCGTGGCGAAGACCTTCGTAGATGATGCGCTCCGCGTTGGGCAGCGTCTCGAAGACATCGCTCGCGGACACCGGCACGAGCCGATCGTCGGTGCCGTGCATGACCAGCGTGGGGATCGTGATGTTGGCGACATTGGCGTGGGCGTGTTCCATCGCGCGCATGAGCTCCGAACCGAGCCGAGCGGTGGGATAGGGCACGCGATAGGGATCGGCGTAGAAGTCCTCGCCGACTTTCGGGTCGATGGCCAGGAAGGCCGGGTCACCCTCCTCCTTGATCTCGAGCCTCGGTGCGATCCGGCTGAGTAGCGGAGCCGCGAGTCGAAGGTGACTCGGGATCTCTGCTTTGAGCGCCGGACCCGACAGCACCAGAAGGTCGGGCTGGGGTCGATCCGTATCGACGCCGTACCGCGTCGCCATCAGCCCGCCCATCGAATGGCCGAGCAGGATCGTCGGCAGGCCGAGCGAACGGACTTCGGCGAGCTGGTCATGGACATCGTCGGTGAACTGTGACCATCGGTCGACATGTCCGCGCCGCCCCCCGCTCTGGCCGTAGCCGCGGTGGTCGATCGCGACCGTATCGAATCCGGCATCCGCGAGCCGACGGCCCACGTGTTCGTAGCGGCCACCATGTTCGGCGATGCCGTGAAGAATGAGCACCCCGGCGCGGGCTTCACCACCGGGCCGCCACCGGCGGCGCATCTGGACGAGGCCGTCGCGCGTGGTGCCGTGGTCGGTGATCGAGGTGATCGGTCCGTAGGCCGTGGGGGTGGCTGACGTCATGGGTGTTCCTCGTGCTGGACTTCGCCCCGCCATGGCGGCGTGCGCGGGTGGTCGAACTGTACGGCCAAATCTTCGCCGCGAATCGCCTGAAATGCCTGCTCTGACCAAAGCGCGGCGTTGGCCGTCGGCTCGGGCAACGCATCCTGTGCGAACCAGCCGACGTCGATGCATTCCAGCGGGTGGGGGGTGAGCGTGCCGCCCGTCATCCGGCAATGAAAGACGAGCGAGATGAGCGGGATGCGGGTGAACCCGCGTCGTTGTCCATCGAGGATCGCAATCGGACGAACGACCTCGCACTCGATGCCCGTCTCCTCATGGACTTCCTTGACCACAACTTCGGCCGGCGAGTAGCCGACATCGGCCCACCCGGTCGGATACAGCCATACGCCCGAGTCGGCCCGCTGGATCATCAGTAGCTCGCCCTGATCGTTGCCGACAACGGCACCGACCGTGATCTTCGGCGTGACATAGCCCGACACCCCGGCACCGACCGTGTCGAGCCACTCCTGCACCTGCTCTTCGGGATGGAAACCACCCTCGACGTGGGAGCGAATATCGGCTGCCACGGCGAGTACTTCCTCGAAGCGCTCGCGCTCATAGAGGTTCTCGGTGAACCCAAGACCGGTGCGAGCGGTGGCCGACAACGTCTCCGCCCAACGAAGGAGCTCACGTTCGGTCGCGCGGCGGGGCTTCGGGGTATCGGTCACTTCTCGAACCCTACGCTCACTCCTTGAGCGTCACGACCGATGGAAGGGGATGACTGCCACGTACGAGGAGGCGCACCGCGCCCGCATGATCCAACGGGCGCGAATCCCGTTGCTTCTGGCGGTCCCCGCCGTATCCGTCATGGCGGTCGTCGTGCCGTTGACTCTCGGACTGCCGTTGATCGCGTTCGGGGGTGGTGCCGCCGTCATCATTCTCGCCTTCGCCGCCGTCGCGATGGAGCGTGGAGGTGAGGGGTTCGAGCAGTGCTTGCACATTCTCAACGGAATCGCGCTGTCGCTGATCGCACTCGCGGTCTTCCAGATGGACATCACGCCCGTGATCGCCGTCTACTTCCCACTGCTGCTCCTACTCACGACGGCCTACACGCTGGGCGCTCGTGCTGCGGTCCTGTGGGGCATCCCGACCCTCGTTCTCATCATCTTGACCACCCTGGGACCGGTCCCCGACCCCCGAGAGATCTCCGCCCTCGCCACCCTCGTCGTCCGCATCGGCGTGGTCGGTTCGGTTCTGATCTTCGGCGTGTTCACCCGCCGGTCTCACGACCGGCAGGCCCGGGAGCTCGATCGTCTGGCGAACACCGACGCGCTTACCCAGCTCGCCAACCGCATGGCGTTCGACCAGGCCCTCAACCTCGCGATCGCCCGAGCGGCCCGCAACGGTGCCACGGGCGCCCTCGTGTTCGTCGACCTCGACGGGATGAAGGCCGTCAACGACAACCACGGCCACAATGTCGGCGATCGCTTCTTGCAGGCGGTCGCAGGCCGCATCAATGAGGCAACGCGATCGATCGACACGCCGGCCCGGCTCGGTGGTGACGAGTTCGTCGTCCTGCTTCCCGAGATCAACGCGAGCACCGGCGGGGAGGCCTACACCTCGAAGCTGATGGCTTCGCTGACCGAACCATGGGAATGGGGCTCGCTCGTGGTGACCCCCTCGGCGAGCATCGGCGTCACCACGTTCACCGGCATCGATGACGCCGACGAAGTGATTCGACGCGCCGATCACGCCATGTATGAAGCCAAACGCCGTGGCGGCGCTCAGGTGGTCATCGAGGAGCCGTCGCGCTGACTAAGCGTCGGCGGCGATTGCGGTGAGAATGGCAAGCTCGATCTCGCGCTGATGCTCGATGTCCGTCACCTTCTGACGGTCTGAGTCGAGGACATAGAAGGTGTCGACCATGTCGTCGCCCAGGGTCTGGACCTTGGCGGTGTAGATGTCGAGATCGAGATCGGCGATCGCTCGGGTGACTCGATAGAGCAGGCCGATCGAGTCAGGTCCGCGCACGTCGAGCACGGTGTACGACGACGACATCTCGTTGTCGATGATCACCCGGGGTTCGACGAGTCGTGCCGTCGTGGCCCGCTGGTACCGATAGTTCCGAGCTCGCTGAATGAGTCGAGCCCGAATGGCAACGCGACCGCGCAGCGCCCGCCGCACGTCTTCCTCGACCTGCTTCGGCCGTTCGTCGAGGCCGATTCCGCCACCGACCCGAAGCACTTCGAGAGCACGACCGTTCTCGGTGTGCAACTGGGCTTCCAGAATCTCCACGCCGTGGAGCGCGAGCGCACCAGCCACGCGAGAGAATGTGCCCCGCCGGTCCTGGGCCATCACCGTCAGCTCATGACCCTTGAGCTCGACCAGTTCTTCACCATCGAGAAGCCTGGTGATCAGCGCCTCCGACGGGAAGGCCGACTGGATGACGTTGCCGCCGCTCTGAAGGTAGTGACTCGTCCGCTTCACCAGGTCGCCGACGAGTCCCGCCTTCCACCCGTTCCAGGCGGACTGGCTGGTGGCGATCGAGTCGGCCTCGGTGAGGGCACCGAGCAGTTCGAGAGTGACGACCGAGCCGATCTCCTCGGCCACGAATCGAATCGTGTCCTCGTCTTCGAGATCGCGACGGCTGGCAACATCGGGCAGCAAGAGGTGATGGCGAACGAGGGCGCCGAGGACCTCGACATCGGCCGGCGGATAGCCCATGCGAGTGCCGATGCGGTGCACGAGATCGACACCGACTTCGGAGTGATCTCCGGGGTAGCCCTTGCCGATGTCGTGGAAGAGCCCACCGAGCACGAGTAGATCCGGTCGTTCGACGCGGTCGGCCACATTTGCGGCCTCGGCCGCCGCCTCCATGAGGTGCCGGTCGACGGTGTAGCGGTGATACGCGTTGCGCTGTGGACGGCTTCGGTTCGGCGCCCACTCCGGTATGAGGCGAGTAACCAGGTCAACCTGGTCGAGCGCCTCGAGGGTCCGAATGGCGTCGGAACCGAGCAGGAGAAGATCGACGAGCACTTCGCGGGCCTCGTCGGGCCACGGATCGGGAAGGCTTGGGCTCTCGTCGGCCAGCCGGTCGAGTACGGATCGTTCGATGAAGGCATCCTCTTTGGCCGCGACGTAGGCCACCCGGAGCGGCAGCACCGGATCGGAGGAGACAGCGGCATCGTCGTCGAGCAGGAGCGTCTCGTCGACCAGGCGGATCCCGTGCCCGGCATCGCGCACCTTGCTGCGCCAGCGACGACGGGTGGAGCGCAGGTGCATTCGGTGGAGGACCGCGTCGGTGATCCAGGCGACGGTGCGAGCGGCCTGGGACACGTCGGCCATCAAGTCATCGGCATCGCCGTAGCCGAGAGCGGACGCGACCTCGTCCTGATCTTGCAGCAGCAGCTGGTTGGAGTGGCGACCGGTCGACCGGTGCAGCTCGACACGCGTCGACAGCAGCGTGTCGTGGGGGCCGATGAGGCCTTGACGCTCGGACGGTTCCATCAGGCCGTCGTCGGCGAGATCGATCCAGTGCAGGGCATGGACGTCGCGAAGACCCCCGCGGGAGAGCTTCAGGTCCGGTTCGAGAAGGAACGCGACTTCGCCTGACTCGGCGTGACGTTGCCGGGTGCCCTCGGAGAGCAGCGACAGCATCCGGTCGGCGTTGGCCCGCCACTGTTCCCGCGACTTCTTCGCCAGTTCGTCGACGAGTCGCTCCTCGCCTCCGATCAGGCGGATGTCGAGCAGGGATGTGGCGGTGTCGAGGTCCCCCGAGGCCAGTTCGAGTGCCTCGTCGATCGTGCGGACGGCGTGGCCGAGTTTCATGCCGGTGTCCCAGATCGGGTACCAGATGTTCTCCGCCACTTCAGCCACGTGACCCGAGTCATTGTGAATCAGCAGGAGATCCAGGTCGGACCCCATGCTGAGGTCGCCGCGGCCGTAGCCACCTACGGCAGCGAGGGCCACGCCCTGCATCTCGCCGACGCCAACGACAACCGACTGCAGCCAGGCGTCGATCTCGGCCGTGTAGGCCCGAGACAGACCCGTCCCGACAAGCGAGGAGTCGGACAGGACAGCGGAGGTAGCGGGAATCGCATTCATGAAGTGGCCTCCATTAGAGCAGTAGCCCGGCCCGATACGCGGGCCGGGCTACCGAACAGTTCTGGTTGACCGGCGTCAGTCGACGTAGGCGGTTTCGGCGTGCTGCGTCTGGTCGAGGCCGACCTGCTCATCCTCGTCGCTGACGCGGATGCCAATCGTGGCGTCCAGGACCTTGGCGATGATGTAGGTCACGACGAAGGAGAAGACCAGCACGGAGCCAATGGCGATCGCCTGGCTGAGCAAGAGCTTCGGCTCTCCGAAGAAGACACCGTCGTGACCACCGATGCGAGCATCAGCGAAGAAGCCCAGCAGCAGGCCACCGACGATGCCGCCGACCATGTGGACACCGACGACGTCGAGCGAGTCGTCGTAGCCGTAGCTGTTCTTCAGCTGGATGGCGAAGTAGCAGCAGACGGACGCAACGACACCGAAGATGATTGGTGACAGCCCACCGACAAAACCGGCCGCCGGGGTGATCGCAACGAGGCCGGCGACGACGCCGGATGCGCCGCCGAGGGTGGTGGCGTGCCCGTCACGGATCCGTTCGATGGCGAGCCAGCCGATCATGCCGGCCGCAGCAGCAACGAAGGTGTTCACCAGCGCCTGGACGGCCTGGCCGTTGGCCGCAGCCGCGGAACCGGCGTTGAAGCCGAACCAGCCGAACCAGAGGATGCCGGCGCCAAGCATGACGAAGGTGAGGTTGTGCGGAGGCATGGCGGTGTTGGGCCATCCCTTGCGCTTCCCGAGCACCAGCACGAGCGCCAGTGCCGCAACGCCGGCGTTGATGTGGATGGCGGTTCCGCCGGCGAAGTCGATCGCCTCGACGTCCATCGTGGAGTGCCAGCCGGTGTAGACCCAGTAGGTCACCGGCGTGTACACGAGCAGCGACCACACGGGAACGAAGATCGCCCATGCTGCGAACTTCATACGGTCGGCCACAGCGCCCGAGATGAGGGCAGGCGTGATCACCGCGAAGGTCATGAGGAAGGCCATGATGACCAGGCCCTCGGCGTCGCCCGTCATGCCCTTCAGGCCGACGAGATCGAAGTTGCCGATGAAGTCACCGTCGCCGTTGTTGCCGAGCGAGTACGTGAGCGTCACCCAGAGCAGCGGCACGATGCCGAGGCAGTAGGTGTTCATGTTGAGCATGTTGAGCACGTTCTTCGAACGGACCATGCCGCCGTAGAAGAGCGCGAGCCCCGGCACCATGAACAGGACGAGTGCCGTGGAAATCATCATCCACGCAAGATCGCCGGATTCCATATCTGTTTCCTCCCGAGACGTCGCGGGTTCTCCGCGAGCGAACACCGGCAACGTACGAGTCGACTGTTACGGGACTGTTTCCTGCGGCTGATGCGTTTGTTTCGGCCGACGGGTGAGGGCCGTTAGTAGGGCCAGTCCTTCGTGGTGTGGCCCAAGATCCGCGTCAGCGGATACAGCTTTGCCGTCAGCAGGACCTTGATGATCACGTTGCGCACGAACCACGGAAGTTGCCCGACCTGGCGCATCACGTTCGTGACCCGCTGGACGCCATCGAGGCGTTCACGTCGGTACTCCGCCATCGATTGCGAGCGGCCGACGTAGCGCCACTTCCCTGAGAGGAAGGTCGTCGAGATCAACGCGAGGGTGACGCCGATCGAGCTGAACGAATCGTGGATCAACATGATGCCGCCGCCCGAGACACGATCGCCCCAGTCGGCAATGTCGGCGCGGGCCGGCGCGAGCCGATGGGCGCCATCGATGTAGAGGAGATCGATCTCGCCCTCGACATCGGCCAGCGCATCGTCGCTCATCTTGCGGACGTGGGTGATCCGGTCGCGCACACCGGCATCGGTCAGATTGCGGTTGTAGACGCTGTGATCGTCGTCGCCACGATCCTGGTCGGCCTCGATCTCCTGCGGCCCGCGGTCGCTTCCCGCGTGCGGGTCGATCGAGACAATCTCGACGCCGTTCTCCGCGGCCGAGGCGAGCACCACCAGGGAACGCCCCCGGAAGCTGCCGATCTCGACAATACGGGTACCGGCGCCGAGATCACTCGAACGGTCGTAGAGACGTCGAGCTTGGTCGTCGGTCATCCACCCCTCGACCGAGGCGACCTGCGCGAGGACGTCGTCGAAGGCGAGGCGATCAGGCACGAGCGAGGATCCTATCGACGTGTCACGCCAGGAGTTCGGACGCGCGCCGGAACACCTTCGAGCGCGGCAATGCATCGACACAGCCGGCGGCAAGTGCGGCCTCGAGCTCTTCGGTGTCGACGTGGGCGCCGTAGGCCACGACCGGGGCCCCGATCGCCACAACGTCGGCCGGGTCGAGCCCGAGGGAGAGATCGAGAAGGATCAACGTTGCGGCCGACAGTTCGGCCGCGTCGAGCGAACGAACGATCACGACCTCGGGAAGTGCGCCGCGAAAGCGGCTTCCGTCCATGAGATCCCGGGTGATCACGACGGCACTCACGTCGATTGCTCCCGGCGGCGGCGCAGGTGCACGTGGGCCCGTGCCGCACCCCAGACGAGGCCGACTTCGTGCAGCGATGCATCGATGTCGGCAAACGCGCTCGGACCGAAACCGAAGACGTCGTCGGGAAAGGCACGGGCGTCGAACTCGTCGCGCGCCGCGGGGCGCGCCCCCGCGGCCTGTAGCAGGGCCGTGACGCGAGCGGTCGACGAGCGCACGACCGCCAGCGGGTTGCCGGCACCGGCATCGACGTCGGCGTGGAGCACGGCGGAGAGCCGTGGCGAGAACTCTGCCATCGTCTCGGCGATCGCGTTCTCGAGCGCCTCAGGTTCGACCGTTGGACAGAGCGTCTTGCTCGTCTGACGAAGCCATCCGGGCAGGGCAGCGTCCAACCCGGCCTCGAGGTCTGCGGCGATCCGCGCGAGTCGGGCCTCGTCCTCGGCGAGAGTCGGCTCGGTGGTCACGGGTCGAATACTACGGTGGCCCGCGTGACGCTCCTTCTCTCCGAGAACGACCAGGCGATGCTCGCGGGCGAGGCCGGCGCGGCCACCGCCCTCGCCATGCGCATCGTCACGGGACTGGCCGAAACAATGGGAGCGAACGCCCTTCTCTCGATCGAGGGGGCCCACATCGACAGCTGCCTCTTCCACGGCCAGTCCGGGATCGATTTCGCCCGCCGGCTGACCGACGGGGATGCGCAGGTTGCGGTACCCACAACGCTCAACGTCTCGTCGCTCGACCTTCTGCATCCCGATCTCTTCAAGGGACCGGCCGACGAGGCCGCCCAATCCCGCGAACTGATGTCGCTCTACGAGTCGATGGGCTGTCGGCCCACGTGGACCTGCGCGCCCTATCAACTCGAGGACCGGCCGTCGTTCGGACAGCACGTCGCCTGGGCCGAGTCCAACGCGATCGTTTTCGCGAACTCGGTCTTGGGCGCGAGAACGCACCGCTACGGCGACTTCATCGACATCTCGGCGGCCATCACCGGCCGCGCACCGGCGGCGGGGCTTCACCTCGACGAGAATCGGCACGGCGAAGTGCTGTTCCGGCTGGTGGGAGTCTCGGATGCGCTACTTGATCACGACGTTCTCGCTCCCGTCCTCGGCTATCTCGTCGGGAGCGCGGCCGGTGACCGGATCCCCGTCATCGATGGACTCCCGCCGGATGTCCCCGAGCATCGCCTCAAGGCGCTCGGAAGTGCGGCCGCGTCCTCCGGGGCGGTGGGGTTGTTTCACGCGGTCGGCATCACCCCGGAGGCACCGACGCTCGACGCGGCGTTCGCCGAACGGCCCCCGACCACCACGATCGATGTCCGACCTGCGGATCTCCGGGCCGCTCGCGACCAGCTGACGACGGCCACCGTCGAAGACCAGCGGCTCGGGGCGGTCAGCCTCGGAACGCCTCACTACTCGATTGCCGAATTCGAACGTGTCGTCGAACTCCTCGCCGGACGGTCGATCAACGACGGGGTGAAGTTCTTCATCAACACCGGACGCGACCTCTGGCACGAGGTCGGCCTCCGAGGGTGGGGGGCAACCCTCGAAGCGGCCGGCGTGCAGATCGTGACCGACACCTGCACCTACATCACTCCGGTCATGGGCGACATCAACGGCTATGCGCTCACGGACTCGGCGAAATGGGCGCACTACGCACCCGGCAATCTGGGCATCGATGCCGCGTTCGGCAGCGTCGATGATTGCGTGGAGTCGGCCGTGGCCGGGAAACTCGTCCGCCGCAACAGTCTCTGGGACGACCGATGACCGCCACGATTGTCGTCGCGGGCGCCGCACACGGTCCCGTGATCGTGCTCGACGAGCCGTTGAGCTTCTGGGGAGGCTTCTCGGCCGAATCAGGCGTGGTCACCGACGAGCATCACCCTCAGGCCGGCACGTCATTGGCTGGGGCGATCGTGGTGATGATCGGCGGCCGTGGGTCGAGTTCGGCGAGCTCAGTGCTGGCCGAGGCGGTGCGGCTCGGTACTGCCCCCGCGGCGATCCTGATGCGACGCAGCGACGAGATCTTGGCGACGGGCGCGTTGGTGGCGCGAGAGCTCTACGACAGAACCGTGGCCATCGCCCTGCTCGATGAATCGAGCTACCGCGAGGCGATGTCGGCGGACCGAGCGACGCTCACCGCCGACGGCGACCTCACTTTCGACTGAGGCCGAACGCGAGTTGGGCGGCGGCGACGTCCTCCAGGGCCAAGCCGACCGACTTGAACATGGTGATCTCGTCGTCCGACTGCCGGCCGGCATGCGCCCCGGAAATCAGGTCGGCCAGATCAGCACGAATTTCGCCTTGCTCGATGAGGCCCGCGTCGAGAGGCGACGCCAGGTCGCCGGCCAGGACCGCATCGTCGCGTGTGTCGACGAACAACGATGACCGGCGCACGACGTCGTCGTCCGACTCGCGCATCTCGGCATTGAACGCGCCCACCAGATCAACGTGGGTCCCCGGCTTCAGCAACACGCCGCGGACCAACGGCTCGGTGGATCCGGTCGAGGTCGTGATCACATCGGCTTCGGCGACGCCGCGGTCGAGTTCCTCACAGACGTGGGCCGGAAGTCCGTCGGCGGCAAGGGCCGCGGCCAGCGCCTCAGCCCGCTCGGGTCGCCGGCCCCAGACGTCGATGCGGTCGTAGTCGCGGACGTGGGCGTGCGCGTGCGCCGCCATCGGTGCGAGCGCGCCGGTGCCGACGACCAGCAGCCGCCGCACGTCGGCCCGGGCCAGTCGCTTCGCCGCCACGGCGCTGGCCGAGGCAGTGCGCCGCGCCGTCAGCTCGTTGGCGGCACAGCTGCCCAGCAGCGAGCCGTTGCGACCGTCGAACAGCAGGAGCCCGGACTGCACGGTCGGAAGATCGAGCCGCCCGTTCTCGGGAAACACGGTGACGACCTTCACGCCGATGACCTGCCCGGTGATCCAGGCCGGCTTCAGCAAGAGGGCCGCGTCCTCGCCGTCGGGAACCGGCACGCCGTGCACCGTGCGCGGCGGCGCCTCGCCGCGCGGGTGGGTCACCGCGGCTTCGATCGCCGCGATCAGCTCCGCCCATGGGAGCAGTGCGGCGACCTCGGCATCGTCGAGCATGATGGGTGAGCTCACTCGGGAATCCACTCCTCGATCGGCACGCCCAGCCCGTCGGCGATCCGATTCACGTATGCGTAGTAGGCGATCACCTCCACAATGTCGAGGATGTCGCGATCGCTGAATCCTTCCGCTCGAAGGGACTCGACGTCGGCCTCGACCACCTCGCCCGGGGCAACGGTGAGCTTCACCGAGTACGCGAGCATCGCTCGGCGAGCCGGAGACAGGTCGGCACTGCGCCAATCGGCTTCGACCGCGGCCAGCAGTTCGTCGTTCTTCAGGAGACGGCGCAGACCGCGCCGGTGATGAACAATTCAATAGTGACAGTGGTTCTCGAGGCTGACGACGAGCGCGATGAGCTCCCGTTCGACCTTTCGCAGCGATCCGGTGCCCGCCATTGCCGACGCGTAAAGCCCGCTGTGGGCCGCGAGTCCCCGCGGGTTGAGTGAGTGGATCCCCATGATGTGATCGACTCGTCCGTACTCGCGGTCGACAACCGCCTCGTGTAGTGGCGCGAGATCGCCGGTCCACTCGTCGTCGGGCACTGTCTCGATCCAAGCCATGACTGATCCTTGCGCACTCGGTGACGAAGTGCGCCACCCTTGACAATCAGCCACATAACGGTTTAGTTATCTAGTTATGGCCATCGCGGAAACATCCGACACCACCGCTCTGGAGACCGAAGCCGTCCTCAAGGCGATCGCGAGCGAACGGCGTATGCAGATTCTCGAGTGGCTCAAGGATCCGGTCGCCCATTTCCCCACGCAAGTCCACGGTGATCCGCTCACCGACGGCGCGTGCAATCAGTTCATCGCCGAGAAGCTCGGGGTCAGTCAACCCGCCGCGTCGCGGCACCTGAAGGTGCTGTCCGACGCCGACTTGATCGTTCCCACCCCTCGTAAGGGATGGACCTACTACCGCCGCAACGAAGCGGCGATCGCCGCGCTCAAGCGCCAGATCCAATCACTGTGAAGGACCGAGCATGACCACCGGATACGAATCGCTGGCCGACAAGGTGGTCCTGGTCACCGGCGCCGGCAAGGGCATCGGTGCGGCGTTGGCCCACCGATTCGCGTCGGTCGGCGCCCGGGTCGTCGTGAACGACATCGACCAGGCCACGGCCGATGCCACGGCGTCGGCGATCATGGCCGAGGGCGGATCTGCTGTCGGCATCGCCGCTGATGTCGCCGATGGCGACCAGGTCGCCGCCATGTTCGACACCGTGCTCCGCACCCACGGCACCGTCGACGTGCTGTTGAACAACGCCGGCATCGTCAGCCCGATGTTGCACTTCTTCGAGGCCGACGAGGCGTGGTGGCGCCGAATCGTCGACGTGAACCTCACCGGTCACTTCCTCTGCTCCCACCGAGCCGCCCGCATCATGGCCAAGGCGGGCGGCGGCTCGATCATCAACATGTCGTCCGGCGGCGCCACCCGAGCGCACCGGGCGTTCACTGCCTACGACGCCACCAAGGGTGGAATCGAGGCGCTCACGCGAGCCATGGCGCTCGACCTCGGCCCCTACAACATCCGCGTCAACGCCCTCATGCCCGGCTCCATCGACACGAGTGGGCTGTCGGTCGAAGACCGGACCTATCGGGGCGAAAACGTGCCCCTCGGCCGTATCGGCGAACCCCTCGACATGACGGGCGCGGCACTCTTCCTCGCATCAGACGATGCGTCGTACATCACCGGCGACGTGATCAAGGTCGACGGCGGCATGTTGGCCCAGCAGCGCTCCGCCACTGTCGACATCATGCCGCCCTCCGATTTCCCGAGGGTCGAGGACCTGTAGCCATGGGAGCGCGTATCGGCGCCGACGTCGGTGGCACGTTCACCGACATCGTGATCGAGCGCGACGACGGCTCGCTGCACTCGACGAAGATCCTCACGACCCACGATGCCCCCGAGCGAGGAATCCTCGAGGGCATCGCCCGTGTCGCCGGAGAGGCCGACATCGGACTGGCCGAGGTCGAGCAGATCATCCACGGCACGACTCTCGCGACCAACGCACTGATCGAACGGCGCGGCGCGGCGACCGCGCTGGTCACCACGGAGGGATTCCGCGACGTCATCGAGACACGCACGGAGAGTCGGTTCGAGCAATACGACCTGAACATCGTGCTGCCCCGGCCGCTCGTCGAGCGCAAGGATCGACTCGTTGTTCGCGAACGACTCAACGCCCGCGGCGAAGTGCTGGTCCCCTTCGACGACACCGGAGCGCACGCGGTCATCGAACAGATCGGCGTCGCCGGCTACGAGGCCGTTGCCGTCGGATTCCTCCACAGCTACCGAAACCCCATTCACGAGCTGCGGTTCCGCGATCTCCTACGGGCCGAACTCCCCGACATCGCGCTCTCGATCAGCGCCGAAGTCTCCCCTCAGATGCGAGAGTACGAGCGGTTCAACACCGTCTGTGCGAACGCCTACGTACAGCCGCTCATGGCGTCGTATCTCGTCCGGCTACGTGACCAGCTTCTCGACCGAGGCGCGTCGTGCCCGCTCTACATGATCCACTCCGGCGGCGGCCTGATCGATGTCGAGACCGCCGCTGCCTTTCCGGTTCGGCTCGTCGAATCGGGGCCCGCCGGCGGCGCGATCTTCGCCGCCGATCTCGCCCGCCGCTACGGACGGGATCGTGTCCTCTCCTACGACATGGGCGGCACCACGGCGAAGATCAGCCTGATCGAGGACTACACACCCGACACTGCCAAGACCTTCGAGGTCGACCGCACTGCCCGCTTCAAGAAGGGCAGCGGCATGCCCATCTCCATCCCCGTCATCGACATGATCGAGATCGGCGCGGGGGGTGGCTCCATCGCCAGCGTCGACAGCCTCGGCCAGATCCGCATCGGCCCGCACAGTGCGGGCAGCGAGCCCGGCCCCGCCGCCTACGACCTCGGCGGCACCGAGCCCACCGTCACCGACGCCAACGTCGAACTCGGGCGCCTCCACCCCGACACCTTCGGTGCCACCGACATCACGCTCAACCCTCTCCATGCCCGCAGCGCTATCGAGCAGACCGTTGCCACTCCCCTCTCGATGGATGCCCACCTCGCGGCCGTCGGCATCGCCGAGGTCGTCGACGAGAACATGGCGAACGCGGCCCGTGTCCACGCCGTGGAGAACGGCAAAGACCTCGCCGGCTACTCGATGATCGCGTTCGGAGGCGGCGCGCCGCTTCACGCGGCGCGGCTGATCGACAAGCTCGGCCTCGACGAACTCATCGTGCCGCCGGGAGCCGGCGTGGGATCGGCCATCGGATTCCTCCGCGCCCCCTTCAGCTACGAGGCGGTCCGCAGCTTCTACACCACCACCAGCGAGTTCGATCTCCCGGGTGCCAACCGAGTGCTCGCCGAACTCACCGACGAAGCACACTCCTTCGTTCGGGCGGGCACCGACGCCGAGGTCACCATCCAGCGTCAGGTGGCGATGCGCTACAAGGGCCAGGGCTGGGAGATCCCGGTGTCGATCGATGCCGCGGAGTTCGACGAGTTGGCCGCCGAGTCACTCGCTCACGCCTTCACGAAGGCCTACGTCGAGTTCTTCGGCCGGGCGATCGACGACGTCGTCATCGAAGCGGTGAGCTGGGCCGTCCGCGTCGCGTCGATCACACCGATTCCACCGCCGGTCGAGCTGAGCGCCCAGCATGCGTCCGACACGAGTTGGAGCCAGTCCCGTCTCATCCACGACCCCGCCGCCGGCCACGACGTCGACGGCGCCGTCGTGCAACGCGACGACATGACCGTCGGCGATCGGTTCGTCGGCCCAGGCGTCATCGTCGAACAACAGACCACCACCGTCCTCGCGAGCCATCACCAGGCGGTGATGCAGGGCGATGGCTCTCTGCTGATCACACGGAAGGCCGTCCGATGAGCGCTCGAGAGCTCCACAACCAGGTGATGTGGAACCGGCTGATCTCGGTGGTCGAGGAGCAGGCCGTCACCCTCGTCCGCACGGCCTTCTCGACATCGGTGCGCGAGGCCGGCGATCTCAGCGCCGGGGTCTTCGACCGCGACGGCCGCATGATCGCGCAGGCGGTCACGGGCACACCCGGCCACGTGAACACGATGGCCGCCGCGCTGGGTCACTTCATCAACGACATCGGCCCGGAGCGCATCTATCCCGGCGACGTCTACATCACGAACGACCCGTGGAAGGGCACCGGTCACCTGCACGACATCACCGTGGCCACCCCGGTCTTCCATCGCGAGGAACTGATCGGCTTCTTCGCCTCCACTGCTCACGTCGTCGATGTCGGCGGCCGCGGCTACGGCCCCGACGCCGCCGAGGTGTACGAGGAGGGAATCCGAATCCCCATAATGAAGTGGGCTGAGCGAGGCACCCTCAACAACGACCTTGTCACCATCATTCGCAACAACGTTCGCGAAGCGGACCAGGTCGTCGGCGACATCCATGGGTTGGCGGCCTGCAACGAAACCGGTCGTCGGCGGCTCGTAGCGATGCTCGACGAGTTCGACCTCGACAACCTCGACGACCTCGCCGAGTTCGTCTTCGATCGCACCCGCAAGGCGACGTTCGATGCACTCGCCGCGGTCCCGAAGGGCTCGTATCGAAACGAGATGACGGTCGACGGCTACGACCACACGCTCACCCTGGCCGTCACGCTCACCGTCGCCGACGACGGCATGCACGCAGACTTCACGGGCACTTCTCCCATCAGCGCATTCGGTATCAACGTGCCGATCACCTATGCGCAGGCGTACTTCACCTACGGCATGCTCGTGGCGCTCGCCCCCGAACTACCGAACAACCACGCATCGCTCGCACCGTTCACGGTGTCTGCGCCTCCCGGCGTGATCCTGAACGCGACGCACCCCGAGCCGGTCGCGGTCCGCCATGTCATCGGCCACTTCGTCACCGACCTCTGCCTCGGCGCGATCGCTCAGGCACTCCCCGACATCGTCCCGGCTGAGGGTGCGGGCGCCCTGTGGAACTTTCAGGCCAGCGCCCGTAGCGCCTCCGCCGACGACCCCCGACCGCCGGTGGAGATCCTGATGTTCAACAGCGGCGGCACCGGCGCTCGACCCACGCTCGACGGGATATCCGCGACGGCCTTCCCTTCGGGCGTGCGCACCATGTCGGCCGAAGCGACGGAACAAGTCGGCCCGATCATCGTCTGGCGCAAGGAACTGCGGCCTGACTCGGGCGGAGCCGGGCGCCAGCGCGGCGGACTCGGGCAGGTCATCGAGGTCGGCCCAGCCGACGGCTATCTCTTCGAGTTCTCCGCGATGTTCGATCGGGTCGCGAACCCCGCTCGCGGGCGTCAGGGCGGCGGCGACGGCGCCCCCGGCAAAGTCGAGCTCGACGACGGCACCCCGTTCGCCACGAAGGGCAGGCAGACCATTCCGGCGGACCGGCGACTGATCATGCACCTGCCGGGCGGCGGCGGGTTCGGCGATCCCGGCGAGCGCGATGTGACAGCCGACGCCCACGACCACGACCAGGGCTACATCACGTGACCCTCACGCCCGTCGGCCCGCGGCCCCAGCGAGACCGCTACGACGTCGTGATCATCGGTGGTGCCGTCATGGGCTCGGCGGCCGCGTGGTTTCTCTCCGACAACACCGACTTCAACGGAACAATCCTCGTCGTCGAGCGCGATCCCAGCTACCAGTTCGCCTCCACTTCCCATACGAACAGCTGCATGCGCCAGCAGTTCTCCAACGAGGTGAACGTCAGGATCTCCCAGTTCGCCGCTGACTTCGTCCGAAACTTTCGGACCTACATGGGCGGCGACCCTGAGGTTCCCGAGATAGCCGTCCAGCACTACGGCTACATGTATCTCGCCGATACGGAGGAATTCGCCGCCAGGCTCCGACGAAACCAGGCTCTACAGGAATCATGGGGCGCAGGCACGAAGATCATGTCGCCTGACGAGATCGAGCGGGACTACCCCTTCTTCAACCTCGACGGCATCGTCTGTGGCAGCCACAACCTCGTCGACGAGGGCTACTTCGACTCCGGAACAATGTTCGACTGGTTGCGCAAGAAGGCTCGCCAGAACGGTGTCGAATACTGCACGAACGAGGCCGTTGAGATCGCCCACGACGGATCCCGGGTGACGTCTGTAGGCCTCGCGTCAGGCGAGCGGATCAGCTGCGACACGGTGGTGAACGCCGCCGGACCCCGCGCCGTTGAGGTCGCCCGCATGGCGGACTTGGCGTTGCCCGTCGAGGCGCGGAAGCGATTCACCTTCGTGTTCGACGCCGCGGAACCGCTCGACCGAGATCTGCCCCTGACCATCGATCCCACGGGCGTCCATGTCCGCAGCGACGGGGGCGCCTACGTGGCCGGATGCCCACCCGACGTGGATCCCGTGGTCGAATTCGACGACTTCGAGATGGATCACGACATCTGGGAGGACAAAGTCTGGCCGGCCATCGCCAATCGCATACCGGCGTTCGAGCGGATCAAGCTGACCAGCCGCTGGGCCGGCCACTACGCCTTCAACACGCTCGACCAGAACGTCGTCATCGGCCCCCACAACGAGATCGGGAACTTCATCTTCATGAACGGCTTCAGCGGCCACGGCATGCAGCAGTCGCCGGCCATCGGCCGTGGTGTCGCGGAGCTCATCACCTACGGCGAGTTCCGGTCGCTCGATCTCCGCTCGCTCGGCTACGAACGCATCGCGGCCGATCGGCCGTTCGTCGAGACCGCCGTCATCTAGGGTCCGCATCGTGGCTGGAGACGGGGAAACGACCGGCGGTCAGGCGATCGTGAACAGCCTGGTCGCCCATGGCGTGACCACGACGTTCGGCGTTCCCGGCGAAAGCTACTTGCCGGTGCTCGACGCGCTGCACGACACCGACATCCGCGTCGTCACGTGTCGCCAAGAGGGCGGCGCTGCCTACATGGCCGAGGCCTGGGCGAAGTTCACCGGACTGCCCGGAATTTGCCTGGTGACCCGCGGGCCCGGAGCCACCAACGCGGCGATCGGGGTCCACGCCGCCCAGCAGGCATCCACCCCGATGCTGCTCCTCGTCGGACAGGTCGCCACCCACCAGCAGGGTCGCGAGGCCTTCCAAGAGGTCGACTACCGCCAGATGTTCGGTGGCTTGGCGAAGTGGACCACCGAAATCGAGTCAGCCGACGAAGCCTCTTCCGTCATGGCCGAGGCATTCCATCGGGCCTGCCGCGGGCGGCCCGGTCCCGTCGTCGTCGCGATGCCGGAGGACGCACTGAGTGCCGTGACGTCGATGCCTCACACACCGCCCATCCCCATCGATGCCCAGGCGCCGACCACCGCCGAAGTCGACGACATCGGTGCCCGACTCGACGCGGCCGAACGCCCGGTCCTCCTCGTCGGGGGTGGCGCCTGGACCGACGATGCCCGTCGCGATCTGGCAGCCTTCGCCGAACGATCCGGCATCCCCGTGGTCGCGGCGTTCCGGTTCCATGACCTGATGGACAACCACAGCCCGGCCTACGCCGGCGAGGCGGGCGTGGCGATGCCTCCTGCCGTGCGGGCGACGTTGGCCGATGCCGATTGCGTCTTCGGCCTCGGCATTCGCTTCGGCGAGATGACCACCGCGGCATGGGATATCTGGCCGGTCCCCGACCCGGGTGTCACGTTCGTGCACGTGCATCCCGATGCGGATCAACTCGGAAAGATCTACACGCCATCGCTCGGGGTCATGGCGCGACCGGGGCCGACTCTCGCGGCGCTGCTCGCCGCTGAAGTCCGCGAGCGGGACGCCGGTTGGAGCGCTGAGCGCCGGGCCGCGTTCCTCGAGACGCTCGACTGCCCCGTCCAACCCGGTCCGCTCGACATGGGCGCAGTGATGGTCTGGCTCCGCGCACACCTCGCCGACGACGCAGTGCTCACCAACGGAGCCGGGAACTTCACGGTCTGGCCGAACAAGTATTTTCTCTACGGCCCCGAGGCCCGGCTACTCGCCCCCCAAAGCGGCTCGATGGGCTACGGGCTCCCCGCGGCGGTTGCCGCGAAGGTCGCCGACCCCACCCGCACGGTCGTCTGTTTCGCCGGCGACGGCGACATCCAGATGAACCTGCAAGAGCTCGGCACGGCGCTTCAGGCTGAGGCTCAGCCGATCGTTCTGGTGATCGACAATCAGATGTACGGCACCATCCGGATGCATCAGGAACGCCACTTCCCGGGGCGGGTCGTGGGCACCGACATCGTCAACCCCGACTTCGTCGCCCTTGCTCGGGCCTACGGGTACCACGCGGAACGAGTCGAGCGCACCGCCGACTTCGCCGGCGCGTTCGAACGAGCAGAGGCGTCGCCGACCGGAGCGCTGCTCCACCTGATTGTCGACTCGTCGCAGCTGACGCCGAGTCAGTCGATCGGGCAGGCTCGGGCTCAGGCCTCGCCGAGATAGCTGGCCCGCAGCTCCGGATTGGCAAGCAACTGATCGGCGGTGTCGTCGAGTACGACGCGTCCCGTCTGCAGAACCCATCCTCGATCCGCGATGGAGAGCGCCATGTTCGCGTTCTGCTCCACCATGAAGATGGCGACGCCCTCCTCGTGGATCTGTTGGATCAGCTCGAAGTTGACCTGCACGAGCGCCGGGGCGAGACCCATGGACGGCTCGTCCATGAGCAATACGCGAGGCCGAGCCATCAGCGCACGACCCATGGCCACCATCTGCTGCTCGCCACCAGACAGGGTGCCGGACTTCTGATGCATGCGCTCCTTGACCCGGGGGAACATGTCGTAGACACGCTCCAGGTCCTCTTCGATGCCGTCACGGTCGTTGCGAAGGTAGGCGCCTAGTTCGAGGTTCTCCAGCACCGAGAGGCGCTTGAACAGCCGCCGGTTCTCCGGAACCATCGTGACGCCCCGCTCGACGAGGTACGACGTGGGCTTGCCGTTGACGACTTCGCCGTCGAGGGCGACTTCGCCGTCGCTCGGAGTCACCATGCCGAGCAGCGTCTTCAGCGTGGTGGACTTGCCGGAGGCGTTGCCGCCAAGCAGGCAGACAAGCTCGCCCGGGTAGATGGCGAGATTGACGTCCTTGAGAATGTGGACCGCGCCGTAGTGGGTGTTGATCCCCCGCATCTCGAGCAGCGGCTGAGCGCCGTTCTGATCGGTCACGACGCGTTCCCCTCGATCGGTCGACCGAGGTATGCCTCGATCACGCCGGCGTCGCTCGACACCTTGTCGTAGGAACCCTGGGCGATGGTTTCGCCGTGGTCGAGGACGACAACGCGATCAGACACGTCGCGCACGACTTTCATGTCGTGCTCGATCATGACGATCGTGAATCCCCATTCGCTGCGGAGCTTGCCGATGAGCCCGGTGAGCTCTTCGGTCTCCTTCGGGTTCATGCCGGCGACGGGCTCGTCGAGCAGGAGGATCTCCGGTTTTGTAGCCATCGCCCTGGCGATCTCGAGGCGGCGCCGGTTGGCGTAGGACAGCACCGACGCGGTCTGTTCGAGCCGATACCCAACGAGACGACTACCAAAGAAGCCCAGCACCTTCTTGCCGTACTCGCGGATCTCTTCTTCCTCGCGGCGGAAACTGGGCGTGTTCAAGAGCGACCCGAAGACGCCGACTTTGGTCCGGCAGTGTTGGGCGACCATCACGTTCTCGAGAATCGTCATGTTGGCGAAGAGGCGGACGTTCTGGAACGTGCGGGCGATTCCACGTGCCGTGACCTGGTTCGGGTCGAGCCCGAGCAGCGATTCACCGCGGTAGACGATGTCGCCCGAGGTGGGGCGCACCATCCCGGAGATCATGTTGAAGAAGGTGGTCTTGCCCGCGCCGTTCGGCCCGATGACGGACACGATCTCGCCCTTGTCGACATGGAAGTCGAGGTCGTTGAGCGCATTCAAACCGCCGAACTGGACGCTGAGACTCTTGATGTCGAGGAGACGTTCGCCGCTCATGCCGGGGCCACCTCTCCGCTGCCTTCGGCTTCGTCGCGATCGACTTCACCGCGTAGCCAGGCGTCCTGCAGGAACTCGTCCTGGTGGAGCTCTCTGCTTCGGCGCACATTGGGGATGAGCCCCTCCGGCCGCTTGAGCATCATCCAGACCAGCAGAGCGCCGTAGATCAGGAGCTTGTACTCCGAGAACTCCGCCATGAGGCCCGGCTGATTGGGGCCACCGAGAATGCCCACGAGCACGAAAGCGCCCGCGATCACTCCGGTGATGCGTCCCATGCCGCCGACGATCACGATCACGAGGATCACGATCGACACGAGGATCTTGAAGCTCGACTCGAAGATCGTGCCGACCTTGGCCGCGAAGACGGCTCCGGCGAACGACGCGAGAATCGCACCGACGACGAACGCCTGGAGTTTCGCAGTCACCGTGTTGATGCCCATCGCCTCGGCGACGGACTCGTCCTCCCGTACCGCCATCCAGGCGCGGCCGATTCGCGAATTTTCGAGCCGCCAGCTGACATAGATGGCGACAGCCACGAAGAACATGACGACGTAGAGGATGTGTTGGGGGTTCGTTCCCATCAGGTCGATTTCCAGCTTGGGAAATGTCCACCCGATGCCGGGCAGCGTCCAGCCACCGATATTGACGTCGGGCCCCGGGATACTGAGCATCCCCTGGGCGCCGCCGGTGAGGCCTGACGCCCAATCCGAACGCACGGTGAGGCGAATGATCTCACCGAATCCGAGCGTGACGATCGCGAGGTAATCGCCGCGCATCCGGATGACGGGCGCGCCGATGAACAGTCCTGCGAGCGTCGCCATGCCGACCACGATGAAGATGGCCAGCCAGAACGGAAGCGTCGGCGAGATCCACGGCGAGGTGGGCGAGGTGAGGATGGCGATCGTGTAGCCGCCGACCGCATAGAACGCGACGTAGCCGAGGTCGAGGATTCCGGCGAGCCCGACGACGATGTTGAGACCGAGGGCGAGCAGAACAAATAGGCCGACGTTGACGAGCAGATCGTTGGTGAGTCGGCCAAGGAAGATCGGAAGCACGATCGCGGCTGTGCCCACGACAAGCACGGACACGGCGTTCACCGCATGTGGTTGTGTTTCGCGGGCCGAGTAGTAGACAGCGCTGCCCTTCTTGAGCTGTCGGCCGAGCCACAGCACGAAGACGGCTGCGACGATCGCCAGGGCGATGGCACCAGCCGGCTCAAGACCGCCCCGGGGGTGGTACAGCCATTCGACAACGCCCTCTAGCTTGAACTCTTCGCTGAGATCATTGATCAGCGCTTCCACGGCAGCCGCACCGACAACCGTGAGAAGCACGGCCCGCACGATCCGAGAGGCGAGTGTGGGCACAATCCGCATCAACCCGGCGAAGAGTCCGAGAGTGGTGGACGCCACGAGCCACAGGACGACGCCGTCGGCGACGCTTCCGTCACGCGTGAGGAAGTCGAGCAGGGGTTGGTTCCAATTGACCAACGGGTCGCTCAGATCGCGAGTGTCGAGCAGGTAGACGAGAAGCGAGAGGCAGAGTCCGCCGATCAGGCCGACGACGGCCCCGGCGACGAGTTCACGTGCTCCACGCTTGTGTTGCACCATCCCCTCGAGCACCTGTTCGTGCGTGACCGCGAACCCGATCGCGAACGGCAGCCACATCAGCGACAGATAGCCCATCGAAAGCCACGGCTCGATGATCACGCGGCTGTTGAGCCCCTCCGGCATGCCGGTGAGCGAGATGAAGACGAGTGCGAGTCCGAGCACCAGCCCGTGTTTGACGACCTTTCGCCAATCCTGATCGAGGGCCGCTCGCGCCGGCGCGAATTCTGCTGTGTCGCTTACCGCTGTTCCGCCCATCGCTGTGTCGCTCATGCCCGATCCTCCGCAGAGAGGCGCTCACCAAAGAGGCCGGTCGGCCTGACGAGAAGGACATAGATGAGAACCAGGAACGCGACGGCGTCCTTGAGCTGCGTGTGGCCGGTGACGCCGAGCGGCTCGAGGATGAGCTGCGGCGCGAGCGATTCTGACCCGCCGAGGGTGAGACCGCCGGCCATCGCGCCGCCGAGGTGGCCGATGCCGCCGACAACCGCTGCGCTGAACGCCTTGATGCCAGGCAGGAAGCCGGTGAACTCGGTGACCGAGCCGAACAGGATGCCCCAGAGGATGCCGGCGATACCGGCCATCGCTCCGCCGATCGCAAACGTCGTGACGATCGTCCGGTCGACGTCGATGCCCATGAGGGATGCAATTTCTTTGTCCTCGGCCACCGCTCGCATCGCCTTGCCGGTCTTGGTCCGCTCGACCAGATACCAGAGCGCGCCCATGGCAACCGCGGCGATGACAACCACAAGGATCTTCTGGCCCCCGATGCGCAGCCAGGTGGGGCCGTATTCGTCTTTCAGCCACTGGGGCAGTACTGGATAGCGCTTCGCACCGGGACCCAGCAGTAGCGACGACGTGTTTTGGATGAAGAAGGAAACGCCGATCGACGTGATCAGCGGGATGAGGCGGGGGGCGCCCCGCAGCGGCCGATAGGCGATGCGTTCCATCACCACTGCGGTGAGCGTGGCGCAGATGACCGACACCAGAACCGCAACCAGGATGGCGACGATGAAGGCGTCGTCCCAGACACCGGCCTCGAAGAGCTTGTTGGAAGTGATCAGGCCGGTCATCGCTCCGACCATGAAGACCTCGCCATGGGCGAAGTTGATGAACCCGAGGACGCCGTAGACCATCGAGTAACCGAGCGCGATGAGCCCGTACATCGAGCCCTGGCTCAGGCCGGACACCACCAGGCCACGGAAGGCGTCCCAGTCGAGTCGGTTCGCGTCCTCGTTGAGGGCGCGGGTCAGCGGATTATCCGGGCCCACGAACTGCTGCACGAGAAATGCGAAGAGTCCGAACACCACCAACCCGGTAAGCAGAATTCGCAGGAATGTCAGGAACCGGTCAACGGTCGTCCGCGGTCGGACTCGTTGACGCATAGCAGTGGTCAAACTCTCTCCCCCGTCCCCCTCTGAACGCCGAAGCGTAGCCGCGGAGAGCCCCCGTCCACCAAGGTGGTCGGGGGCTCTCGCTACGGATTACCTATGTCGCTGGCTTACGCCGGCGCGTATTCGAAGACGACGTTGGCCTTGCCGGCCTCGATATCGCTCGCATCGGTGTGGTGGGAGATGGTGATCTTCTGCGAACCGCAGTCACCGAACTCATCACAGTTGATGGTGCCGATGAGGCCGCTGTAGCCGGAGATCCCGTTCAGGAACTCGCGGATGCCAGCCCGATCGATGACCAGGTTGCCGTCCGCGTCCACGTGGGAGGCAGCCGTAATGGCATCGAGGAGCATTGCAGCAGCGTCGTAGCTGTGGCCCCAGAAGGCGGCCGACGGGGGCTCACCCTGGAGCGTCTCGTACTCGGCCAGCACGTCGGCGGCCGTCTGGCCGGTCGACTCGTTGACGTTCGTACCGAAGCGCACGTCCGGGCCGGACATGTACATGCCCTCGGACGCCGGGTCCTCCATGAAGTTGTCGACCAGGAGGCCGTCAGCTGCGAGCAGCTGCGTGTCCTCAAGACCCGACACGCCACCAGCCTGGGCAGCGATGAAGTTGCCCTCAGGCGGGAAGATCGGGAAGAACAGCGCCTGCGGCGATGCACCCGCGACCTCGGTGAGGACCGGAACCATGTCGGTGTCGCCCTTTGCGACGGACGTGAAGCCGGCGTTCTCTCCGCCAAGCTCGGTGAAGGCGTCCATAAACGCCTGAGCGAGACCCTGGGTGTAGGGGTCGCCGTCGTGGATCGCGGCCGCGGTGGTGAGACCGAGGTCGTTGAACACGAAGTCGGCCATGGCCGCGCCCTGGAACAGGTCGTTGTGGGCCGTGCGGTAGTAGCCGGAGACGTAACTCTCAGCCGCGTTGCCCTGGAGATCCGAGGTCAGCGAAGGCGAAGTGTTGGAGCCCGAGATCATCGCGAGACCAGCGTCGCTGATCAGCGGGGCAGCAGCAGCGGCAGCACCGGAGCAGGAGGTACCGATGACACCGGCCACCTGCTCGTCAGCCACGATCTGCTGGGCGGCAGCCTGGCCACCCTCAGCGGAGCAGAGGTCGTCGAGACCCGCACCCGAGGTGACGGCGAAGCCGTGGATGTCGCCGTAGTGCGACACAGCGAGCTCAATGCCGGCCTGGTTGGGAATTCCGAGGAACGCGACATCGCCGGTGATGGCGTTGAGCGAGCGGATCTGGACTTCAGCGCCGGGCTCGACGGTGATCGTGCCGAGCGAGCCGTCGCCGAGGCTGTCAGCCATGTCGTCATCGGCCATGTCGTCATCGGCCATGTCGTCATCGGTTGTGTCGTCATCAGTGACGTCGTCGCTGCCGGTGTCTGCATCGGACTCGTCGTCGTCACCACATGCGGCGGCGATGAGCGAGAACGAGAGCAGTACGGCAAGCAACATCAAGAGCTTGCGTGAAAGCTTCATTGGGTAATTCCCCTCCATTGGGATTATGCGCGGAAGTTCGGCTCCGCGCGAGCCGTATTGATTGATCGGCAAGTGTAGAGCAGGCGGGTTGCCAAAGCGTCACACCCCCACGAATTCAACCACACAGAGTGATCGAGCCCGCACAATGGATTCAGCCGGTTCGGCCGACGATGTCCTCCACCGAGCCGATCAGCCCGGTGTAGAAGGGTCCGAACTCCGCATAGAGAGCCGACGCCGTGTCGTAGCGCATCGTGTAGACGGTGTCCTTCAAGTCGTCGAGCTTCACCCCGAACAGGGTGACACCCCACTCCCAGTCGTCGAGCCCCGTCGATGCGGTGATGAGCTGGGTGATCCGACCGGCGAACTGCCGCCCGGACGTGCCGTGCTCCATCATCAACGCCTTGCGGTCGTCGTAGGGCAGCTCGTACCAGTTCTGGTCCACGTTGCGCCGCTTCGTCATCGGGTAGAAGCACCAGGCGTTCTTTCCCTCGGGTGGAAGGTCGGGATACAGCCGCATGTTGGCCATCTCCTCGGGCAGACCCTGGGCGTACTCCGACAGCTCGGTGATCGACACGAAACTGTCGACCACGGCCAGCCCTGAATTGGCTAGGCCCGTCTGCAGGTCGCGGAGCCGCCAGACGTCTGCGTGCAACGCCATGAAGCAGAGGGCTGCTTTGTGGCCGAGCACCGCCACGCTGACGACCTGCACACCATCGGCCTGAGCGGCCTGCACGACATCGATGACGGCGGCATCGTCGGTGTCGCCGGTGCGGTCGCAGAAGAGGTGGACGACGGCAACGCCTTCTGAAGTGGTGACGGAATCGAGCATGTCGGAAGTCTAGGGACAGACCCGCGGAGCGCTAGCGTCGGCGAATGACGAGAAGCACCCATCAGGCATTGGCCGACGAGCGCAACGCATCGGTCGAGATCTTCATCAACGGCGAATTCTTCCCTCGCCACGAGGCCAAGATCTCGGTCTTCGACAGCGGCTTCCTGGTAGGCGACGGCATCTGGGAGGGCATCCGCCTTCACCATGGCGTGTTTGCCCACCTCGATCGACATCTGGACCGCCTCTTCGCGAGCGCCGCGGCGATCGATCTCGACATCGGCCTCGACCGGGCCGGCGTGACGGCTGCGCTGCAACAGACGATCGACCGCAACGAGATGGACGACATGGTCCATCTACGACTGATGGTCACCCGGGGCGACAAGAAGACGCCGTCGCAACATCCGTCGAACAACGTCGGCGGACCCAACATCGTGATCATCGCCGAGCACAAGGCGGCGGACCCAGAGGTCCGCGATCAGGGCATCTCACTCTTCACGGCAACGGTGAGGCGTCCACCTCCCGACACCCTCGACCAGAAGCTGAACTGCCACTCGAAACTGCATGAAGTCATCGCGCTCATCCAGGCCACCCATGCCGGGGCCGACGAGGCACTGATGCTCGACCCGACTGGTGCCGTCGCGACCTGCAACGCCACCAACTTCTTCATCATCAAGAAAGGAGAAGTCTGGACGGCAACCGGCCAGTACAACCTGAACGGCATCACATCGGCGCTCGTCTGTGAGGTTGCCGAAGCGGCGGGCATCCCGGTCCACAAGGCGCCGTTCTCGTTGACCGACGTCTACGCGGCCGACGAGGCGTTCGTCACCGGAACGTTCGGCGGCCTCACGCCGGTGCACACCATCGACGGCCGAACCATCGCCGACGGCAGTCAAGGCCCGGTGACCATCCGCCTCCGCGAACTCTACGAGGCCGAGATCGCCGCCGAGGTTTCCGGGTGACGGATCGGGACGTGACAAGCGCGAAAGACGAGCGCGGTCTGCGAATGCAGGATGTGAAATGCAGGACGACAAGCAAAACGATCGCGGTCTGCGCATGCAGAATGTAAGACGCATCCAGTGCTGGTCGGGGCCTCGCAACATCTCGACCGCGCTCATGTATTCGTGGCGCCAGCGGGCCGACACGACGGTGGTCGACGAGCCGCTCTACGCCCACTATCTCTCTCACGACGACCGTTCGCATCCGGGAGTGGCCGAGGTGCTGGCCAGCCAGTCACTCGATCCCGATGAGGTGATCCGGGACGTGATCCTCGGCCCCTGCGAAACCCCGGTGCTCTACGTGAAGCAGATGGCGCACCATCTGCGCGGCGTCGACCGCTCCCACCTGGCGCAGACCGAGAACATATTGCTCACGCGTGACCCGCGGGAAATGCTCGCCTCGCTCTCGGTGCAGTTACCCAACTGCGACCTGTCCGACACCGGTCTTGTCGAATGCGTGGACCTGCTCGATGCAGTGCTCGCCGAAGGCGGCCGGCCACTCGTGATCGACTCCCAGACATTGCTACGCGACCCCACCGGCGTCTTGACGATGGTTTGTGAACACGTCGGCCTCGAGTTCGACCCCGCGGTCTTGTCGTGGCCCTCGGGACCGAAACCAGAAGACGGGGTGTGGGCTCCGCACTGGTACGACAACGTGCACAAGTCGACCGGCTTCGCCCCTTCTCAGACGGAATCCCGCGAGATTCCTGCTCATCTCCACCCGGTTCTCGATCAAGCGATTCCGCTCTACGAGAGGCTCGCCGAGTACGCGGCAACCGAACGCGGATAGGGTTTCCCGCAAGAACTTGGCGGGATCTCCCGCCAACTGGAGGAGGAAGTCCAAATGAATATCAAGCAAAGCCGCGTCCTGCGGCTCTTTGCGGTGCTGCTGGCCGTTGGTCTGCTCGCTGCCGCGTGTGGCGACGACGACGACGCTGCGGTCGAAGGCAACGACCTCGGGGGCCGCACGGTCACCGTCGGTGTCGAAAACGCCTACCTGCCGTTCAACTACGTCCCCGTCGGCGAATCAGAGGGTCAGGGCTGGGACTACGACGCCTGGCGCGAGATCTGCCGCATCGCCAACTGCGAAGCCGAGTTCGTTGTCGCCGGTTGGCCGGCCGTCATCGACCAGGTCGCCCAGGGCGAGATCGACACTGCCGCTGATGGCATCTCGATCACCGACGAGCGCAAGGAAATCGTTGCGTATTCGCAGGCCTACATGACCGTCGACCAGAAGTTCGTCGTCGCCAAGGGCGAGGATCGCTACGCCTCGGCCGACGACATCATCAACAGCGACGCCGTGATCGGCACGCAGGTCGGCACGACCAACTTCGAGCTCGCCGAGTCGCTGCTGGGCAATGACGACCGCATCAACGCCTACGACCAGTTCGGGCTCGCCATCCAGGCCCTCATCTCGGGCGATGTGGATGCCGTCATCATCGATGATGCGGCCGGACAGGGCTATGTCGGCGAGAACGCCGATGCGGTCGAGCTGATCGACGATGCGCTTCAGGCTGATCCGCTCGGGTTCATCTTCCCGCTCGACAGCAATCTCATCCCGGCCGTCGACGCGGCCATCGACGAGATGCGTGACAGCGGATTCCTTCAGGAACTCGGCGAGGTGTACTTCACCGACTCCTTCAGCGTCACCTACGACGACATCGAAGGCTGATCGAACAAGTCAAAGAGTGATAGGAGTGCGCCAGGCTCTACGCCTGGCGCACTCTGCGTTTTTGGGGGGATGACATGACAGGAACCGGCGCTCAACTGAATACCGCGCCTGCGACGGTCGGGCTCAAGAGACTTCGCCCGCGGGAGGACTTCCCGTGGTGGCTCGTGGTGATGCTCGGGATCATCGCGCTGATGGGCGTCGCGGTCCTCACGAACGAGGGCTACCAGGAAGCGTGGGAGAACATCATCCCCGGCCTGCAGTTGACCCTCTACTTGACGGTCGTCTCGTTCTTGGTCGCCATGCCCCTCGGTCTCGTGATCGGCATGGGACGTCTCTCCAGAAATCGGGTCATCAACACGATCTCGCAGGTGTACATCGAGTTCATCCGCGGCATGCCGATGCTCGTGTGGATCTTTGTGGTCGCCTTTGTCCTCACTCCTGACTTCGCCGATCTCATCGGAGTGAAGACCCGAGACATCGACGAGGTCTACCGAGGCGCCGCAGCCCTTTGCCTCTTCTACGCCGCGTTCATCGCCGAGGTCGTGCGGGCAGGCGTGCAGTCGGTCGATCCAGGCTCCATCGAGGCCGGGTACGCCACCGGCCTCAGCCGCTGGCAGGTCACGCGCTTCATCACGCTGCCGCAGGCGCTGCGAAACGCACTGCCCGCGCTCGGCAACGACTTCATCGCGCTGATGAAGGACACGTCGCTCGTGTCGATTCTCGCCGTCAACGAGTTGACGCAGGAAGCCAGGATCTATCTCGGTTCCTCGTTTCGCACCCGAGAGGCGTACTTCATTCTGGCGGTGCTCTACGTCGCACTGACCCTGATGCTCAGCCTGCTGCTGCAGTGGTGGGAGCGCCGCCTCGAGATCCCCGGTCGCGAAAGCGACTAGCCCTCGACGTAGACGGTGAGTGATCCGTCGCGGGCGAACCCCGCCAGCTGAAGCCCAGCCCGCTCGGCGGTGGCGACGGCGAGCGCGGTGGGAGCACTGACGGCGACGAGCGCTCGGAAGCCGGCTGCCCAAGCCTTGTGCACCAGTTCGAAGCTGGCGCGGCCGCTCACGACCACTCCCCTTCCGGTCAGCGGCACCGCGCCATCGAGAAGACTCCGGCCGACGATCTTGTCGACGGCGTTGTGGCGGCCGATGTCTTCCCTGATGAGCGACACGCTGCCGTCAGGTTCGATCACCCCGGCCGCGTGGACCGCGCCGGTGGCCTCGAAGAGGTCCTGTCGGGGCCGCAGGAGCTCCGGCGCGCTCGCGAGCACCTGCCAGTCCATCGCCTCGCCGACGACCGGGGCGAGACGAGCGGCGAGTTCGTTGATGTCGTCGGTCCCGCAGAAGCCGCACGACGATGTCGTCGCCGCGAGCCTCGGGACCGGCGGGGGCGCCTGACCCGCGGTCGAGACCGTCACGATGTTGAACGCGCTGGCCGCGGCCGAGCCGTTCGCGCAGTACTTGACCTCCACCACTGGATGGCCGTCGAGCAATCCCTCGTTGTGGCAGAACCCCACCGCCAGCTCGAAGTCGTTGCCCGGCGTGCGCATCGTGGTCGCCACGCGAGTTCCGTCGAGCTCGATCGCCAGAGGTTCCTCCGTCGCCAGCGTGGCCGGAACTCGGCCCGCGGCCCGGTCGTCTGTTGACCAGCGGCGGACCAACCGACGCTCACTTCGCGAACGAGAACTCACGGAACGCAGGCTACGACTACCGTGCAGTCATGACCCGGCTCGGCGCCATGATGATGCGCGACATCGCTCCCGAAGACCTCGTTGCCTTGGCAGTCGCCGCCGCGCCCGGCCTCGATGAGCTCTGGATCATCGAGGATCTCAACTTCGCCGGCGGCATCAGCCAGCTGATGGCCATACTCGACGCGACCGACAACAACGCGGCCGGTCGCCCTCTGCTTGGCCATGGCATTGCGCCGGCGCCGTTCCGCAATCCGGCGGCGCTGGCCATGGAATGGGCGACTGTCGCCCGGATGCATCCCGGTCGGGTGATCGGCGGCATCGGCCACGGTGTCCCCGACTGGATGCGGCACGTGGGCGAGAGCGTCGAGTCTCCGCTCACTCTGTTGCGCGAGACGATCGAGTCGACCACGGCGATCCTCGCCGGCAGTCGCGTGACCTACAAGGGCCGCTACGTCGACGTCGACGGCGTCGAGCTCGTCTTCCCTCCGAAGGAGCCGGTCCCCGTCGTGGCGGGCGTCACCGGGCCGAATTCGCTGCGACTGTCGGGCGAAGTCGCCGGCGGCACCGTGATCGCCGAGGGCTTCGGTCCGGACCAACTCGTCGAGGCACGAGCGCTCATCGATGAGGGTCGAACTCGGGCCGAGCGCACGGATCCGCACCACCTCTACGTCTTCACGGGTTTCTACTGCGGCGACATCTCGCTTCTGCCCCCACCACCGCCCGACGTGCCCGACGGGTTCGCCGCGGTCGCACCCGACCCCGAATCGGTGGCCGCGGATCTGCAGGCCGTCATCGACGCCGGCGCCGACTCGTTGATCATCGTTCCGTTCGGCCCCGATCTCGAACAGATCCGACTGTTCGTCGACGAGGTTGCACCGCTCCTCTCGCTCTAGACGCGAGTGAGTTCGGCCCGCAGGTGATGGGTCAGAGGCTGGCCCATGGCGGCCATCCACATCTCGCTCACCAGATCATCACCGACCACCTCGATACGACGCCGAACCTCGGTGATCGGCTTCGCCGTGCGAGTGCCCTCGACTCGTTCGGTCCTCAGGTCGACGACGACCGATCCGCCGACCTCGGCGACCGAGCCGATGTGGATCTCCACGACACCGGTCGGCTGCGTGAGCACGAGCTCCATCGCGGAATGCGGCTGGGGTCGCAGGTAACCGACCTCGGTGTGGAGCGGCGCGTCACTCTGCGGGTCGCGGGTGCGCTGTGTCATCGACAGGAACGGCTTGCCCACGTGACCGAACGTCAGCTCCTCGAGGTAGGAGAAGTCGGGAATGGTCGGATAGTGCCCCTCGCCAGGACCTCGCCAGGTGCCCACGAGGGGAGCCAGGGCCTCACAAGCCGCGTGCAGTTCAGGGCCGGTAGTCATCGCAGAGCACGCTACCCAATCCCGCGACCGGAAAACGGAGAACGACCCCGCCGAAGCGGGGCCGCTCACTCGTTCTGAAGATCAGGACTAGAAGTCCATGTCGGGCATGCCCATGCCGCCGTCTTCGGGGGCATCGGCGATGACCGCTTCGGTCGTCAGGAAGAGCGCGGCGATCGACGCAGCGTTCTGCAGGGCCGATCGAGTCACCTTGGCGGCGTCGATGATGCCGGCCTCGACGAGGTCGACGTATTCACCAGTCGCGGCGTTGAGGCCGTTGTTGCCTTCGAGACCGCGCACGTTGTTGACGACGACGCCACCCTCCATGCCGGCATTGACGGCAATCTGAGTCAGGGGTCCTTCGAGGGACTTCGACACGATCTTGGCGCCAACCTGCTCGTCGGCATCAGAGATACCGGAGATCATGGCGTCGACCGCAGCCTGGGCACGGATCAGGGTGGTACCGCCACCGGCGACCACGCCTTCCTCGATCGCAGCCTTGGTGGTGGAGACCGCGTCTTCGATGCGGTGCTTCTTTTCCTTCAGCTCGACCTCGGTTGCGGCGCCGACCTTGAGGACGGCAACGCCGCCCGACAGCTTGGCGAGGCGCTCTTGGAGCTTCTCGCGGTCGTAGTCGGAATCGGTGTTGTCGATCTCGGCCTTGATCTGGTTGATCCGGCCGCCGACGTCGGCGTTGTCGCCGGCGCCTTCGATGACCGTGGTCTCGTCCTTGGTGACGACGACCTTGCGGGCTTCGCCCAGCATGTCGAGCGTGGCGGCATCGAGCTTGAGCCCGACTTCCTCGCTGATGACCTGTCCACCGGTGAGGATGGCGATGTCCTGCAGCATGGCCTTACGACGCTCGCCGAAACCGGGCGCCTTCACCGAAACCGAGGTGAACGTGCCGCGGATCTTGTTGACCACGAGCGTCGCCAGGGCCTCGCCCTCGATGTCTTCCGCAACGATCAGGAGCGGACGACTCGACTGCATGACCTTCTCGAGGACCGGGACGAGATCGCGCACGGCGCTGATCTTCGAACCGACGAGGAGGATGTAGGGGTTCTCGAGCACGGCTTCCATGCGCTCGGTGTCGGTGACGCTGTAGGGCGAGATGTAGCCCTTGTCGAAGCGCATGCCCTCGACGAAGTCGAGGTCGAGACCGAAGGTCTGGCCTTCTTCGACGGTGATGACGCCGTCCTTGCCGACCTTGTCGATGGCCTCGGCGATGGTCGCGCCGATCTCCGGGTCAGCCGACGAAATGGCGGCCACGTTGGAGATCTGGTCCTTGTTCTCGGACACGTCCTGCGAGTTCTCACGGATCGAATCGACCGCGGCTTCGACCGCCGCTTCGATTCCACGCTTCACCGACATCGGGTTGGCCCCGGCGGCGACGTTGCGGAGGCCCTCGCGGACCATCGACCAGGCGAGGACCGTGGCGGTGGTGGTGCCGTCACCGGCGACATCGTCGGTCTTCTTGGCGACTTCCTTGACCAGTTCGGCGCCAATGCGCTCGAAGGGATCTTCGAGGTCGATTTCCTTGGCGATCGAAACACCGTCGTTCGTGATCGTGGGAGCGCCCCACTTCTTTTCGAGAACGACATTGCGGCCCTTCGGGCCGAGGGTGACGCGCACGGCGTCGGCGAGCGTGTTCATGCCCGCTTCGAGGCCGCGTCGGGCCTCCTCATCGAACTGAATGGTCTTTGCCATCATTCCTCCGGAAAGCGTGTCGTTGGCACTCTCGTGCCGAGACTGCTAATTCAATCCGCGGACTGACGGTTTCGCAACCAGGGTCGTGCAGTCGACCTGAGTTTCAGCCCCCGGCGACGGCCGGAACGATGCTCAGCGTTTCGCCGGCGGACACGGGTGTGCCCAATCCGTCGAGGAAGCGAACGTCATCGTCGCTCACGAACACGTTGACGAAGCGGCGCAGACCACCGTCGTCGTCGAGAATGCGCTCCTTGAAGCCCGGGTGGGCGCCCTCGAGGTTCTCAAGAACCTCGGCGACCGTGCCGCTCTCGACGGCGATCTCCGCCTCACCGGCGGTGAGGGTGCGAAGGGTGGTGGGGACTCGAACGGTGACGCTCATGATGGTGCTCCGAAGACGAAGAAAGTGAAACCAGTGAATTCCGACCAACTTTATCGGGATAAGGGTGACAACGGGCAGTCGAGAGAAACTCGAATCTCGTCTTCAGGAGGGCGCATGATCGCCCGATGCCTTGGGTAGCGACCGGCTCACCGTCGGTCACCCGCACCCCGCCTGCATTGCAGAACTCTCATCAGGAGATCGAAATGAGCTTCGCTTCGAGCGCTCACGCGCACAGCCGTCTCGCCGAACTTGTCGTTGAACTGAGCGGCGTTCGCCCGAAGAACGCCCGCGACGCGCTCGATCAGGCCCTTGCCCGCAACGGCGACAGCGGCGATCAGCTGCTGAACATCGCCGACGCCATCATCACGCTGCGCAGCGGCGGAGAAGAGATCACCGCACCTACGAGCACGGGCCGCGGAGATGAGCGACGTCGCGTCATCTAACCTCTCCGTGTGGCGATCGAGCGACAGCAGAGAGCACCGAAGCGGCAAGGACTCCCGATGCCGGCCCGGCTCGCGCTCGGCGCGCTCGCGGTGTTCGGAGCCATCTCCCTCGTCCAATGGGTCCTGGGCGCGCTGATCGGCGTCATCAAGTTCGCCCTGGTCGTGGTCGTTGCCGTCAGCGTCGGCGCCTGGATCATCAGCGCCAAGGGTTCACGCTGACGCGAGGATCTCAGCGGCAAGGTCGGTGATACAGCCAAGGGTGTCGTGCATCGCCCGTTCCTCTCCGTAGCGATCGACCAGCGCGAACACCGGAATCGGCGATTCGATCCCCTTGTCGGACTGACCGACGATGGCGAGCGCGTTGACCCCGGCAGCCGAGGCCAGGGCGGCCACTCCCCCGACGACTTTGCCGTCGAACGACGTGGCGTCCAGTCGACCTTCACCCGTGATCACCAGGTCGGCGGTCTCGATCAGGTCGTAGAGCTCCACGGCCTCTGCGATGACGGTGAAGCCGTCCGCGAGCGTGGCCCCGGCGATCGTCAATCCCCCGCCGAGTCCGCCGGCGGCCCCGGCCCGTTCGAGATCGGCGACATCGACGCCATGCTCGGACGCGTACACCTGAGTAAGACGTTCGAGTCGGCGACGGAGCAGCTCGACCTGCGCTGCGCTGGCGCCCTTCTGGGGTGCGAACACGGGTGCGGCGTCGACGAATCCCGTCCGGACATCACACGCGACCTCGATCGCGATGCCGCGGTAGCGCGCTATCGGCGCCATCGCTCGCAACGCGCCGAGTCCGCCATCGGTCGTCGCGGAGCCCCCCAGGCCGACAATGATTCGAGCGGCGCCGGCGTCAGCTGCGGCCCCGATCAACTCGCCCGTTCCCGCCGTCGTCGCCTCGATCGGGTCGTTGCCCTCTGCCCCACCGGCGAGGTCGAGTCCCGACGCTCGAGCCATCTCGATGACCGCAACGCCATCGCGCAGCGCCCAACCGGCCTCGACGGGGTCACCCAGCGGACCGGTCACCACCGTTGCGCGGTTTTCGCCCCCGAACGCATCGAGCGTTCCCTCGCCGCCGTCGGCCATCGGCTGAACGACGCACTCGCCGCCACTCGCCTCCACTGCCGCGGCGACCGCTTCGCCGACTTCGCGGGCTGTCGCCGTCCCGCGGAATTTGTCGGCACACACCACGACACGCATCGCTCCATCGTGCACCACAACGCCCGCCGCTGACCCCTCGGCCAAGTACCGTTGCCGCGTGAACGCTCCCGTCGTCCTGGTCTCCAATCGCGGACCACTGTCGTTTCGCGACGACGGCGGCGAACTGATCGCCACTCGGGGCGGAGGTGGCCTCGTCTCCGGGCTCGCCCCCCTCGTCGCCGGTACCGACACCGTCTGGATCGCCGCCGCCTTGAGTGACGCTGACCGAACCGCCGCCGACCGCGGCGTCATCGAAGCCGACGGGATTCGCGCCCGCACCCTGGCGATCGATCCCACGGTGATGGCCCAGGCCTACGACGGCGTCTGCAACTCGATGCTGTGGTTTCTCTACCACGGCCTGCACGACCTCAGCCGACGACCGATCATCGACAAGGGTTTCCGCATCGCCTGGGAGTCGTACCGGCGCTACAACCGGTCGTTCGCCGACGTCGTGATCGACGAAGCGCCGGCCGACGCCGTGGTTCTCGTGCAGGACTACCATCTCGCCCTTCTCGGTCCGTTGCTGCGAGCCGGCCGCCCGGATCTCCGGACCGTCCACTTCTCGCACACGCCCTTTGCCCCGCCCCACCTGCTGCGAGTGTTGCCACACGACCTCGCGGTCGAACTTCTCGAGGGGATGGCCGGCCATGACGCCTGCGGATTCCATTCGGAACGCTGGGCCCGCGACTTCCGGAACTGCTGTGACGACATCGCGGGAGTCGAACCCCACACGTTCGTGGCCCCGCTCGCTCCGGATGCCGACGACATACGAGGCGTCGCCGCTTCCGATCGCTGCCGACGCGACGTCGAAGCAATCGACGCCGACCTGGGCGAGCGGCGACTGATCGTTCGTGTCGATCGGATCGAGCTTTCGAAGAACATGCTGCGGGGGTTCCGGGCCTACGACACCATGCTGCGAGACCGGCCCGATCTGCGCGGCACCGTCGTCTTCCGCTCCCTCGGGTATCCCAGCCGCGAAGGGCTTCCCGAGTACCTCGCGTATCGAGCCGAGGTCGAGTCGCTCGTCGACGTCATCAATCACCGATGGGCAACGGACGACTGGCAACCGATCGAGCTCGACTTCGCCGACGATTTTCCGAAATCGGTCGCCCATCTCCGCCGCTACGACGTGCTGATGGTGAATCCGATCCGCGATGGACTGAATCTCGTCGCCGAAGAAGGGCCTCTCGTCAACGAACGCGACGGCACTGTCGTCCTCAGCCGAGAAGCCGGGGTCCACGATCTCCTCGCCGGCACCGTGCACTCGGTCAACCCCTACGACATCGAGGACCAAGCGCTCGCGCTGGCGGCCGCCCTCGACATGGCTCCGGCCGAGCGCGCATTGGTTGCGGCCGAACTGCGCCGCCGGGCGGAAGCCCGCGGGCCCGCCGATTGGATGGCCGATCAGCTCGCTGCTGCGGCCGACGCCGATCGCTTCAACTAACTCGGCGTCGCCTCGACCGAGGCAAGAATCTGTCGCAAGAGCGACTCCGCCCCCGCCGGTCCGTCGGTCACGATGTCGGCGCGGCTGCGCAAGATGGGCGGCGCCTCAGCGGAATCCACGGCGACACGAATCGTCGACACTCCATGGGTCCCCAGTCGGTCCAATCCGTCGAACGCGGGGAGATCACCGAGATCGTCGCCGAAGTACGCCACGGGGTCCAGGTCTTCGGCGAGCTCCACCAGAGCGGTGCCCTTGTCGCGCTTGATCGGCGGATGCAGCTCGAACGAGCGCTTCGCAGGACGCGGTTCCATCCCCGTGCGTTCCGCCTGTTCACCGACCCACACCCGCATCGGCACGGCCAGCGCCTCATCGCTTCGATAGTGGATCGTGAGCGACAATCCCTTCGCTTCGACGACGCCGGCCCCGAAGACGGCTGAGGCCTCATCGACGAGTTCGCGCACCGTGGCTCGATACGGCTCGGCCTCGTGGAGGGTGTGGTGCACGCCATGATGTCGCCACTCGAGCCCGTAGAGGCCCACGATGTCGACCTCCGTCGGCACCATCGCATCGAGGTAGGAAACCGGTCGACCGGAGATCACCGCGACCCGTCCGAGGTGCGCGCTCAGTTCGATGAGGAGGGTGTCGACCCCTTGGCGGATTCTCGCCGCGTCCGGCTCAGGGGCGATGTCGGCGAGCACCCCGTCGAAGTCCAGGAAGAGTCCACCGCGCGACGGTGCCGTACCGAACGCCGCCAGCGGATCGTGACTCAAGTCCGCGGCGATGGGTCGATCAGTTCAGCGCGTTGTCGGTGCCGAGCACCACGATGATGTCGGCCGTGGCCGCCTCGGCGTTGGTGCCGTCTTCGAGGATGCCCGGATCATCGGGAGCCAGCTCGAGCACGCTCGCGGGACCGGAGAGCTCGGCGGCAATCACACCGGCTTCATCGCCGAATCCGGAGACGAAGTACACCTTGGAGTCGGTGATCGTCGGGCGTCCGGCGGCGTTGCCGGCCAGCTGCACGTAGCCGAGTGCACCCAGGGTCGCCCCGCGCTCACCCGCCAGTCCGGTCACGTCGGTGCCGTTGAGCACCGCAACCTTGATGGAGGACGGAGGATCGAGCACGACGGGCTGCGTCGTGGTCGTGTCGCCGTTGTCGCCGTTGTCGTCACCAGGCTCGGTCGTCGTGGTGTCGTCACCCGTGTCGTCGGAGGTGTCGTCGCCGGGCTCGGTCGTCGTGGTGTCGTCGTCGCTGGTGTCGTCCGACGTGTCGTCGCCGCCGGCCCCGGGAGCTGCGTCGGCGTCGCCGCCGTCGAACCCCCACGCCAGAAGGGCAACACCGATCAAGACTGCGATCGCGATCAGGACACCACCGCGCGCCGCGGCCGAACCGGCTGACTTCGCGAACGATCCGTCGGATGCGGCATATCGCCCCGGTGCAGTCATCAGCTGTTCTCCTCGCTGGTTGCGCCCATGTGGTCGGCGCGTGATCGGCGACGCCGGTCACGCATACGACGGAGCCGACGCACGACGAGCGGATCGTGGGCCTCGGCTTCCGGTCGATCGATGAGCTCGTTCAATAGTTCGTGGTAACGCGTCGTCGACATCTCGAGTTGTTCGTTGATCGCGGATTCTTTGGGACCGGGCTCGGTCCACCACGATCGCTCGAAATCGAGCAGTGCGCGTTCGCCCTCGTTGAGCTCCATCCGCACAGCCTTGCAGAAACAAGGGCATGGGTGGAGCCGGGCGCCCTCTAACCTGTGGAGACGCCCGAGTAGCTCAGTTGGTAGAGCAGCTGTCTTGTAAACAGCAGGTCGCAGGTTCGACTCCTGTCTCGGGCTCCATCAAGCGACGGGCCCGCCTCCTACGACGCCGACTCGGCTCGCCGGCGAGCCACCTCGAAGCAGGCAACGGCAGCCGCAGCCGACACATTCATCGAGTCGAGAACGCCGAGCATGGGAATCGAAGCGATGGTGTCGCATCGCTCGCGGACGAGGCGGGACAGACCGGGACCTTCGGCGCCCAGCACCAATGCCACCTGCTCGTCGGCGACGGTCAGGTTGTGGATCGAGCTATCACCTCCGGCATCGAGGCCCACAGTCCACACACTTGCGTCCTTCAGCGTCTTCATGGCCGACGGGAGACCGGCGACGAGGGCCATCGGGAGATGCTCGATCGCTCCCGCGGCTGCTTTCGCGACCGTCGGGGTGATGTGGGCGGCACGGTGGCGTGGCAGCACGATGCCCGAGACCCCTGCACATTCGGCACTGCGAAGGATCGCCCCGAGATTGCCGGGGTCGGTGATGCCATCGAGCAGAAGCAGGAACGGCTTGGTGCCGTCGAAGCCCGGCTTGAGCATGTCGTCGAGGTTCGTGGGCCGGAGAGGCTGTGCAAGGGCCATCACCCCTTGACTGCCCTCGGTCCGCGTCATGGACTCGAACTTCGCCCGATTGATCTCGGTGATCGTCACCTTCGACTCGTCGGCGAGATCGATGATCTCGTCGAGGATGGGTGCGGGGTCGAGATCGGCCGCCAACACGACCTCTCGGGTCCGTCGAGTGCCGGCCAGCAGCAACTCGCGCACGGCGTGGCGACCCTCGACCTGGTCGCCTCCGAGCGAGCTCCCCTTGCTCGGGGACGGCTCCGCTTCGCGCAATGGCGTCGTGCCTCGCTGGCCGTCGCGACGGCTGCCTCTCGAGCCGCCGCCCTTGGCGCCGCTTCGCGGCCGCTGGTTACGGGGCTCGCCTTTGCCCCGACCGCTCGACTTGGCCCCTCGCGGTCCGCTCTTCGGGCCCTTCTGCGGTCCCCGACTCATCGCGCCACCAGGGCAACGGCCCACGCGACGATTCCTTCGCCACGTCCGAGTGCGCCGACGCCTTCGCTCCGACGGCCGGTCACGGTCACCGGCGCACCGGCCGCATTGGTCAAGTTCTGTTCCATGTCTGCCTTTACGGGGACGAGCTTCGGCCGGTCGAGCACGACTGAGCAGTCGATGTTGCCGGGTCGCCACCCCGCGGCTCTCACCGCGGTGGCAGCGCGCCGCAGCAGCTCGATGCTGTCGGCGCCTTCGAGATCAGGGTCGGTGTCGGGAAACATCTGACCGATGTCGCCGAGGCCGGCCGCGCCGAGTAGCGCGTCGATGCACGCGTGGGCGACGACATCGGCGTCGCTGTGGCCGACCAGACCGGGCTCGGCCGGAAAGGCAACGCCCCCCAGCACGAGTGTTCGGTCGGGGTCGTCGCTCCGAGCGTGAACGTCGAAGCTCTGCCCGACCCGAAAGGGGATCTCCTCGGTCACGTCGACGCGCCCCGTTCGAGGACGAGCGAGGCAACGTCCATGTCGAGCGGTGTCGTGAGTTTGAGGTTGTGTCGGTCGCCTTCCACGACCACCACTGTGCCACCGTCGTTCTCCACAACGGTCACGTCGTCGGTCGCTTCTTCGCCGAGTTCGTGGGCCGCACGAAGCGCCGCAGCCGCAAAACCCTGCGGCGTCTGTACTGCGACGACCTCGTTGCGATCCACGACTCCCCCGCTTCGACGACGCAGGGTGTCCGCGATCGGGACGACAGGCGTCACCGCGTCGGCGCCCGCTCGGACTGCATCGATGACCCGTTCATAGATCGCGTCGGACGCCAGCGGCCGCGCCGCATCGTGGACGAGAATCACCGCCGCATCCGATGGCACCGCGGCCAGTCCACAGCGCACGGAGCCTGTTCGCGAGGCGGCACCGACCACGGTCCGGAATTCGACCGCACCGGGCGACTCGATCGGGTCGACCCCGGCGATCGGCTCGGCAGGTGTCACGACGACGACTCCGTCGCTGTGTCGAGCGGCAGTAGCGACTGACCGGTCGACCACCCGGATTCCCTCGAGATCAAGGAATTGCTTTGGTGCGCCGAAGCGAGTTCCCGAGCCCGCCGCCACCACGACGGTCCACACTGACCCGGTCAACTGGTCACTCATCGGATCGGCTTGGCTGCACGGGGTGAGGTCACCTGTCTAGTGTGGTGCTCGCACATGCCTGACACCAGCACTCTTCGCGCCACGTTGCTCTTCGCCGAGGTGGGCGAGGAACAACTCACCGCCATCGCCCACGCCGCGAGCGAGCGCACGCTTCGTCGCGGTGATGTCCTGTTCACCGAAGGTGAAGAGCCGGACCAGATCTACATCGTCACGTCGGGGCGCATCGCGATCGCCAACAAGTCGATCGACGGCCGCGAGTCGGTCGTTGCGTTGATGGAGGCCGGCGACCTTTTCGGCGAGATGCCGCTGTTCGATGGATTGGGCCGATCGGCCGAAGCCCGGGCCCTCGAGTCGTCCGGCGTGATCGCGATTCCCTACGCGCCTGTGCGGGCGCTGTACGAGAGCGAACCGGCCGAGTTGTGGAGTGTCGTCAAGCTTCTCGCCGGTCGACTCCGGTCGATGGACGAGACCCTCGCCGACAGCGTGTTCCTCGACGTGACCGGGCGCACGGCCAAACGGCTTCTCGAACTCGCGGGCGACAGTGACGAGTTCATCCTCCCGATCACGCAGGAAGAACTGGCCGGCATGGTCGGTGCCAGCCGTGAGCGCGTCAACAAGGCGATCGCGTCGTTCGTGAAGCTCGGATGGCTCGACCAGAGCGACCGTCGCTACGTCATCACGAACCGCGAACAGCTCTCGATTCGTTCGCGCTGACCCTCCGCAGTCAAGCGCTCAGGGGCTGTCTGGGTTGTCGATGAGTTCGCGGGCGATGTGTTGGGCGACGAATTGATCCATCGGTGTGGTGATCTTGATGTTGTTCTCACTGCCCTCGATGATCTTCACCGCATGCCCCGTGTACTCCGCCACCAGATCCGCGTCATCGCTGATCCGCGCGTAACGATCCGCGATCGCCTTCGCATACGCCTCCTCCAACAAATGACGCTCGAACACCTGCGGCGTCTGACCCAGCCAACTATGCGAACGATCAAGGGACCGCAACACCACATGATCGTCATCAACCAACTTCAACTGCACCACACTCGGCATCCCCAACATCGCCGCCCCATGCTCCACCCCGGCCGCCAACGCGGCGTCGATCAGGTCGTGATCGACGAAGGGCCGCACCCCGTCATGCACCAGCACCAACGACCCCGTTGTTGCTTCCAGGCCACGCTGGGCGGACAAGAACCGTTCCTCGGCGCCGATCACGACCGTGACGGCCAACCCGGCATCATCGAGAATCTGGCGATACGTCGCCTCATGCTCCGCCGCGACGGTCACCACCACCTCATCAATGGCGGGATGCATGAACTTCGACACCGTCGTCTCCAACACGGTGCGGCCGTTCAACTCCAACAACAACTTGTTCGAACCAAACCGAACCGACCGACCCGCACACGTCACAATCGCCGAAACCCGATGCTCCCCAATCACGACACAACCCCCGCAGAACGACCGAACTCGGTCTCGACGAAGCGACGGATTGCATCCATCTCGTCATCCACCGACATGATGTAGTCGCCCGACCCGCCGAACAGATCGGCGTGTTCGGTGATCATGTTCCTGGTGTACATCGCGGCGAACGGTGACTCTTCGATCGACCCGTTGACCGACAGATCGATGTCGAACACCTCCTGGGCGAGCCGCTGATGCTGGACCGGTTCCGTGGCCATGTTCAGCACCGACAAGCCCGCGCCGAGGGCAACCTCGATGTCGGACCACAACCGGGTGAGGTCGTAGTACTGGAAGATTCCGTCAGGGCGGATGAACTCGATGCGATAGTCGTTCGCGAGGTCGTAGACCAGGCCCTTCTTGATCCCCGGGCCGAACAGCTGCGGCAACCGGAGGCTCAGACTGTCGAAGCGATCGGCGAGGGTCCGCTCGAGCTGACGACGATTCCGCCCGTACGGCGTGAGCGCGGCCGAGTCGCTGACGGTGTGCTCGTCGCACCGGTCGGCGGAGTCGAACACGCAGACCGTCGAGACGTGCACCAACTTGCCTATCGACACGCTCGAGAGCAACTCGGCGTAGTGATCGAGTTCGGCCATGTCCTCGTCGGCCACCTGGTTGATGCGGTGTGAGTCGGCCCGTCCTGCGGCGCTGACGACGAGGCCGTATTCGCGTCCCGCGATGTCGCCGATATTGGACGTGTTGTAGACGTCGTCGAAATCGTGCTGCCGCGCGATGTTCGACCCGATGAAACCGGAATGACCGATCAGCGCCGTCCGCTCGCTCCCCGCGGGTTCTGCCATCGTGATCTCACCTCTCGAGAGCGACGTCGTCATCTCTCAACATCGAATTTTGCGCCACGCTACTGGAGCACCCCCAACTCAGGCATGGTCGAGCGCCGTGCTCGGCGGCGTCACCTCGATCGTCAACGCGTGAGGCGCTGGATCTCCTCGACGACTCGCTCGCTCGCTCCGCCCGGTGGATAGGTGAAGCTCCGCTCGCGGATCTCTCGACGCCGTTCGATGGTCGTTGCGTCCGCCGGATCGGCCGCCGAGATCAGGGCGGCCGTGAGCGAGGCGAGGTCCTGGCACACCGGCCCGACGGCCATCTCCTCGAACGGGGCGATCAACGGACGTTGTTCGAGAAAGTCGTCGAGGTCCGGGACGTAGTGGATCACCGGACGGTCGAGGAGCAACAGGTCGTAGGCAACTGACGAGAAGTCGGTGACAAGACCATCTGCTCGCGCGTAGAGATCGATCGGGTCGACCGTCGGTTCCACCAGACGGAGATGACCGGACTCGGCAATGTCGGACAATCCGAGCACGCCGCGCTCGGCGTCGACGACGTGGAGCTTCACCGCGATCGTGACGCCGGCGGCGACCGCCGCGGCCTCGAGGGTCGACCAATCGAAACTCTGTCGAGCGACTCCCTCGCGGAACGTGGGGAGGTAGAGGAATACCGGACGACCGGCCGGTACGTCCGCCCCGACCGTCGGAATGTCGCTTCTGGTCACTTCGGCGGATCCGGCCAGGCGGTCGTGGCGCGGGAGACCCGTGATCCGGGCATCGTCGGCTTCGATTCCGAAGAACGTCACCGCCTGCCGGGCATGGTCCGGAGAACACACCGCAACCAGGTCGGGAACCGAGAGATGCCACGGCAGGGCAAGTCGCCAGACGAGCTTCTCGTGGGGCCGCCCGTGAAACAGCTTGTAGAGCCGGTGTTCCTTCACGTCGATCGCTCGTTCGATCTTCTTCATGCCCGTGCCGTGCATGAGAAGGGCAAGACGCGCCCGGCGCGACAACCAGAAGTTGATGTCGTAGGGCATCGAATCGTAGATGTAGACCCCGCTACGCAGCGCCCACCAGATTCCACCGGCGGACCATCTCGTGTAGGCCCTCATCCCTTGATTCCGCAGGTCGTCTCGGATCTCGCGGCGACGCGTGATCCACACCGTGCGGATCCCATCCGGGTTGGCGTCGTCCAGGTGACGGAACACCGCGGCGGAATTGTCAGCGAAGCGAGTGCCGCTCCAGGTGCCGAAAGCCCACGTATTGGCGTCGCGGGGAACGAAGCCGCTGAGCAGGTACATCGCGAACTGGAGAGGACGAAGAACGAAGCCGACAACGCGCCGGAAAAGTTGGTTCATCAATCACGCAGTTTCGTTCGAGTAGCAGGGGCGGAGCGCCGTCGCGGTCCCAATCCCGCCGACGGGCCACGGTAGCGTCCGACCCCCCGGTTTGCGTGCATCGAGACCTGGCGGCGACCGTCGGAACACCTGGCCACGGCGTCAGCCCCACAGCCAATCATCGACTCGGCGCCATGCGTCGGCGGCGTCGTCGGGCCGGTGAGCGGGTCGGTCAGGGGCGTGAACAAAGCCATGCTCGGCCTCGTCGTAGGCCGCGATCGACGCGCCGGTCGCGGCCAACTCGGCGACCTCGTCAGGGAGTGTGTAGGGGTCTCTCGCCCCGATCACCGCGAGAAGGCGTGTCGCATCGCCGGCCCCGACGAGGGTGAGGGGGTCGCCTTGCGTTTCGCTGGCCCAGATCGGCGGGACGTGGATCATTCCGTAGAACGACGCGAGCCGATGGAACCGACCCGTCGACACAGCCTTGTTCACGTACATCCCACCCATGCAGAAGCCGATGGCTGCGACCTTTGTGGCACCGGTTGCATCAGCGGCTTCGACCATGTCGCCGAGCACGCGTTCATCGGCGAGTCCGCCGGCCGCATCGTGGCGACCTTGCAGGTCGAGGTGTTCTTGGCCCTGATAGAGGTTCGGGGTCACGACGTGACAGTTCCACTCGCCGGCGAGTCGTTCGGTCATCTCATCGAAGAGAGGGCGCAGGCCCATGATGTCGGGGACCACGACGAGTCCTCGCTCGGTCGACTCACCGGCGACCTCTGCCGCGGTTCCCGAAGGGAGAGTGATGCGCATCGGCGCATCATCGCACGCAACGCTAGGACGGACCGACGTCGGCCAACTGGACCGCGGCGGCCAGCGTGGGGGCGCGGAGGATGGTGAGTCCATCGGGGGCGTCCTCGGTGGCGTGGGGCACGATCGCTCGCCGGAAGCCCATTCGGGCCGCCTCGCTGAGTCGGCGAGTGACATGGCTCACGTGGCGGAGTTCGCCGCCGAGGCCAACCTCGCCGACAACTACCAGATCGTCTGCAAGTGGGTGGCCGGTGAGCGACGACGTGACGGCAAGCGCGAGCCCGGCGTCGGCACCCGGATCGAGAACACGCGCGCCTCCAACCGCGAGGGCGTAGACCTCCGCACTCGAGACGGGGAGACCAACGCGCCGCTCGAGCACCGCAAGCAGCATCGCCAGACGACCCTGGTCGAGACCCTGCGCGCTCCTCCGGGGCGTGGCCAACTGCGACGGAGCCACCAAGGCCTGGACCTCGACCAGCAGCGGGCGATTGCCGTCGACCGTGGGCACCACGGCCGAACCCGACACCCCAGTCACACGATCGGCCAGAAACAGACCACTCGGATCGTCGACGGGGGCGAGCCCCATCTCGTCCATCTGCAGGAGTCCGACCTCGGACGTGGGCCCGAACCGATGCTTGGACGCTCGAAGAAGTCGGAGGCCATGTTGACGGTCACCGTCGAACTCGAGGACCGTGTCGACCATGTGCTCGAGCACGCGTGGCCCCGCGAGGGTTCCCTCCTTCGTGACATGGCCGACCAGGAGCAATGCGATGCCGCGTCGCTTGGCCTCCTGCACCAGCTCGTATGCGCACTCACGCACTTGCCCGACCGATCCCGGCGCGGAGGTCATCTCGGGGTTGACCATGGTCTGCACCGAGTCGATCACCACAACGTCGGGTTTCACCTCATCGAGGTGACCGAGAATATGAGGCAGGACGGTTTCGCCGACGAGCCATAGCTCGTCGTGGAGGGCGCCCAGACGATCGGCTCGCCCGCGGACCTGCGCCGCAGATTCCTCGCCGGACACGTAGAGCGCTTTCTGGCCGGCGTTGGCAACCGACCCGGCGAGCTGAAGCATGAGGGTGGATTTGCCGATGCCCGGCTCGCCGCCGACGAGGGTGACCGATCCGGGAACAAGACCACCGCCGAGCACTCGGTCGACCTCGACCAATCCGGTGGCACGGAGTTGCGACGACTCGTCGGCGACGTCGGCAATCGGCATCGCCACGCTGGTGCGGCCGACCGACAACGAGGGCCTGTCACGCACGTCGAGCTCTTCGACCAGCGTGTTCCACTCTCCGCACCCGTCGCAACGCCCCGCCCACTTCGGAGCGGCGGCGCCGCACGAGGTGCAGCGATGAACCGTTTTTGTTCGTGCCATGGGCGCACCCTAGATGGCCGGTATGACACCTCGAGGTGAGGTGTCGACGAGATCAGGTCGTGCGGCTCCGCAACAGATCCTCGAACCCCCGCACGACCGCGTGTTCGGTCTCGGGCGCGTTCTCGTTGCCGGCGACGAAGAGGCCGGTGGCCATACCCAGTTCGCTCGCGGCATCGAGGTGTTCGGGCACGTTGGACAGGTAGAAGCAATCGAACAAGTCGACCGACATGGTCCGTCGAGTGGCCTCGAACAGGGCGGGCTCGGGCAGCGTCGACCCGACATCGCCACTGACCATCCAGTTCGCCACCGCGTCGTCCAGCGCTGCCATCCGTCGGAGGCGATCGCCCCAAGCTCGGGGCTGGTTGCCCACTGCGGCCACCGGGAGGCGGCTGGTGGACATGCGGTCGAGGAACGGGTGCAGGCCCGGCACGAGCCGGAACGACGAAAGATATTTCGTCTCGATCTCTTCGGCGACGGGACCGAGACCCACCTCGGCCCAGAACTCCTCTACGGAGACCCGGCCCAGCACGAGACGGTGATGAAGATCACGCACCCGATCGGCATCGACATCAGGCTGCTCTTTTACGATCAGCGGCAGCAGCAGGCCTTCCAGCGGGTCGGTGGGACGGACGAGCACGCCGTGCACATCGACGATCAGCAGCCGCAGCATTCGGCGGCGGGGCCGGTTGGCCTCTTCCGCTCTCGTCGCGGCGTTGGCCTGTCGGCGGCGCACATCGCGCCGGCGCCGTCCCTTGGGGGTGCGGAGCTTCGCGAGACCGAACGACGCCAGCCGGGCCAGCAATATGACCATCAGGAACAGGAAGGCGACCAGGGCCACGATGGCCCACACCCGCGGCAGGATGTCGTCGACTGAGGAACGCGCATCGATCTCGAAGATGGGATCGCCGAACTTCGCTCGCCATTCGACGGTCTCCCCGGTGACCTCGCCGGTCTCGGACGACTCCGAGTCCGGAAGCCGAATCCGAATGATGACGGCATCGTTGCCCTCGTCGGCGGCGCCGTTGCGCTGTTCGGCGAGCTCGGCGACACGAGACGAGAGGCTGATCGAGGGCGGCAGGAACTCATCGGCGAAGTCGGTGAGATCCGGATTCGGGTTCACCGAGCCGCTCAGCTCGTACACGGTCTTCGCCGGACCGAGACCGATGCGATCAAAGGAGTGCGTCTTCTCCAGGACCACGTCCTCGAAGATCGCACCACCGCCATCGATCTCCGCCAACACGCCGGGCAAACCGTCGGCATTGGCGAACGGCTTCGACGCCCAGATCGTCATGGCTCCCGAGGCATCGATGTCGGGACCGTCGATGGTCCAGCCCGCGGCGGCGAGATCCTCGAGCTGCAGCGCGTCGGGCGCGTCGGGAAGGGCATCGACAGCAGCGGCATCGGCCACGACCGTGATCGTGACCATTCCCGACCCGTCCTCGTTCACGCCGATATCGACGGTGGTGTCGATACGGCACGCAGAAGCCAAGAGGAGCAGAACTCCCAGAAGCAGCAGTCGGACCCGGCGCATTGCGACGACGCTAGACGCCAGAAAGCGAACGCGGTTGACAGTGCAGCGACGGCGTCGGATCAGATCCGACGCCGACCGCCTCTCTAGAACGTTTCTGCGCCGTCGACAGCGTCGGCCAGCTCGGGCTCCGGCGGTTCGAAGCCTTCGATCGCCCGGAAGACGACCATGAGTTCGTTGTCGTTCTCCTGGTCAGGCTCGACGTCGACGATGATGATCTCGCCGGCGCGGAATTCCTTGTAGAGAAGCTTCTCGGACAACGGATCCTCAACCAGACGCTGGAGCGCACGACGCAGAGGTCGAGCACCCATCGTGGGGTCGTAGCCCTTGTCGGCCAGGTAGTCCTTCGCGGCATCGGTGAGCTCGAGTCCCATGCCCTGACCGCCGAGTTGGACGGCGGTGCGCGAGACCATGAGGTCGACGATCTGGCGTACCTCGGGCTGGCTCAGCTCGTGGAACACGATGGTGTCGTCGATGCGGTTGAGGAACTCGGGCCGGAAGTGCGCCTTCAGGGCGTCGTTGACCTTTTCCTTCATCTTCTCGTAGCTGACTGCCTCATCGCCCGAACCAAAGCCGATCTGCGCCTTGCGCAGGTCAGCGGTGCCCAGGTTGGAGGTCATGATCAGCACCGTGTTGCGGAAGTCGACCGAACGACCCTGTGAGTCGGTCAGGCGTCCCTCTTCGAGGATCTGCAGCAGCGTGTTGAAGACGTCGGGGTGGGCCTTCTCGACCTCGTCGAAGAGCACGACGGAGAACGGCTTGCGCCGGACCTTCTCGGTGAGCTGGCCGCCCTCTTCGTAACCGACGTAGCCGGGGGGCGAACCCACCAGGCGGCTCACGGTGTGCTTCTCCATGTATTCCGACATGTCGAGGCTGATCAGTGCGGACTCGTCGCCGAACAGGAATTCGGCGAGCGTCTTGGCGAGTTCGGTCTTGCCGACACCCGAGGGGCCGAGGAAGATGAACGAGCCGCTCGGACGCTTCGGATCCTTGAGACCGGCTCGAGTGCGACGGATCGCCTGCGACACGGCTTGCACCGCATCGATCTGGCCGATGACCCGCTTGTGCAGCTCGTCTTCCATACGGAGGAGCTTCTCGGTCTCTTCTTCGGTGAGCTTGTAGACGGGGATGCCGGTCCACAGGGACAGCACCTCGGCGATGGCTTCTTCGTCGACCTCGTCGAACAGGTCGAGGCCGGAGGCCTTCGCTTCGCCCTCCATGGACTCGCGGCGGGCAAGGAGTTCCTTCTCCTTGTCGCGCAGTCGACCAGCTTCTTCGAACTGCTGGCCTTCGACGGCGTCCTTCTTCTGACGCACGACGTCGGAGATCTCGGCTTCGAGCTCCTTGTATTCCGGCGGGGTCTCCATGCGCTTGATGCGCAGACGGGAGCCGGCCTCGTCGATCAGGTCGATGGCCTTGTCGGGCAGGTGGCGGTCGGCGATGTAGCGGTCGGCCAGGTTGGCCGCGGCGACGAGGGCCTGGTCGGTGATCGTGACCCGGTGATGGGTCTCGTAGCGATCACGGAGACCCTTGAGGATCTCGATCGTGTGAGGCACGGTCGGTTCTTCGACGACGACTCTCTGGAAGCGACGCTCGAGCGCTGCGTCCTTCTCCAGGTGCTTGCGGTATTCGTCGAGCGTGGTGGCGCCGATGGTCTGGAGTTCACCACGAGCCAGCATGGGCTTCAGGATCGACGCCGCATCGATGGCGCCTTCGGCCGCGCCGGCACCCACGAGCGTGTGGATCTCGTCGATGAAGAGAATGATGTCGCCGCGGGTCTTGATCTCCTTGAGCACCTTCTTGAGGCGCTCTTCGAAGTCACCGCGGTAACGCGAACCGGCCACGAGGGCACCGAGATCGAGGGTGTAGAGCTGCTTGCCGGTGAGGGTTTCGGGCACGTTGTCGGCGGCGATCGACTGGGCCAGGCCCTCGACGATCGCGGTCTTGCCGACGCCGGGCTCGCCCACGAGCACGGGGTTGTTCTTGGTGCGGCGAGAGAGGATCTGCATGACCCGCTCTGCCTCGCGGCTCCGGCCGATGACCGGGTCGAGGCCTTTCTCGCGAGCAAGTTGGGTGAGGTTGCGGCCGAACTGGTCGAGCACAAGCGAGCCGGAAGCACTGTCGCCTCCGGAACCACCCGCGGTGGCACCGGCCTTGTCGCCGCCGCTGCTGGAGCCGCTCGAGTCGCCACCCGCGCCGCCGGACCCCGAGTAACCGGAGAGCAGCTGGATGACCTGCTGGCGCACGCGACTGAGATCGGCGCCGAGTTTGACGAGAACCTGGGCAGCGACACCTTCGCCCTCACGGATGAGGCCGAGGAGGATGTGCTCGGTGCCGATGTAGTTGTGGCCGAGCTGGAGCGCCTCACGGAGGCTGAGCTCGAGCACCTTCTTCGCGCGGGGCGTGAAGGGAATGTGGCCGCTGGGCGACGAGCCGCCCTGACCGATGATCTCTTCGACCTGGTTGCGTACCGCCTCCAGACTGATGCCCAGTGATTCCAGGGCCTTGGCGGCAACGCCTTCGCCCTCGTGAATCAGACCGAGAAGGATGTGCTCCGTCCCGATGTAGTTGTGGTTGAGCAGGCGCGCTTCTTCCTGCGCCAGCACCACCACTCGTCGAGCCCTGTCGGTGAACCGCTCGAACATCGGTATTTCCCTCCCAGGTCTGGGTCGTTCCAGAGAGTGTACCGGGGTGATCCGGCCTGGAATGGTCGAATCGGGCAACTCCTAGTCACATCATCGGCAGTTTTCTCTGCCGTGTGAACATCTCCGATACGTAGTGACCACGGTTTTCCCGTAGCGTGTCGGCGTGGCCGCGTCCCCGCTCTCCATTCTCCCGAGCATGGAAGACGACCTGAAACGGGTCGAACAGGAGCTTCTGCGCGTCGTTGCCTCCGACGGCGACTTCCTCACCGAGATCGCCAGCCACCTCATCCTGGCGGGAGGGAAACGGGTTCGGCCCGGGTTCTCCGTCGCGGCATCGTCCGTGCTCGACCCCGACGGTGCCGCAGCAACGATCGAGGTGATCCGCGGCGGATGCGCCGTCGAACTCGTCCATATCGGGTCGCTCTACCACGACGACGTCATGGACGACGCCACCACGCGCCGCAGTGTGAAAAGTGTGAATGCGCAGTGGGGCAACCTCCGCGCCATTCTCGCCGGCGACTACCTCCTGGGCCGCTCGTCCGAGCTGGCCGCCGATCTCGGCACCGAGGTGGCCGGCATTCTGGCGACCACAATCACTGAGCTGTGTGAGGGCCAGATCCTCGAACTCGAGACTGCGTACAAGCCCGACCGCACCATCGACACCTACGAGCGTTCGATCTCCGGCAAGACCGCCTCGCTCCTTGCCACCGCATGCCGTATCGGAGCGATCGTCGGCGACCTTCCTCGGCCCGTCGTCGAGGCGATGACCGAGTTCGGCAGGGCCTACGGCATGGCGTTCCAGGTGGTCGACGACATTCTCGACATCATCGCCACCGATGAGCAGCTCGGGAAGCCGGCCGGCCACGATCTGATCGAGGGCATCTACACGCTTCCGGTCATCCATGCGCTCTCCGAGCCCACGATCGGGGCCGAGCTCCACTCACTGCTCACGCCCACGATCACGCTCGACGAGCGCGACCGGGCTCGCGAGCTCGTTCGGCAAAGCGACGGAGTGCGCCTTTCGCTCGATGTCGCCCAGAGTTGGGCCGACAAGGCGGGGGCGACGCTCACCGATCTTCCCGACACGCCTGGCGCCCGAGCGCTTCGAGCTGCGGCTGATCACCTGATCGAACGCGCCGCCGCACCGCTCGGCCGCAAGCGCTTCAGCAACAAGCCTCGCTGAGCGCGATGGCCGACGGTCTACCGGCCGCCATGCGCGCCGCATTGTTGCTGGGCAACGGTGGTCCCGAGATGCTCGATGTCCGCAACGACGTCGACGTGCCGACGCCGAGCCCCGGTGAGGCGCTCATTCGCGTCGCCGCCTGCGGCATGAACAACACCGACATCAACACCCGGGTCGGCTGGTACAGCAAGTCGGTCACGTCGGGCACCTCCGGTGACGGCTTCGCCGAATCAAAGACCGACGACGCCACGTGGGGTCGAGGCGGCCTCGCATTCCCGAGAATCCAGGGCGCCGACATCAGCGGTGCGGTGGTCACAGTGGGAGTCGGTGTCGATGAGCAACTCGTCGGTCGACGCGTCCTGGTCGATCCGTGGATCCGCGACGCCGACGATCCGGCCGATCGGAGCCTCGCCGGCTACCTCGGTAGCGAACACGACGGCGGGTTCGCCGAGTTCTGCGCGGTCCCTGCCGTCAATGTCCATCCGATCGAGTCCGCACTGTCCGACGTGGAGCTCGCAACCTTCGCCTGCTCCTGGTCCACCGCCGAGCACATGCTCCAGCGGGTCAACCTGCGGGCCGGACAGTCCATCGCGATCCCAGGCGCGTCAGGCGGCGTAGGGAGTGCCCTCGTTCAGCTGGCGAAGCGCCGCGGCGCGACCGTCGCGGCGATCGCCGGCGCCGCGAAGCTCGACGACGTGCGCGGGTTCGGGGCGGATCACGTCATCCCGCGAGAGTCCGATGGGCTGGTCGAAACCGCGGTCGAGGTCAACGGCGGCCCGTTCGACGTCGTGGCCGACATCGTCGGCGGCGACAACTTCCTGCCCTGGCTCGACGCGCTCCGGCGGGGCGGGCGCTACGTGACCTCGGGAGCCATTGCCGGCCCCGTCGTCGAACTCGATCTCCGCACGCTCTACCTCAACGACCTCGAGCTCTACGGCGCCACGGTCTACGAGCCTCAGGTCTTCGCCGACCTCGTGGGCTACATCGAACGCGGCGAGGTCAGCCCGGTGGTCGGCGGCACGTTCCCGCTCGAGCAAATCGGCGAGGCGCAGGTCGTGTTCGCCGAGAAGCGGCACACCGGCAACCTCGTCATCACTCTCTAGTCGGCGTCGGCCTCGGCGGTCGGAGCGGTCGACTCCGGGCGCAGGGTTGGGAACAAGACCACGTCGCGGATCGTGGTCGTGCCGGTGAGAAGCATGATCAGCCGATCGATGCCGATTCCGAGTCCGGCCGTGCCCGGGAGCCCGTACTCGAGAGCGCGGAGGTAGTCCTCGTCGACGACCATCGCCTCGTCGTCGCCCGCGGCTCCATCGGCTTCCTGGGCCTCGAACCGCTCGCGCTGGACCGCAGGGTCGGTGAGTTCGGAGAACCCGTTGCACAGCTCGCGACCGGCGATGATCGCCTCGAAGCGCTCGGTGTAGCCAGGGCGGTCGCGATGCTCGCGAGACAGCGGCGACACCTCGACCGGGTAGTCGGTGACGAAGATCGGTCCCCACAACTGGGACTCGGTGGTCTTCTCGTAGATCTCGAGAATGAGCTTTCCGGGCCCGTAGTGGTCCTTCACGTCGACGTCGAACTTGTCGCAGATGGCACGCAACTCGTCCATGGGGGTCGCGAGGCTGATCTCGACACCGGCGTGTTCGAGAATCAGCTCTTCCATCGTCGCCCGTCGCCACGGAGTCGACAGATCGACTTCGCGGCCGTCGTAGTCGACCGTCGTGGAGCCGATCACGTCGGTGGCCGCGGCGGCGACCATCTCTTCCGTCAACGTCATCATGTCGCTGTGGTCGGCGTAGGCCCAGTAGAGCTCGAGCATCGTGAACTCGGGATTGTGTCGGGTCGACATGCCTTCGTTTCGGAAGACGCGGCCGATCTCGAAGACCCGCTCCATGCCACCGACGACCAGACGCTTCAGGTAGAGCTCAGGAGCGATCCGCAGGTACAGCTCGGTGTCGAGTGCGTTGTGATGGGTCGTGAACGGCTTCGCAAGGGCGCCGCCGGGAATCGGGTGCAACATCGGCGTCTCGACCTCGATGAAGTCGCGCTCGCCGAGCCAACGACGGATCGACGCAACGATGGCGGAGCGCTGCCGGAACGCCGTGCGCGCTTCTTCGGTCACCCACAGGTCGACGTAGCGCTGGCGGTAGCGCAGGTCGGGATCGCTGATGCCGTGCCACTTGTCGGGGAACGGGCGCTGGGCGTGGGCGAGCACCGTCCACTCATCGACGCGGACGGACAGCTCGCCGCGCTTGGTGTTCATCACGATGCCTTTGACAAGCACCCAGTCGCCGATCGAGAGCCCGGTGAACCCATCGAAGTCGGGGGTGGACTTCGCCATGGCGAAGAGCTGGATCCGCCCGGTTGAGTCCTGAAGGACACCGAACGCGAGCTTGCCCTGGTCTCGCCGGAGCATGAGGCGGCCGGCGATGGAGACGACGGTGTCGGTCTCTGCGCCCGCCTCGAGATCGGCGTGGTCGTGAATGATCTGCGCCGTCGTCGCGGTGACGTCGGCGCGGTACGGGACTGGTTCGGTCATCGTTCGTTTCGCTGGTGGACGATCCGGAGACCGTGGAGGGTGAGGAAGGGTTCGACGTGTTCGATGGACTCGGCGACGGGTGAGATCAGGTGGGCGAGGCCACCGGTGGCGACGACATTGATGTCGCCGAGCTCGGCGGCAAAACGTTCGACCATGCCGTCGATCATCGCCGCGAAGCCGTAGACGGCGCCGGACTGGATCGATTCGACCGTCGACTTGCCGATGACGCTGCGGGGTTCGACGAGCTCGATCGCCCGCAATTGCGCGGCCCGCCCGAACAATGCATCGAGGCTGATCTCGATGCCCGGGGCGATCGCCCCACCGAGGAACTCGCCGTCGGCAGAGATCACGTCGAAGTTGTTGCCGGTACCGAAGTCGACGACGACGGTCGGGCCGCCGTAGAGGTCGTGGGCGGCGATCGCGTTCGCGATGCGATCGGCGCCGACTTCCTTCGGGTTGTCGTAGAGAATCGGCATGCCGGTCTTCAAACCCGGTTCGATGACGATCGGCTCGAAATCGAGATAGCGACTGACCATGTCGCGCAGGTTGGCGAGAATGCGCGGCACTCCGGAGCAGATCGCGATGCCGGTGAGATCTTGATCGAAGTCGACCTCGGCGGTGTCGAGCAGTGAACGAACCGCGATCGAGTACTCGTCGGACGTGCGCTCCTGGTCGGTCGACAAGCGCCAGTGGTCGACGAGACCGACCCCAGCCCCCTCACCCACCTCGCTCTCGAGGTCATAGAGACCGAGCACGTTCTGGGTGTTACCGACGTCGATCGTGAGAAGCACGCCGAAACGCTACCGGCTCAGCCGAAACCTCGTGAATCCTGTTTCAGGGCGAGGTCGACCGAGACGGCGGAGGCGATCACGAGGCTGCGCAATGGCTCCTCGAGCGGACGGTGAATCTGGAGCACGTAGTTGTCGGCGCTGGTGAACATCGTCTTGGCCAGGCCTTCCCACGTCTTCGTGATTCGGGCGACCTCGTTGCCCTGCGCGTCCTGCAGGTTGAAGTTCCACGCCCGCCAGTTCTCGCCGTTGAGACTCCCGATCTCGCCGTTCACGCCTTCGAGCGAGAAACGGATCTTTCCGATCATGTTCTTCTGGAGGATGGAGCCGATCTTGTTGCCCGTCGCGTCGGTGACGTGCACCTTCGACTTCGCGAACTTCGCGGGGCGGGTCACCGTGAGCTGCACCACACCGTGGGTGTCGACGAGTTGGAGCGAGTGGGTCATGAACTGATCGAGGCTGCTGACGAGTCGAGCGGCCTTCTTCAGCGCCGACTGACCGACTTGTCGGATCGCCCCGATCTGGGTGCCGTGCTGGTCGTAGATCGCGTACTCGGTGTTGAGCTCGAGCAGCTTGGCCTTCTGGTTCACGACGAGCACCGGCTCGTCCCAAATGGTGCCTCCCCCGGTTGCCCCGGACTCCACACCCGCGCTATCGGCGACCTGGCTCTGGATCTTCTCGGCCGTCATTCCCGTGGTGGGCACCGTCCCGCCGCTGAGCAGCGGGTCGGTGCTCTGGCGACCGTGGTCGGAGACGTTCTCCGTCCACTGGGTGCCGTCGTAGTAGCGGAGCTCGTGTTTGCCACCGGGGTCGGGATACCAGTCGGGCGCGTGTTCGGTCATGGTGCGAGGCTATGCCACCGCGGAAACCTGCGGGGTCTCACCTAGGTGCTGGCGCGGCACCCGTCGTTGTCGATCAATCGCGCCTTGCTGAACTTCACCGCGACCAGCAGCCGTACTTCGCCGGTCAGCGGCCCGTCAGGCGTCAGCGAGTCGGCCGGCACGGCGGCGACGTAGTCGACCGATCCGAGTGTGACCCCGGCCAGCACTTCGAGCATCGCAGCCTCGACCACCACGGCATCGTCGGCCCCGGCTTCGATGGCCGCGAGCCCTGCGTCGAGGGCCCGGCGCAGGAGAGGCGCCTGAGACCGTTCCTCAGTGGAGAGGTAGACGTTGCGACTCGACATCGCGAGCCCGTCAGACTCACGGACGATGGGACACGGCACCACCTCGACCGGCATGCTCAGGTCGTTCACCATTCGTCTGACCACCGCGACCTGCTGCCAGTCTTTTGCGCCGAAATAGGCGCGACAGGAACCCACGATCGAGAAGAGCTTTGCGACGACGGTGGCGACACCGGCGAAGTGCGTGGGCCGGTGCTCGCCCTCGAGCGGCGCGGCCACACCAGGGACCGAGACCACGGTGTCGACCGGCCGGGGATACATCTCTTCGACGCTGGGCGCGAATACATAGTCGGCCCCCGCCGCGGCACATCGACTCAGGTCAGCGTCGAGATCGCGCGGGTAGTCCTCGAGATCCTCGCCTTCGGCGAACTGGAGCGGATTCACGAAGATCGAGACCACAGTGCGGTCGTTTGCCTCGACCGCCGCGTCGATGAGCGACACATGACCGGCGTGCAGGAAGCCCATGGTCGGGACGAACCCGATTCGACAGCCCGCGCCACGATCGATGTCCAGACGTTGGCGGAGTTCTTCGATGGTGTGAATGATCTCCACGATTGGGCTACTCCTCGCCCGTTCGGGGCCGTCCGGCAAGGCGGCGAGCTTCCGCGGCCAGCGCGTCGTAGGCCGCGCGTTCATCGGCGTTCAACGCCTCGAGATGACGCTGAATCGTCGCCTCGTCGCCGCGGGCCGCCGGCCCCGTGAGGGCTGCCTTCGCGCCGAGCGCCCGAACGTTGGCCATCGATCCTTCCGCAAGGTCGAGCAGCGCCTCGAACGGCACATCGATCGACCCGGCCACCCGTTCCGCGTGGCCGAGGACGGCGACAAGATGGTTGGACGCGATCACCGCGGCGGCGTGGTAGCGGGCGCGGTCCTTGTCGTCGATCGGGAACGAACGGCCGCCGAGAGCGGCAACCACCGTGTCGACCGCCGCGTCGCCCGCAGTGGCGAACCACGCGCCGGCCAGCCGAGACGCGCCGGTTTCGGCATCCGGCATCGACACGAGCGGATGCAACGCACCCACCCGAGCATGGCCGGCGAGTTCATCGAGGCCACGAGCCCCCGACAGATGGACGAGGACGGCGTCGGTTCGGGGCAGCGATGCCGCAACCTCAGCGATCACGTCGTCGGGAGTCGAGACCACGACCATGTCGGCATCGATTCCGACCCGACCGAGATCACTCGTCCGGCCGAACATGACCGGCTCGGGCCATCCGGCCGAGACAAGCGCTCGGGCCAGCGACTGGCCGGCGCGCCCCGGCCCGACAATGTGTAGCTGCACGGGGTTCACGGTATCGGAGCACCTCGATGACGTGATCCGAACGGCTCATCCCGATCGATGTTGAGCCATACGCCTCATTGGTCGGACGCTTCTCGCACCGATGGAAGAACCATGGAACCCGCCGTCTCGCGCCTGGATCGCTTCCGCGACACCTTCACGATCCGCCGTCGTCTCGTCGCGTTCAGTCTCGTGGCGGTCTTGTTCGCTTCAGCCGCTTCCTGGAGCACGATTCAGTCCCTCCAGACCTCGGGAGAAGCGACCGACCGGGCGACGACGCTGGCGAGCATTCAGCACTATCACCAGGACGCGGTGACGCAGCTCTCGCTCATGCAAAGCGCCGTGCTCGAAGCAATTGTGGCGAACGACGGGAACATGACCCGCACGCCCGAGGAGCTCCAGCAGGACCTACGGGCCGCCGCGGACGCGTTCGCTCGAGATCACGACATCATCGGCACGCTCGACCCATCGGGCTCGCTCGGCCTCAATCTCCCGGACCTCGACATCGCGCAGACCCTCTACATCGAGGACGCCCTCCGGCTCGGCGAACTCGCGGGCACCGATCCCGCGGGCGCGGCGGCGGAGTTGGACGGCTTCCTGGCAACGACTGACCCCCTGTTCGCCGCCATGGACGAGACCACGACCATCACGGCACTCAACGCGGCGGGCGCGGCCGTCGCGGCCGACAATGCCGAAAAGACCGCCAAGCGCAGCATCATCATCACCTCGGCGATCGGAACCGTGCTGATCATCGGCGTAACGGCACTGGTCGCATACTCCATCGCCCGTCAGCTCAGCCAGCTCTCCAAGATCGCCCGGGCAATGGCCGCGGGCGACCTGCAGGTGCGCAACGAGATCCGCAGTGCCGATGCGCTCGGTGGGCTGGCTCGCAGCTTCGACGAGATGGCGAACAGCTTCGAGGACCTCGTCACCCGACTCGAGCAGGAAGCATCGCAGGACGCCTTCCGGCGCCGGCTGTTCGATGCGTTCGACATGGCCTCCGACGACGCCGACGTCCACGACATCGTGGAAGAGGCGATGGTGCTGATCGGTGATCAGCCAATGGAGATGCTGCTCTCCGATTCCAGCAAGCACCACGTATCTCGCGCCGTCACCCATCCTTCTTCCGGCGCCCCCAGTTGCCCGGTCGGCTCGACGGGGCAATGCGTTGCCGTGCGCCGCGGCCATCGGCTGGTCTTCGAATCGAGCGGCGCGATCGATGCGTGCCCGCACCTGAAGCGTCGCGGCGCACCCTGCTCCGCAGTCTGCGTACCGGTCACCTTCAACGGCCAGGCCATGGGCGTGATCCACACCACGGGCGAGGACGGCGTCAAGGCCGACTCGAGGACGGTCGACCGCCTGGCCGCACTGGCGAGCCAGACCGGAGCCCGGCTCGGCACGATCAGCGCCTTCCAGGGCGCCCGGGAACAGGCCTCGATCGATGGCCTCACCGGGCTCAAGAACCGGCGCACCCTCGAGAACGAGGCTCGCGTGCTGGCGAACGAGCAGACCGACTATGCGCTGATCATGTGCGACCTCGATCGATTCAAGAATCTGAACGATCACTTCGGTCACGAGATGGGAGATCGGGCACTTCGTCTCTTCGGCCAGATCCTTCGCGAGAGCACCCGAGAGGGCGACGTCGCCTCACGGCTCGGAGGCGAGGAATTCGTGATCCTCCAACCAGGGATGACGGCCGCCGATGCAATAGCGACCATCGAGCGGATCCAGCTCTCGCTCGCCGCCCGCTTGGAGGTCGGCGACGGTCCGACCTTCACCTCGAGCTTCGGAGTCAGCGACACCACTATGGCGATCGGGTTCAACGCAGCGCTCCGCATCGCCGATGCCGGGCTGCTGGCAGCCAAGGAACAGGGGCGCGATCGCTGGATCATCGGCGACGCACAGATGGCAACTGAGCTCACCGACCGGGGGCGCCCTCGCGGCTCCGCCGGCGACCTGGTCGAACCCGAACACGGGCCGACGGCATTGCCGGAACGGATCTGATCAGAGCTCGGAGAGTTCGCCGATTCTGACGATCTCGTCGGCGGCAGCCACTGATGCGACGTCGAAGTCGTCCGGCAGCAGGTCAGCGCCGACATCGGCCAGCGGGACCAGCACGAAGGAGCGCTCGAACATCCGCGGATGGGGCACCAGAAGATCGGGCGGATCGTCGACCGTTTCGCCATCGACCCACAGCACGTCGACGTCGAGCGTGCGGGGTCCCCAGCGGACGACACGCACGCGTTGCGCTTCGGCCTCGCGCTCGCGGCACACCCGCAGCAGGGCCCGCGCGTCCAACGTCGTCTGCAACCGCACGACCATGTTGAGAAACCGATCCTGCTCGACCTCACTGATCGGCGGCGTCTCGTAGACCGCCGACACGGCGTCGACGTCGGGTATGGCGTCGATCGCCGTGCGTAGATGCTCGATGCGCTCGCCGATGTTGGAACCGAGCGCCAAGAAGGCGCGATGGCGATCGGTCATCGGCGGCGGGTGAGACGCATCCCGCTCGAGGCGACGTCTTGTGCCACCGGGGGCCGAAGCTTGCGGACCTCGACGGTGACCTCTTCGATGCGCTCGTCGGTCAACACCGCTTCGGCGACGCGTTGGGCCATCCGTTCGAAGAGTTGGAACGTTTCGTCACGGGTCACCGCCTCGATTCGATCCAGCACTGCGCCGTAGTCGATCGTGTCGCCGAGCACATCGGTGGTCGTCGCCGGCACGTCGGCGATGATGTCGATGTCGAACTCGTAAGGCTGGCGGCGATCCTGTTCCTCGGGCAGCGCACCGCAGATGCACATGGCTCGGATGCCACGGAGCTGGATGACGGCGTCGGTGGAGCCCATCAGCGAAGACTCAGTCGTCGGTCGCGCCGTCGTCGGCGTCATCGTCGGAGGTCTCTTCGGCCGTCTCCTCAGGAACCGGCTCGGCCGCGAACGCGTCGACCTCGACGTCGGCCGAGGCCGCGCACTTCGCCACCATCGAGACGAGCTCGCGTGCAACCGGGCCCAGTTCGCGTTCGAAGAGTTGCTCGGTGACGTTGATCGCTCGCGGGCCGTCGGGCACCAGATCCATCCACAGCAAGTAGGCCGCCATGAGCCCCGACACTCGCTCGCCGAGCTCCTCGCGGTGCACGACGATCTTGTGGCCCTTCTCGACATGATCGCGAATCGAGGCCATCGCTCGGGTCAGCCCGAGCGGGCCATCGCCGGGTCCGGAGAACGGCACGTGGTGGAAGGGAACACCGAGTTCTTCGTAGTTGTGCAAGTTGTGAGTGGAACCGATCAGCGACACCACGAAGTCGAACTCATGCTGGCGTAGCCAGATGATCTCTTCCTGACGACGAACCTTGCGATGGCTGTCGCCATAGCCACCCGGCCGCTCACAGACGGCAATGCGATCCTTGATCACCCATCGAAAATGACGGGGTTCGATGCCCTGGGCCCACTTGCCCCTCATGACTGCACGACTCGCACGGCGTGGACCGTAGCCCGCACATCGTGAACGCGGACGATGTCGACGCCCAAGTGGGCGCTCCACGTGGCTAACGCCACGGAGCCCTCGAGCCGATCGTCGGGCCCGGTGACCGGCGTTTCCCTTGATATTCCGTCACTCTCGGCGTGAATCTCGCCGATGAAGCGTTTCCGGCTCGCGCCGATCAGCACCGGAGCAATCTCTGAAAATCGATCCAGATTCGCCATCAAATCGAGGTTGTGAACCGTGGTCTTGCCGAATCCGATGCCGGGATCGACCCAAATCCGGTCCACGCCCGCGGCCCGGCCACGTGTTGCGGCGTCCGAAAGGAACGCGTGGATCTCCTCGACGACGTCGCCATAGGTCGGATCGTCCTGCATCGTCTCGCTCGGCCCGAGGGTGTGCATTGCGATCCATCCGGCCCCCGATTGCGCTGCGACTGTTTCGAGACTCGCGCTCACGTCATTGATGATCGATGCGCCGGCCGCGACTGCAGCGAGCGCGACTGCCCGCTTCTGGGTGTCGATCGAGATCTCGACGTCGCCGAGGGTTCCCGCCAGTTCTTCGATCACCGGAAGCACACGAGCGAGCTCCGTTGCCTCATCGACCGGCGCGGAGCCCGGGCGGGTGCTCTCGCCGCCGATGTCGATGAGGTCAGCGCCCTCCGCGACGAGGGTGCGGGCGCGGGCCACGGCAGCAGTCGAATCGAGCCACTGGCCCCCATCGGAGAACGAGTCGGGTGTGACGTTGACGATGCCCATCACGCGAGTCATTCGTCGGAACCGCCGATCAGTGTCGTTCGAGGAAACGCATCGCCTCGGCCCGCGTGGCGACGTTGTCGCGGAAGATGCCGGTGACGCTGGAGGTGACCGTGCTCGCGCCGGGTTTGCGAACCCCCCGCATCGACATACACAGGTGTTCGGCTTCGAGAACGACGAGCACACCCTGCGGTTCGAGCTCAGCCTCGATGGCGTCGGCGATCTGTCGAGTGAGGCGCTCCTGCACTTGGGGTCGCTTCGCGTAGCCATCGACCAAGCGAGCGAGCTTCGACAAGCCGGTGACTCGGCCACCGCCGTTCGGAATGTACGCGACGTGGGCCTTACCCAGGAACGGAATCAGGTGGTGTTCGCAGAGCGAGTACAGCGGGATGTCGCGCACCATCACCATCTCGTCGTGGCCGGCCTCGAACGTCGTACTGAGGTGCTGGGCCGGATCCTGATGGAGTCCGCTGCAGACCTCCGAATACATGCGAGCGACGCGATTGGGCGTGTCCTTGAGGCCGTCGCGGAGAGGATCTTCGCCGATCGCCTCCAGGATCTCGCGCACGGCCGCGGCGATCCGGGGCTGGTCGACTTCAGGGGCATGGACACCGTCGATCAGGGGGCGGGTTCCGTCGAAGTCATCGTCGTGTGTGTGAGTCACGCCGTCGAAGTTACCGAACGCAGCTCAGTCTGCGGGTTCGAACACGCGGATCGAGTCGAGTTCGCGGTAGTGCTGCGCGACATCGAGGCCGTAGCCGACAACGAAATCCGGTGGGATCGGGAAGCCGACGTAGCGCACATCGTCGGAGCGGGCCCCTTCGCGAACCAGCAGCGCGCACACCTCGAGGCTGGCCGGCTTGCGATCCTCGAGCAGCTGACGCAAGTAGCGAAGCGTGAGGCCCGAATCGACGATGTCCTCCACGAGAATCACGTCCCGACCACGGATGTCGGTCTCGAGGTCCTTGACGATCCGAACGATCCCGCTCGTCGATGTCGAGTCGCCGTAGGACGACACGGCCATGAAGTCGAACTCGACCGGCTGCCCGATCGCCCGTCCGAGGTCGCTCATGAAGATGAAGGCGCCCTTGAGGACACCGACGAGCAACGGCTGGCGGCCCTGATAGTCCTCGGTGATCTGCGCGCCGAGGTCTCGAACCCGCGCCGCGAGCTCGTCGGCCCCGATCACGGTCTTGCCCAATGTGCCCTTCGGAACGACCATCTTCGGGACCCTACTGGCGCCGGCGATCCAGCGCTTCAGCCGCGCCGGCGGTGAATCTCTCACCGAGTTCGAGAGCGAACAGCTGGGCCCAGACACTGCCCCATGCCTCTCGTTGCTCGACGTAGCGAACGAACTCGGGGTCGCGAGGATCAACGTCGAAACGGGCGCACGCGACCGCACCGGCTTCAGGCCAACTGCGTTGCAGGGTGGCGAGGTCGACCATCACCGAGTCGTTGACGGCGTCGTCGAAGTCGAACCAGACGAGCGCCCCGTCGGCGCGGCGCCCGACGTTTGCTCTGTGCGGATCGGCATGGACCGGCTGAGTGTCGATGCTGTCGATCATCGCCTCGTCGACCCAATCGACCAGCAATCGCCAGTCGTCGTCATCAATGCGACCTTCGAGCCGCGAGAGCAGCACTTCGGCCTCGTCCGTGAGTGAACGGTCGAACAGGCCGTCCGGGTCATCGAGGGAGCGGAGACCCTCGATCACATCGGCCAGTCCCCGACCGGCCTCGGCGGCATCGCCGTCGTCTACCGGCGTCAGGGGGACGTAGTCGACGAAGCTGACCCATCGGTCGCCCACCAGATGCGGGCCGGGCGGCAGCTCAGCGGACGGCGGCGTGGTCGCGACGCCGAGATTGTGGAGGTGATCGCACATGGCGAGCTCACGCGCCAGCGATACGTGCGGTCGATCTCTTCCGGCCATCGTGACGTTCGGGACGCGGGCGATGACCGGGGCCGGGTCGAGGTGCACGACGAGGTTCGACGTACCGGACAGCACGATCGGCTCGTTGACGGTGACTCCGTGATCCTGAGCGAAGGCGACAAGTGCGTCGACCACTTCGGTCACGGCGCGACCACCTCGATTCTGATGACGCCGGCGGTACGGGCGAGCCGGTGTCCGCCCGGCAACTCGGTGGCGACGTGGGTGCCGTCGACCACCAGCAGCGCGCGATCGATCGCGGCTCGATCGATACCGGCTGACGACCCGACTGTCGCAGCGATCCACGCCCGCAGCGCCTCGGCCGCGACGGCGGCCGGCGCCGCTCGCAGCGCGGCCGTGTCGGTCGGGTCGATCGTTGCCGCCTCTCGCTCGATCACCACCAGTGCATCCGCCACGAGGTCCGCGTGGCGGTTCAACAGCGGCACAGGATCACGGTCGAACTCGGCCGCAATCGCCGGCAGAAGGCGGGACCGCACGCCAACGCGCCGAAAAGCCGGGTCGTGGTTCATCGCGTCGACGCACGGGGTGACTCCGGCGGCGGAACACACCGCCTCGGTCTCATGCCGCCGAAGCCTCAGGATCGGCCGTCGCACCCGCTTCATTCGAGCGGCGACGCCGGCGAGGCCCGCTCCACGAAACATGTTGAGCAGGACCGTCTCGGCCCGATCGTCGGCCGTGTGGCCCACACAGACGTCGGTGGGCAAGGCCGCGTAGCGAGCCTCGCGGGCTCGGGCCTCGAGATCTCCGCCGGACTCGATCTCGACCCGCCGGAGCTCGAACCCGACGCCCAGATCGGATGCGAACTTCTCGACGAAGTCCGCATCGCCGGCGGCCTCCGAGCGAAGCCCGTGGTCGACATGCCAGATGACTACGTCGTGACCGGCCTCGCGGGCGAGCAGTGCCATGGCCAGGCTGTCGGCCCCACCGCTCACGGCCAGGGGCAGCGATGTTCCGGTCGCGGGAAAGTCGCAGCGATCGAGCAACTCGACCGCGGTCATGGTCAGGCGACGGCGTCGGCGCCCACGCGGGCGATCCAGAGTTCGGGCTCGCGGATTTCCGTGATCGAGGGCACGTTGGCCGGCTCGGCCCAGGCCCGGTCGAGGAGTGCGGCGCCGCCGTGGTCTTCGACGACGGAGATGAAGTGTTCGCCCTCGGCGTATTGCTTGATCTTCGCTTCGAGGCCGGCGAGCCGCTGAAAGACCTTGGTGAAACCACTGGAGTTCTGTCGGCGCTGACGCAGCACCCGAGCGAATCGTTCCTGCGACGGAACGAGTCCCTTGCCGGCCCGGTCCATCGTGACGTCGCCGTGGCCTTCGAGAAGGCTCATCAGTCCTGCGACCTCGTTGATCACGGTGAGCTGCTCTTCCGACGCGAACAGCGCCATCATGCCGCCCTGATCCATCGGGTCTTCGCCCCGCTTGCGCGCCTCCATCATCCGCTGGACGGCGGCCATGAACCGTTGCGGGTCCGGATCGACGGAATCCATGGTGGAGTTCACGAGGCCGAGGAAGTGCTCGCGCATCCACGGCACGCCCGTGAACTGAGCCCGGTGGGTGACCTCGTGCAGAGCGAGCCAGAGCCGGAACTCCTGCTTGGGAAACGCGTAGCGCCGCTCGAGCGCGAGAACGTTGGGGGCCACGTAGTAGACGATGTCCTGCTCGTCGGGCTGCTCGTCCTCGATCACCAACAGGTCGTATTGACCGAGCACCCGGGTGGACATCCAGCCGAGCATCATGCCCAGCTCGGCGCCGGCGACCTTGCCGCCGAGGTTGGGGCCAGACCCCTCGTCCATCTTCTCGCCGAGCTTCATGGTGATCGGTCGCAGCAAACGGGCGAAGGATGCGAGGTTGGCATCGATCCAGCCGTTGCGATCCGTCACCCGTCCGCGGGCGTTGCCGCTCAACGAGCGCAGGCCCGTCTCGGCGGCGACGAGGTCTTCCGCCATGGCGGTGTAGCGGTCGAAATCGTCTTCGAGACCATCGCGGTGTTGTGCGCCCGTGAAGGGCTCCTTGCCCGCGACGCGCCGCGCGACCTTGCGAGCGACCTCCCAGTCGACGGGGTCAGCCGCCAAGAGCCCGCCTCAGTCCCGCGGGTAGCGGGCTCGGCTGACCGTGCCGACATAGCCGGCGATCAGCGCGACGGTGACGAGTACGCCACTCACCGCCAGCGGAACAGCGATCCAGAAGTGCCAGACAACAGCAGTCATGGCGTTGAGTGTAGAACCTCAGCCGCCCGTGTCCGCAGCCGGGTGCGTGCCAGTGGCGATGGCACTAGTTCGTTCGACCCAGGCCCTAACCACCGTTCAGCCCAGACGGAGACCACCGATCAGCCTTGAACCGGGTTGAAACAGGCCGAACATTGAAGGAACCGCTTCTGGATCGCAGATGCCCATACCGCCGACAAACCCGATCGCCCCGGTACCCCATCGCCCGCGCGCGCTTGCCGACACGATCGCGACGGGCACCGCCGTCCTCGTGGTGGCCGCGGCCGGACTCGTGCTCTTCGCCGCCGTCGGCTCGGCCCGGGGCCGAATCTCGGCGTCCACCGAGTCGGGGGCAAGCGTGTTCAGCGCGGCACAGATCGACCTCACCGTCGACACGGCGCACGAGCTTCGATTCGACGCCGATGCGCTCTATCCGGGCCTCGTGGTCGAACGCTGTCTCCGGGTCGCCCTGACCACGTCGATCGAGGACGTCGACGTCCGGCTTGTCGGTCGCCGCAGCGGAACGACTCCCGGGCTGGAGAACTTCATCGACACCACCATCAGCGTGGGCGAGGGCGAGAGCCCCGACTGCAGTGACTACTCGCCGGCCCGCACCGTATTCGAGGGCCGCCTCGACGATCTCTGGGCAAGCCACTCCGACTTCTCTCGCGGCGTCGCACTGGGCGAATCGGTCCCTTCCGACTTCCAGACCACGGTGCGAATCGCCGCGACGGTCATCGACGACAACCTCGCCCAGGGGCTCACGACCGACTTCTGGATCACGTTCGAGGCCCGACCGTGACCACCATCGATGTCGTCGATGACGAGGCCGACCTCGTGCCACCCACCGACGGCCCCCTACTCGACGAGACCCCACTCGACGACGACTCGCCCGACAGTGTCGCCCCCGAACGTGCAGGTTCGCCGCGAGAACGGGTGGCGGCCACGGCTCGACAGCTGGTGGCGCCGGCGGCCGCGCTCCTCGTGTGGATCTACATCTATCTCATCGCTCTTCTGGGCGGATGGGTGCTGTTGTCGATTGCGGTGGCCGGCTGGGAACCGCTGGTGATCACGTCTGGATCGATGGATCCGACGATTCGGGCCGGCGACGTGTTGCTCGTCTCCGACCACTCGGACAGCGCCATCGTCCAGAGTTCGGTGGTCACGTTCGAGCGAGACGGCGACCTCGTTTCTCATCGCGTGCTGCGCGTCGACACTGACCTCGACGTGTACATCACGAAGGGCGACGCGAACGCCGCCGCCGATGCACTCCCGGTCCGGTTCGACGAGGTAGAGGGCCTCGGACGACTTGTGGTTCCCGTCATCGGGCTTCCTGCGCTGTGGGCGGCCGAGGGGGACACGACGCCGCTCGTTGCCTGGATGATCCTCACGCTCGCGGCCGTCGCCTACGTCGTCCGGTCGGGAATCGGCGAACTGAGGCGCCGGCGCGAGAACAGCCAACGGGAGCAACCCGGCTCGATCGCGACCGCGGGGATCCGGAGGGTCCGAGTCCTGGTGGCGTTGATGATCGGCATCCAGTACTTCGTGGATCCGAGCCGATTCGACCTCGTGGGCCGAGACGGGCAGGGACGTGACGGCGTTCTCATCGTGTCCATCGGTGTGCTCATGTGTCTGAACCTGGTCTCCGCCCGGATCGGGCGGAGGGATCCGCGCACGAGCCGCTGGATGGCGTTCCTCGAGCTCACCGTCGACACGTTGCTCGTGGTCTTCATCGCGACCGCCACCGGCACAGACGGCATCGGGTGGGTCTTGTTTGCGCTTCCGGTCATGGAGGCCGCGGTGCGCTTCGGGCTCACCGGCGGCCTCATCCACTGGATGGTGTTGACCACAGTGACCATCGGCGCGCGCATCGGCTTCACCGAAATCTCCACCGGGAACCGCGTACTCATCGGCGAACTCGAGACCGTGCTGGACCAGCTCAGCGTGCTGTTCATCGTCGTAATCCCTGGCGCGTACCTGGCCGAGCAACTCATCGGCGACGTCCAGCGTCAGCAGCGCGCCACGAACGCGGCGGTCGGGCGCGGTCGCCTGCTGGAGCAGGTCGTGGCCTCGGGCCACGAGGTCAACCGTCTGGGCACCCGGCATCTCGATGCTCTGGGAGACGGCGTGATGGCCTTGGGCTACGACGCCGCAGACGTCGTAGTGCAATCCGCGACGGGCAATTGGCGCTCGCTGACCAGCCGTGGTGAGCAGGTTCATCTTCCTGAACCGGGCAGTCCCGGCAGCGGACTCTGCCGAGCTGACCTCGTCCACGCTGCGGTGGTTGTCGACGGGCACGAGGACCCCGACGAGTCCGACCGGCTCGCGCTCGAAAGGCTCGGCATCAGCCGGTTGGTGGCCATCACGATCAGCGACGGTGATCGTGGCCGTCTGGTACTCAGAGCCGCCAAGACACCGCCCGACGCCACGATGGACAGCGGCCGCATCGACGCGCTGCACCTGCTCGCCGGTCAGGCCCTTGTCGCCCTGCAGAACGACCAGCTGCTCACCGAGCTGACCACCGTGCACGACGAACTCGAGCACCAGGCGACCCACGACGCACTGACCGGCCTCCCCAACCGACCTCGCGTGCTCACGGAACTCCGAGACACGGTCGAAGCCGGCGTCGAGGCCTGCATCCTGTTCCTCGACCTCGACGGTTTCAAGCCGGTGAACGACCGCTTCGGACACGACGCAGGCGACGAGGTGCTGCGCATCGTCGCGGAGCGGCTCGCACGGGTGACGGGTGATGACGGCATGGTGGCAAGACTCGGCGGCGACGAATTCACTCTGCTGTTCACCGGACCGGAGGCCCATGCCCGTGGGCCTGAGATCGCGTCGGCGATCCACACAGCGCTCGCCGAGCCGTTCGTGCTCGACATGGAATCGATCTTCATCTCCGCGAGCATCGGGTTGGCTGATTCCGCCCCGGGCATCGAAGGAATGGAACTCGTCCGCCGCGCTGACGTCTCCATGTACCACGCGAAGCGAGTCGTCCGAGAAGGGGCCGCCTTCGTACGGTACTCGTCGCTCCTCGACGAGTCCGAGGCCCGCCGGGCCGAACTCGCCCGCGATCTGGTGCCCGCCCTTGCGGACGGTGGCGTTCTTCTCCACTACCAACCGATCGTCTTCGTGGGAACCGGCGAACGCATTGTCGGGGTCGAAGCGCTCGTGCGGTGGACGCACCCCCGCTACGGACCCATCGGGCCCGAGGAACTGATTCAGCTGGCCGAAGAGGTCGGCAACCGCGATGAACTGAACTCCTTCATCGTCCATCAAGCAGCGCGGGACGCGGCGTCGCTCGTCGCCGAGCACCCCGACGATGGCCTCTTCGTGACGGTCAACGCATCACCAGCCGAGCTGCAATCGTCAGCAACCGTCGAGAGTGTCGTCTCCGCTCTGGCCGAGACCGGTCTACCGGCCGAGAGCCTCTTCATCGAGATCAGCGAACGCCTCGTGGACCCCAGCGAGGAGGCACTCGTCAGCACGATGAGCGCGCTCATCGATCTCGGAATCAAGCTGTTGCTCGACGACTTCGGTCAGGGGCAGACGTCGCTCTCATTCCTGCACCAGCTTCCGGTGACGGGCATCAAGCTCGATCGCCAGCTCGTGCTCAACAGCGTCCAGTCGGAGACCGAACGGATTGTCGTCGAGTCGATCATCGAACTGTCGTCCCGCCTCGATCTGACGGTGATCGCGGAAGGCGTCGAGACGCAGGCCCATCTCGACACCATCACCGACGCAGGTTGCCGAATCGTGCAGGGGTACCACTTCCATCGGCCCCTCCCGCTCGACCAGGTCAGGACGCTGCTACGGGATCAGGCCCGGCGCCGGGCGAACACTCAGTCACTGCCGCGCGCTCTGGAACGCGAGTCGGATCCGGCCGATCGGCAGGTGTGGTGATGGCTCGTTCACTCGTTGAGTATCAGGAGCACCTCGACGATCGGGCCACACCGGTCAACACGGACCACCAGGCGCGTCGATCGACCGCCCGCGCTTTCGCGGCCGCGATCTCCGCGTTCGCGATCTCAGCGTTGGTAATCACCACCTCGAGCGAGGCGCTCGAGGCGACCGGCACGGAAACCGGCAACACCATCACCTCCGGCACCATCAGTCTGAGCGACGACGACAACGGTGGGGCCTTGTTCACCCTCGAGGACATGGCACCCAACCGGCCATCGACCGAGTGCATCGAGATCGTCTACGAGGGCACGATCCTGCCCGTCGACATGACCATGTCCACGTCCGCGACCGGCGACCTCCCGCCCTACCTGCTCCTCACGGTCGAAACGGGTTCGGGCGGCCAGTTCTCGGACTGCAGCTCGTTCGTCGCCGACGGCGTTCTCTTCGACGGAACCCTCGCGGAGATGTCGGCTGCGGGTGCCGCTCCAGTTGTCCGATTCCGCAACCGCGGCGACGCCCACTCGTTCCGCCTCACCTTCGAGATGGTCGACGAGCAGGCTGCCGTCGGTTTGGGGGCAACCGCCCGCTTCACGTGGGAGGCCAGTCCCCCGTGAGCACCTCCGTTCGCCGCGCCACGACCCTGGTCGTCGTCCTCCTTGCCCTCCTCGCAGTCGCGGGGCCGGTGCTTCTCCTGACACGAAGCCGACAGTCGACCGCCGCGTTCGGCGACAGCGAGACTGTGGGCGCCAATCACCTCGGCGCTGCGACCATCGACATCGAGGTTGGCGAGCGCTCCGCGACGCTGTCGGCGCCGAATATGGCGCCCGGCGACACCGTGGTTGGTTGGCTCGATCTCCACAACGCGGGCGACTTGGCCCTCCGGTACTCGATCGTGACCGACAACGACGCCGACGTACTGCTCGATCAACTCCGCTGGGATCTCTGGACGACCCCGACCAGCTGCGCGGTCGCCCCGGCGATCGCCGGCCGACTCGTCGAGCAGATCCGCCTGCCCGCCGGGTCCCGAGTCCCGCTGCTCGGGAGCCCCGAGGTCGGATCGGACCCGGGAGATCGGACACTCGAACCCGGCGACGGCGAGCGCCTTTGCATCGCCGCCACCCTCCCGTCCGACGCGCCGAACACCGTCCAAGGCCACTCCATCAGCCAGCGGATGCACGTCGTCTCCGAGCAAGCACCGGACGCGGCGCCATGAGTGGGTGGCCGCGCCGTGCCATGTCGTTCCTCGCTGCTGCTGCCGCGGTGCTCGCGATCGCGTCGACGGTGATGATCGTGGCTGCTGCAGTCGCTGGCTACCGGCCCGTCGTCATCACCACCGGCAGCATGGGCGACCACGCCCCCGCAGGGTCGCTCGTCATTGCGGCGCCCACCGCAGACGTCGGCGTGGGCGACGTGCTGGTCATGCGACGCGACGGCGTCGCCCCCGTGACCCACCGCGTCATCGAGATCCAACGCCACGACGAGACGACATTCGCCATCACGAAGGGCGACGCGAACGAGACCGCCGACCCGATGCCCTACGCGCTCGGTCAGGAGGAACTCGTCGGCCGGACCGTCGTCCCGCGGGTCGGGGACCTGATTCTCGCCGCCGACGACCCCGCGGTGACGCTGCTCGTCGTGACGAGCGTCGTCCTCATCGGCGTGTTCGCGGGGCTGCGCCGGATATGGCACTCGCCGGCGAACCTCGACCGACGACCGCGGCCTCGACGCGTGCGTTCGGCCCAACGCCGTCTCGCCGCCGCAGTCATCGCGATCGTCGGCCTGCTCGGCGGGAGTGTCGCGTGGGCGGTCTATTCGGCGTCGGGCTCGGTCGCCGGGAACGTCTTCTCCACCCGGGACTGCTTCGACGCCCAGCTGGGATCCGTGCAACACGGCCAGACGATCAACTCCGTCGACGGAACCCAGTCCGTCCCGATTACGTCGGTCGACCCGACCCGGTCGTTTCTCATGGTCTCCATGAGAAGCGCCGCGAACGAGCCGGCGGATTCGATGCTCCAGGCTCAGCTCGTGAGTCCTACGGCCATCGAGTTGACGCGACGCACAGACGCGCCCGGCCCGGCGCCCATCGTGATCGACTGGTCGATCGTGGAGTACTCGTGCGGCATGACCGTGCAACGGGGAACCACCGCGGGCAACGACCTCTCCGCGCTGGACATCCCCGTCTCCACAGTGGACATCGCATCTTCCTTCGTCGTGCTGAGTTCGGTCGGCGCGATCGGAGATACCGACTTCGGCGCCGAGTCGATGGCGATCGCGGAGCTCACCGATCCCACGACACTCCGTCTGCGGACGGCTGCCCCCACGACGTTGCGCTCGAGCGCCAGCTACGCATGGCAGGTGGTCAGCTTCGAGGACCCGACCGACGTGTCCGTACAGACCGTCAGCACCACCCTGGGCGCGGCCGTGTCGACCAGCCTCCCGATCGGCCTTGTGGATCCGGCAACCACATTCGTGCTGGCGACGACTGCGACGTCGTCGGCCGGCCCCGACCTCGGCGAACGAATGGTCAGAGCCCATCTGTCGTCTACCACGTCGGTCGACATCGATCGACAGATCGCCGGCGACCCCATCGAGGTCCACGTTCAAGTCGTGGAGTTGCGGGACGGGTCGACGGTCGAGCACGGAACAGTCGACTTCGCCGTGGGCCAACCAGCCCGAACGGTGATCGTCGGACCCGTCGACCCCGCCCGGACGACGACGTTCGGAACCGTCCAAGTGCCGGGGTCGCTGAGCGGCGGCTCGACCGACATGACAGGCGACGACATCGCCGGTGAGGCGACCGCCACGTTCGAACTCACTGATCCAACTCACGTCACATTGACCCGCGACGCAGTCACCGCGGCCGCCAGCTTCGGCTGGCAGGCGGTCGAGTGGGGCGGCCCGGGATGGTGGGATCCCACCTCTCCGTTTCGTCAGCGCATCGACGTGACCACTGGAACCGCGGCCGCACCCGGGGGTTACAGCGCACCCGTCGTCGTGGACCACCAGGCCCTCGTCGCATCCGGTCTGTCGATTCCCACCGGCGATGACCTCCGCGTGTTGCGATGGGACGGCAGCGTTTGGTCCGAACTCGACCGGGTGCTCGACGATGCCTCGGCGTGGAACGCGGTCGACACGACCATCTGGTTCCGAACCATCGATGCCATCGCAGCGACGACAACCGATTCGTACTGGCTCTACTTCGGCGACAACACTCCCCCGGCACCGCTGGCCGACCCTGAGAACGTCTGGCTGCTCACCGAGGGCTTCGAGTCGGGAACGCTCGGTGACTTCGAGGATCGCACCGCGGGCACCTCCTGGTACCAGGCCGATCCGTGGACACGACGCATTCCGCTCACGATCGCCGCCGGCGCGGTGACGGTCGATCTCACTGATTTCACTGTCCTCGTCGACATCACGGATCTCGACCTCGCGGCGAACGCACAGACCGACGGCGATGACCTCCGCTTCACCGCGGCCGACGGTGTCACCTCCCTCGCCCACGAGATCGAACGATGGAATCCCGGCACCGGTGAACTGATCGCCTGGGTGCGGCTCCCCAGCCTTCCGAGCGCGGCGACGAGCACGATCTACCTGTACTACGGCGCTGCCGACGCCCCCGCCCAGTCCGCCCCTAGGGCGACCTGGCCGGCCGCCACCTTCGGGGCCTGGCACCTCGACCGCGACCCGGCCGGCCCCGCACCTCAGGCCGACGACCGCACAGCTTTCAACCACGACGGTGTCGCTCGCGGCGCGATGACCGGGAGCGACCTCGTGCCGGGGCTGATCGGGAATGCCCTCGACTTCGACGGCATCGACGACCACCTCGATCTCGGCCAATGGGAGGTTGCGACTCTCCACGAGACCACGGTTTCGGCCTGGGTGAATCTCGATTCGTTCGCCGCTCACGGGCGGGTGTTCACCAAGGCCGACGATCCCGTCACGCGGGTGATCGAGCTCGCCCACGAGGGCAGCGCGGCCCGCGCCCGGATCCAGGTCGACGGTACGACGACCGAGGTGACCGGCGGCGTTCTCTCGACCGGGGCCTGGCACCACCTTGCCGCCGTGTGGGACGGGACGAACCTGCATCTGTACGTGGACGGTGCTCACGTGGGCGCCGGAGCTGCCCATGGCGTGATCGATAGCGCCCCGACGATGCCGGTCACGATCGGTGACCTCGCTGGCGGTACCCGACCCCTCGACGGCCGCATCGACGAAGTCCGGGTCGATGCCGTTGCCCGGTCGTCCGCGTGGCTGGACGCGACGGAACGCAACCAGCGCACACCGGGCACGTTCGTCACCCCGGGCTCAGCGGAAATCGGTTCCTGGTTCGGAGTCGGGTCGTGGTCCGCTCGCAAGCCCGTCGCGATCAACGCCGGTCAAATCGACGCGACGCTCATCGACCACGCTCTGCTCGTACAGATCACCGACCTGCAGATTGCCGCTGCGGCCCAGGCCGACGGCGACGACATCGTCTTCACCGCGGCCGACGGTCTCGCCCGACTCGACCACGACGTCGAGTCGTGGAACGGCGGCACTGGGGACCTGACGGCATGGGTCCGGATTCCCTCGCTCGACTCGTCCGCTGACACGTCGATCTTCGTGTACTACGGGAATCCCGCGGCAGTGGATCAACAGGATCCGGCCGCGACCTTCGGTCCCGAGGCTGACCTGGTCGCCCACCTCGCGGGCTGACTCGGCAGCGAACGTCGTTCATGGTGGGTCTTGCGCCCCAATTCTGGCGAGCAGAAGGCACACAGCTCTCTCTGTCGACAAAATCCTGCCGATTCTAAGGACCTATTCACAAAGGATTTGATCGTGCCCAGTACCGCCGCCGCCCCTGCTCCGCGCCACTCGCGTGGGTTGCAGATTCTGATGACCGTCGCCTTGCTCTTCGTCGCTTTGGGCATGGTCGCCATCACGTCGCTCGCCGTGTTCACCGACAGCGAAACGGTGCCCGGCAACACGTTCACGACAGGAACGGTCGACATCTCCACTTCGCCGACTTCGGCGGTCGTCGCCATGCCCGCGATGGTGCCCGGCGATCAGGTCACCGCGCCGCTCACGGTGAACAACCTCGGCACGCTCGCGCTGCGCTACGCGGTCACTTCGAACACCACGGAAGACACTCTGGCGGGCGCGCTGGTGCTGACCATCAAGTCGGGCGTCTCCACCTGCACCGACGGTGGCTTCGGCGCCGACGGTGCCGTTGAGTACGCCGGCATTCTCGGCACCATCGCCGGCACCGCGATCATCGGCGACAACACCCAGGGCGACGACACCGGCGATCGCGTCCTCGGGGCCGGCACCAACGAGATCCTTTGCGTCAACGTGAGCCTGCCACTGGCGGCTACCGCCGGCCAGGGCACCACCACAACCGCAACCTTCACGTTCGACGCCGAACAGACCACCAACAACCCGTAGGCCTATGACCCGACCGGCACCACTGCCTCGGGTCCGGAGTCGACCCCAACGGTCGCTCACGATCCTGACGACGCTCGCTCTCGTGGCGAGCGTCGTCGCCGTTGTCGGGTTCGACGTCCAGGTGGCCGATGCGGCCACCACCCTCGTCGTCAACTCAACCGGCGATGGCGGTGACAGCAACCTCGGCAATGGCAGCTGCGAGACTTCGACTCCGGCGGAATGCACGCTCCGCGCGGCCATCGAAGAGGCGAATGCCCTTGCCGGCACCGACTTGATCGAGTTCAACATTCCGATCAGCGATCCCAACTACACCGCGTCTCCGTTGGCGTTCAAGATCGAGCCGTCGAGTTTGCTGCCGGCAATCAGCACGCTGATGTCGATCGACGGATCGACTCAACCTGAGCACGCGACCGAGGGTCGCCCGGTGATCGAGATCGACGGGACGAGTGTCTCGGCAGGCGAAGAGAACGGCCTCTACCTGACCGCCGGCGGAACAACGCTGCGAGGGTTGGTCCTCAACAACTGGGGTGACGACGCCATCGACATCGAGTTCAACGGTGGGAACACCATCGTCGGCAACTACATCGGCACCAACGTAACGGGAACAGCGGCTGAGCCGAATGCGTGGGGCATCAATCTGAAGACCGGTGGCAACACAATCGGCGGCAGTGACCCGGCCGACCGCAACGTGGTTTCGGGCAACACCCTCGACGGCTTGTACATCTACACCGCGGCAGCCACCGGCAACCTCGTGGAGGGCAACCATGTCGGTACGAACGCCGCGGGCACCGCTGCGGTTGCCAACGGCCGCTACGGGTTCAACATCCACAGTGGCGCCAACGGGAACACGATCGGCGGCCCGACCGCCGCCTACGGCAACGTCATCTCGGGCAATGGCACGGGGGAATCCGGGATCGTCGTCGATGGTGGCGCCACCAGTGGCAACACCATCCGGTTCAACCGCATCGGAACCAACGCCGACGGCGATGCCGCGATCCCGAACAACCTGCACGGCCTCATCATCGACGATGCGCCCGGCACCCTGATCCTGGACAACCTGATCTCCGGCAACGATGTTCACGGTGTCTACATCTACGACACCGGTGCCACCGGCACCCTGATCCTCCGCAACACGATCGGCACCAACCTCACCGCGACGGCACCTCTCCCCAACGGCTTCGACGGGGTCCGTATCGAAGGCTGGGCGAACGGCGCGGTCATCGGTTCCCCTGGCAACGGCAACGTCATCGCGGGCAACACGCAACGCGGCATCAACCTCAACAACTCGAACGACAACACGATTCAGGCGAACTCGCTCGGAACCGATACCGGCGGGGCGGTCGATCTCGGCAACACACTCACCGGGATCTACACCGACGCCTGGGGCTCCTCCGACAACCTCATCGGCGGCACGGTCCTCGGCGAGGGCAACACCATTGCCTTCAACGGCGAGGGCATCACGTTCCTGTCCGGCGCCGACAACGCGATCATCGGCAACGACATCTACACCAACGACGCGATGGGCATCGACTTCGATGATGACGGCGTCACCCCGAACAGCAACGTCGACGCCTGGCTCAACTATCCGGAGATCACGGCGGCAACAGTTCTCGGCGGATCAGTGACGGTTGACTTCGATCTCGATGTGCCTGACGGCGCGTACCGAGTGGAGTTCTTCACCAACCCGAACGGCGTCGACACAACCCACGGCGAAGGCGAGTCCTTTGTCTCGTCAGTCGACGTCACGGTGAGCGGAGGCTCCCCCTCGCCGAGCACGGATACGTTCGGCGGCTCTGTCGGAGACCAGATCACGGCCACCGCAACGAGTGGGACGAGTATTCCCTTCGGGTCGACGTCGGAGTTCTCGGCGTGGGAAGCCGTGACACTCGGAGGCTTCGTCGTGAACTCCACCACCGACCGGTCGGATGCCGCAACCGGCGATGGGGACTGCGATACCGGCTTCCTGAATTCGCAAGGCATAGCCGAGTGCACACTGCGAGCCGCGATCGAGCAGGCCAACTTCACGGGGGGCGCCGACGACATCGTCTTCGACATTCCCGCGACTGAGTTGGGCCACACCGCGGGCATTTGGACAATTTCTCCCGGCAGTTCCTTCGACCCACTGAGCGGCACCGTCGAAGTCAACGCGACGACGCAGACCGGGTGGACGTCGACGCCGGTTGTCGAGCTCAACGGAGGGGGCTCGGGAGGCGGCGACGGATTCAACGTCGACAGCGACAACTCCGAGATCCGTGGGCTCGCCATCAACCGGTTCGGCGACGCCGCTATCGAGGTCGAGTCGGGGGCCACCGGCACGGTCATCGCGAGCAACCACGTCGGGCTCGATGCCACCGGACTGATCGATCGCGGCAACGGTCGGGGCGTCTACCTCTCTGGCGGCTCGGCCTCGACCACGGTCGGTGGTACGAGCGTGATTGACCGCAATGTGATCTCGGGCAACGACACCCAGGGCGTTGTCCTGTGGAATTCGGATCTGAACACCATCATCGGCAACTTCGTCGGAACCGACGTCACCGGTAACGCGCCCATTCCCAACGACGACGACGGCATCGGAATCGGCGGGAGCAGCGCGAACAACAAGATCGGACAACTCGGCGACGGCAATGTCATCTCCGGCAACGGCGAGGACGCCATCGAGATCGGCGGAATACCGTCGCGGACCACGGTCAAGGCCAACACGATCGGCCTCGGCCTCGACGGCATCACGCCGGTCGCGAACGGTCGCCACGGAGTCGTGCTCTACAACGGCACCAACCTCAACCAGATCGGCGGCGGGCCCGGTGAGGGCAACACGATCTCGGCCAACACCGACAATGGTCTCGTCATCGACGGCAACGGCGATCCGACCACCATCAACAACATCGTGGAGGGCAACTTCATCGGGACCGACGCCAGCGGCATCCTCGACCGCGGCAACGGCGCGAACGGCATCCGACTCTTCGATCAGGCAACGGCGACCGTGATCGGCAGCCCCGGCAAGGGCAACGTTGTCTCCGGCAACGGCGAGGACGGCATCTACATCCAAGATGTCGGCACCGACAACACCGTCATCCAGGGCAACCACTTCGGTACCAACGCCAACGGCGACGCCGCGATCCCCAACGACGATCGAGGGATCCAGATCGAGTCGGGTGCGTCGTTCACCCAGGTTGGCGGCACCGGCGTCGGTGAAGGCAACGTGGTCTCCGGCAACGGCAGCGACGGCATCATCGTCGCCGACTGGCTCACGCTCGGCACGACGGGCACCGTCATCGAGGGCAACCTCATCGGCGTCGAAGCCGATGGCACCTCGCCGCTCGGCAATGGGCAGCACGGCGTGTTCATCGACCCGGTCACCGGCAACCGCGTCGGCGGTGACAGCGCCCCCGCGGGCAACACCATCGCCAACAATGTGGGATCCGGCATTCATGTCGCCCCCACGTCCGGGACCAACACCTTCCTCGGCAACGACGTCTACCTCAACGGCGGCCTCGGTATCGATCTCGCGTGGGACGGCGTGACCCCGAACAGCAACGTCGACGCCTGGCTCAACTACCCGGAGATCACCTCGGCGACCGCCTCGGGCATCATCGTCACCCTCGGTGGCACGTACGACGTCCCCGCAGGCAACTACCGCTTCGAGTTCTTCAAAAACCCGGCAGGCGCTGACCCGACGGGGTTCGGCGAAGGCGAACAACACGTCGCTTCCTCACCCCTCAGCCACAGCGGCACCGGCCCCGAAGGATGGGGCGCAGCCTTCGTCGGCGCGGTCGGCGACATCGTCACCGTCACCCTCACCGAAGACCTCGGCGGCGGAAACTACGGCGCAACCTCCGAATTTTCGGCCGCGGTCACCGTTGCGCCTCCGTGCGCCGACTCCGATGGCGACGGGCTCTGCGATCTCGAAGAGGACGCGAACACCGACCTCGACAACGATCCGGCCACAAACCCCGGGCCCAACACCGACGGCGACCTCCTCCCCAACTACCTCGATGCCGACGACGATGAGGACGGCACCTCGACTGCCTCCGAGAACGCCGACCCCAATACCGATGGCGATCCACGAGACGCGCTCGACAGTGACCGAGACGGCCAACCCGACTACCTCGACGAGCCCACGGGGACCTCGAACGGGAGCGTCAACGCAGAACAGAAAATCAGCGAGACCGAGGGTGGGCTCCTTGCGACGCTCACGACCACTGACCACTTCGGTCGCGCCGTTGCCGCGATCGGCGACATCGACAGCGACGGCATCAACGACATCGCCGTCGGCGCTCCGTTCGACGACGATGGCAGCAGCGACCGAGGTGCGGTCTACGTGCTGTTCCTGAACGCGGACGGCACCGTCAAGAACGAACAGAAAATCAGCGACACGGCCGGCAGTTTCAGTGCGGTGCTCAACAACAGCGACGAGTTCGGGATGGGTGTCACCGGACTCGGTGACCTCGACGGCGACGGTGTCAACGACATCGCCGTCGGCGCCCACCAGGACGACGACGGCGGCGGCAACCTCGGCGCGGTGTACGTCCTCTTCCTGAACGCCGACGGCACCGTCAAGAACGAACAAAAGATCAGCCATCTCGTGGGCGGCCTGGCCACCGCGCTGAGCACGAACGACCGCTTCGGCTCCTCGCTCGCCAACATCGGCGATCTGAACGGTGACGGACTGAACGACCTCATCGTCGGAGCCAAGGACGACGACGACACGAACATCGATTCCGGCGCCGCCTACGTGCTGTTTCTGAACGCCGACGGCACCGTCAAGAACGAACAGAAGATCAGCAACCTCGCCGGCGGTCTCGGTGCATCCCTCGGCACGTCGGACGGATTCGGTGTCAGCGTGGCGGGCCCGGGCGACATCGACGGCGACGGTATCGAGGACATCGTCGTCGGGGCATGGCTCGACGACGACGGCAGCACCAACCGCGGCGCCGCCTACGTGCTCTTCCTGAACACCAACGGCACCGTCAAGAACGAACAGAAGATCAGCGACACCGCCGGAGGCCTGGCCGCGGTCCTCGACAACAACGACTCCTTCGGCACGGCCGTGGGCGGGGTCGGCGATATCGACGCCGACGGCGTGCCCGACCTGCTGGTGGGCGCGCCAATGGACGGCGATGGCGCCAGCCTGGCCGGTGCCGCGTATGTGTTGTTCCTCAACGCCAACGGGACGGTGAAGGCCGAACAGAAGATCAGCAACCTCGAGGGGAACCTCGCCGCCACCCTCGGCGGCAGCGATCAGTTCGGCTACGCAGTGACCGGCATCGGTGATCTGGATGGCGACGGGACGATCGGCATCGCCGTCGGCGTCTACGGCGACGACGATGGCGGCCCTGCGGACCGTGGTGCCGTCTACGTGCTCGATCTGAGAACCGCCTTGGTCGTCAACTCCACCGGCGACGCCGTCGACCTCGCGCCCGGTGACGGCTCCTGTGACACCGGCGCCACCAACCTCGCCGCGAAGCCCGAGTGCACACTTCGGGCCGCCATCCAGGAAGCAAACGGGCTGGCGGGCCGGGACACGATCGAATTCGATATTCCGATATCGGATCCGGGCTACTCGGCCTCCCCGTTGTCGTACACGATCCAGCCCGGATCGTTCCTCGGCTTCATCACCGGCGAACTGACGCTCGATGCTACGACCCAGCCAGACCACGTCGCCGATCCGATCATCGAGCTCGACGGTCAATTCGCCACCGGTGCCACCGCTGGGCTGAGTCTTCGCACGGACGACAGCGAGATCCGCGGATTCATCGTGCACAGCTTCGACGACGATGGACTCGAAATCGACGGGCAAACGGGATTCGGCGACGGCAACGTGATTGCCGGAAACTGGGTCGGTGTCGACGCGGCAGGGGATCCGAAGCCCAACCTCGATGCCGGCATCGTGCTGGCGCTCGGGGCCAACGGAAACACCATCGGCGGAATCGACCCGCTCGACGCCAATGTGATCGGGTCGAACGCCACCGCTGGAATCCAGGTCCGCGAAGCGACCAGCCAGAACAACACCATCGTGGGCAATGTCGTCGGCGCCCTGCCCGATGACACCCCACGACCGAATGGCACCTATGGCATCCAGGTGCACGTCGGCGCCGCGAACAACCGGATCGGTGGAACGAACTCGCTCGAGGCGAACCTGATCGCCAACAACGGGATGGACGGGGTCTTCATCGCAAGCGATGCCGGCACCGGGAACTCGATCCTCCGCAACGAGATACGCGACAACGGCGACCTGGGAATCGACCTCGCCGGCGGGACCGAGGACGGGTTCGGCGTGACCGACAATGATTCCGGCGATGCCGACGGGCCGGGCCCGAACGACCTCTTGAACTACCCGGAGGTCACGGCCGCGGCCGAGTCTGGTGGCACGGTCACCGTGGATTTCGACCTCGACGTGCTCGCCGGCGAATACCGCATCGATCTGTACACCAACGCGTCGGGAGTCGACCCCAGCGGCCACGGCGAAGGTGAGCAGTGGGAAGCCACCGCGACGGTCACTCACACCGGCTCGGGAGCTGAGTCGTTCCAGATCGTCTATTCCGGCGCGATCGCCGACGCAGTCACCCTCACCGCAACGGAGGAGTCGACCGGACCGGTGTACGGATCCTCATCGGAGTTTTCCGCTCGCTATACCGTCAACCCGCCAGCGACAGTCGTCGTGAACTCGACCGGTGACACCGGCGATGCCACGCCCGGCGACGGCTCCTGTGACACCGGCGGGCTCAACACCCAGGCGGCACCTGAGTGCACCCTGCGGGCCGCCATCGAGGAGGCCAACGCTCCGTCCGGAGCGGTAGCCACGATCCACTTCGCCATCCCCACCGGCGACACCGGCTATTCGGCGGCGCCGGTCGGCTTCACCATCGAGCCGGCCGGAGTCCTGCCCATCATCAGCCAGCCCCTCACGATCGACGCAACGACACAACCCGAACACGCCACCGAAGGCCGCCCGGTCATCGAGCTCAGCGGTGCTTCGGCCGGCGCAGTCAGCGGCCTGACCCTCACGTCCACCGGATCGACGATTCGCGGTCTCGCGATCAACCGCTTCGGCGCCCACGGCATCGCGATCAACGGAGGCGGGTCCAACACGATCGTCGGCAACTACATCGGTCCCGATGTGACGGGCACCGTCGGCGGGGTCGGCAACAACGAGGCCGGGATCCGGGTCGCCGATTCGCCCGGCAACATCATCGGCGGGTCCGACCCCGGTGACGAGAACGTGCTCTCCGGCAACCGTCAGAACGGCGTGTTCATCGACGATTGGTCCGACGGTGTGCCCGTCACCTCCGCCGGCACGCAGCTCCTCGGCAATTTGATCGGTGTCGACGCGACCGGGCTCGTGCGCCTGCCCTACTCGACCGGGCCGGATGTCTCCCAACAGATCGGGATCGCCGCCTGGAACACATCGTCGACCGAGATCGGCGGTACGGCCGCCGACGAGGGCAACGTGATCTCGGGGAACTCCTGGTACGGGGTCTACCTCTGGGGTCCCGACTCGTCCGGCAACAAGATCGAGGGCAACGTCATCGGCCTCGACGCAGCCGAGAGCGCCGCAATCGGCAACGGCGACGACAACCCCGCTACCCGAGCCGCAGTTCTTCTCTCCTCGCCCGGAACCGTGGTCGGGGGGCCCACCCCGAGTCACCGCAACACCATCGCCGGCAATGACGCAACCGGCGTCGCGGTCAGCGGCACGACGTCGGTCGACAACGCCATCATCGGCAACCACATCCACGGCAATTTCGGGCTCGGTATCGACCTGCTGAACGACGGGGTCACTGCCAACGACCCCGGCGACGGCGCCGGAATCCCGGGCCCGAACGAGCTCCTGAACTTCCCCGTGATCACCGGATCCACTGAGTCCGGGGGAACGGTGACGGTCGACTTCGACCTCGACACCTTCGCCGCCGACTACCGCATCGAGCTCTTCACCAACCCCGCCGGCGCCCACGGATCGGGCCACGGCGAAGGTGAGGTGTTCGAGACCGCCATGACCGTCGCCCACACCGGCAGCGGGAGCGAGTCCTTCCAGATGGCGTACTCCGGCGCGACCGGCGACGAGGTCACCCTGACCGCCACCCGGGTCGCCACCGGGCCGACCTACGAGTCGACGTCGGAGTTCTCGTCGTCCGCCACGGTCACTGCCGCCAACACCGCCCCCACAGCCGACATCGGCGGGCCCTACTCGATCGCTGAGGGCGAACAGCTCGACCTCGACGCTTCGGGCTCGTCGGACCCCGAGGACTCGCTCACCTACGCCTGGGACCTCGACAACGACACCTTCTTCGACGACGAGACCGGAGACTCACCTTCGGTCGCCTGGGGCACGCTCGCCGCTCTCGGCCTCGATGACGACGGCACCTATCCCATCGCCGTCCAGGTCGACGACGGCGTCAATACACCGGTCACTGACACCGCGAACGTCACGATTGCCAACGCGGCCCCGGTGCTGGCAACCACCGGCGTCCCCACGATCACGGCGGGTGCCCTCTACACGCTGACGCTCGGCGTGACGGACCCGGGGGCCGACACGATCACCGGCTGGACCGTCAACTGGGGTGACGGCACTGTCGACACGCTCCCGGGCAATCCCTCGAGCGTGACCCACCGCTACGCCGACGAGGGCTTCACCAACGACATCACGGCAAGTGCCACTGACGAAGACGGCACCTGGCACCAAAACCGCCTTCTCGTCACGAACTCCACGGCGGATGAACTCGACCGATTCGAGCGGGCCGTCGGCACCTTCGTCGACGTGATCGGCGATGGCGTAGACGGCCTCTCCGCTCCGGCGGCAACCGTGATCGGACCGGATGGCGCGGTCTATGTGGCCTCGTCGACCAGCGGCGAGGTGCACCGCTTCGACCCGATCGCCGGTGGCCACCTCTCGACCTTCGCTGCGTCCGGAATCGTGACACCGCAGGGTCTTGCTTTCGGGCCGAGCGGCGACCTGTTCGTCAGCGACTCGTCGAACGACACAGTCCAACGCTTCCAAGCGGTGACCGGCACGCACCTCGGGACCTTCGTTTCGGCAGGTGCTGGGGGCTTGTCGACACCGAGAGGCCTCACGTTCGGCCCGAGCGACGATCTCTTCGTGGCGAGCGCGGGAACCGATTCGATCCTGCGCTTCGATGGTGACACGGGCACGTTCGTCGAGACGTTCGCCGTGGGTGGCGGACTCGACGAGCCTCACGATCTCGCCTTCGGCCCGGGTCTCCACCTGTACGTGTCCTCATTCGCCACGGCGGAGATCCTCCGATTCGACGGCGCCACCGGCGCGCCGACAGGACCATTCGTCGTGGCCGGAGCGGGCGGCCTCCTCGAGCCGGCCGGCCTCGTATTCGGACCCGAGGGCAACCTCCACGTGGTCGATGTCGCCGGCAACGCGGTTCGCCGCTACCTCCGAATCGACGGGACGAGCCTGGGCGACCAGGTCGCCCCCGGGGCCGGCGGCCTTGCAGGACCGGCCGATCTCGTCTTCGTGCCGGAACTCCAGGTCCGCACGCTGCCGGCCACCGCACCGAACGCGCCCGTGGAGCTCGATCCCAGCGTCCGTCGGTCGGACAGCGAACCCGCAGGCGGACTGTCCACGGCCGGAACCGCGGCCATCGCCGGGGACGGTCGGACGTGGAGCGGTGGGGCCGAGCAACTCGTCGGCCCGGCGCTCGACATCACCACCAATGAACTGTCACTGAGCGCCTGGGTCCAGCGAGCGGCGTCGAGCATCGACCAGCGCATCGTCGCAAAGTCGGTCGACGGCACCTCCACCATCTACGAGATGTACATCGACGGCACAACGGATGAGGCCGTGGCCCGGATGACCACCGGCGGCACCACGCGCGAGGCCCGCGGCGGCACCGTGGCCGTCGGCACATGGCACCACGTCGTCGCGGTCTGGAACGGCTCGACCCTGGATCTGTTCGTCGACCTTTCGCTCGTCGATTCGACCGCTGCCGCCGGCACCCTGTCCGTCGATCCCGCCATCCCGCTCACCGTCGGCAATGTCGCAACTGCCGACCGGGGGCTGGTGGGAATTCTCGACGAGGTCCGCGTGGAGCATCGCGCGCTGTCATCGGGTGAAGTCACCACGATCTACCGGACGCAGACAGACCCCGCAGCCACGCTCTCGGTCGGAACCGAACAGAGCGGCGTCGCCGCCCCTTGGACCGTGAGTGGGACCGAAACGCGGTCCGGCAGTTTCGCCCTCGAGGCGCCGACCGTCGCACTCGGCAGCTCGGCCTGGGCGACCGCGATCGGCATCGACGAGCCGGGCGTGGTGGTCGACACCTGGTGGTGGCTCTCGACCGACACCGGTATCGACGTCGCCACCGGCGTCCGGACCGGCGCCGCGCCCACCGATCAGTGGGAGACCTCCCTCGACTCACCGGCCGGCTGGGATCTGGGCCGCATGGCCGGACCGATCCGGCCACAGGACGCGTCCCGAACGGGCGTGCCGGTGATCGGCGCATGGGTGAAGGTGACGATGAAGACCGATCAGAACGGCGACAGCTCGGTATGGATCGACGACACCGAGATCATCTCGCCCACAAATCAGGGACTCGTGCCCGAGTCGGGCAGCATCGGCCTTCGGGCCGGTCTCCTCCCCGGGGGTACGTCGTGGTTCGTCGACGACGTACAGGCCCGGCGGCTCGTCACACCCGAGCCCGTCACATCGTTGGGCCCGCTCGACCGCGAGTAGCAGTCAGTCGTCGAGCACCTTGCCCCTCATGCGGGGCACCACCATGAGCGCGTGCAACGAACAGAACTCCTGCTCGTTGTAGATGCTCAACTGGGTGACGCAACCGGGTTCGTCACAGACCCGACCGTTGGCCGAGTGCGGGAGATTCCGTTCGATACTCGTGAATCGTTCGCCTTGGACTCGCATGTCTACGGAAACGACGGGCAGCCCCAAAAGGTTCCGCGTTGACGGGCGAATCGTCGCCGATCGACCAAACAGCCTCTCTAGGGCCGCATTTCGTCGCGGATCGCCTTGGCGATTCGCATACGCAGGTCTTCGGGAACCACTTCCTGGCACCGCATCGAGACGACCTGGCGAAGCTCCGTTTCGAACGTGTAGCGATCGCCGCACGGCGAGCACAGGTCGAGATGGGTGCGGATCACGGTGCGCTTCTGGATCGTCAGTTCGCCGTCGAGATATGTGTAGAGCTCGGCGAGAGCCTGCTGGCAGTCGGCGTTTCCCTCACAGGGATCGGGCTCCGGAATGTGTCCCATGATCAGATCTCGTCGCTCGTGTCGGCGCCGACCGTGGCAGGTTCCGGATCGTCCGGAAGAAGCCTTCGCGCTTCGGCAAAACTGTACAACCGCTTCTGCAGCTGCTTTCTTCCACGATGCAGCCGACTCATCACGGTGCCGATGGGAACGTCGAGCATTTCGGCGATCTCCTTGTAGGCGAAGCCCTCGACATCGGCCAGCAGGATCGGGAGCCGGTAGTGCTCCGGCAGCGCTTCGACCGCATCCTTGACCTCGGCCTCGCCGAACAGGTCCATCAACTCGTCCTCGGCGCTGCGTCCGAGGGCCGCGCCTTCGAGGCCACCAATGCGGCGATAGAGGTAGAGGTCCTCCACCTCGCCGAGATCCTGCTCGTCGGGGCGGCGCTGCTTCTTGCGATAGGCGTTGATGTAGGTGTTGGTCAGGATGCGATACATCCAGGCCTTCAGATTCGTGCCGGCCTCGAAGCGCTCGTAGGCGCGATACGCCTTGAGGTACGTCTCCTGCACGAGATCCTCGGCATCGGCCGGGTTACGCGTCATTCTCATCGCCGCGCCGTAGAGCGATGGCATCAAGTCCATCGCATCGTCGGCAAATGTGGCCGGATCAGCCAAGAGAGGCTCCTCGTTTCCATCAGGAGAGAGAGTGGAGCCCGAGACGAGAATTGAACTCGTGACCTACGCTTTACGAGAGCGTCGCTCTACCAACTGAGCTACTCGGGCAGGACTCAGAAGGTACCAAAACCCACCTCCCGATCCTCACCGTCTACTGCTGGGTCAGGAGAGGGGTGGGAGGCGGACGAAGAGGGCCTGAAGAAGCAGTGCTTCGTTGGGGTTGCGTATCAGCGACTCGGTCGTGGCCCTGATGCGGTCGACGGCATCGAGCGGACCTTGCCGAGGGTCTCCTGCGGCGATGGTCTCGCGATAGCGGCGGGCCAACGTCGCGAGGCCGAAGCGGATCTCGTCGGTGCGGTACTGGCGCAGTTCTCGCTTGTGGCGAGTCTCCATTTCGCGTCGGCCCGAGCCTCTCGTGCCGAGCTGCTCCTCACGCTCCTCGAGGGCCGCAAGCTCTTCGTCGTGCCGAGCCACTCGGGCGGCGGACGCGTCGTCGATCATCATCCGAAGCTCTTCCACGAGCGCACCGGCCGCGGCGCCCGTGCCGTCGAGGCGGTCCGGCACCGACCACCATCCGTCCCTCCGGGCCGCGAGCCTCTCATCGAGCACGAGGATGCGGGCCCGGCTCAGATCGCCGTTCGCCGCGGCCGCCACCACCTGAGCCCGCTCGGGATCGGCCAGCGCCTCGTCGACCAGGGCGGCGGCGATGTCATCGGGGGACAGCGCCCCGAAATCCACTCGCGTACAGCGCGATTCGATCGTGACCTGATGAGGAGGTACATCGGTCGCGAGAAGGACGAAGATCGTGCTGGCGGGCGGTTCCTCGACCAGCTTCAGCAGTGCTGACGAGGCTCCTGCCTCCGCGGTCTGGAACTGTTCGACCACCACAATCTTGCGGGTGCCCTCCGTCGGAGACCGACTGGCCTCCTTGATGATCGCCGGGATCTCACCCGGATCGGTCGAGGAGCCCAGCCGAAGCGCGTTGCCGCTGGGGGCAAAGACCACGATGTCGGGATGGATCAGGCCGGCCGCGAGGCGACGATGACGCTCGGCGCCGTCGGGATCGGCAGCCGCGAGAACCTCGCCGCCGAATACCCCGGCGGCCTGGCGCTTCCCGGCCCCCGACGGACCGACGAGAAGATAGGCGTGTACCGGCGACGTCGCGGCCGCGGTGAGGCGGCGCACGGCATCGGACTGACCGACGACCGGGGCCCAGGGATCAAGGGCGGTGTCGGTCATGTCGACCGCTCGAACCAGCCGTCGACGGCAGCGTCGACCCGAGCCGCGACCTCGTCGACCGTCCCACCGGCATCGACCACAACCCAACGATCGGGGTCGGCCGCCGCCAGTTCGAGATAGCCGTGGCGAACCCGCTGGTGGAATGCGGCACCGGCGCCCTCGATGCGATCCATCTGGTCGCCCAATCGTTCCTGCGCGACCTCGAGGTCCACATCGAGGAGCACCGTGAGATCCGGTTCGAGGCCGTGGGTCGCGAAGTCCATCGTCGCTCGAAGAACATCGAGGTCGAGGCCGCGCCCATAGCCCTGATACGCGAGCGTGGACGCCGTGAAGCGGTCGGAGATGAGCGTCTGGCCCGCAGCCAACGCCGGACCGACGATTTCGGCGACATGCTGCGCCTTGTCGGCGATGATGAGCAAGGCCTCGGCCCGGTCGTCGAGATGCTGGTTGGCCAGGTCGAGGACGATGGAGCGAATGGCGCCGCCGACATCAGTCGCGCCGTGCTGGAACGTCACCTCCACATCGAGGCGTTGACCCAGGAGCCGTGCCTGCGTTGATTTTCCGGACGCGTCGGCACCCTCGAACGCGATCAGCCGTGGACTCACGTGTGTTCCTCTGAAAGTTCGGTGACGTCTCGTGTTTCGTCCTCAGCCGGCGCCTCGTCCTCGAGATCGATCGTGTCGGCCAGATAGTCATCGAGGTACACACCACTCCCCACTCGCAGACTCCACGACGCCAACAGCCCGGCGCCGATGATGGTCAACGAGGACAACCACAACGTGAGCCGCACGCCGGGGACAGCAATCGTCAGACCGAACAGGTCGACGTCGCCGTCCCACCAGCGGTTGGACAGCGTGTCGAGACCCTCGGAGAGCAGCGGGGCGACCGCGAGCGCGAAGAGCATGCAGAACCGGACCAGCACGAGCAGCGCGGAGAAGATGCGGCCCCGCAAGTCGTCCTCGACGTTCTCGTGAAGCAGCGTGAACCCGAGCACGTAGATGGGACCGGCGGCAAAGCCGACGACGCCGATTCCGGGCACGACCACGGAGAGGAACGGCGACGACGCCACGACCAACAACGCGCCGCCGGCCAGCACCAGCACACCGGGGAACACCGCGGCGCGGTTTATCCGGCTCTGGAGCAGCGACGCGGTGATGACGCCCAGCGCCATGCCGAGGCCGAGCGCGAAAAGGACGAGGTTGAAGTCGGCCTCGTCGCCGACGATCAACTCGTCGACATAGAGCGCGCCCAGCGGCACCAACATGCCGCCGCCGATGATGCCGACACCCAGACCGACGTTGACGGCGCGAACGATCGGGTTGACGGCAATGAACCGCCAGCCTTCCCGAAGCTCACGCCAGGCGCCGCCCATGTCCCAGTTGCCCTTTTCCCGACGGTCTCGCTCGGCCCGACTGCGCACCGGGAATGCGATGCTCCAGATGATCAGCGCCGTCACGAGGAACGAGATGCCGTTGACGTAGAACGCGAGGCCTTCTTCGTTCAGGCGCCAAGTGTCGACCCAACCCGTGTCGGCCAGCGACTCCGCCATCTTCGCGAGAAGCGCCGCAATGCCGGCGGCGACGGGGAACATCCCGTAGGCGGCGGCGACGTTGAGCGAATTCGCCGTGGTCAGCTTTTCCTTCGGGACGAGGTTCGGGACGATCGCTTCCTTCGCCGGCGACCACATCATCGTGAAGATCTCGAGCAGGAACGAGGCGATGATCAGCCCGAACAGCGAGTCGACGAATGGGAGCGTGAAAAACACCAGCGCCCGACCGATATCGCATACGAGCAACAGCCGCTTGCGGTTGAAACGATCGATGATGACCCCGGCCGCGGTCGCCAGGAAGAACCCCGGTGCAATCCGGGTGGCGAGGACGAGTGCGATCGCCGTGCCCTCGGTGCCCTCGCTCAGTCGGGCGGCCAGCGAGATGGTCGCGATGAGCCCGAGCCAATCGCCGGTCGCCGAGATGAGCTGCGCGATCCAGAGGCGAAAGAACTGCTGAGAGCCGAACCACGACTCGATGCGTCCGCTCGGACGGCCGCTTGGGCGCGTCTGAGACATCGCTTCGCCCATACGGGACGCGCTACTCGAAGACCCTTCCTTCACCATCGGCACCCTAGGCGGAACCGGTGGCGACGAACGAGCGACAACTACTCGGTGGAGTCGGTCGCGCCGGCATCTTCCGCCGGCGTCGCTGCCGGAGCCGGAGCCGCGGCTTTCTTGGTGGCCTTCTTCTTGGTGGCCTTCTTCTTGGCCGCCTTCTTCTTCGTGGCCTTCTTCTTACCGGCCTTCTTCTTGGCCTTCTTGGCCGGGCCCTTCGCCCGACGATCGGCCAACAACTCGGCCGCCCGCTCGACCGTCAATTCCTCGACCGTGTCGCCCTTGCGCAGCGACGCGTTGTACTCGCCGTCGGTGACGTAGGGACCGAAACGACCGTCTTTGACGATCATCTCCTGACCCGACTCCGGATCGGTGCCCATCTCGCGCAGCGGGGGTTTCGCGACCTGACCACGGCCCCGCTTCGGCTCCGCGAGGATCGCGAGGCACTCCTCGATCGTGATCGTGAGCAGCTGTTCTTCGGTCACCAGGCTGCGGCTGTCCTTGCCCTTCAGCAAGTACGGGCCATAGCGGCCGTTCTGCACGGTGATGGCTTCTCCGTCGGCCGGATCGGCGCCCACGGTTCGCGGCAGCGACAAGAGCTGGAGCGCATCTTCGTAGGTGACCGTCTCGAGCGTCATGGTCTGGAACAGCGAGGCCGTCTTGGGCTTCTCGTCGGTTCCGTCGAAGTCCTCGAAGTTGCCGACCTGCACGTAGGGGCCGAAGCGGCCGGCCTTTGCGAAGATGTCCATGCCGGTGGCCGGGTCCTGACCGAGCGAACGGCCCTCCTTCGGCTGCGCGAGATACTCCATGGCCCGGTCGAGAGTGAGCTCATCCGGCGGGATGTCGTCGGGAATCGACGCCGTCTCATTCTCGTCCTTGTTCTCGCTGTCGCCCTTCTGGACGTAGGGGCCGAATTTGCCCACCCGGGCAACGACGGGCTTGCCGTCTTCCGTCATCCCGAGCGGGATCGTGTTGACGAGTCGCGCATCGATGTCGGGAAGGCGGGTCGACACCTTCTCCTTGAGGCCGGGCTCGCCGTTCTCGCCGCCCTCACCGAAGTAAAAGCGGGTGAGCCACGGTTCGGCGAACTCACTGCCGTTGGCGATCTTGTCGAGGTCGTCTTCCATCTTCGCGGTGAACGCGTAGTCGACGAGGTTCGGGAAGTGGCCCTCCATCACGTTGACCACCGAGAAGGCGGTGAACGACGGGACCATCGCGGACCCCTTCTTCCAGACGTAGCCGCGATCCTGGATCGTGCCGATGATCGACGCGTAGGTCGACGGGCGCCCCACTCCCAGCTCCTCGAGTCGCTTGACCAGCGATGCCTCGGTGAAGCGCGACGGCGGCTGCGTCTCGTGACCGTCGAATTCGAGTGGACCGGCGGCCCGGGCGGCGTCGCCCTGCTCGAGCGGCGGCAGACGCCGTTCGTCGTTGTCGTCGGTCTCGCCTTCGGCGCCACGATCCTGCTCGACGGTCTCTTCGTAGGCCTCGCGGAAGCCGCGGTGCTGGATCACGGTGCCGGTGGCGTTGAACTCGACGTTCTTACCGCCCGAGCTCGTTGCTCCTAGCCGGAGCTGGACCGTCTCACCGGTGCAGTCGGTCATCTGGGAGGCAACGGTCCGCTTCCAGATCAGCTCGTAGGCACGGGCCTCGGAGATCGGGACCTGCTTCGCGACGTCGTCGGGCAGCTGGAACGCATCGCCCGCGGGACGGATCGCCTCGTGGGCTTCCTGGGCGTTCTTGGACTTCTTCGTGTAGAGCCTCGACTCTTCGGGCAGGTACTCCTGGCCGTAGCGCTCGGAGATCATGCGGCGAGCCGCCTGGAGGGCGGTGTCGGACAGCGTGGTGCTGTCGGTTCGCATGTAGGTGATGAAGCCCTTTTCGTAGAGACCCTGCGCGGCCCTCATCGCCATGGCCGACGACATTCCGAGCTTGCGGCCGGCCTCCTGCTGAAAGGTCGAAGTGATGAACGGGGCGGCCGGGCGGCGACGGTACGGCTTCGATTCGCGGGAACGGACTTCGTAGGGCACGCCCTCGAGCTCGCTCACCAGCGTGCCGGCGGAGGCCTGATCGAGTACGACGACATCGTCGCGGGAGAGCTGGCCGTCGTCACCGAAGTCGCGGCCGCTGGCGAGACGGACACCATCGATCTGGGCGAGCGCCGCCGAGAACTCACGGGTGTCGCCCTCGGTCGCGGCGAACTGTCCTTTCACATCCCAGTAGCCGGCCGAGACGAACGCCATGCGTTCACGCTCACGCTCGACGACCAGGCGGCAACCGACGCTCTGGACACGGCCCGCGGACAGCTGCGGCATGACCTTCTTCCACAGCACGGGAGAGACTTCGTAGCCGTAGAGGCGGTCGAGGATGCGCCGGGCCTCCTGGGCGTCGACCATCTTGCGGTCGAGCTCGCGAGGCTCGTCGATCGCAGCCTGAATGGCCTTCTTGGTGATCTCATGGAACACCATCCGCTTCACCGGCACCTGGGGGTTGAGCACCTCGATGAGATGCCACGCAATGGCCTCGCCCTCGCGATCCTCATCCGTTGCGAGATACAACTCGTCGGCGTCCTTCAGGAGCGACTTCAGCAGCTTGATGTGGTCCTTCTTGTCGGAGTTCTCGACGTAGAGCGGCTTGAAGCCGTTGTCGACGTCTATTCCGGTGCGGGCCCACTTCTCGGCCTTGTAGGCCTTGGGGACGTCGGCCGCGTTGCGCGGCAAGTCTCGGACATGGCCGATGGATGACTCCACGGTGAATCCATCGCCGAGATACTCGGCGATCTTCTTGGCTTTTGTCGGAGACTCGACGATTACGAGGGCGTTGGCCACGGAGGGGAACCAAACCTGTTCGGTAGGGGCTTGTCAACTACTTCTGCACGAAACGTTGTTCGGCAGTTGTGGCGTCGACGTGAATGGAGACTGTCAGGAACCGGTGGGAATCGGGTCGTCGACTTCGACCTCGAGCACCACCTTGGAACGCAGGAGGATGAGCGTTCCGACGACCGCGGCGATGGCCGATGCGGCCAGGATACCGATGCGGGCCTCGTCGGCGATCAGGGGGTCGTCGAAGGCCAGGCCGGTGATGAAGAGTGAGACCGTGAAGCCGATTCCGGCGATGGCGGCGAGACCGAACACATCGATCCAGGCCGACGAGCGAGGAAGCGAGGCGACACCGCTCTTCACGGCGAGCCACGTGAAGAGAGAGATGCCAACGAGCTTGCCGATCACCAGGCCGAAGACCACGCCGAGCGTGACCGGCGAGGTGATCGCGTCGGAGATCGTGTCGCCCGAGAGCATCACGCCCGCATTCGCGAGGGCAAAGATCGGAATGATCACATAGCTCGAGAACGGATGGAGTGTGTCTTCGAGTCGCTCGACGACGGATACCTGTTCCTTCAGTTCGAAATTGGCCCGGCGAACCACCGGAGCGCTGGCATCGCCCCGGACGGCGAGGCGAACCATGTCGTCGAGGTCCTCTTCTTTGGACTCCGGCTTCAGCGGAATCGCCGGGGTGATCAGTCCCAAGATCACGCCCGCGATGGTGGCGTGGATCCCCGACTCGAAGATCGCGAGCCAGACGAATGTGCCCACGACGACATAGGCGGGAATCCACCAGATCTTCGCGATGCGCATCAGCACCACGAGCATGATCCCGGCGATGCCGGTGAGGAACCAGCCCGACGAGAAGTCGTCGGTGTAGAAGATCGCGATGACGGCGATCGCGCCGATGTCATCGACGATCGCGAGCGTGAGCAGGAAGACCTTCATCGCGCTGGGTACCCGGTTGCCGAGCAGTGACACGACCCCCACGGCGAATGCGATGTCGGTCGCCATGGGGATTCCCCAGCCATCGAAGCCGGCCCCGCTCGAGTTGAACGCAATGTAGAGGCCGGCGGGAACGACCATTCCGCCGATCGCGGCGATCGCCGGTAGCGCGGCGGCGCGGGGGTCGCGCAACTCGCCCACGACGAGTTCGCGCTTGATCTCGAGTCCGACCACGAAGAAGAAGATCGCCATCAAGGCGTCGTTGATCCAGTGGAGGACCGACTCGTCGAGATGGATCAGGTCGCCGACGTGGATGGTGATGTGGGTCTCGAGGAGGTCGTGATAGCTGTCGCTCCACGGCGAGTTCGCCCAGACCAGCGCGGTGATCGTGGCGATCAGCAGCAGGATTCCGCCGGCCGCCTCGATGCGCAGGAAGTTCCTCACTGGCCGGCCGACGCGGCGCGCGAGACGGCGATCGCCGCCGAGCCACGTCAGTGGAGATAGGGGTACGTCATCGCTGGCCATAGACGGAGAAGGACGCTATCCGTGTGAATCGCGTCGGCGACGCTTGGACGAATAGACAACGAGACGAACATCGGTGCCGCTGTCGGTCGCGGAGATCTCGGATTCGTCGGCCAACATCTGCATCAGGTGGATGCCGAGGCCATCTTCGTGCAGCAATCGCTCGGGCGAATCCGGCTCTGGGAGCTCGGGCACCTCATCGGGCTCGAAGCCCATGCCCTGGTCGTGCACCACCACTGCGATCTCTTCGTCGGCGAGATTGCATTGGATGCGGATGCGATCGCTCACGCCGTGGAGATCGTGGGCCTCGATTGCGTTCGTGGTCGCCTCGCTGACGGCGACGCGTAGATCCTCGATCCGCTCGGATGCCATGTCGGGTTCGATCTCCGCAGCGGCGGCGATCACCACCCGCACGAGCGATACGTACTCGGTGCGGGCCGGAATCTCGAGGACGATCTCACCGGGCCGAAAGTCGGCGATTGCCATCTCGTCGCCCGCCGAGCCGTCGCCACTCATGAGTCGCCCGCCGTGGCCGACGCTCCATCGTTCGCCACCGCGGTATCGACCGTTGCGTGCAGATCGAACACGCGGTCGAGGTCGCACACCTCGAAGATCCGGCGCACTCGCGGCTCGGGAACGACAACACGCAGGTCGCCGTCGAGAAGACGAGTCCGCTTCAGTGCCCCCACCACCACACCGAGACCGAACGAGTCGATGAAATCGACGCCGGTCAGGTCGAGTACCAGGAGGTGACGGCCCTCTCGGACCTCGGCCATGACGGCCTGGCGAAGGTCAGGGCCGCCGACGACGTCGAGTTCGCCCGCGACCGTGATGACGGTCCATGGCCCTTCTCGATGCGAGTGCGTCACGATCTGCACACGCTGACGCTAATACGGCGGCGGACGGCGACGGAGCCGCCTCAAACATCAACCATGTGATTCCGTCACACCCGTCTCGTAGTCTTCGTTGATGGCACTCGCTCCGGAGCCGGTTCCGCTCATCGCGGACACCCCCGCCGGGAGCGACGCGCCGGACCTTCGCGTGGCCAGTCCGCCGCTCCCTCGCACACCTGCTTTCGAGGAACTGCTGCGCGAACTCTCCGACGACGGCCGGTTGGTCCATGTCGAGCACATGCCGGAGCGAGTCGAACGGTTTCGCTCCCTCGAGCGCCCCCTGCCGGATCCGATTCGAGCCGCGATCGGCGACGAGCCGTTGTGGAGCCATCAGGCCGAAGCGATCGACCTCGCCCGCCGGGGCAACAATGTCGTGATCGCCACCGGCACGGCATCGGGCAAGTCCCGCGCCTTCCAGCTGCCGATCGCCGAAGCGGTCATCGATCCGATCAAGCCGGGTACCGCGCTCATCCTCTACCCCACCAAGGCGCTCGCCCACGACCAACTCAGAGCCCTCGCCGCCATCGGCTTCCCCGATCTCGTCGCAGGCGCCTACGACGGCGATGCCTCTCCCCAGGAGAAGGCCTGGATCCGCGACAACGCCAACGTCCTCCTCACGAACCCGGAGATGCTCCATGGCGGGCTCCTCCCCCGCCACGCGAAATGGGACGCCCTGCTCATGCGCCTTCGCTACGTCGTGATCGATGAGCTCCATGTGCTCCGCGGCATCTTCGGCACCCACGTCGCCCACATCCTCCGCCGCCTCCGCCGTATCTGCCGGCACTACGGCAGCGACCCCACGTTCATCTTCTGTTCGGCCACGATCGGCGACCCGGCTCGCCTGGCATCCGCACTCTGCGCCGCTCCGGTCACGGCCATCACCGACGACGGGTCGCCGGCGGGACCGCGCCGATTCGCACTGCTCGACCCCCCGATCCTCGACGAGGAAACCGGGGCACGATCGTCAGCCAACTCCGAATGCGCATCCGTCACTGCGGCCCTCGTCGAGTCGGGCCATCGCACCATCACCTTCTGCCGGTCGCGCAAAGGCACCGAGCTCGTGGCCGCCGATGTCAGCCGCCGCCTCCCCACCGCCCTGGCCGACAGCGTGATGCCCTACCGGGCCGGGTATCTGGTCGAAGAACGACGGGCGATCGAACACGAACTCTTCGGCGGCAACCTCCGGGGGGTCGTGTCCACTTCGGCGCTCGAACTCGGGGTCGACATCGGCGGTCTGGATGCATGCGTGATGAACGGATTCCCCGGCACCATCGCCTCGATGTGGCAACAAGCAGGGCGGGCCGGCCGCCGCAACGCACCATCGGTCACGGTGCTCGTCGGCGGCGACGACCAGCTCGACCGCTATCTGATGTCGCACCCGGCGGAAGTGTTCAACCGTCCCGCCGAACCATCGGTCGTCAATACGGCGAACCCGTTCATCCTCGATCCCCATCTCGCTTGCGCGGCCTACGAACTCCCGATCAGCTACGACGACCTCCGCTTCTGGACCGATGAAGAGCTCCACGACGGTGTGCGCGACCTCGTCCGTCACGACGCTCTCCGGCTTCGTCGCCGTTGGCGAAATGGCACGGAGGAGCCCTTCGCCCACTGGTGCGGCACTGGCTATCCGTCGAGGGGAATCAGCCTTCGGTCGGGGTCATCCGGCGAAATACGCATCGTCGACGACCACACCGATCGGCTCATCGGCACGGTCGACGAGAGCCGTTCCTACACCGCCGTCCACACCGGCGCGATCTACCTCCACCGCGGCAATGCATTCGAGGTGATCAGCCTCGACCTCGACACTCGAGAGGCGCGCGTAGTGGAAGCCGACGGCGGCGAATACACCCAGGCGCGCAGTTCCACCGACATCCGTGTGCTCGAGATCGAGCAACAGCGCCCGGTGGGCAACGCCACGCTGCACCTCGGCTCGGTCGAGGTGATCAGCCAGGTGACGGGCTACCAGATGCGCGAGTCGCGGTCGCGCAAGATCCTCAGCAATGAGACACTCGACCTTCCGGAGCAGCGGCTGGTCACCAGGGCGTTCTGGTACACCGTCGATTCCGCGCTGGTCGCCGGCGCGAGCGACGATGTCGCCGGCACGCTCCACGCCGCCGAGCACGCGGCGATCGGGCTGTTGCCGTTGTTCACCATCTGCGATCGGTGGGACGTGGGCGGCGTGTCCACGGCCCATCATGGCGACACGGGCGCACCCACCATCTTCATCTACGACGGTTACCCCGGCGGCGCCGGGATTGCCGAGCTCGGATGGGAGGCCGGCGCCTCCCATCTGGCCGCCACGATGGAGGTCATCGAGGCCTGTCCGTGCCTCGACGGATGCCCCTCATGTGTGCAGTCGCCGAAGTGCGGAAATGGCAACGAACCGCTCGACAAACAGGGCGCTTCTCGGTTCCTCGGTGCCATTCTCGGGCCGCGAAACAACGAGTAGCGTCCGAAATGGGCCGTCCGGCCTATTGGACCGGCGGAAACACCCCTCATGTGCGCGGCCGTCGGTACCGACGGGATCACCGTGGCGTTTCGAACCGAGTCGGCAGGTGTCGACCAGTCCTCTCGCGAGTGGAAGTCCCGACCGGGGCTGGCCCGCTTGTCGCGCCTGGCGATCATCGCCGTTCCCTTCGTTCTCGTAACCCTCACCGCTTGGAAACTCAACGGGCTGCTCGGCGCACCGGCCACGCTGATCGAGGCAGTGGCTCGCTGGGCCGCCCTCTCCGTCGTCTCGACGCTCGCGCTGGTCACGATCGACCGCTCAGCGCGGCAGTTCCTTCCGCTCAGCACACTCCTGCAGCTCTCGATCGTTTTTCCCGACCAGGCGCCGTCTCGGTTCAAGATGGCGCTTCGGCGAGGTACGGCGAAGCACCTTGCGCAGGAGGTTGCTGCGCTCGACGACGCAACCGCCCAGGAAGCCGCCGAGTACCTCCTCCAGGTCGTCGGCAAGCTCACCGCCCACGATCGCCTGACCCGCGGCCACACCGAAAGAGTCCGGGCCTACGCCGATCTCATCGCTGTCGAAATGGGTCTCACCGAAGACGAGCGAATGAAGCTCCAGTGGGCGGGGCTACTTCACGACATCGGCAAGCTGTCCGTGCCGACCGACGTCCTGAACAAGTCCACAAAGCTCAGCGACCGCGAATGGTCTCGACTCCAGACCCATCCGAACGAGGGTTGGAAGATGATCCAGCCGATGCGGCGCTGGATGGGCGAATGGGCTCGGGCAACTCGCGATCATCATGAGCGCTGGGATGGCGGCGGGTACCCGCGGGGCCTGAAGGGCCCGGAGATCTCGCGGGCCGGTCGCATCATCGCCGTGGTCGACGCGTTCGACGTGATGACGACGGTCCGGGCGTACAAGTCGGCGATGTCGCATGATGCCGCCCGCTCCGAGCTGGCTTCGTGTTCGGGAGCCCAGTTCGACCCCGACGTCGTTCGCGCCTTCCTCTCGGCCTCACTCGTGCCGAGGCAGCGAGGGAAGGTCGGCACCTGGTTCGCCAACTCGCCGGTCGCGCTCCAGGCGAGTGGCGCGGCGAATGTGCCCGCCGCCGTGACCTCGGCGGTGGCCGCGGCAATCGCAGCCACCACTGTTGTGCTCCCCATGATCGACACCGGTTCGGCAGAACTCGCCGCCGAGCGAATCGTCGCCGAGGTCCCCGAGACCACCACCACGATCGTGATCCCCGCGACAACGGCCCGTCCCACCACGACGACGACCACAACCACAACCACAACGACGACGCCGACCACAACGACGACGCTGCCGCCGACCACTACGGCGGCGCCCACCACCACGCGCCCCCCGACCACCACCACAGAAGCAGTGATCGTGGAGATCCCGACAACCACCGTGCCGGCAACGACCACGACCACGCTGGCGCCATCGACCTTCGACAGCGGATTCCTCGGGGCGGGCGGTGGCGGCTCATCCTTCGGTCTCGTCACAACCGTGGGCGGCAGCGGAGCGACGAACTGGGACAGCGCCGAGAACGCCGATCCGGGCCTCACCCTCACGTCTGGTCCGTCGGGCTTGATCGAACTCGATGCACCGAGTGTCGCAACCTGGGCGCTCTCGATCACGAGCGACACGCGCCTGGCCGGCACCGCGTCGCTGCGGATCTATGTTGCCAACCCGGGGTTCAGCACCGAGTCACTCGGGGGCGTGATGGCCGGACTCGCCGATTGTTCGACCCTGCTCGGATCGTGCACCACGATCAGCAGCGGCCAGACCGTCTTCACACAGGACTCCTTCGGGAACGACTTCGGCGTCGTCACGATCAACCTCGGCTCGATCGACCACACCCTCGTGACGGGCAACCATCTCGTGGTGAGCATGACGGTGCCGCAAGCGATGGCGGACGACACGTGGCTGGCCTTCGGCACCGCCGACTATCCCTCGCAGCTCCGTCTGGTCTGAGTCGGGGAAGCCGTTCACTCGAGTCGCATCACCGCTACCGCGACCAACTCCACACTCCCGATCAGCGGCCCGACCAGCGCGACATCAGTGGGGTCGACGTATCGAACCGTGACCTCGACCGTGGATCCTCTTCGAGCAACGACGACATCGATGCGGTCGCGATCAAGCGTGCTCCGCTCGATCACGATGTCTCGCACGGTGCGGTCGCTCTCTCCCACCGCAGCGACGCGGGCACCCTCTCGAGCCGCGTGGGTGACCAACACCCGGGCCTGCGCAACCAGCGCCACCTGGCCGATGGCCAGCGCGAGCAGCACCACGATGGGCAGGAGCAGAGCCACTTCGACGGTTGCCTGACCGCCGCACGACCGACCCGCCCGAGGGAGCATTCCGCAGGCGGGTCGGCCATGGCGGTTCATGCGATGCGTCCGGCCACGCTGTCGACGACCTTGTTGAGCAGCGTGGACAGCTTCCCGGTGCTCGTGGCCCACGCAATCAAGAGCATGGCCACAGCTGCGGCGCCGAGCACGACCAACGCGTACTCCGCGGTCGCTTGCCCCCGATCGCCTCGGGCACGGCCGGTGCGGGCCGTTGCCTCACCCGCCACCCATATCGACAGCATCATCCTCTGCAGCCGTTGGTCCGTTCCCATTCTCATTCTCCTTTGTGTCTCGAGGGGGAAGCACCGTTGATGAGGAAGCTCTCGGCTCAGATTCCGAGATTGAGATCTGTCAGGGACGTGAGGACCAGAGGGGCAACCGCGAGGAGGACGAACGCGGGGAGCACACAGAGCACGAGGGGCAGCAGCATCGCGACGGGAAGTCGGCGAGCCCGGACCGCGGCGGCCTGACGACGTCGGCGACGGCCGTCGTCGCTCACCCGGACAAGACCAGCAAGCAGCGCGCCACCGTCGGATTCCGCAGCCGCGAGAAGACCGATCAACGGGCGAGCGACCGCATCGATGTCGGCCGCTGCGGTCTCGAGCGCTGCGGCGAATGTCTCGCCCGCCTCCGCCCGGCGCAGCGCCTCGACGAAGACCTCTCGAAACGGATCGTCGGCCCAGTGCGCCGCATGGCGGACCGCGGCACGAACGGGTGCACCGGCACCGATGCCGAGGGCAACGAGGTCGGCGGTCTCTGGCAAGGAGCGAAGCACGGCACGATGGGTATCGCCCGACTGGACGCGCTGGCGGCGCCAAGCCCGACCCGACGGCCAGACGAGAACCACAACCGCGACAAGCGGATGGGTCACCAGTGCCGTGAGAGCGAGACCGGCGCCCCAGACGGGTCCGCCGAGCACCGGGCGACGGCTGATCCGCAGAGGCGATGGAGCCGCACTCAGCGGGCGGGCGGCGACTCTCCAAGGAGCCACCGCAACAAGAACTGCGGCGACCACCGCCCCGCCCGTGAGGAACATCATCGGTCGACCGCAGCCGTCAGCTGACGCATCCACAGCCACCCGAGTGCATCGAGCACCACGCCGACGAGCAAAGCAAGACGGCGTTCGGTGCTCCCCACTGCCGCGGCGAGGACGGCCGGGTCGATGAGCATTGTCACGAGCAGAAAGGCGGCGGGAGCGAGCGACAACAGGAGGGCCGACGCTCGTGCCTGCGCGGTCAGCGCCGAGATCTCGCGCGTGAGATCAGCTCGTTCTTGAAGTGTGGCAGCGGCGCGATCGAAGGAACCGGCGAGAGCCCCGCCGGTCGCGGCGCCGGTGTTGAGCACCGCTCGAACGAGGTCTGCGTCTCGATGATCGAGCGACGCCGCCCACCGATCGACCTCGTCTCGCACCGGTGACCCGTCGCACACGCGACGCGCCGCGTGCTGAAGCCCCCGGCCGGCCAGGGAATCGTCGGCGGCCACTCGTTGGAGCGCGGTGTGGAGAGTGCTCCCGGCACGAAGCGCTCGGGCCAGGCCCGACAGCACGGCCGGCAGTTGCTCGATCTGCCTCCGCCGCTCGCGGGCTGCGGCGCCCCAGCGACGGTTCACGGCAGCCGCACGATCGGGTCGACGCAACCCGGCCCGGCCACCGCCGCGACCTCGGTCACGACTCGCGTGCCCTGCGGTCCTCGAGCAACCTGCACAACGAGATCGATGGCCCGGGCCAGTTGCGCCTCGACCACCGACGCGGGAATTCCCGAGTCGGCGGACATCACGAGACTGAGCACCCGCTGCAGCGCATCGACCGGAGAGTTGGCGTGCACGGTGGACATGCCGCCGCGGTGGCCGGTGTTGAGTGCCTGCATCAGATCGAACGCCTCGGGCCCTCGGACCTCACCCAGCACAAGTCGATCGGGGCGCATCCGCAGGGCAACCCGCACGAGGTCTCTGACATCGACTCCACCAGTGCCTTCGACCCCCGGCGGGCGACACTCCAGGCGAACCACATTCGCGAGCGGAAGATCGAGCTCGGCGGCATCCTCGACGGTGACAACTCTCGTGCTCGGCGCCAGCTCGGCCGCCAACGCATTGAGCAGGGAGGTCTTACCGGCGCCGGTACCCCCGCTCACCAATGTCGTTGCTCCATCGCGGATGTGGTCTCGCAGAAGGTCGACAACACCCGGCGGGGCGAACTCGTCGAGCGTCGGCCGCTGCACGACAAACCGGCGAACCGTGATGCACGGGCCGTCGGGGGCGATCGGCGGGCCGACGATGTTGATCCGACTGCCATCGGGCAGCCGACCATCGACCCACGGCCGAAGGGGATCAATCCGCCGTCCGATCGGTGCGAGCATTCGTTCGATCAGCAGCACGAGTTCGGCCGCATCGACCTCGACGTCGGACGCTTCGACGACCCCTCTGCGTTCGACCCAGACCACGCCGGGTCCGTTGATCATCACCTCGTTGACGGTGGTGTCGCGAAGAAGATGGTCGACGGCACCGAATCCGGAGAACTTCGCGGTGATCTGGCGGACGACGTCGCGCCGCACTTCGGGCGAGAGCAGTGGCGCCTCGGCGTCGAGAAGAGTGTTCGCGGTGTCGAGGTCGCCCCCGTCCTCCACCAGTTGCCGGTGAATCTGGTCGACGAGCACCGTGTGGGTCATCGGATCACCCCGGACCGGAGCAGTCCGGAGATCGGCCGCAGCGAACGCGGCATTCGCGAGGTGAGCAACCCTGCGTCGACGGCTCGGGCGACCGCCGGATCCCACTGCAACCCGACGTCGACACGGCCGAGTGCCGCCGCGACGTCGCTCCGGCCGAGGGCCCGGCCGGGTTCTTCGATCAGGACAACCCTCGCTTCACGAGGAAGGCTCTCTACCAATCGTCGCAGTGAGAGATAGCACCCTCGTGTGACAACGGCCTCGGTCGCCCCGGGTGGGGGATCGACGTTGAGGCCACGGCCGGCGTCAACCACCACGAGTTCGGCCCGAGCGCTGAACAACGCGACCGCCACGTCGACACGCGATGGGCGCCAATCAGCTCGGGACGCGCGGCCCCGACCCAGAATTCGAAGCCGATCGACCACATCGACCTCGAGGGCCCGAAGCGAATCGGGACCAACGTCGTCCGGAGCGGCAAACCAGTCGCCGACTCCTTCGCCGACCTCCACACCGAGGATCGCCTCCTGGTCGCCGTCGAGATCGACCAGCAGCGTCTGCTGCCCTGCGGCTGCGGCGAGCAACGCCGATGCGGCGGCCACAACCGATGTGCCCACACCGCCCTTGGGCGACCAACACACTTGCAACATCACGACTCCCGGAACACTCGGCTCGACGGGGGAAGTCGTTGATCCGACCATACGGGGGCCCCGTGACACTGCCAACCCTTCCGCCTAACGTGCCTGCGTGACCGGGCCCGCTGACACCCTCGAGTACTTCTCGACTCCGGGGGTGATGACCGACCTCCACCGCCACACGGACCGCGTCGGAGAGACGCCGACCTCGCCCGCCGAGATCGCCGCCATGGTCCAGGGACTTCTCGTCCACCCGCAATGGGCGGTCGCGTACGACGTCGAGGTCCCGCCCGAGCGCCAAGTTGAACTCCAGGCCCGTGGTGCCTCCGCCATGATCGACGGCGTCCTGGCGATCGATGATCGAGCGCTCACCGATGCTCGCGAACCCGGAGATCGCTTCCTCGGCACGTGCCGCCACTTCTCGATCCTGACCACTGCGTTCCTCCGATACGCCGGCACGCCGGCGCGGGCCCGCTGCGGATTCGCCGGCTACTTCCAAGAGGGCAAGTGGGTCGACCATTGGATCGTCGAACACTGGAACGGTGAACGCTGGCAGGTCCTCGATCCCCAGATCGACGACTTCCAGCGCGAGGTGACCGGACTCGATCCGGAGCCCTCCGACCTCCCGCCCGGCTATTTCCTCACCGCCCCGGATGCGTGGCTGCGCTGCCGGCGGGGCGACGAGAACGGTGACGACTTCGGCATTCTCGACATGTGGGGACAGTGGTTCGTGGCCAGCAATGTCGGCCGAGACCTCGCCGCGCTCAACAAGGTCGAGATGCTCCCATGGGACGACTGGGGTCCTCTCGACGGCGACGAGGGTGCCGGCGAATCGGACCAACTCGTCGACGAGATCGCGGCGTTGATCCATTCCGGCGACGACTCGGCGGTCCTGTCCCGCTACTCCGCCGACCCGTCGCTGCAGGTCTCGTCGACGGTCATTTCGATCGGCCCGAATGGTGACCGGGTCCCTCAAGAGGTCGTCGAACTCGTCTGACCGGGACGCAAGGAGATCCGTCCGTAGGCTGAACCGCATGGCGACGCCACAACACGAGCCGGTCGAGGCGGCCTTCTTCGATCTCGACAAGACGGTCATCGCCAAAGCCGCGATGCTCGCGTTCGGCCCTCGCCTCCAGCAAGAGGGTCTCCTCAACCGGTGGCTCGTGGTGCGAGCACTTTGGGGTCAGATCGTCTTCCGCTACCTCGGCGCCGACGAAGGCCGGATGCAGAAGATGCGGGAAACCGCGCTGCGGATCGCCGTCGGCTGGGAGAAGGAGAAGATCTCGGCGCTCGTCGACAACGCGCTCACCGAAGTGATCGACCCACTCGTCTACGCCGAGGCTCTGGAACTCATGGAGTCGCATCGCGATGCGGGTCGCCGGGTCTATCTGGTCTCGGCGTCACCCGAGGAGATCGTTCTGCCGCTGGCTCGCCATCTCGGCGTGGATGACGCGATCGCAACTCGGGCTCGAATCGATGCCGACGGTTGCTACACGGGCGAGGTCGAGTTCTATTCGGCGGGTGTCCACAAGGTCGAGGCGATCGAGCACGAGCAACGGATTCACAAACTCGATCTCGAACGGTCGTTTGCCTATTCCGACTCGATCACCGACCTCCCGATGCTCGAAAGCGTCGGTCACCCGGTCGCGGTCAACCCGGACCGCGGGCTGCTCAAGGAAGCCGAAGCACGCGGCTGGGAGATCCGCACTTTCGAGAACCCTCGGCCGTTGCGAGAAGGGTCGGTCGCCGCGCCCAAGCCTGCCGTTGTCGGAGCGGGAGCGCTGGGCCTGGGCCTCGCAGCCGGTGCCGCGCTGCTCTGGCGGACGCGGCGAGCAGCGCCCAAGCGCCGCTGGCCGTTCTGAGACGTCGGGTCAGACGTCCTTCACCTTCTTGCTGAGAACAGCAAGAAGGGCGACCAGGACGACCACGAGGATGATTCGGTTCTTCGACATGGAAGAAACGCTAGTCAGCCGAGTTCGGGATGTCCCCGCGGCCGATAGGTTGCCGAGCGGAGGTGTCCGAGCGCCTGGTGGGCTCCCCCGCCTTCAAAGCGGGTGGGATGGGTGATCCCTGTCCGGCGGGTTCGATTCCCGTCCACCTCCGCCACTCTTGCCTGCAACATCTCGCCTGTCTCGTGCATCGATGGGGCGATGGGACTCCGGGCCGCGAATGTTAAGCATCTCCCCGTGACCGAGGCGGAGCTGGACCAGCTGTACCGGCAAGAGGCGTTGGGAATGGCGCGAGTCGCGTTCCTCATGGTGGGCCGACGCGACATCGCCGAAGAAATCGTGCACGACGCGTTCATCGCGATCCGGCCCCGCCTGATCGACGGCGTCGTCCATAATCCCGGCGGCTACCTGCGGACCTCTGTGGTGAATGGCTGTCGCATGTGGCTCCGACGCCAGCGGATCGAACGCGAACACGAACCCGACCCACCGCCGCCGTCGGGCGCGGCTCACGATGAAGTCGCCCTCCATCTCGCGCTCTTAGCGCTGCCGACACGACAACGAGAGGCCGTGGTGCTGCGGTACTTCGCCGACCTCCCCGAAGCGGAGATTGCCGGCCATCTCGCCTGTCGACCCTCGACCGTGCGATCCCTCGTCCGCCGCGGCATCGCCGCCCTCCGAGAGGAACTGTCATGAACGACCTTCTCGATTCCGAGTTCGAACACGAACTGCGCGACACGATGCAACGACTTGCGACACGAGGCGTGCCTTCGGTCGCGCGTCGCACACCCAGCACGAGCAGAAGCGACGCGAGTGCCGGCGCGCGGACCGACAGCGTCGTCACCCTGACGGATCACTCGGCTCACTCCAGCAGCCGACGGCGTGAACGGGTCGCCGTCGCGGCGGCGCTGCTGGCTCTGGTGGGAGTGATCGGCACCCTCATCGCGCTGTCGGGGCCTGGTCGCGACGGCGGCCTCGACACAGCGACAGCCACACCGGCGGAGTGGCGCATCCTCGCCCCCGCTCCATTGGCGGCCCGGACTGCCCCGGCTTCGGTCTGGACCGGCACCGAGTGGATCATCTGGAGCGGAACATTCACCATGGATGGCTCATCAGGTGGAGCCGACGACGGGACGGGCTCCCCGACCACCGACGGGCTCTATTCCGATGGAGCGGCCTATGACCCTGTCAGCGACCGATGGCGACCGATAGCCGAGGCCCCGATTCCGCCTCGCCAACGGGCCAAGACCGTGTGGACGGGCACCGAGATGCTGGTCATGGGGGGCGAGGACGGCGACGGCGGCAATCCGTTCGACGACGCCGCGGCATACGACCCCGCGACCGACGAGTGGCGCGAGCTCTCAAGCCTCTCCTCGGTCGTCGACGGGCGGGCACCGGTGTCGCACCTGTACTGGGCCGAGGACCGCGCGCTCGTGATCTCGGTCGCCACCGGCACCACCGGCTTGTGGTCGTACAAGCCAGAAGTCGATGAGTGGAGTCCCATCGAGAACACGATCGCCGATTACTACAGCGGCGTCTTCGTATTCAGTCCCGACCACATGTTCGCTCCCATGGCCGATGGGGTTGCCGTCCATCGGCTGGACGACCTCAACCGCCCGGCGGAGGTCGTTCCGTGGCCGTCCGGCCGCTCCCGCCTCAACGACATGAAGGCGGTGTGGACTGGCGCGGAGCTCTTCGTCGTCGGGCATCAGCAGACGCCGGCGGGATCCGAGATGCACACCTTCCGCTACAACCCGGCCACCGCGACGATGCGTCAGGCCGACGAAGTCGGCACTCGCCCGCTGACGACCGAACTCGCGGTGGTCGAGGGGTCGGTGCTGCGGTTCGATCCTTTCGGACAGGCCTCGACACTGGTCCAGGTCTTCAACCTCGCTCGAGGCGAGTGGAGGAACCTGCCCGAGGCCCCGCTCGATCTCAACCGAGCAGAAATGTCGATCGCCGATACGGGCGAGGAGCTGCTGCTCTGGGGAGGGCACAGCGGCTCGATCATCAGCAATGATGCAGCGTCGTTGGGCCAGTCTCAGGCAGACGGCGTGGGCCTGAGACTCGATTCGCTCCGCTCACCCGAGGTCGCCGAGGAGTGGAGCGCGCTCGCCCCATCGCCGCTTTCTGCCCGAGAAGAACACGTCGCCGTGTGGACAGGGACCGAGATGATTGTCTGGGGCGGTCGCTTCCAGCCCGGCGGGGCCGTCACCGAGGGCGAGGACGGCGGCGTCTTCGTGACCGAGACGTCGTCGGATGTCGGACTCGCCGGCCTCCGAGACGGTGCCGCCTACAACCCCACGACCGACTCCTGGCGCCCGATTCCCGACGCACCGTTCGGGGGCGTCTACAAGCACCGGGCGGTATGGACCGGTACCGAGATGGTGGTCGTCGGGCCCAGTCCCACGAGTGGGTCCTTTGATGCGGCGGCGTTCGATCCCGTCTCGGACTCATGGCGGCGCCTCGAAGCCCCGGAGATCTCGAGCGGCGCCGGCATCACGGAGTTCATTGCAACCGACGATCGGTTGCTGCTCTTCGCCGGCAGTCCGGTCGACGACACCGCCGACACAACCGTGTTCGCATTCGATACGTCGGCGGAGCAATGGACGACGCTGAGCACCCTCGCGGATGTTCCACGCGTCACCGGCGCGGTCGTGATCGACGGGAGTGTCCGGGCGGTGGGACACCAGCTCCGCGATGGCGTGCTCGTCGACGTCAGCATTCGGGCCGACGATCTCGGCGACTCGCTCTGGGGGTGGACGAGCCTCGACTATTCCCCCGACCCGAACAGCGCCACGTCGGTCTGGATCGCGGCCGATGGAGCAGCCCGCATCACGGTGGCTGGTGATTGGGGCATCGACGTCGTGACGACGTTCTACAACCTTCTTGGTGATGGCCCCCTGGACGAGGGCGGACGTCCGGTGCAGTCCTTCACGGAGTCCCACTCCGCGGTGATGCCCCTCCGGTTCTTCGACCATCTGGCGCCGATTGATCTGTTTGTGACTCCAGCCGGCGACCTGATCATCCTGGATGGGATCATCAACCACAGAGGCGCCGGTGCCCGACGCTCCGCTGATGGCGGCTGGTCCAGGCTTCCCCCGCTGCCGGTCGCGGTCGAGTTCGGCCACTCCGGCGTCTGGACGGGCGAACAGATCATCGTCTGGGGAGGGCGAGCCGCAGAAAATGGCGGACCCTCCGTGGCGACCGGCGCGCAACTGTTCGCGAGCTGACGCAGATCCCGTTGAAGCGCCGGCTCAGACGCTGAGGATGCCGCGGGAACCCTGTCCGTGGCGGGTTCGACTCCCGTCCGCCTTCGCCACCTCCCGGCCCTGGTAGACAAGCGACGTGACCGACGAGCACGCCGACCGTCCCGACACGCGAGGGACGCCGGCTCAGAGCCACAGTCCTGGTCGACGTCGAGGGCTTTGGGCAATGGCCACGACGGGATTCATCAGTCTCGCCATTGTCATCGGCACGCTCGTCGCCGTTGCCCGCCGCGATCAAGCCCAGGATTCAGCACCGACGACCGTCGACGAGGTCCCGAGTCTCTGGCGAGAGATCGCCGACTCACCACTCGTGCCACGCGAGTTTCCAGCAGCAGTGTGGACAGGCCGGGAGATGATCATCTGGGGCGGGTATCGGTTCGCGCGAACCTGCGAGGTCGACGGTGGAGTCTGCACGGATGAGAACTCCGACAGATTTGCGCAGCTCGACGAGGAGTTCGCCGATGGGGCGGCCTACGACCCGGCGACGGACACATGGCGGATGCTGTCGCCCGCGCCGATCGAGGGACGCTCGCTTGCACAAGCAGTGTGGACGGGGACCGAGGTGATCATCTGGGGCGGGTCTTACAGTTCCCGGCCCGAGGAAATGGGTGCCGCATACGATCCGGCCACCGACGAGTGGCGTGTTCTCCCCGAGATCCCCGTCGCAGAGTCGTCGCGACACTCGCTGTATTGGAGCGGATCCGCGATGTTCGTGTTCACAAGCGGCCAGGACTCCGGCGAAGTGAACGGCGTCGAGGTGTTCCGCTACGACCCCACCTCAGACATGTGGACCGAACTCGGCTCGCCCGGACTCCACGAGGCCCGCCACATCACGGAGATCGACGGTCGGTTGTACGCCACCGGCTACCGAGTCATTGACGCACCAGCCGGCAACGCGGCGCCCTTCGACCAGTACGTCTTCGTTTCGACAATTGCCGTATCGGCCGACAACGGCACCACTTGGTCGCTCGACTACGCGCCCGAGTTCGACCGAAGGACTGAATACGGACCGATGGTGGTCATCAGCGCCCGCGACGAACTCGTGGTGCTTGTCGAACGGGTCGTGAACGACTCCGATCCCGGGCCGTGGGCCTTCTCGTATGACCGCGACGGTGGCATCACCGAACGGGCGAGTGATGACATGGCGATCACGCGCAGCAACTTCGCCACCAGACACGGGTTGCCGTTGCCGGTTCCACCCGTCCACGTCGCCGACGACGACATCATCACGTTCGGATCTCGGGGCGAGATCAGTCGTGGAAATCCATTCGATGGCTGGATCGCTGTCGGCTCCGAGCCACCGCAGGTCAAGGTGCTCGGCCAGAGCCTGGTCTGGGCGGATGACGCTCTCATCATCTGGGGCGGTCGAGAAATCTTCAATCCGGACGGATCGACGAACACCGGCTACCTCATCGAGGTTCTCTCGGATGAATGACCCGAGCCCGGGTGAACCCGAACGCAGCTAGACGCTGAGGAGGTCGCGGGCGCCGGTGTCGCTCGACGGGTGCCGCAGCTTCGACATCGCGCGTGCCTCGATCTGACGAATGCGCTCACGGGTGAGATTGAAGTGCTCACCAACCTCTTCGAGCGTGCGCGGTTCACCGCGGTCGAGACCGAAGCGGAGCTTCAGGATCTCGCGTTCACGCTGGTCGAGCGGCGCGAGCAGACGAGAGATCTCGTCGGGCAGAAGCGAGGTGGCCGCGCTCTCGAACGGAGAGTCGGCGCCCTTGTCTTCGACGACATCGCCGAGTTCGGCGTCGCCGTCTTCGCGCAGCGGCTCGGAGAGCGAGAGAGGCTCAGCGGCGAAGCGCAGCGCTTCGGTGACCTTCTCTTCGGGCATCTCGACTTCGATGGCCAGCTCGGAGAGCGTGGCCGGGCGGCCGTACTTCAGCTCGAGGCGGGCACGGGCCTTCTGGAGACGAGCGAGCGTGTCGCCGGCGTGCACCGGAAGGCGGATGGTGCGGCCGGTGTTGGCGATGCCACGGGTGATCGCCTGACGAATCCACCAGGTGGCGTACGTCGAGAACTTGAAGCCCTTGCGCCAGTCGAACTTCTCGACGGCGTGCATGAGGCCGAGGTTGCCCTCTTGGATGAGGTCGAGAAGCGGCAGGCCGGATGCCTGGTACTTCTTGGCGATCGAGACCACGAGCCGGAGGTTCGACTGCACGAACGTGCGCTCGGCGGCCTCGCCCTTCTGGATTGCTCGACGAAGCTCGCGCTTCTTGGCCGGGGTGAGATCACCCTCGGTGGTCTCCACCTCGGTACGGGCTTCAGTGCCGCCCTCGATCTCCTGAGCGAGTCTGACCTCGTCCTCCTTCGTTAGAAGGGGGTACTGACCGATGTCCGTGAGGTACAGCCGAACCAGGTCTTCTTCGTCCCGCTCGACACGTTCCTTCGCCACAGAGTTGCCCTCTCGTCGCTACCGGCTAATTGATGCACGATACCCAGCGATCGTGATTCCACCACCGGCAGGTCCGCGTAATGTAAAGGACCCGCCTGCGGCATTGAGTTGACGCTGCGTCACCCATTGGTCGGCGCAACCAGCGCCGCACCTGAGCATGTGTGACAACTCGCTCCACAGAAAGGCCATCCGGCCCAGCCGCACGTCAAGGTCGCCGAATGGGACCGAGGCTCCGTTTTTGCAGTGCTATTCCGCGATGCGCACAGGGAGCAGGCCGCCGACGGCGACCAGGCGCGATTCGGCCTCGAGCACCCGGGCGTTGGCCTTCTCCACGGCGGAAACGTCGATCAGTAGTCGGCCGAGCAGCGCCTCGCCGTCGTCTCGGTCACGCCGAAGATCAGCAAGAAGAAACGCCAGGATGCGGGAGAGCGACGCATCACCGTGATTGCTTGACGCTCGTTCGAGGGCAACACAACGGGCCGCCACCCGCGGCAGCAGCACACGGTGGGCGACGGCGAGTCGTTCGATCGAACCGGGGATCGCGCGAATGGCCTGGACCGCCGCATCGACTCCGTCGGAGTGGGGCTCGCTGCGGACCTCGTCGTCGAGCAGGACCGAGTCGGGCAGGAGTTCGGACAAGTCAGTGGAGTGCCACCCGAGGTGGCGCGACGAGGTCGCCATCGAGACCGCGATGTCGGGACTGTCGGCTTCGCTCGCCCAGAGGCCCAACACCTCGAATAGCCGAGACGCCGCCCAGTGCAGCTCTCCTACGACCCGTGCCGTTTGCACGGCCGTCAAGCCCTGGTCCACCCATCCTCCTGGAACGTTTGTCATACGCCGCCAACCCGCCGACGCACTTCGAAATTAGCCGCGGTACCGATTGATGATGGGCATGCGTCGATCTCGACCGAAGGCCTTCTTGGTGAGCCGCGCTCCGAGCGGTGTCTGACGGCGCTTGAACTCGGCGATGTCGACCAGGCCACAAACATGTTCGACAACGCCTCGATCCGCGATGTCCATCGCGATGATCTCGGCGACCGTGCAGTCCTCTTCGACGTAGGCCTGCAGGATCGGATCGAGTACCTCGTAGGGCGGCAGCGATTGATCGTCGGTCTGATCGGGGCGCAATTCGGCGGAGGGGGCCTTCGTCAACACTCCTTCAGGAATCACCGGCGAACCCGTCTCCGCGATCGCGATCTGGTTTCGCCAACGGCCCAGCTCGTAGACGGTGAGCTTCCAGACATCTTTGATCACCGCGAAGGCTCCGGCGGTGTCGCCATAGAGCGTCGAGTAACCGACGGCGGCCTCTGACTTGTTGCCGGCGGTGAGTGCCAGCCATCCGTGTTCGTTCGACATCGCCATCCAAACCACCCCACGGATGCGCGCCTGCAGGTTCTGGTCGGTGTGGTCGCCCACCTCGATCGCTCCATCGCTGACGTGCGGCAGCAGCATCTCGCCGAGCGCCGCGTGGGCGGGCTCGATCGGGATCGTCGAGGTTGCGATGCCGAGATTGACGGCCAACGAATGCGCATCGTCGAGTGAGTGGTCGCTCGAGTACCGAGAAGGAAGAAGGATGCCGTGGACGTTGTCGCGCCCGAGGGCATCGACGGCGATCGCGGCGGTGAGCGACGAGTCGACGCCGCCAGAGATACCGAGGCAGACCTTCGTGAATCCCGACTTGCGGACGTAGTCACGCGTCGCGAGCACCAGCGCTTCCCACCGCTCGGCGAGGGGGTCGAGCATGGGCACTATCGGCGGAGGTATCGGCGAGCGCGGGGCCGATGGGGCCGATGTGACCGGAACCGTTCGATACGTGTCCATTGTCTGGCGGACCGGCGGAAGTTCGATGTCGAAGACATCGGTGCCCTCGCTGAAGGAGGCGCACCGAGCAACGACCTCTGCGCCGTCGCGATGCTCGGCGATCACGAATGATCCCCCGTCGAAGATCAGCTCGTCCTGCCCGCCGACGAGGTTCGCGTAGACGACCGGCACACCGGACTCGAGTACTCGCTCAGTGATGACCTGCTCTCGGACTGCCTGCTTGCCCTCGCGGAAGGGCGACCCGTTCACATTCAGAACGAGGCGGGCCCCACCACGAGCGAGCTGGGTGACGGGACCGTCGGGGATCCAGGAGTCCTCGCACAGGGTCACGCCCACCGGGATGCCGGCGATCTCGTAGAGCGCGAGCGCTTCGTCTCCCGGACGGAAGTGCCGCAGCTCGTCGAAGACGTCGTAGTTCGGAAGATGGCGCTTGTGGTACGTGCCGAAGATCCGACCCTCGGCGCAAATGGCGAGCGCATTCCAAACGCCGTTGAAGTGGTCGACCCCGGCAACGTCCTGCACGAGTCGGCCGGGTTCGGCATCGCCATCGGCGAAGCCGATCACGACGGCGCAGCGGCCGGTCTGGGCGGCGAACTTCTCGAGCGAAGCCCGGCAGTCCGCGACGAAGCCCGGCTTGAGGACGAGGTCCTCCGGCGGGTAACCGGTGATCGTCATCTCCGGCATCACCGCAACGTCGGCCCCGGCTTCCTCGGCCTCGGCCAGCGCAGCGAGTGCGAGGGCGACGTTGCCGTCGAGATCGCCGACCGTCGGATTGATCTGACAGATGGCAACCCGCAGGTGTGTGGGGGCGTCACTCATCTCGACATCGTACGGGCCTGGCAATGCTCAGCCGGTAGTCGGCTCGATGACGCCATGGAGGGGCGCAGCGATCCAACCCTGCGCGAAACTCACGCCATGGCTGAACTGACCCTTGGCGACATGCCCGACCCCCTCGAGGGGATCAATCGACAGGTCGTGCTCCGACAGCGCCCGGACGGCATGTTGACGAACGACGACGTCGAGATCATCGACGGCGCCATGCCGGAGCTCGGCGACCGGCAAGTCCTTCTCCGGATGGTGTATCTCCAGATGGACGCCGCGGTCCGATCCTGGCTCGACGAGGGCGAGGGCTACATGCCCGCAGTGAAGATCGGCGAGGCAGTCCGGGGCGGGGGCATGGGTCGAGTGATCGAGAGCACCCATCCCGACATCCCCATCGGATCCTGGTGCGGCGGCGGCCTCCCCGGATGGAACAGCTGGGTCGTAGCGGATGGCGACAGTCCGCTCGTCAACCACTTCCCTCCCGACCACGACGCGGTCTTTCAGATGGCCGTCGTCTCGTCCCCCGCCGCGACCGCCTACTTCGGACTCACCGATCTGGGGCAGATCAAGGAGGGCGACTCCGTGCTCATTTCGGCGGCCGCCGGGTCCACCGGGTCTGTCGCCGTGCAGGTCGCCCGAAACCTGGGCGCCACCGTCGTGGGAATTGCGGGCTCTGACGAGAAGTGCCGGTGGGTCGAATCGCTCGGCGCCGAGGTATGCCTCAACCGGCGCACCGATGATCTCCCGGCTCGCCTGAAGGAGATCCGCCCGAAGGGCTTCGACATCTACTTCGACAACGTCGGCGGACCCATTCTCGACCTTGCACTCCGACGCCTGGCGATCGGCGCTCGAGTCGTGATCATCGGCGCCATCTCGATGTACAACGAGAAAGGTCGCCCGCCCGGGCCGTCGAACTACCTCAACCTCATCAACAAACAGGCGACGATGTCGGGCTTCCAGGGCCTCGCGTATGTCGCGCGATACCCCGAGGCCTGGGGGCGAATCTCTGACTGGGCTGCCGAGGGCAAGATGGAATACAAGGTCGACCTGAAGTACGGCCTCGAGCATTGCGTCGGCCAACTCAACTCACTGTTCACGGGTGCCAACACCGGCAAAGCAATGGTGCAGCTCTGCGAGGATCCGGGACCAGGTCCGTACGAACGGTCCTGAGGATCGCTCGAAAACGAAACAGAGGCGAGCCGTCCGCACGGCGTGCGGACAACTCGCCTCGATTCGAGAATTGCTGGTTCGCTATGCGAGGGCGCTGCAGATGGTGTTGGTCAGCAGCGTGGACACCACGTACGGATCGGCGTTGGCGTTGGGGCGACGATCCTCGATGTAGCCCTTTTGATCCTGGGCGACCTGCCACGGGATGCGAATGGACGCACCGCGGTCGGACACGCCGTAGCTGAACTGGTCGAAGCGCTGAGTCTCGTGGGCGCCCGTGAGGCGATCCTCGATACCGGTGCCGTAGCCCTCGAGATGACGAGCGGGCACACCGTCGGCACCCATGGCCTCGCACGCGGCGATGATCGGGTCGTAGCCCTCGCGCATCGCCTTGGTGCTGAAGTTGGTGTGCATGCCGGCGCCGTTCCAGTCGCCCTTCATCGGCTTGGCCTCGATGCTCACCTCGACTTCGTAGTTCTCGGCCAGACGGTAGAGGAGGTAGCGGGCGATCCAGAGGTGGTCGCCCACGGTGACGGTATCGACCGGTCCGATCTGGAATTCCCACTGGCCGGGCATGACCTCGGCGTTGGTGCCGGAGATGGCGAGACCGGCATCGATGCAGGCCTGTGTGTGCTCTTCGATCAGGTCGCGGCCGTGGATCTTGAGTGCGCCGACGCCGCAGTAGTAGGGACCCTGCGGGGGCGGGAAGCCGTTGGGCGGGAAGCCGGCCGGCCAGCCGGTGGCCGGGTTGATCAGCGTGTATTCCTGCTCGAGACCGAACCAGGGCTCCTGGTCGCCGTACTTCTCCATCGCCTCGCGGGCCGCGGCACGCGTGTTGGTGGGATGAGGCGAGAGGTCTCCGGTGAGCGCCGTCTCGCACATCACGAGGATGTTGTCGCCACCCCGGATCGGGTCCGGGCACTGGAAGACCGGCTGGAGAACGACATCGGAATTGTCGCCGGTCGCCTGGTTGGTGCTGGAGCCGTCGTAGCCCCAGATGCCGGGCGTCGCGCCGTCAGCGAGGATTCTGGTCTTGCCGCGGATCTCACGTGTCGGCTCGGTGCCGTCGATCCACAGGTATTCAGCCTGGTAGGCCATTGGTGCCCCTCTTTGAGGATGTCGTTGGAAGTGGCTCATTCTCGCGAGCCGGAGGCCAGCGTTCCAATACGGGATTTCGTTTCCGTTGCCCGATTGTGAACGGCGTGTGAACGAGGGCCTGTCACCGACGACGTCCGCCGTTGGGGATGTCACAGTCGACAAGGCAAACTGTCGGCAAGGAGCCAATATGGAACGCGAGCAGGAATACGTACTGCGCACCGTCGAAGAGCGCGGCGTCCGGCTGATCCGTCTCTGGTTCACCGACGTTCTCGGCCAGCTCAAGTCCGTTGCGATCACTCCGGCCGAACTCGACATGGCGTTCTCCGAGGGCGTGCAGTTCGACGGCACGGCGATCAATGGCTTTTCGCGCGTGCACGAATCCGACGTCCTCGCCCGCCCCGATGCCACCTCGTTCGAGCTGCTGCCATGGGCAAAGGAGGACGAGCCGTCGGCCCGCATGTTCTGCGACATCCAGAATCTCGACGAGACCCCGTTTGCCGGCGACCCCCGCCAGGTCCTGCGCCGCAATCTCGAGGAAGCCCGCACTCACGGCTACTCGTTCTTCGCCGCCCCCGAGGTCGAGTTCTTCTACTTCGCCTCCGGCGACCCGTCACTCGGCAAGCCGGTGCCGCTCGATCGGGCCGGCTACTTCGACCTCACCACCGCCGACGTCTCCAGCGATCTCCGCAAGCGCACGATCCACATGCTCGAGGGCATGGGCATCCCAGTCGAATACTCGTTCCACGAGGACTCGCCGAGCCAGCACGAGATCGACCTGCGCTACACCGAAGCTCTCGATGTCGCCGACAACGTGATGACCCTGCGCTTGGTCGTGAAGAAGATCGCACTCGAGCGCGACACCTACGCCACGTTCATGCCCAAGCCCCTCAACGGTGTCCAGGGCTCCGGCATGCACACCCACCTGTCCTTGTTCAAGGACGGCGAGAACGCATTCCACGACGGCGACGACCCCTACGGCTGGTCCACAACGGCCCGACAGTTCACGGCGGGCATTCTCCGCCACGCCCGCGAGATCACCGCCGTCACCAACCAGCTCGTCAACAGCTACAAGCGCATCGCCGAAACCTCCGAAGCCCCGCCCTACGTGGCTTGGGCCCGCAACAATCGTTCCGCCCTCGTCCGGGTGCCGGTGCGCAAGAAAGGCAAGTCCGAGTCCGCTCGCATCGAATACCGAGCTCCCGATCCCGCTTGCAACCCCTACCTCGCCTTCTCTCTGCTGCTGGCCGCGGGCATGCGAGGCATCTCGGAGAACTACGAGCTGCCGCCGGAGACCGGCGTCAACCTCTTCGACCTCAACGACACCGAACGCAAAGAGATGGGCATCGAGCCGCTCCCGCGCTCGCTGGATGAAGCCCTCGATGTGATGGAAGAATCCGACCTCGTTCGCAAGACGCTCGGCGACCACATCTTCGAGTGGTTCCTGCGCAACAAGCGCAGCGAATGGAGCGAGTACCAGTCGCAGGTCACGCCCTTCGAGCTGGAGCGCTACCTCCCGAGCACGTGATGGAACCACTTCTCGTCTACCCCGAGCCGGTGCCGCCGGAACTCGCTCAAGCCCTCGACTTCGGTGGCTGGGCCTGGAAGGCCGCGCCCGACATCGATGCGGCCCGCCGCGACGAGCCCGCCGACGGCTGGGTCGGCGCCATCGTGCTGGCCACCGCAGGGTCCGACATCGACACCGCACTGCGGTTCTGTCGCGCCATCCGAAATGGCGACATCAACGTCGAATCGGTGCTCCTGTTGGTGAACGGCGGACAGCTGATGGAACTCGATCCCCGCGAGGATCTGTTCGAAGACTTCTGCGTGCACCCGTTCCAGCCGGTCGAGTTCGAAACTCGCCTCAAACACGTTTTCCGCCGCTCGGGTCGCAGCGACGACGTCGATGTCATCGAATACGGGCCGCTCGCCATGAATCTCGAGACGTATCAAGCTGTCATCGAGGGCAAGCCGCTCGACCTCACCTACATGGAATACGAGCTGCTGAAGTTCCTGGCCGCACATCCCGGCAAGGTCTTCACCCGAGAGACATTGCTCAACCGGGTCTGGGGATACGACTACTACGGCGGCGCCCGCACCGTCGACGTCCATGTCCGGCGTCTCCGGGCGAAGCTCGGCGAAGAACACGCCAACCTGATCCAGACGATCCGTTCCGTCGGATACTCCTTCGGCCGCTCCCGCTGGATGTAGGGCACGCGGCAACGCTTCGCGTTGCTTGGAGTTCGGCTCCGCCGAACTCCCCGGCAACGTTCGCGCGGCTTAGAGTTCGGCTCCGCCGAACTCCCCGGCAACGCTTCGCGCGGCTTCGAGCTTCGCGGTGGTGAGCTTCGGCGCGGCGTAGGCGAACAGGAGAACGTGCAACGCACCGGCGATCCACCACGGTGCCCGCAGCGCCATCTCGCGCGAGGCCGAGGCGTCGACTACCACCACGATCAGACCGCCGACGATCGATCCGAGCGGCATCATCCCCCAGGCGAAGAACCGGTAGACGCTGTTGACCCGGCCGAGCAGTTCATCGGGAATGATCGCCTGGCGAAGGCTGACCGTGATCACGTTCCACAGCACCGCGGTGAACATGAAGACCGCGAACAACACCCAGACCGCCGGCCACCAACTCATGAACCCGGTCGCCGCCGAGATTGCGCCCCCACCGAGCAGCGTGACCCACAGCGACGGGCCGCTACCGATTCGGGCCGAGACGTTCGACGCCGTCCACCCACCGATCACGCCACCGACCGCGCCGCCCGTCGAGAGCAGGGCAAACTCGGTTGGCGAGGTCTCGAGAACCTCCTGGGCGAAAAGCACCAGCACCGCCATGGTCATCACGCCGAGAGCGTTGAGCAGGCCGAGGATGATCGCCATCGGACGCAGCAACTCGTGGCCCCACAACCAACGGAACCCCTCGCCGATCTCCTCGCGCATCGGCCGTCGGTCCGCAGCAGCGACGGAGGGCTCACGACGCGGAATAATCGAGATCAGCGCGGCGGAGACAGCGAACGTCGCCGCGTCAACGAAGAACGGTAGAGAGAAGCTGACGGCGATGAGGACGGCCCCGAGCGGCGGACCGATGAACGTGTTGGTGACCTGCTCGACACTCCAGAGGCGGCCGTTGGCCTTCTCCAACTGGTGTGTGTCGACCAGCGAGGGCATGAGCGTCTGCCCAGAGTTGTCGTAGAGGACCTCTGCACAACCCAGCAGCAGGGTGGCGAAGAGGATGACGAGATAGAGCCCCACGTTGCTCTCGACGACAGTCTCAGGGGCACCGATGAGATCGGGTCCGGGGAGTGAGCCTGCGCCGAGAACGGCGAAGGCGACGCCGACGGTGAGCACGGCCCGCAGTGCATTCGCCCACACCATGATCGTGCGCCGGTCATACCGATCGGTGACGACGCCCGCTGGCAGCGTGAACACGAGCCACGGAAGGCGCTGCACCACGGCCACGAGAGCGATGAGGATCGGGTTGCGAGTGACTGCTGACGCGAGCCATGGGTACGCGATGAGGCCGATGCCGTCGCCGAGGTTCGAGATCGCGCTCGCGCCGAACAAGACCCGATAGTTCCGCCCGAGAGTCCGCGAGTTCTGCACACGCCGGACCGTACCTACCGAAGAGGCCATCCCCGCGGGGGAGGTCAGCTAGGGCTCAGCCTGTGTACGGATTCGAGTCGGACAGCGTCAGATACTCGTTGGGCTCGCCGTCTTCGGTGACGTTGTCGAGGTCGCGATCGCGACCGACGAGGCCGCCCAGCGCGCCGGCGAGTCCGACCATGCTCATCAGCACGCCGACCGGCATGACGATGACGAGCAGTACAACCATGATGATCGCTCCGACGTCCATGCGCGTCAGTCTGCCAGAGGTGTCCGGCGACTGCCTACACCGTGGCGATCGCCTCGATCTCGATGCGTGCGCCGATCGGCAACTCGGCAACCGCGACGGCGGACCGGGCGGGACGATGATCGCCGAACTCCTCCATGTAGATCTCGTTCATTCTGCCGTAGTCGGCCATGTCGACCAGGAAGACGGTGGTCTTGACGACATCCGCCAACGACGCGTTGGCCGAGGACAACACCGACCGCAGGTTCACGAACACCTGGCGCAGCTCCGCCTCGAGCCCACCCTCGACAAGTCCGTCCGCAGTGATACCGACCTGGCCCGCAGTGAAGAGAAGGTCGCCACCACGGACGATCGGCGTGTAGGGACCAACAGGAGTGCTCATGCACGCCACCCTAGGGAAGATCCCAAGCCAGTCGCGCCGTACGATTCGACGATGCCCATCTCCGTCGCCGACTTCATCCTCTTCTGCGAACGATCGATCGACGGCATGCGGGCGTCGATCTCGCGACTCGACGACGACACGGTGAATGCACAACCACCGCTCCCCGAGCCGAACTCGCCATACCAACTCGTCACCCATGCGCTGGCCGCCTGCGAGTGGTGGACGTCGCACATCATCTGTGGCCATCCGACTGCCCGGGATCGAGATTCAGAGTTCGTCTCCACGGGCTCGGTGGTGCAGCTCTCGATGCGGGCCGACGACGTGGTCGCTCGACTGCGTGAGCTACGACCGGAACTCGAAGCCGCAACCGAGCTCTCCCATGCGGCGCGCACATCGATCCCTCTCGACGCAGAGTGGACTGTCGGCACGGCCCTGATCCACGCCTACGAGGAGCTGGCGCAGCACCTCGGCCACCTCGAGATCACGGTCGATCTCGTCACGACGCGGTAGCCGGCCAGCTTTCGGGGAAGCCGCGGGACCGCCAGGCGGCGGCCGCAACGGCGGCGAACACGGCATCGCTGGTGGCGACCGCCGGGCCTGCTTCGCTCTCGACGATCACCTCGATCGGCGGGGTTTCGATGGCTCGAAGAATCCCGAAGCTGCGGATCGTGAGATCGTGAATCTCGCCGGACTCGTCGACGCCGAGCGCCTCGCTGGCTACCCACGACAGACCCATGTGGGCGGCGCCCGTGCAGTACGAGCGCAGCACGGTGTCGTCGAGCGGGTCGCCAGCGCGCACTCGCACGGTGATGGCGCCATCAGCCGCGATCGTTGCCAGAGCAGACCCACCGTCGGGAGAGGTGATCCATCCCGGCTCGGCATCGAGTGAGGAAAGGAGCACCGCAGCTTCGACCCAACCGGCGCCTCGGATGTCGACGCTCGTCGGCGGACCGGCGACTTCGACCTCCTCGACGACGAAGCCCGGCGCGACCGCAGCGATCACCTCGGCGATACCGGGAGTGGCGGCAACCCGAACGACGCCGGTGCGGTCGGCATTGACGCCCGCGGCCAATGGCGGACGTTTCGGACCGCGACGGACGGAGTCTTCGCGGGAGTACAGCACTCGAACCGCCCGGCCGTGTTCGTCGGCCAAGCGGCGAGCGACCGCGCCGACCTCGCTCGTGACCTTGCCGCCGAACGCTCCGCCGTTCTCGAGGGGCGACGCAGGCTCGCCGCCGGGCTCGCACCACGCGGCATCGGTCTCCAGGTATCCGGGTTCGACCCATGCCGTCCGTAGGGTGCGGTCCCACTCGCCCGGCGGCACGTCGATCGGCGGCTCGAAGTCGGCGGTGGTACGGCGGCCCTGCACCTTCCCGGCGAGCCGCAGGGCTTCAGCGCGGGTGTCTGCCACCGCCCAACCATCACCGGCGGGGACGGCGATCAGTGCGTCGTCGGGCGCCGTGTCGTCGGCGAATCCACCGCGTCCGAGGGCGACCTGCGGACCGACGGCCTGGGCGACGCGACTTTCGAGCTCCGCGCGAGCCAGCGCTCCCGCCGTGATGTCTGGCTCCTCACAGCCGAACGCCACCCATGCGTCGACCACCGGCTGCCAGCCGGTGCAGCGACACAGGTGCGCCTGCAACGCCTTGGCTGCGGCGTCGCGGTCATCGAGCTCGGCGCCCTTCGCTCGCAGACCCTCGAAGCGGCAGATGATGCCTGGCGTACAGAAACCGCACTGGCTCCCACCAGTTGCCGCGAACGCTGCGCCCCAGGCCGCCGAAACGTCGTCGGGCAGACCATCCAGGGTGGTGATCTCCCGGCCCCGCACCCGACGGACCGGGGTGACGCAGGAGACTCTCGGCTGGCCATCAACCAGGACGGTGCAGCATCCGCATTGACCCTGAGGACTACAGCCGTCCTTGACGGAGTTGACCCCTGCCACCTCCCGCAGGACATCGAGCAGCGTGGCGGTGTCGTCGACGACCTCGACAGTCGCGCCGTCGACCCTGAGCTGCATCGGTTCCGACATCGGGCGAACGCTACCGGCAGCCGCGGTCGTCCGAAGCGAAGTTGCGGCACCGCGCCGGTTAGCTTTTGCCCCATGGGCGAACTCGACCGACGAACCTTCATCATCGGCGGGGCCGGCCTTGCGGGCGCCGGCGCACTCCTCGCTGCTTGTTCCGGTGAGGATGCGGGACCAGCCCCGACCACGACGACGACCACCACCCCTGCGCCGCTGGCGACGCCGCTGCTGCTACCGACCGGCCCCGACGGAATCGGATTCCCCTCGCCCTACGTGCACGGCCGTGAACATCGGGTGGCCTACGTCCTCAACGACGGCAACGACATCATGCGCCGCACCGCGCCTGCCAGCATCCAGCTCGAGATTCTCGACGATGCCGGCGCGGTCATCGCCGGTGGCACCTCGATTCGTCGCGACGTGGGCGTGCCGACCCCCTACTACTCGGTGTTCTTCACTCCGCCGGCGGCCGGTCTCTACCGGGCGGTGTTCACCAACGACGACGGGAGTTCCGAACGGGAGTTCCTCGTGATCGAGCCGGGCGAGACGTCGATTCCCCAGCCCGGCGACCCTTTGCCTGCCGTGCCCACCGCGACCCTCGCGGACGCGCAGGCCGTCGACCCGATCTGCACCCGCCTCGATCCGTGCCCGTTCCACGAGACCGACCTCGTCGCCGCGCTCGATTCCGGCGACAAGCCGACCGTGCTCAGCATCGCCACGCCAGGCTTCTGCCAAACGGCGATCTGCGGCCCGGTCATCGATCTCCTCATCGACGCGGCTGCCACACGCGACGATCTCCACGTGATCCACGCCGAGGTCTATGTCGATCCTCACAACGACGAAGGAATTCTCAATGGCGGTGTCGGCCAACTGACCGACATCGTCGGCGCCTACGCGCTGCCGTACGAACCCGTGCTGTTCGTCGCCGGCGCCGACGGGATCATTCGCCGCCGACTCGACGCGATCTACGACGGCTCGGAGCTCGAGGAAGCCCTCGCCCTGGTCTAGGCGTTGGTTGCCTTGGTCGCCGTGCCGGTAAGCGCTCGCCGCAACGCGCCGACGCCGTCGCGAGCCTGTCGCTTCGAAACATCGGCCGTCGCCACCAGCGCCGACCCGTGGAATGTGCCCGGGTAGGCGTGAAGTTCGGTCGACACGCCGGCTTCGAGGAGACGCATCGCGTAGATGAGACCCTCATCGCGAAGCGGATCGAATTCCATCACGGCGACGAACGTCGGCGGGAGACCGCTGAGGTCGTCGCAGCGCGCGGGCGCGGCGTAGTACGACACGTCGTCCGACCCGGGGGCGTCGTCGGAGCCCAGATACCAGCTCCAGCTGCGGACCGCATTCGGCCGATTCCACAACGGCGTATCGACGAACTGCGTCATCGAGGGCGTCTCGAGCCGGTCGTCGAGCTCGGGGATATCAAGAAGCTGGAAGCAGAGCGCGGGGCCGCCGCGATCACGAGCCATGAGCGCCGTTGCCGCGGCGAGTCCGCCGCCGGCACTCTGGCCGGCGATCGCGATGCGGTCCGGGTCGACGCCCAACTCCGCGGCGTTGTCGGCAAACCACTTCAGGGCCGCGTAACAATCGTCGACCGGCGCGGGGTAGGGATCCTCCGGCGCCAGCCGGTAATTCACGCTCACCACGACCGCCGGGAACTCGGCGGCCACGGCATCGCAGAACCCGTCCATCATCGTGAGGTCACCGACGATGAACCCGCCACCGTGAATCTCGAAGAGACCGGGCAGCGGTCCGTCGGGGGCATCCGCAGCCCGGTAGATCCGGATCTGCACGTCGGGGTCGCCCTCGCCGCCCGGAATCATTCGGTCTTCGCGCACCACGTCGGCACGCTGCTCCACGGGCGGCGACCACGACGCCTGCGCGGCGCGGGCCGCCGGCATCGACTCGGGTGGACCCCACTCGATCGAGGACGGCAGAAGTTCGACGATCTCTGCCAGTTCGGGGTCGTAGTTACGCTCGCTCATGGAGCGCAACTTAGTCAGCGCGGGGAACGCTCAGCTAAAGGACTGACCGCAACCGCAGGTCTTCTGCGCGTTGGGGTTGTCGATTGCAAAGCCGGCGTCCTGGAGGCCGTCCTTGTAGTCAAGGGTGGCGCCTTCGAGAAGCTGCGCAGACGACGGGTCGATGACAACCTCGACGTTGCCGTAGGCCTTGATCATGTCGTCGTCTGCACGGTCGGTGTCGAAGAACATCTCGTAGGAGAACCCCGAGCAGCCACCGGGTCGCACGGCAACTCGAAGGGCAAGACCCTCATCGCCTTCTGCGGTGATGAGTTCGTCGACCTTGGAAACTGCTTGCTCGGTGAGGGTGATCATCTCGGCTACTCCAAATGGCTGGCTCGAATGAGTGAACGTCAGTGTACCTGTCGGTATTCCCTTGGACTATTTGTAGGGATGAACCGCAGGACGACCCCCACCATTGCAACGGTGAGGAGGCCGCTGGCGGCCACACCCGCGCCGACCACAACTTTCCGTGTCGGATCCACGCCTCCGCGTCTATCACAGGCCGCTCCGACTCCTAAGGGGGCGCCGGTATCCTTCTCATGTGGCCGAGAACGCACCCCCGACATCCGACTACGTCATGGGACTGCTTCGTGGGGTGATCGACCCCGAGCTCGGAAGCGACATCGTCGAACTGGGCATGGCCAAGGGCGCGAAGGTCGATGATTCCGGTCACGTGAGCCTCGACATCGCGCTGACCACGAGTGGTTGCCCGCTCCGGGCGCAGATCCAGAAGGACATTCGGAGTCGTCTGACCAGTCTCCCGGGCGTCACGCGCGTCACCATCACTTGGGGTGAGTTGACGCAGGACGAACGAGCCGAAGCAATGTCGAAGGCTCGGTTCAACGTCAGCCAGGACGCGCCCGACACCACGATCCCACCGACCACCAAGGTGATCATGATCGCCTCTGGCAAGGGCGGAGTCGGCAAGTCGTCGATGACCACGAATCTCGCTGCTGCGCTCGCAGAGTCGGGGTTCAACGTGGGCGTGATGGACGCCGACATCTGGGGTTTCTCGGTGCCGCGAATGCTCGGCGTCGACGGCGACCTCCTCGCCCGCGACGGGAAGATCCATCCCGTTGTTCGTGAGATCGGTGAGGGCCGCCTCGAGGTGGTGTCCATGGGGTACCTCGTCGATCAGCAGGACTCCGCCCTCATGTGGCGTGGCCTCATGCTGAACCGCGCCGTGCAGCACTTCTGTCAGGACGTCGCCTGGTCCGACGATCTCGACTACCTCCTGATCGACATGCCGCCGGGAACCGGCGACGTACAGATGGGATTGGCCAAGATGCTGCCGCGGGCCGAGATGATCATCGTGACCACTCCGGCCGGCAATGCCCAGAAGGTCGCCGCCCGAGTGGCCGACATGGGCCGAAAGAACTACCTCCGCATCGTGGGCGTGATCGAGAACATGAGCGAGTTCGTCGCGCCCGACGGGTCGCGTCACGCACTCTTCGGCCGAGGCGGCGGCGAGGCCCTCGCAGCCGACATCGGCGTCCCCCTGCTCGGCTCGGTACCGATCGAACCCGGCGTCAGCGAAGGTGGCGATACCGGCGAACCGGCCGCCCTGGGCACCGGTGACGCAGCCGAAGTGATCCGTTCGATTGCAACCGCGATCGCCGAAGAACTCGTCCCGCCGATCGAGATGGCCGGTTGTAGCGCTCGCATGCTCGATGCTGCAGTGGCCGCCCTCGACGAGCTCGATCTCGCTCAGGACGGCTGAACGCGCCCACGCGACCCCTCAATTCGGTGCTGGTGACTGCCGATTGAAAGATGTGTGCTCCCCCACGGACCCGACATGACGGCGTGGAATCGTCGAGTCGCCGCTGCGACGCGCGTTCGCGAGGTTGGTGACCCTGATGCGATCGAAGAGCGTCTGCGATCGCTCGGGCTGCCCACGGGTCTGCACCCCGACGACATCATCGCGGTGGCCACACTCCTGCGGGTGGCCGAGTCGAGAGGCGTCGGCTTCGGCACAACGATTCTCGCTCGGGTCGCGGAGACCGACGGCGTGACCCGAACCGTGCAGATCGTCATTCTCGGCAACGAGGGCGGCGCGACCACAATGGTGGGTGATCACGACAACGAACTCGAGGTCGACGCACTCACCGGCCTGCCCGGCCGTGCCTACGCGATGGAGGTGCTCGACGATGCGCTGCAGGCGTCGCTCAATGCCGAACACAGCGTCGGTGTCTTCTCCATCGATGTCGATCGCTTCAAGACCATCAACGACGCCCGCGGGTTCAACGCCGGCGAAGAGGTACTGCGGACGCTGGGGGCCGAGCTCGAAAAGAGCCTGCGCCCCGACGACACACTCTGCCGACTGGGTGGCGACGAGTTCACGGTCATCTGTCCGGAGGTGTTCGGAGTCGCCGAGGCGATGACGATCGGCGAGCGCTTTCGCGCCGTCTGTGCGGCGGCGCAGATCGACAGCCCTCTCGCCGGCATGACCATCTCGATCGGGGTTTCCGTCGGACGCGCCGACCGCGGCGCCGAGGACATGATGCGTGAGGCGGAGACCGCCCTCTATCAAGCCAAGGGACTCGGGCGCGATCGCTGCGAGGTCTTCGACGAGGACCTCCGCACGAAGGCCGAACGCCGCATCACCGTCGATCAGCAACTCCGTAGTGCGCTCGAAGGCGAAGGCCTTCAGGTCCACTACCAACCCATCATCGAAACCGAGTCCCGTCGCATTGTGGGTGTCGAGGCGCTGCTGCGAATCGTCGGCCCGGACGGCGAACACCTCAACCCTCGGGAACTCGTCGAAGCGGCCGAAGACGCCGGCCTCATCCGCCGCATCGAGGAGACGGTCCTCGAACGGGCCGCCACGATGATGCGAGGGCTGCCGGGGTGCGACGATCCTCTCTTCTTGTCGGTCAACGTGTCGGACCGCCAACTGGGCGACAGCCGATTCCCGCTCGCTCTGGCCCGCACACTGAACCATGCCGACTTCCCGGCCGAGCTGCTCCATCTCGAGATCAACCGGTCCATCCTCGATCGCAAGGGCGCGGCGATTCGCTTGGTCACCCAGCTACGAGCGCTGGGCGTCGTCGTTGCCATCGATGAGTTCATCGGCGCGAGCGATGCGGAGATGGTCGTCCCCGACGGTGTCGACCTCATCAAGCTCGACAAGCGCCTGGTTCACGGTGTCCACGGGGAACGAGGCCGAGCCCGCGCTGAGCTCGTCATCGGCGGAATCCTCGATCGCTCGCTCGAAGCCTGCGCCGTGGGCGTCGAGACCGAAGAGGACCTCACGATCGTGCGCGAGCTTGGCTGCCGCTACGCCCAGGGCTACCTGTTCTCACCGCCGATCGACGCGCTGCAGCTTCATTCGCTGATCGCGAACTCGATCTGAACGTCAGTCGCCGGCCGGCCCGAGTTCGATCGCGCCGGACGGATCATCGTCGTCCTCGATCGTGACTTCGGTTGACGGCGCGTCGGTGTACCCGGGGCCGCCAAAGCCGGCACCACCGAACGACGCGCCGTACACGCCGCCCCCGGCGACATTCACACGGCCCGAGAATTGCGTCTTGAGACGGTTGCGAACGAGCGCCCTCGTGGGCGGCAGCAACAGGACGAATCCGAGCCCGTCGGTGAGGAACCCCGGGGTGAGCATGAGCGCGCCGGCAAAGAGGACGAGCATCCCGTCGATCAACGCGTTGGTCGGCAGCTCACCGCGGCCGAGTTCCCCCTGCACCTTGGCCAGAATCGAGAAGCCCTCGCGGCGAACGAGCCACGCCCCGATGACGCTGTCGAGCACGAGAAGGCCCAAGGTCTCCCAACCCCCGATGGCCGCGTCGACCTGCACGATCAGGTAGATCTCGACGATCGGCACGATGATGAAAGCGATCACCAGGAAGCGGAACACGTCGTCATCCTAGGCTGGCCCCCATGTTCAGAGACCTCGCCGACCTCCAGGCCGACCGGCTCGGCCAGGCTCTCGTCAGCGCCGGCGCCGCGACCGGCGACCTCCGCGCCGTCCGAGTCGAGAACATCGATGAGGGTGCCGGGTTCCTCGGCACACTCGCTCGCGTCCATCTCACATGGGCGGACGGCGACGGACCGTCGTCTGTCGTCGCCAAGCTGCCGACGTCGATCGCCGCGAACCAGGAGATCGTCGACCACTTCGGCTACGACCGGCGCGAAGCCGGCGTCTACCGCGATCTACGACCGTGGGAGATCGCACCGGCACCCCGCGTGCTCGCTCAGAGTTGGGACGAGGCTGAAGGGCGGGGCTGGCTCCTGCTCGAGGATCTGCAGCCGTTCGAGGCCGGTGACGGCGTCGCCGGCGCGACCGACGCACAGGCACTGGCCACCGTCACCGCGCTCGCTCGGTGGCATGCGGCGTTCTGGAACGACGACCGGCTCGGCGCGCTCGCCTGGCTGCCAGGCACCACCCACCCGCGGGTGGCCGGCTACGGCCAGATCTTCGACATGACATGGGAGATCTGTGTCGATCGGCTCCGTGGCGTCGACGACGCCACCCGCGCCGCCGCCCACCAGGGGAGGGCATTCTTCGATCGAGCGGTGGACGAGTTCGCGAGCGGCGACCGGACCCTCGTTCACGGCGACGCCCGACTCGACAACATTCGGTTCGGTCCCGACCACGCCGTCCTGCTCGACTTTCAGCTCGCCGCTCACGGTCGAGGTGTGTACGACGTCGCCTTCTTCTGCGCCGGCTCGCTTCGTACCGAGGACCGACGCCGGCTCGAGCCCTCGCTGCTCGCCTGCTATCGCGACACGCTGGCCGGCGCCGGAATCACCGTCGACGACGACGCGCTCTGGCGTGACTACCGCCTGGGTCACATGCTCAATCTCCCGAATCCGGTCAGCGCCATCGCCGTCGTGACACCCGCCGACGAACGGGGCGCCGAGTTCCTTCGGCGCAACGCCGAACGGGGCCTGGCCGCGGTGGCCGACCATGTCGGCCTCCTAGGCTGAGCCGACCGTGTCTTCCCCGCCCGATTCCGAACGTCCGCCGTCGGTCGACAAGCTCGCGCGCTCGATCGCCGACATCGGCCTTCCTCATCCGCTGCTCGTCGACGCGGCTCGCGCCGCAATCGTCGACGGCTCCCCCGACGACGCACGTCGTCGCGCCCTCGACCTTCAACGGCAGATGCTCACCCCGGTCATCAACGGCACCGGCACGCTGCTCCACACGAATCTCGGGAGGGCGCCGCTGGCCTGGTCGCAAGACGCGACCTACTCCAATCTCGAGCTGGATCTGACCACCGGGGAGCGGGGCTCGCGCATGGCCACCGCGCCAGCCCTGATCGCTCGTGCGTGTGGTGCCGAAGCTGCGATCGTCGTCAACAACTGCGCGGCCGCGGTCATGCTCGTTCTGGCCGGGCTCGCAGAGGGCAAGGGCGTCGTCGTCTCCCGCAGCGAGCTGGTCGAGATCGGTGGCGGCTTCCGCGTCCCAGAAGTGATGGAACGTTCAGGCGCCCGGCTCATCGAGGTCGGCACCACCAACCGGACCCGGCTGTCCGACTTCGAGCGGGCTGTCGCCGAACACGGCGACGATGCCGGAGTCGTGCTCCAAGTCCACCAATCCAACTACAAGATCATCGGCTTCACGGAGGCCCCTCGCACGGCCGAGCTCGCCACGATCGACCGACCGCTCGTGGCTGATATCGGGTCCGGCTTGCTCGATTCTCGATGCGGGTGGTTGAAGGGCGGACCGCCTGGTTGGTTGGCCGAGGAGCCGGCCGCGCGTCAGACGCTCGAAGCCGGGGCCGACCTCGTGACCTTCTCGGGCGACAAGCTCTTCGGAGGTCCGCAGGCCGGCATCATCGCCGGCCGGGCCGATCTGGTCGCGACCATCTCGCGCCACCCCTTGGCTCGTGCCCTCCGCCCCGGCTCGCTCGTCCTCGGCGCCCTCCAAGCGACCGCACTCGCGTACCTCGACGGCGACGGCGATGCCATCCCGTTCTGGCGGATGGCCGCACTACCGGTCGAACAACTCCACGAGCGAGCCGCGGCGCTCGGTGTCGGCACGCCGGTCGATACCGAATCCACGCCCGGCGGTGGCACATTGCCCGAGGTGGCCATCCCCTCGGCCGGCGTGGCGGTTCCGGGCGATCAACGAGAGCGGCTCCGACAACGGGCGCGACCGCTCATCGCTCGGGTGGTCGACGGACGCACAATCATCGATCTTCGTACCGTGGATCCGAGCGACGACACCGAAGTCGGTGCCGCGTTGAACGACCTCTGATGCACGTCGTCGCCACGGCGGGCCACGTTGACCACGGCAAGTCCACGCTCGTCAAAGCGCTGACCGGTACCGACCCCGACCGTCTCGCCGAGGAGAAGGAACGCGGCCTCACGATCGATCTCGGCTTCGCCTCCGCGTCGCTGCCGTCGGGTCGCGGCGTGGCCTTCATCGACGTTCCCGGCCACGTTCGCTTCCTCAAGAACATGCTCGCCGGCGTCGGCAGCGTGGACGCCTGCATCTTCGTGGTCGCGGCGACCGAGGGCTGGAAGCCCCAATCCGAGGAACACCTCCGCATCCTTTCCCTGCTGGGGATTCGCCACGGGTTGGTGGCGCTCACCAAGACAGGGCTCGCCGACGACGAACTGCGCGAACTCGCAGCGCTCGAGATCACCGATCGTGTCGCCGGCACGTTCTTGGAAGATGCACCGATCGTCGAGGTCGATGCCCTCGAGGGGCTCGGCATCGACGCCCTACGGGCTGCGCTCGACGAACTCCTCGACGACACGCCGACCGCGGCCGACCACAAACGGCCGCGGCTCTGGATCGACCGGGTGTTCGCGGCCAAGGGTTCAGGCACCGTGGTCACCGGCACTCTCACCGGCGGCGTGATTCGAGTCGACGACGAACTCCTCGCACTGCCGTCCGACGAGACCGTTCGGATCCGAGCGCTGCAGAGCCTTCATGCAGAGCGAACCAAGGTCGGTCCCGGCAATCGGGTCGCGGTGAACCTGACCGGGGTGAGCCACGACCAGTTGCGGCGGGGGGACGTCCTGGTGAGAGCCGGGCAGTGGCACATCACCGAACGATTCGACGGACAGCTCGACGTGCTCGATGCGCTCGACCACCCGGTGACCCGCCGCGGCGCCCACGTGGCCTACATCGGGTCCGGTGAATACCCCGTGCGAGTGCGGGTGCTCGGTCCCTCCCAGGTGCCGCCGGGCGCCACCGGCGCCGTCCGAGTGCACCTCCCGGTCGGACTGCCGTTGCTCCCGGGCGACCGATTCATCCTTCGCGAGTCCGGCCGCGGCGAAACGCTGGGCGGAGGAGAGATCCTCGACATCGATCCCCGGGTGGCGGCAGCCAAGGCCGTGCCGGACCGGTCGGTCGACCGCGTGATTGCCGAGCGCGGCCGTATCGAGGTCGACCATCTGTTCCGGCTCACGGGCGAACGGCGTGAAGCCGACGTCGGGGCATGGGCGGTGGACCCCGCCACGCTTGCCGACACTCGATCAACGCTCGGCTCCGCCGTCGCCGGCGCCGGTCCTCTCGGCCTCGACCTCGCGGCGCTCGACGAGTTCGAGCGGGCCGTGCTCGACACCCTCGACGGCATCGAACTCGATGGTGGCCATGCTCGAGTCGCGGATGCCGTCGACCCGCTCGCCGGTCATCCGTTCATCACCCGTCTGGAGGAGTCCCCGTTCTCGCCCCCCGACGCCGATGATGTCGACCCCGCCGAACTTCGCGAACTGGTCCGTCGCGGCGACGTGGTCGAGGCCGACGGTGTCTACTTCGCCGCGGCAGCGATCGGGTCGGCCGCGGACATCGTCGCCGAGTTGCTCGCCAATGATCCCGACGGCGTGACCGTTGCCGCCATCCGCGATGCGTGGGGCACGTCGCGCAAATACGCCATCCCTCTCGTGACGCATCTCGATGCCAACGGCATCACCCGCCGCCGTGACGACCTCAGGATTGCCGGGCCTCGCCTACCCGAGCGCTAGCGCTCAAACAGTGAGCAGTTCTCGACGTTCGCTCTCGCTGAGCCCACCCCAGATGCCGTGCTGCTCGCGAATGGTCAGCGCGTAGGACAAGCAGTCGCCCCTGACCGAGCACATCTCACAGATCGCTTTTGCGTTGCGTTCGCGGAAGCGCTTTTCATCGCGCCGCTCCGTGCTCGGCGGCGGAAAGAAGACGGTGGCCTGGGGCCCCCGGCATGCCGCCTTCAACTGCCATTCGACCTCTACGTTTCCCACTGACATATCCGCTCCCGTTCTCCAATTCTTGGCTTAGTGGACATGAGACGGATGTCACAACCGCTCTGCGCGGTTGTTTGCCAAAACCGACCGCGACGCGTGAGAAACGCCCGATTTTCTTGTATCGGCCGCTGGTTTTAGCGCCTCAAACCCCTCCGACGGCACTTCCGGTGCCGCGGCGCGTCGACCACTGACTCATCCACGGGTGACGGCCCGATGACACTCGGCCTGCAGCGTTGGCCACGTGAGAGGTACCGTCGCCCGCACATGGACGTTGGCATGAGCAGGCCGTTTCGCGCGCGGCCCCCGGATCTCGGCGACGCGCTCTTGCGTCCGGCCCTCCTTCGAGCACTGCTGGCGAGGTTCGAAGCGAGAGTCGTCGTTGTTCGGGCGAGTGCCGGTTTCGGAAAGACAACGGCCCTCACCCAGGCCGTCGACCAGAACCATGTCGCCCCGCGCGGTCGCGACGTATGGATCGGCTGCGAGCCGGGCGACGCCAACGGCGACTACCTCCTCCGCGGCGTTGCCGAGTCGCTCGGCCTCTCCTCTGACGGCTCGCTCGAGTCCGTCGTCGATGCGGTGGCCGGCGCGTCACCCGCGCAGGTGTGCGTGATCTTCGACGATGCCCACGAGATCCCCGAAGGATCGAACGGCGCAGATCTCCTCGATCAACTCGTCGCCGACCTCCCCGCCAACGGCCACATCCTTCTCGCCAGCCGAGTCGATCCGCCTATCACGCTGGCTCGCCTCGAAGCTCAGGGTCGCGTCGAACGCATCGACGAACACCACCTCGCGCTCGACCGCGCCGAACTGAGCGAACTGGCCGAGCGAGCGGGCCGCCCGGTCGCCGACATCGAGATGCTCGGCGGATGGCCTGCCCTCGTCGCTCTCGGTCTGCGCTCGGGCCCGGTCCGGCAGTTTCTCGACGAGGAGGTCATCGCCAGTCTCGACGAGGACCAACGCCAGGTCCTCGCCCTCGTGGTCGCCCTCGGTGGCGCCGACGACAAACTTCTCACGAGCCTGACCGGGGTGGACGCGGTCGCCGCAATCGGCGATCTCCCGATGGTGCAGCAGAGTGACGGTTGGTACGAAGCGCACGCGTTGTGGTCGCAGGTGTTCACGCAACCAGAGATCGAGGCGGCACGCGACACCCACCAGAGGGCCGCTATCGAGCACCTCCTCGCGGCCGGTCAGCCCGGTCGCGCCGTCGATCTCGCGTGCCGGACCGAGCAGAGCGACCTTGTCATCCGCGCCCTCCATGCCACCCTGATCGCCGGGCAGGTGGAGGACACCGATGTACTCGCCCGCTGGCTCCCATTGCTGCCCGACGACGTCCGCCATCACCCACTCGCTTTCCATATCGAGGGTTTAATCGAGCAGGCGATCGACCCGACGACCGATCGGTGTCTCGAGCTCTTCCAGAAGGCTGCCGACGGCTACGAAGCGCTCGGCGAACAGCAAGGGTTGGTCAACGCGATCGCCGAGATCGGCTTCTGGCATCACATCCGGCGAGACAGTGCCGAGCTGATGGCGGTCGCGATACGGATCCAGGAACTCGCCGACCAGGGCGTCGCTGCGGCGACGCCCTATACCGATGTCACCAAGGCGTTCGTGGGCATCGCCCAGGGCGACCCACACACAATTCTCGCCTCGGTGCGGCGAGCGCGGACCGCCAAGATGACGGGCCGCTTCCACGCCATCACCGACTGGCTCGAGTTCCAGGCCCTCGAGCTCCTCGGACAGACCGACGTCGCGTTGGCCGACCGCTACCTCGAGGGTGCCGGCGGCATCCGGGGCACCGAGGTCATCGCGATCGCCGCCCGCTGGCGCGCCGGACGACTCGAGGAACTCCTGAACGACCCGAGTTCGTGGGAGGCGCGCAGCGGCTCGGATCGAGCCCGATTCCTCTGCCACGCATGGATGTCGGCCGTACTCGCCGGCGCCGGTCGAGTCTCCGAAGGGGCCGAACATCTCGCCCTGGCCAGACGATTCGCAGGCGAGATGAACGCACCACAGGTCGAGATCACGCTCGCGTTGCCCGAACTCCTGGTCGAGCACGAGAGCGGGCGAACCGAGGAGGCGCGAGAAATGTTGATTTCGCTGCTCGACCGCATCCCCCTCGCCCCCAACACCCGCCTCTCCTACAACGGATCGAGTGCCCTCATCGCCCGGTACCGGCCCGACCTCTTCGAGGACCTACTGGTGCCGCTGCCGGCGCGCGACACCAACCTCGGGCTCGCGCTCAGAGAAATGGACACCACCGGCGAGGTCACGGCGCTGAGGTCGGTGCCGTGGCCGGACAACGCCGGAATGCTCGTCTCGTCACTCTTTCTTCGCTCATCATGCGAGTTCGTGTGCGCCGCCTGGGCCGCCGGCCGACCTGAGGCAAGACCGACAGCCGACTGGCTCCTCGAGGTCATCGGCGACCCCGCCCGCCAGCGCTTCCGCGACTTCGAGGATCATCCGATCAAGGCCGTTGCCACCGCCGCCAAGGAGATCTTGGCCTCGGTCCCGCTGCCGCCAGGCTCGATCCGCTCACTGCGACTGCTCGGCGCGGAGCGCCTCGACATCGATGGCGTGGAATCCGACCACGAGGATTGGCGACGCGAGCGAGTTCGTTCGCTGCTCGGCTATCTCGTGATTCACCCCGACGCCACGCGCGACGCGATCATGGCCGCACTTTGGCCCGAAGCGAGCGAGGACGCCGCCCGCCGCAGTCTGCGGTCCACGCTCAACCTGCTCCTCGGCGTGTTGGAGGAGGGCCGAACCGGTGGCGACGCGGCCTACTTCGTGCGAGCAGACGGCAACCGGGTTCGACTTGCCGGCCACGACCGACTCGACGTCGACGTTTGGCGGTTCGACTCTCTCCTCGACGAAGCATCACAGCTCGAAGCCGATGGCGCGCCGAGCCTCGCGCTCGACTGCCTGACCGAGGCAATCGACCTCTACCGAGGCGGTCTGCTGGCCGGCGTCGTGGAGGGTGAGTGGCTCCATCTCGAGCGGCAGCGACTCCACGTCCGCTTCGTGGGCGCGGCCGTACGAGGGGCCGAGTTGCTGCTGGCCCACGACCGCGCCGACGACGCGATCCGCCTTGCCACTCGCACGATCCAGATCGAGCCCTGGTCGGAGCCCGCTCACCGATCGTTGATCGCCGGTCATCTACAGCGGGGCGACCGCGCGGCAGCGCACCGTTCGATGCAGCAATGTCACGAAATGCTGGAGGAACTCGGCGGCCCCGTCGACGAACTCACGGCGATGCTCGAACGCCGCCTCACCGGCAGCTGACCCCCACCGGCCATCTCAGTCGGCAGGCTCGAGTTCTTCATCGGAGCTGGGGCGCATCTCGCGATAGTCGCGGGCGCCACCTTCTTCAGGTTCGATCTCGAGCCAGAGCCCTTCGATCGCCACGACGCGCACGAGGTCGCCGGCGAGGATCGGCGTGGTGCGGTTGACCATGGCGCGCCACGGCGCGCCGTCGATGTTGACGATGCCGTCCTTCTTCACCTCGGTGACCGCCTCGCCCATCATGCCGATCATCCACTCGCGGCCGATCGTCGGGGTGCCGAAGCGGGTGCGCACCATCGCGGGCATGCCGTTCATCATCGACAGTGCGACACCGATGATGCCGACGAGCAGGGTGATCCACGAGATCGAGAACCCGTCGTAGAGGAACAGCGAACCAATCACGAGGCACACGGTGGCGATCGCCGACCAGGCCCGTGGCACTCCTGTCTGCACATCAACCGAGTATCCGAGCATCGCGATGACCAGCAGGCCGAGGGCCCATCCGCGTGTCGGCAAGACGTCGAGTCCGTAACACCCGAGGATGAAACACACCGCGCCGACCACACCGGCGATGCCGATGCCCGCCGTGTAGAACTCGAAGACGAGGAGGGCGACGCCGATCAGGAAGAGCAGGTACGCCATCGCGGGACTGGCCACGCTGTGCATCCAGCCCTTGAAGAGCGAGAGCTTGCGCAACCGCACAGGCGACGCGATCTGACGAACCGCTTCTTCACCGCTGGTGGTGTCGATCACACTCTCGAATCCCGGCAGCTCGTCGCCGATCTGCGGGCCGAGCGCGAAGAGCGCCAACGTGGGCGATTCGTGTTCGATCAATCCGAGTTCGATCGCTTCACGATCGTTGATCGTCGCGTTCTCGAGCCCGACGAGAAGCGCGGCCACGTCGTCGTCGATGAATTCGCCGACCACGAGCTGTCCGGTGTTGCCGAACTTCGCGAACGACGCAATGCCCATCTCGTCGGTCACCGCCATGAGCTGAGCGATTCCGCCCTCGGCCGTCGCGCCACTCGGGCCGACCCACCCGTAGACGGGAACCGTGGACTCATGGATGAGGCGAGCGAGGTCGATCAGCTGGGCGTCTTCGATGACGGTGGCCGAGCTGTTGACCTGGAGAATCACGCCACCGGAACCGGCCTCTTCCGCTCCGCGGATTGCCTGCTCGATGAAATCCGCGACGATCACGTCGATGAACCCGGACACCTGCACGATGTCGAACACGGCTGCACCCGACCCGGTGTCGATGGTTTCCTGAGCTCCCGCGTCTGCGCCGGCCGGCGGAGCGAACGCCAGAATCCCGACCGCAAGGCCGATCATCGTGAGCGCTAGCGTGATGCGGCGACGCACGTCGCTCATCCGTCTCGAGGAGGGGAATGGATCCCGGTCAGTTCTTCGCATCGTCGCGGGTCCTCATCGTGGCAGGGAAGGGCGGAGTGGGGAAGACCACAGCCTCGGCGACCCTTGCCTTGGCTGCGGCACGTGCCGGCCTTTCGGTTCTCCTCGTGGAGGTGGCCGGCCGGTCAGCGACGGCACCGATGTTTGGTGCCGACGCACAAGGCTACGAGGAGTCGACGGTTTACGACGAGGCGGACCACGGGTCCGTTCGTTGCCGCTCCATCACGCCCGACGACGCCCTCGTCGAATGGTTGACCAACCACGGCTTTTCCCGCATCGCGAAGCGGATGGCAAAAACCGGCCTCCTCGAGATCGTCGCGACAGCAACACCGGGGATCAAGGACCTTCTTGTGCTCGGGCGGATCAAGGCGCTCGAGTCGCAGAGGGTGGCCGACCTGATCATCGTCGATGCTCCTGCGGCGGGCCACGCGGTGCAGTTCCTGCAGGCCCCCGTGGGCGTGAGAGAAACGGCCCGCACCGGCGTGTTGCACCGTCAGGCGCTCGAAGTGCTCGAGATGCTCGAAGACCCTTCCCGGTGTCGGGCGCTCCTGGTGAGCATTCCGGAAGAGACCCCGATCAACGAACTGATCGAGACCGCATTCGCGGTCGAAGACGAGGTCGGCCTCGCCCTCGGCCCGGTCATCGTCAACGGCATCCTCCCCACGATCCCCGATCTCGACAAGGCCCCGCCCGCCGGGTTGACCGACGTCGAGGCCGGCGACGTGCGAACGGCCGCAGCCCTCCGTCGTGATCGCAACCATCTCCAGACGACACAACTCAAACGACTCGAAACCGAACTGCCGCTTCCCCAGATCCGGCTGCCCCAGTTGTTCACCACAGAGATCGGTCTTGCCGAACTCAATGAGCTGGCCGATGCCGCCGAGACCTCGATTCACGCCTTGGACTTCGCATGAGTAGCTATCGCGACCTCACTGCCGAGTGCGAGGTCATCATCTGCTGCGGCACCGGCGGCGTCGGCAAGACGACCACTGCAGCGGCGACGGCCATGGCCGCCGCATCGATGGGCCGCCGCGCCGCGGTCGTCACGATCGACCCCGCGAAGCGCCTCGCCGACGCACTGGGCATCGCCGAGCTGAGCAACGACCCGACCATCATCGAAGGACCCTGGCCGGGAACCCTTGCCGCCCTGATGCTCGACACGAAGGCGACGTTCGACGACGTCGTTCGGCGCCACGCGACAACCGAGAAGCAAGCCGAGACGATCCTCGACAACCGCTTCTACAAGAACATCTCAACCAGCCTGTCGGGCACCCAGGACTACATGGCTGTCGAGAAGCTGGCCGAACTCCATGCGTCCGGCGATTGGGATCTGGTTGTCGTCGACACACCCCCCACGCGCGACGCGCTGGCGTTCCTCGAGGCACCGAAGCTGCTGACCCGACTGCTCGACAACATGATCTACAAGGTCTTGATCTCGCCCAGCCAAGGCGTGCTGCGGGCCGTCAACCGGGCGGCGAGCACCGTGGTCCGACAGTTGTCGCGGGTGGTCGGGGCCGAGGTGGTCGACGACGCGATCGAGTTCTTCCAAGCGTTCCAAGGCATGGAAGACGGGTTCCGCGAGCGCGCCGATGCAACGCTGCAGCTGCTGGCGGCCGATGCCACCGCCTTCGTGCTCGTCGCGTCGCCGAGAGCGGACACCATTGTCGAAGCGAAGTACTTCCTGCGACGACTCGGCAAGGCCGACCTCGACGCCGCCGCGGTGGTGGTGAACCGAGTGCTCCCGGCGTTGTCGCTCGACACTGCTCGAGCCGAGGAGATCCACGCCGGCCATCCGAGCGGAACCACGCAGGCGCTTGCCGACCACGCGGCGGCCGCGGCCGGTGATGACGACCGAATCGCGGATCTGTTGTCCAGCGCGCCGGCCGCCACCATCGCTCGCGTGCCTCTACTCCCGAGCGACGTGCACGACGTCGACACGCTGCATCTCATCGCCACTCTGCTGACCGAGTCGTAGCCCAGCGCCGGTCCCAGGTGCTTAGGGATGGATCAGGTGGTCGAGCGGCGCCAGGTCTCGGTGAGTCGCTCGGCGGAATCGATCTGATGCAGTAGTTCTTCGGTGGTCGCGCCGCTGCGGGCGTTGACGGCCAACGCGACCGTGAAGGCAACAAGCGCGTCGAGGTAGGTCTCGATGAGCTCCCCGTCGATCACGCCTTGCTCGGCCGCGAGGGTGAGACCCGGTCGAAGCGCGTCTCGCATCATCGAGCGGTAGTCGGACGCCGACTCGACCACTTTCGGGTCACGCAAACCCAGTTCGGTCTGGGCGTTCACCGCGAAGCAGCCCATGAAACCCGACTCGGCGGACACCTCGGCTCGTTGGACGTCGAAGAACACGGCGAGTTCGTCGAACCCGCGGGAGCCGTCCAGCGTCGATGACATCATCGACCGACGAAAGTCCATGTAGCGGTCGAGCGCGCAGGCGAACACCTGCTCCTTCGATCCGAAGGTGTTGTAGAGCGACGACTTGTTGAGCCCGGCCGCCTCGACCATGTCGTTGAGCGACGCAGCCTCGAAACCACGGTCCCAGAACAGGTTCATGAGCTTCTCGAGGACCTCGTCCTCGTCGAACTGGCGCGGCCGACCGCGCCCTCGAGCCGGTTCTGCAGTCGCCGATTCCGGTGCCATGACGCCCACCGTAAACGATGTTCGGTCATTTGTGAACCCATTGGTCTAAAAAACTCCTTGACACTTTCGTACCGATCGGTCCAAAGTGACGGGAGCATTACTGAACCAACCGGTCTGAATTTCGAGAGGACCCGAAATGACCAACAACGGAACCACCCCAGAGACAACCGCCGGAGCTGAAGCTCCGCGCGATCCCCGACGATGGTGGGTGCTGGCGGTGATGTCGATCGGCACGCTGATCGTCTTCCTCGACCTGACGGTGGTGAACACCGCCCTCCCCGCCATCTCGCAGGACCTCAAGGCGACCACGTCTGATCTCCAGTGGGTGGTCGACTCCTACGTCCTGGTCCTCGCCGGCCTGCTGATCCTCGCCGGATCGATCGGCGACCGGTACGGCCGCAAGCGTTGGATGACCGCCGGTCTCCTCTTCTTCGCTGTCGGTTCGGCCATCGGTGGCCTGGCCAACTCGATACCGACCCTGATCGCGGGTCGGGCCGTCCAAGGCCTCGGCGCCGCGTTCGTGCTTCCCGCCACGCTCAGCATCGTCACCAACGCCTTCCCCCGCGAGGAACGCGGCAAGGCCATCGCCGTGTGGACTGCAGTCGGCGGCATGGGCATCGGTCTCGGACCGGCAGTCGGCGGCTACCTGGTCGACCGCTGGGACTGGTCCGCCGCGTTCTGGATCCACATGCCGATCATCTTGATCGCCCTCATCGGCCAGCGGGTTGTCGCAGAGAGCCGCGACGGACGCCAGGTCGGTCTCGACATTCCCGGCGCCGCAACGGCGACTCTTGGCATCTCCACGCTCGTGTTCGGGGTCATCCAGGGCACCGAAGAGGGTTGGACCTCACCGCTGATCCTCGGCAGCTTTGCCGCCTCCGCCGCGTTGCTCTTCGCGTTCGTTCAGATTGAGCTCCGCACCGATCACCCGATGCTGCCGCTGCACTTCTTCAAGCGCCGCGACTTCACCGGCTCCGTCCTGGTCATCGGTCTGCTCTTCTTTGCCGGCCCTGCGGTGTTCTTCTTCATGACCCAGTTCTTCCAGATCGTCCAGGGCCGTGACCCGTTCGAGGCGGGTCTGCTGATCCTGCCCAACGCCCTTGCGATCGTCGCTGCGTCCGCTGTCGCCCCTTCCCTGGGCCGCACCCTCGGTCTGCGCCGCACGGTGATGCTCGCCACGTCGATCATGGCGGTCTCGCTGCTGCTGTTCACTGGGATCGACGCAAACTGGACCGCGGGCACAGAGATCGCCCTGATCATGCTCTTCGGGTTCGGCTTCGGGCTCGGCATGCCATCGCTGACGGACGCGATCATGGCGTCGGTTCCCGTCGAAGACGCCGGTGTGGGCTCAGCCGTCAACGACGTGAGCCGCGAGCTCGGGTCCGCCCTCGGCATCGCCATTCTCGGTTCCTTCGTCAACGGCCTGTACCGCTCTGACGTGCAGGACCAGCTGGCCGGCCAGGTCCCCGAAGAGGCGATCGAGATCGCTCGCGAGGGAATCGGCGTGATCGCCGCCTCTGCGGGATCGCTCTCCCCCGAAGTCGCCCAGACCACGTTCGAGACCGCGAGCGCCTCGTTCGTCGACGCAATGAGCGGCGGCTTCTATCTGGGGGCCGGCATTCTCGGTGTCGCCGCAGTCATCGCGGCGGTGCTGCTTCCCCGCACGGCCAGCTCGATTCAGGCTGAGCGAGTCGGACCCGAAGCCGGAACGACCGGACCGATCGATGTCATCGAGGCAGAGGTCGTCGGCGTCTGATCAGGCGTCGGGGTCCTCGTCGAGGGCCCCGACGGCCTCTTTGTAGACGTCTTTCACAGGAACGATGCGGTCGAACCCAGTGGTGTGGAGCAGCTTCGTGATGGCTTCGCGGTCGCTGAAGATGACGACGCTGCCCTCGGATTCGCGTATGCGGCGAATACCGCCGATGAGGGCACCGAGACCGGCCGAATCCATGAACTGCACGCCGGAGAGATTCACGATCACTCGCGGTTCGTCGGCCAGCTCCGCAAACGCTTCTCGGAACTGGGCAACGGAGTACGCGTCGAGCTCGCCCTCGGGGCAGAGGTCGACCTGTATTCCGTCATCGGATCGGTTCGCGTTGATCTCGAGCACCGGCGCATCGTAACCCCATCGGTTCGCCGCCCACACGCGGCCGACCCCAACATGGGGGACAACGCACCGCCGGTGTACGATTTCGCTCCGTGACCGACATCCTTCTCGCCACTGACGCCGACTGGCTCGTCGACGACGTCGAGGCCGCCCTCGGTGGCGCTCACCTCATCCATCGTGTGCGGGCCGGCGTCGATGTCGTGCCCGCGATCCAGCAGGTGGATCCGGCCCTCGTGCTCCTCGACATGCAGATCGGCAACATGGGCGGCGTCGCCGCCTGTATTGCGATCAAGCAGCGCGTGATCATGGAAGATCTCGAGGATCGACCCGTGCTCCTGCTGCTCGATCGAGACGTCGACGTGTTCCTCGCAAGAGAAGCCGATGCCGACGGGTGGCTCGTGAAACCACTCGATGCATTCGGCACGCTGCGAGCCGTCGAGGCTGCCCTCGCGGGCGAGTTCGTCGGCAGCTGACTGCCTCAATTCTCGCGACCATTCAGGGCTACTCCCCGCTAGCCTCGTGAGTCTGCACACGGGCAGTGGCGCAGGTTGGTAGCGCGCCTCGTTCGGGACGAGGAGGTCGTGGGTTCAAATCCCGCCTGCCCGACCAAAAAAGCCGGTTTCAGGCCCAGATGCTCTGTCGGGTATCGGGGTCGAAGAAGTGCAGCTTCGAGGCGTTCACCGCCGCTTCGATTGCGTCACCGGCTTTCGCACCGCTTCGGGAATCGAACCGGCCAACCGCGTTGGTGCCTGCGCCGACATCTTCGGCAGCATCGGGGTCGCCGGCGTCGACCGGCACTGCGTCGATCGCGAAGTGCACCACGATCTCCGAACCGAGGGCTTCGACCAGGCTCACTGTGCCCTCGAGTCGATTTCCGGATGACGCGCCGGACAACGCCGCGTCCTCCAGATCCTCCGGCCGGATGCCAACGATCACCGACTGCGTGTCGCCAAGTGCCGGTCGGGCCGCGAGAACGTCAGCGGGAACCGTCAGTGTCTCGCTTCCAAGTGACAGCTGGTCACCGACGAGCGTGGCTTCGTAGAGGTTCATCGAAGGCGAGCCGATGAACGCGGCGACGAAGACGTTGTCGGGGCGGTCGTAGAGATCCTGCGGCGAGTCGACCTGCTGGAGTACCCCGTCCTTCAGCACCGCGACACGATCGCCCATCGTCATCGCCTCGACCTGGTCGTGAGTGACGTAGACGGTGGTCACGCCGAGGTCGGCCTGCAGGCGGGCGATCTCGGCTCGCATCTGCACGCGGAGCTTGGCGTCGAGGTTGGACAACGGTTCGTCCATGAGGAACGCCGAGGGCTGGCGCACAATGGCGCGTCCCATGGCAACCCGCTGGCGCTGACCGCCCGAGAGGTTGCCCGGCTTGCTGTCGAGATGGCTCGTCAGCTCGAGAAGCTCAGCCGCTTCACGGATGCGCTTGTCGGCCTCGGCCTTTGGCAGCTTCGCGAGCTTCAGCGCGAATCCGATGTTGTTGTAGACGGTCATGTGCGGGTAGAGCGCATAGTTCTGGAAGACCATGGCGATGTCGCGATCCTTCGGCGCGACATCGTTGACCACCTCTTCGCCGATGAGCAGGTCACCATCGGTGATCGGCTCGAGACCCGCGATCATGCGAAGCGCCGTCGACTTCCCACAGCCCGATGGGCCGACGAGGACGAGGAACTCGCCGTCGGCGACCTCCAGACTGAGATCGTGAATGGCGTGGAAGCCATCGGGATAGACCTTGTTCACACTCTGCAGTTGCACTGATGACATGGTTCATTCTCCGTTGCGAGTTCTCTCCGGGGCGAAGGCATGGAGGGATCCTTCACCCCGGAGGCTGGAGGCGTCTAGGCCCCGCGATTGGCGATCGGAAGCTTCCCTTCCAGAGGACGAGTGGTGATCAACGCCGCGCCGAGGGCTCGAACCGTCGACTCCGTGAACCCGTAGGTGAAGATCACCTGCGTCGAGGGGTCGAGGTCGAGATACTCGGCATCGAGCGGATTGCGGGCGACGACGACGGTGGCGGGCACGCCCGCCGCGATCACGCGGCGAACCAACTCGACCTGGCCCGGCTCGGTGGCGGCCGCGGTGACGACCACGACTGCGTCGTCGGCACCGGACAGAGCATCAACGGCCGCATCGATCTCGCCGTCGGTCGGTGCATGGCTCACACCGTGATGGATTGGCGCCACGCGGCCGGAAGCGAGCTCGTCGACGAGCGAGGCTTCGTTGTCGTTGGTGGTGTCGGCCTTGGTGAGATTGACGCGCTCCGGTTCGATCACGACGCACCGCGGCCCTATCGCACGCCGAACATGGCCCTCTCGCAGAGTGAGCGAGCGGCGGGCCACCTCAGCCGAGAGGTCGCGGTGGGCCTCGCAGCCGACCGCGTCGCTCGAGGGAGTGGTGAAACCGGCCAGCCACTCGCGCAACTCGCGGACACGCGGTCCGGAGTCGGCGAGGGATGACCGGCCGCTGGAGGCCTCCATCGACCCGCCGATGCCGGACTCGAGCACGTCGATGTCCATGAACGGCGTGGTCAGCAGGAGATCGGCGCCCGCTTGAAGCGCTTCGTAGGACTCGTCGTTGGACGCATGCTCGCCGGCGCCGACGCCGGCCATGTCGAGGGCATCGGTGATCGTCACGCCGTGGAATCCGAGTTCGTCTCGCAACACCCCTGTGAGCACGTCGGCGCTCCGGGTTGCGGGGACGAGTGCGCCGCCGCTCAATGCGGGGACCGTGGCGTGGCTGGTCATCATCAGCTTCACATCCGACTTGATGACCGATCGGAACGGAACGAGCTCGGACTCGTCGAATTCCTCCCGCGTGCGATTGATGACGGCGTGGCCGTAGTGAGTGTCGACCTCGGCTGCGCCCTTACCGGGGAAGTGCTTTCCGGTGGCGGCCACGCCGGCGCGCTGGAGACCGTCGACGATTGCCGCCGCGAACGACGCGGCTTCGTCGGGATCACTGCCGAAGCTACGAATACTGAGACCGTGGTTGGTGGCGATCGTGAGCAGATCGCAGACCGGCGCGTAGTTGACCGTGACGCCCAGCGCTCGGAGTTCATGACCGATGGCTTCGCCGACACGCTCCGCGAGCGACAGGTCTCCGGTCGCCGTCATGGCCATGTTTCCGGGGAAGTCGGTGACGATGCCGGCCAGCGCTTGCAGCTGTCCGGCTTCCTGATCGATCGCGACGAGTGCCGGCAGCGACCCGACCGCTTCATGGATGCCGTCGGTGAGCGCCTTCACCTGCGCGGCCGACCGAAGGTTCGCTTCACGAAAGAGTGAGACGCCAGGCATGCCTCGACGGAGACGGTCGATGGTCGCGGGGTCGGGCTCGAGACCATCGAAGGCACCGACAACGAACGTGATGGGAGAAGTACTCGTGGTCATCGGGAACGATCAGCCCTTCACCGAACCGGCCAGCAAACCGCGCACGAAGAACCTCTGCAGCGACAAGAAGACGATGAGCGGCACGATCATCGCCACGAACGCTCCGGCCGTGAGCAAGTGCCAGTCCTGACCCTTCGATCCGACCAGCTCGGAGAGCTGCACCGTGACCACCGGATCTCTCTGATTGAACACAAGGGCGACGAGAAGGTCGTTCCACACCCACAGGAACTGGAAAATGCCGAAGGAGGCGATGGCTGGCATCGACAGCGGTACGACGAGACGGATGAACGCCGTGAAATGGCTGGCACCGTCGACGAACGCAGCCTCGAGCATGTCTCGCGGCAACTGGGAGATGTAGCTGTAGAGCAGGTAGATGGCGAGCGGAAGACCGAAACCGGTGTGGGCCAGCCAGAGCCCGAGGAACGTGCCCGACAGGTCGAGGTCGGCGTAGGTGCGCAGGACCGGAATGAGCGCCATCTGCAGCGGCACCACCAGCAGCGCGATCACCAGGGCGAACAGCATCCCCCGTCCAGGAAATTCCATCCAGGCAAAGGCGTAGGCCGCGAAAGCGGCGATCGTGATCGGGATGATCGTGGCGGGAATGGCAACGATCACGCTGTTGGCGAACGCGTCAGCCATGCCGTCGGAGCTGAGCACGTCGGTGTAGTTGCTCAGCGTCCACTGCGAGAAGTCGAACGGGTTCTTGAGGGCGTGCCACCAGCCGGTGGAGTTGATGTCATCGGCTTCGCGAAACGAGCTGATCAACACGCCCGCGGTGGGGAGTGTCCAGAAGAAGGCGATCAAAACGACGGCGATCCGAACCGGCTGACGCTTCATGAAGCTCTGGAATCGATTGGCCGTCGCCAACCTCGGAATCGGTTTGGTCACCTGCGGCACCGTCATTGTGCGAATCCCTGCTGACGAAGATTGCGGACGTTCAGGACCATGATCGGGGCAACGACGACGAGCAGAAGCACGGCAAGTGTGCTCGCTCTGCCGAAGTTCCGGAAGGTGAACATCTCGGTGAACATCCGGTTGGCGACGACCTCGGTGTCGAAGCGACCGCCGGTCATCACGAACACCACATCGAAGACCTTGAGCACCGCAATGAAGACCGTCGTGCCGACAGTGATGATGGTGCCCCGAATCATGGGCAGCACCACCCGGAAGAACAGTTGGAACTCGTTTGCGCCATCGAGACGGGCGGCTTCAATGACCTCGCCGGGCACGTTCTTGAGGGCGGCCGAGAAGATGACCATCGCGAATCCGGTCTGCAGCCAGACCATGATGAGGATGAGCGCGAAGGTGTTGAGTGGCCGTTCGATGGTCCAGGCGACCGGCTCGAACCCGGCCGTGGTGGCGGCCGCATTCAGGATGCCGATCTGCTCCGCGCCCTCGGGTCGCCAGGCGTAGACGAACTTCCAGATGACCGACGCACCGACGAAGGAGATCGCCAGCGGCAAGAAGATGAAGGTCTTGGCGAGCGCCTCTCGCTTCACTCGGTCGACGAGGGTGGCGACCAACAGGCCCAGGACGACGCTTCCGCCCGTGGCGAATACGAGCCAGAGGAGATTGTTGCGAAACGCGATGCGGAGGCTCTCGTCGGTGAGCGCCCATCCGTAGTTTTCGAGGCTCACGCCTCCGTCGACATCCTCGGTGAGACTCGTCCACGTCGTGCTGACGATCGGGTAGACGAGGAAGAATCCGAGAACGGCCATGGCCGGTCCGACGAAGATCAGGGGCCGAAGTCGGGTCTGCCAAGAGGCGGCGAGACGGTCGATCGAGAGATTGGCGATGAGATAGAGAAGCCAGACACCGACGGTGCCGATAAAGATGGCGACGACGGAGATCAGGCCCTTGGCGAGTGTTTCGTTGATGCCGCGCTTGCGGACCTCCTCGGCCGCGTCGCCGGCGCCGAAGACATCGAGGATGTTGGCCCAGAGACGGCTGGGGCCCTCGATGTCGGAGATGAAGTCGAGACCGAACCAGAAGAGGGCGAGCGTGCCGAGAGAGGCGGCCACGCCGCGGACCCACGACGGAGTCTTCGCCAGACGTTCTTTCACGGATCCCCCTTCCCTCGTCGCGATCGTGATGGTTGCCGTGTGAGGCCCGAACGAACGGGCCTCACACAGCTCCCTAGCTAACTCTTGTGTGCGTGTACGACGAGACTCAGCTCGAAGGCCAGGTGTCTTCGATGGAAGCGAAGACGTCTTCGGCAGAATCGCCGTCGACCCAGTCCACCATGCCGGACCAGAAGGTGCCGGTGCCGACCTCAGCCGGCATCAGGTCGGAAGCGTCGAAGCGCAGCGTGGTGGCATTCACCAGGATCTCGGCCTGGAGACGGTCGGCATCACTGGCGTAGTCGTCCAGCGAGACGCCCGAGTTCGGCGAGATGAATCCGCCCGCGGCGGCCCAACCCTGGGCTGCTTCGGGCGTCGCAAGGTACTGGAGCACGGCGCGGACCTCAGGACGGTCGTTGAAGGCACCAGCCTGATCGCCGCCACCGAGCACGGGCTTGCCGAACTCTTCTTCGATCGGGGGCAGGTAGAAGTAGTTGGCGTCGGTGCCGAACTCCTGCTTGTCCTCGGGGAAGAAGTCGATGATCCAGCCAGCCTGACGATGCATCCAGCAGTCGGGTCCGCCCTCGGCGAACATCGGTGTGGGGGTGTCACCGATCCAGGTCGAGACGATGCCGGTACGGCCGCCATAGACGTAGTCCTCGTTGAACCAGATGTCTTCCATGATTGCGGCTGCTTCAAGCACCTCGGGGTGGTTGAAGGGAATCTCGTGGGCAACCCACTGGTCGTAGATCTCCACTGGCGCCGTGCGCAGGAGGATGTCTTCGATCCAGTCGGTGGCAACCCAACCGGTGGCATCGCTGTTCTCGATCGAGATGCACCAGGGAGCGGAGCCGTCGGCGACCATCTGGTCCTGAAGGGCAGTGAGGTCGTCCCATGTGGCAGGAATCTCATAGCCGGCTTCGGCCCACGCCTCGACGGGGTACCAGACGATCGACTTGGTCGACGCACGGAAGAACACGCCCGACAGCTGACCGTCGAACGTTCCGAGGTCGATCCAGGTCTCGGCGTAGTTCTCGGCCAGGTCATCGGCGGAGATGAAGGGGCTGAGGTCGAGCGCATCGCCCGACTCGACGAACGAGGCAAGCAGCCCGGGCTGCGGGAAGATGGCGATGTCGGGAGCGTCGCCCGATTCGACCTGGACGTTGATCAACGTCTCGAACTCCGGCGTACCGGTGTGCTCGATGTTGATGCCGGTCGCTTCCTCGAAGGAGGCCAGGCTTCCCGTGAACTTCTCGTCCTCGGTGTCGACCCAAACGCTCAGGATGCTGACGTCAGCGCCGTCGAACTCGCCGGCGAACGCCCGCTCGAGTTCGTCGCCGCCAGTCGCATCGCTGCCTGGGTCGTCGGTTGTGTCGTTGCTGTCTTCGCTGTCATCGCCGCACGCGGCGGCGACCACTGCGAACACAGCGAGTAGAGCGATCAGAAATCGCATTCGTTTGCTGGTCATTGCTGCTTCCCCTCCTGGGTTGGCTTGTCTTTCTTGACTCATGAGACGAGTCCAAGATCGTGATGTGTCGCTGCGATCGCAGCGCCACGGAGAACGGTGTTGGGTCCGGCAGAGCCGAACTGGATGTCGAGTTGTGCGGCGGTGGTGTCGACGACGGCACCGCGCAACGTGGCGTGGGCCCGGTCGAGGAGCCTGGCGCCGAGGCAGGCGACCGACTGGTCGATGCGCACGGTGTGGATATCGAGAACGCCGACCACGGCAGCCAGGGCATGACCGAGCTGTTCGCCGATGTTGGAAGCAAGTGCAGCGACGGCGTGGTTGGTGGACTGACGGACTGTCCCTTCGAGGTCCCACCCGCCGGGCGCTGTCGAATCGCCACCGAGGTGTTCGATGAGCTGGCCGATGCTCAGTGCCGAACGGTGCTTGCCGGCACTGTCGCCGGCAACGGTCGGGAGTAGAAAGCCGATCTCGCCGGCACCGAACCCGTCGCCTTCGTAGATCGTGCCGTGCAGAATGATCCCCGCACTGACGCCGCGGGCCACGCGCACTGCCACCAGATTGTCGACCGGGTTCGCGAGCTCGGCGAACTCGGCGAAGGCGAGCGCGTGGCTGTCGTTGACCACGCGGGTCGAGATACCGAACCGAGCCTGCATGTCGGCGGCGAGGGGCACATCGGTCCAGCCGAAGTAGGACGCACGGCGGACGACCCCCTTGTCGTCGACGACACCTGGCGTGCTGAGGCAGATGCGGCGCTCGGGCGCCTTCATTCGCTCGACCAGGTCGGCGACGAGTTCAGCGGCCGCGTCTTCGGCATCCTTGCCGACGAGGCCATGTGCGTCGCGGGCGACGATCTCCTGGCTGGTGCCGTCGAGATCGGTGATGACGCCTCGGAAGATCGGCCGGCTCAAGTCGACGCAGGCAATCTCGTATTGGCTGCCGGCGATGGCAACCATCTGGCGCGGCTTGCCCACCGATGCCTCATCGGTCCGTCCTCGTTCCTCGACCAGCCCGACTTCGATCAGATCGCGAACGAGGCTCGAGACCGTCGGCGGCGTGAGCTGTGTTGCCCGGGCAATGTCGGCCCGACTCGTCTCCGTCGCGCCGGCAATGTGCTGCAGGACAAGGCGTCGATTGTGCAGACGGGTCTGCTGCTTCGAGGCTTTCTCTGCGGTGACGAGTCGTTCTCGGGGCACGGAATTTCGTTCTGTGAGGCGGAGTTGCTTTAATTAGGAAAGAAACCTAATATATGTGAACGAGAAGATCAAGGAAAAGTTCTTCACCATCCGGACCGGCCGATCGGCTGCCAAGGGAACACGCATGGACGTACGCATCGAGGCGACCGCAGGCGACGTCGCCCAGCTCGCCGCCGACTTCGTCGAGAAGGCCCTCGAATCGCCCTCCCCCACGATTGGTCTCGCCACGGGTGGCACCCCACTGGCCACCTACGCCGAACTCATCGACCGACACCGCACTCGCCAACTCCGTTTCGACCACGCCCACTACGTCATGCTCGATGAGTACGTCGGCGTGGCGCCCGACGATCCGGTCAGCTACCACCACTTCATCCGCGAACAATTCACCGACCAGGTCGGTGTGGCACCCACCTCGGTCCACGGACCACTCGGCGACACCGAGCACCTGGACTCCGCCGCCGACGCATACGAAGAAGTCCTCGCCACGCTGGCCCCGCGCGAGGTGCAGATCCTCGGGATCGGACGCGACGGCCACATCGGGTTCAACGAACCCACGTCGTCCTTGGCCTCACGAACTCGCGTCAAGACGCTTCACTCCGAGACGCGAGCCGACAACCAGCGCTTCTTTCCGGCCGGCCAACCGGTGCCTCGCCACGCGCTCACGATGGGGATCGGCACCATCCTCGAAGCGAAGCGCCTCCTGCTGATCGCAACAGGGGAGGCAAAGGCCGAGGCCATCGCCGCGGCGATCGAGGGCCCGGTCACTGCCATGGTGCCGGCCACCGCGCTGCAGCTTCATCGGGCCGCGACGGTCGTGATCGACGAGGCTGCCGCCGCACAGCTCGTGCAGCGCGACTACTACATCGAAGTCGCGAGCCACCGACCAGAATGGCAACGTCCATGAAGGCCGCGCTCGGGGTCGATATCGGCGGCACCTCGATGAAGCTCGGACGAGTCGATCTCGACGCCCCGGCCGACACCGTTGTCTCCTCGGTCCCGACGTCACGAAGCGCCAGACCCGACGAGATTCTCGACCACCTCGCCGTCGCGATCGACGCCGTCGGCGCCGTCGGCGCCGTTGGGATCGGCTTCTGCGGCTATGTATCGCGCGGTGTTGTCGTCGACGCCAACAACCTCGACGACGCGTGGGCCGGGTTCGAGCTCGAACAAGCCGTCAAAGATCGGTTCGGTCTGGGCACGGTCGTGCTCAACGATGCCGATGCGGCCGCCGTCAGCGAAGTGCCGCTCTGTGTCGAGCGGGGCCGCGTGCTGTTCATCACGCTGGGCACCGGTGTGGGCTCGGCCGTGATCGAAAACGGCGTGGTGCTTCCCGGCTTGGAACTCGGGGGAGCCTGGGTCAAGGATTCGATCGCAGACCGTCACGCCTCCACGAAGTGTGTGCGCGACGGTGACTGGGCGACATGGTCGACGCGCGTCGACGATGTTCTCGAGGTGCTGACCGACCTGGTCCGCCCCGACCACATCATCCTCGGAGGCGGGGCCAGCGAGCGGTGGAGCGACTGGGGATCGGCGATATCGCCTCCCGTCCCGACCACGCCGGCCACGTTCAGGAATCGTGCGGGCGTTCTCGGTGCCGCGCTCGCCACAGTCACCGACAAGTGACGGTCAACGTTGTCACCGCGGCGAAGGTCGTCACGCCGGGCGGCGTGTTGATCGATCACGCGGTGACGATCGACGAGGGCCGGATCGTGGCCATCACACCAGCGACCGGGACCGCCGACCACGCGGTGCTCACCCCCGGATTCGTCGACCTTCAAGTGAACGGACACGACGACATCAACGTCGCCACGATGACCGAGGGCGACTGGGCGCGCCTCCGACACCTTCTCCTCTCGCAGGGCGTCACCAGCTGGTGTCCAACCCTCATCACGGCGCCGACTTCGCACTACGCCGAACGACTTGATCATCTCCAGCGCTTCACTGCCGACTCGGCATCGGGACCTTACGTGGCGGGGGTGCATCTCGAAGGACCGTTCCTCGGTGCCCTCGCGGGAGCGCACGAGAACGTACCGCTGGGCGCCATCGACCTCGATTGGCTGCGTGCACTGCCGGACCTCGTTCGGCTGGTGACCCTCGGTCCGGAACGGCCGAATGCGGCCGAGGCGATCAAGCTTCTCACTGCGCGTGGAGTCGTCGTCGCCCTCGGGCACACGGCGGCCACCTACGACGAGACGATCGCGGCAATCGACGCCGGCGCCCGGCTCTACACCCACTGCTTCAACGCGTCGGGTGCCCTCGGGCACCGCGAGCCCGGGCCGGCAGGCGCCGCTCTCACGTCCGACGATGTCGGCGTGAGCCTGATCGTCGACAACGTCCACGTGCATCCGGCGATGGTCGATCTCGCGCGCAGGGCGAAGTCACGCGACAGCGTGGTTTTGATCACCGACGCCGTCGGATGGCGGTCGGGCCATCTCGGATCTCGAGATGTCGAGTTTCGCGATGGTGCGCCGCGGTTGGCCGACGGCACTCTCGCCGGGAGCGCGCTCACCATGGATGCCGCCGTTCGCAACGCGGTCAGCAACGGTGGATTCGGGCTCGTCGAGGCCGTCTTGGCTGCTTCTACCAACCCGGCGCGGCTCCTCGGGCTCGATGATCGCGGCGAGATCGTGGTCGGCGCCCACGCCGACCTCGCGGCACTGTCCGACGACCTGCACCATCGCTCGACGTGGTTCGAGGGTCGACGGGTGCACGGCTAGAGCCGACCGAGGTCGCGGCCGCACACGGTCCTCGCTCCGGGACGGCATCTCGACGCAAGACTACGATCCGTCGAATGATCGACCTTTCAGGCAAGGTGTTCGTCGTGACCGGCGGCAACGGCGGCATCGGCCTCGGCATGGCCGAGGGAATCGCGATGGCCGGTGGGTCACTCGCGATCTGGGGCCGCAAGGCCGACAAGAACGCGGACGCAGTCGCCGCCCTGGAAGCACTCGGAGCGACAGCGCGGTCCTACGTCTGCGATGTCGGGGATGAAGAAGAAGTAGTCGACACGATGCGGCGGTGCCGCGACGACTTCGGGCGTCTCGACGGGTGCTTCGCGAATGCCGGTCACGGGGGAATCGGTGCTGGCATCCTCGACGTGACGCTGGAGGACTGGCGAACCGTCATGCGCATCAATCTCGACGGCGCGTTCCTCACGTTGAGGGAAGCGGCCCGCCAGCTGGTTGATCAGGGCGAGGGCGGCAGCCTTGTGGCGGTCTCCTCGACATCATCGATCCACGGCGCGGCGGGAAACTACGCCTATGGCACCGCCAAGACCGCGCTGAACGGACTCGTTCGCGCCCTTGCCGTCGAGCTGGCCCGCCACCAGATCCGCGTCAACTCGATCCTGCCGGGTTGGACCATCACCGAGCTCGCCGCCGGCCCCTACGCCAACGACAAATTCCGCGAGGCGACGACGCGGCGCACCCCGGTGCGGCGGTGGGCCGAGCCGAGCGAGTTCCGCGAGGTCGGCGCGTTCCTGGCCGATCCGTCGCAGACGTACCACACGGGCCAGGAGATCTGCGTGGACGGCGGCTACACCGTCTTCTAGGCGGCGTCTTCGGAGCGGCCCTGCTCCTCAGCCGGCCACGGCCGCACGAGCCTCGAGTGTCTCCAACGCCGAGCGGGCGACCTCGCGTCCCTTGCCGACCATGTGCTCGGTGAAGAAGCGAACGTGATCGTTGTGCTCGTGGAACAGCTGGGGTGTGAGTACGCACGAGAACACGGGGACCGACGAGTCGAGTTGTACCCGCATGAGCCCTCCGATCACGGCATCGGCGACGAACTCGTGGCGGTAGATTCCGCCGTCGACCACGAGTCCGGCCGCGATGATCCCGTCGAAACGGCCTGTATCAGCCAATGATCGAGCGAACAGTGGGATCTCGAAGGCCCCCGGCACGGAGAAGTACTCGATGTCGGCGACCGGGCCCGCCACCTCGGTGAATCCGTCCTTGGCGCGATCGACGATGTCGTCGTGCCACATGGACTGGACGAAAGCGAGACGAGGACGAGCCGAGTCGGTCATGGCGTCCAGGTTAGAGCAGGCCGTGGTCCGGACGTCGAGAAGTCTGAGATCCTCAGCCTTCGGCTTCGATTTCGGCTTCGACTTGTTCCGTCCCGATGCGACGACACTCGTCGATGTCATCACTGTCGAAGAAGTTCTCGCCTTCCGGCGCGCCGAGGTCGCCGATTTCCAGAAGCCCGTTCTCATCAGGGGTCATCGCCGCCGGATTCCAGCCGCGGCCTTTGAGGCAGTCGGAGAAGGCGACGAGTCCGCGGTTCTGCAGCTCGATCTCTTCGGGAGTCTTGCCCTCGGACCCCAGGTCCGCGGCCGCGAAAGCCTCTTGGATCCGGCTGATGCTCGCGCACTTCTGGAGCGATTCGAGATAGCTCGACGAGTTGCGGGGATCGTCGTCGGGAAGCTCGGCGCTGGGAACGCCGAGAAACGACGTGCCCTCGTCCTCGAGGCAACCGTTGAAGGTACGCATCGCGGTGAAGAGGTCGTCGATGTTCTCGGACTGGCTCTGCTCGTTCTGCGGAAGCGTGGTCGTCGTCGTGCCACCGTCGCTTGCCGGATCGTCCGGATCGGCGCCGGGCTCACCGTCGTTACCGTCTCCCTCCGCTGCGCCCCCGGCACCGGGATCAGTGCCGTCGGTCGTCGTGGAGAGCTGTGACGTGTCGACGGTCTGGGAGCCCTGTTCCACGAAGAGAGGAGTGTCGCCGCTCGCCGATTCGCTGTCTGCGCCACCACACGCAGCGGCAAACAGGGCAAAGCCGGCAACGATTACGGCGATAGGGACGCGGGTTCTCATTCCACTACTTCACCGCGTCGGGTGCCCATTGTCCAACCTTGCGATGGTGGGCGGACCGCCATAGCGTCGCCCGATGGAGATCATCCCCGTGACCGGTGCTCTGGGAGCGGAGATCCGCGGCGTGGACGTGCGTGATCCCGGCGCCGATTTCGACGGCGTCAAAGCCGCGCTGCTCGAGCACGAGGTCGTCTTCTTTCGCGAGGCGAACCTCACGGAAGCGGAACACCTCACGCTCGGCCGCCGCTTCGGCACGCCGTCGGTCTTCCCGATTCCTCGGCTCATGGGCCTCACCGAACCCACGATGACGGTGATCGAAGACGGTCCCGACAGCCGGAATCAGGCGGACTCGTGGCACACCGATGTCACCTGGACCGCAACACCTCCCGCTTACGCACTGCTGCACATGGAGGTGAAGCCGAAAGTGGGGGGCGACACGCTCTGGTGCTCCGCCACCAAGGCCTACGACACACTGTCGCCGGCAATGCAGGAATTCCTCTGCGGGCTCACCGTCACCCATGACAACGAGGGCTTCATCCGACGAATGATCGAAAAGACGGGCGACCCGGACCACGAGCTGGTCCACGGCCTGCGGGCCAACTATCCGCCCGTGGTGCACCCGATGGTTCGGACCCACCCGGAGACCGGCAAGCGCGCACTGCTGTGGTCTCGCAACTTCATACGGCGCATCAACGAACTGACCGATGCCGAGAACGCTGGCGTTCTCGCCTTCCTCGGCGAGCATGTCAACGATCCCAGCCTCCATTGCCGTTGGGCGTGGACCGAGGGTGACCTGGCCATCTGGGACGAGCGGGCGACGCTGCACCGCGCCGCCGCCGACCACTGGCCGCATCGCCGGGTGATCCGCCGATGCGAGATCGACGGTACTGCGCCCTACTTCGACCCCGAACAACACCCATGACCGATCCCGTGGTGCACCGAGCTGCGGGGGGCGACATCCTGCTCGGCGAGTGCCCTCTTTGGAGTGTCGACGAACAGGTGCTCTATTGGATCGACATCGACGGCCATGCCGTCCACCGACTCGATCCCGCCACCGGTGTCGATGAGATACGGCCGATCGGTGCACGCCCCGGGGCGTGTGCATTGTCCACCGCTCCTGGGCGGCTGCTGGTTGCGACGGAGCACCAGTTGGTGTGGCTCGACTGGCCCAGCGGCAACGTCGAACCATGGCTCGCGCTCGAGGATCCGTCGACCGGCAATCGTTGCAACGACGGCCGCGTCGATCCGAACGGCCACATGGTCGTCGGGACCATGTGGCCCGACACCGGCGCCGCCAAGTCGACCGGAAACCTTTACCGGATCGCCGGCGACGGCACGGTCCAGACGTTGCTCACCGACCTTGGCGTGCCCAACGGCCTCGCCTTCGACCACGAGCGGGGGCTGATGTACTTCGCTGACACACCGACCCAGACCGTGCTGGTGGCCGACTACGACGCCGAATCCGGCGAGCGTCGCAACGTGCGGCCGTTCCTCGACTACAACCTCCTCCCCGGCAAGCCCGACGGTGCCTGCCTCGATGCCGATGGGTGCTACTGGTCAGCCTCGATCTACGCGTGGTCGGTGATCCGGGTGACACCCGACGGCCGCATCGATCAGCGGGTCGAACTTCCGGTCGAGAAGCCCACGATGCCCGCCTTCGGCGGCGCCGACCTGTCGACCCTCTACGTGACGTCGATCGGCGATGGTGGGTCGAGGACGTCGGCCGAGGGTGGCGGCGAGTTCGACGAATTCACACCGGGAGATCTGATGGCTGTGGACGTCGGCGTGCAAGGGCGACCCGAGCCGCGGTTCGGCGATCTCTGATCAGCGATACCGCGAGGGTGAGGGCGAGAAACGCCCACGCCACTACGTAGCCCGACCAAGTGGTCTGCTGGCTGACGTGGTGACTGGTCGGCGTCCGCCATTCGACTGTTTCCTTGCTCGCGATGAGCATTGCCATGGCGACGATCGGGCCAAGCACGATGACGATGCTGACCGGGACCTCCATCTTCCAGTCGGCGTCGGGGCGGATGAGCGTGGCCGCGCCGGTGGCCATCAGCACGCCGAAGATCGCCATGGGAAAGAGCACGATCGACAGGAGGGAGAGCGGGACGATGACGATGCCTGCGGCCATGGTGTAGCGCGGGGTGCCTCGGCGGATTCCCAGCACGCCCACGAGCGCGGGAACCGCGAAGACCGCACTGAACGTCGCGGCGTAACGGAGCCGATCTGGATCACCGTCGTCGCTGCCGAAGTACGGGATGAGGAAGAACACCGCGGCTCCCACAAACAAGATGACTGCGCTGGTCAGGGCCGTCCGTCTGCCGTTCATGCTGCTATCATACAAGTGTATGACACCGACGCAAATGACCGCGACGCAAATGACCGCGACGCAAATGACATCAACGCAAAGGCGGTCCACCGACGACCGGTCAGCGCTACGAGCCACACTCATCGCGGCCACGGTCGACATCATCAACCGTGGCGGAGTCTCGTCGGCGACCTCCCGAGCCATCGCCGACGAGGCGGGCGCCAACCTCGGCGCGATCACCTACTACTTCGGGTCGAAGGATTCACTGATCGCCACGGCTCTCGCCGAGATCGGGCGCACACTGCTCGCGCCGGCGATCGACGTGCTCACCAACAGCGACTCCCCGCTCGAACAACTACAGGGAGCCATCGGCCTCCTGCCGAGAATCCTCGGCGAGAACCCCGATGCCCTCCGCGGCTATGTCCACGCACTCGCCGTCGCCGTTACGGATCCGGCCGTGCGCCAAGAACTCGCGGCGCTGCATCTCGAGATCATCGACCTCCTCACGAACCAGATCACGAGCCATCAGGCAGCCGGCGTCGTCCCGGCCTGGGTTCGCCCCCGCGCCATGGCGGAAACCATCGTGACGCTTGTCGATGGCGTGGCGGTCACGACTGCGGCGGGACTCACGGACAGCACACCGACCGAGGTCGGCACCGAGTTCGGCGCCCTTCTTCTCCACGCGGCGGTCACCGGTCAGAACTCGGACTAGGTCGCGGCAGTTACTCGCGCGTAACTTCATGGGAATGGATTTGCGCTGGCAGGAGGAACAACGGGCGTTCCAGGCGCGCATCTTGATCGACGAGAATCCCGACGTCGCGCTCCGCCCGTACCGCACCTTCGTCGGAGAGGCGACCACCAGCCACGACCGCCACACGGCCCGCGGCGAGCGCCTCTTACTGGTCGTCATCACGGGCGCGGTGCTCGTGTCGATGATTCTCGCGCTGGGCATCGAGCGCGAGTTCGCGGCGCTGGCTGCCAGCTTCACCGGAGGACTCGCGCTGATGGTGGCGGTGACACCGGTCGCCCACGAACAGCCACAACAGGCGTGGACACCGCTGCTCGCGCTCTATCCGCCAAGTGTGCTCCGCGGTGCCGCTCCCATCTGCGTCACCCAGATCAGCCTCGACGAATTCGAACGACTCGGGACGGAAGGATTCGGCACGATCGTGGGCACCCCACGGCCCGGGGCGACCTTCGGCCTCTTCGTCGACGACCATCTCGTGTGGCCTCGTACCCCGCCCCGCGGCCCCCAGACCGACGACCCCGGATTCGGGGCGGCCTAGCAGGTTCTCTGCTAGGTCCTCGGCCTCGGGCCTCAACCTCGGCTCAGTGGCGCTTGACGCCGCCGTACTTCATTCGAGTGTCGGTCATCGACGCAGGACGCTTCTCGTCGTCGTTGATCGCAGCGTCCACGAGTTCACCGATGAAGAGCGTGTGCGTGCCCAGATCGACGGCCTGGCGGACCTCGCAGTCCATCCATGCAATCGCCTCGTCGAATACCGGGGCGCCCGTGGTCGCGGAGCGAACGGCGCGACCATTGAGCGTGTCGCCGTCGTCGACGGCCGGCTTGGAGAACTTCACGAACACCCGGGTGTCATCACTATCCCAGAGGTTGACGGTGAAGCAGCCGCCCTCCGTGATCAGCCGATGCGTGACGGCGGAGTTGTCGACGCCGATGCCGATGAGCACGGGTTCCATCGACAACTGCGAGATCCAACTCGTGGTCATCGCGTTGCGCTCACCAGCCGACGCCGAGCCGACCAGCGCCAGCGCGTTGGGGATCTTCCAGGAGACACGGTTCGTGAGTTCATCGTCGAGCGGCATGACGGGACGGTAGCTCAGCGTCGGCGAGGCCCCCGACAGCAGAAGAGGCCCACGTCCTTCGTGATGGTGAAGACGCCACCGCCGGCCGCGAGCTCCTCGTCGATCATCGCTGCCGCTTCGTCCGCTTGCGCGGGCGTGGCGTCTTCGCCGGGAGGATACGAAGTGAGATAGTCGAGAACGTGGCGCGCATCAGTGGCGCGGAGCTCATCGGGGAAGCGATGGAGTTCGACCTCCTCGAACGCGTCTTCGAGCATCGGAAGACCGGACTCGAGCCCGAAATGATGCACGGTGTAGTCGATCATCCTGGTCCCGAAAACCGCACTCTCGATGCGTTTCAGTTCGGCCATGTGGCCCTCGCCGTTGGTCGCCACGGTGACAAGGCCGTCGTCCTCGACCACCCGGGCCAACTCCGCAACCGCATCTGGCGGATGGGGCACGTGGTAGAGCATGTGGTTCGAGATGACGTGGGCTGCGCTGCGGCCACGTATGGGCAGGGACTCTGCCGGCGCGACTCGGCCCTCCGCCTCGTAGCCGCAAGAACGGGCCCGCTCGACCGCCGAGGTGACCATGGCGTCACTCAGATCGGTCAGCAAGATCTCGCCATCGACGGGTGGCCGACCTTCTTCCCAGAAGTTGCCGGGGCCGCATCCGACTTCGACCACGGTGCCTGATTGCCATGGAATAGCCGCGGCCATCCATTCGAACCATCGAACCGGCGCCGTCGCGTAGTGCGTGTGGAGCAGCTGCCGAACTGCCAGCTTGTCGGTCGTTCCGTACTGCGTCGTCCGGATGTACTCCGGGTCGCCTCCTGCGAACTTGCTGGCCATCGGCGAACGGTAGTCCGTTTGTTCAGTCGAGCTTCGGTCGACCACTGGCGATGACCGTGGCCGTGCCCTCGACGAAGAGTTGCCGACCTTCCACTTCGGCCGACTTCTCGTGCCAATGGTTCTCGAGTTCGAAGATCGGCGCACCCGCGACGACCATCTCTGTGCTCACCACGCGCTCCGCAGCTTCGATGGCCGTCCGGCGAGCGTCGTCGATGTCGTAGACCGTCTCGGGATCCGGCCCTGAATGAACCCGGAACACACCACGGCGCGGCGCCGTCACAGTGACCTGACGTCGGACCCGCACCTTCCCGACCACGGCGCCGATGGCGTTCGCCACGTCGGCGTGTTCGGGGATCTCCACCGTCGTCCTGAGCAGATCGCCGATCGCCGGGTAGTACGTCGCCGCCGGCGCCCCGAGCCCGATGAGCGGAACCGCGAGGCCGATATCGAGCCGAGTCGTCACTGCAGATCCGTCGAAGGCCGCGCCCACGAGTTCGCTCGTGACGACATCGGGCGACAATCCGTCGCGCACCAGCGCGGCTGCGAGCAACGCCTCTGCGGAGCGGCGGGCCAGTGTGTCGACGACAGCCTGAGCGAGCTCCGCACCGGAGGTCGCGATGGGGTTGCCGTATCGATCCCGCCGGAGGGCAAAGAGCTGCGCAGCTCGCATGGCCGTGGCCGCGTCGTGGGTGTTCTGGGTACCGAGCACATGACAGGCGTCGGTCGGCGTGAAGCCCGACACCCTGACGAGCCCACGGGCGACGAGGCGCCGCAAGGCGGCGACCTGCAAACTCGACGAGACGACCAGGTCAGCCGCGGCCAGACCGTCGCCGATGGCAGCCAGCACCGCTGCTTCTGTTCGCTCCGTGCGAGCCGAGGATGCCCGCGCCGTCGCCTGAACAAACACGCCGGCCCAGTCGGCGGGTGGCGTCTCCGCGTTCAGCTGGCGGGTGATCGTCCGATCGATCAGTTCGTGATCCGCGATCGCCGACACCACGATCGGCACGATCCGCCGAGGCCCAATGACGAGGTCAGCACCGACGGCTCGATCCGCAACCGTCACCTCGCTGTCGCCGCCGATCCCGTGGGTGTGCATCAAGACCGCCTCGACCATCGTCTGATGTCCGCCGACCGTCGCACCTTGCGATCCGAACTCGGGCAGCCCGTCACGGAGAACTGCGATGTCCGTCGTCGTGCCACCGATGTCGGAGATCATTGCGTCGCGCACACCGGCGAGGTGAGCGGCGCCGACAAGGCTCGCCGCGGGTCCCGAGAGGATGGTCTCGACCGGGCGATCTCGGACGAAGTCACTCGAGACCAGCGACCCGTTGCCGCGAACGACCATGATCGGCGCGTCGATCCCCCGGGCGCGAAGGATGATCTCGGTCGTCGACACCAACTCCTCGATCATCGCGATCAGTCGCGCGTTCAGCAGGGCGGTGACCGACCGTTTCGGTCCGTTGAGTCCGTCGGACAGCTCGTGGCTGCAGGTCACCGGCAGGCCGGTCTGCTCCCGGATGACGTCACGAGCCGCGAGTTCATGCTCCGGGTTGCGGACGCCGAACTGGCCGGTGACCGCGAACCCCTCGACCTCATCATCGAGGTCACCCAAGGCCGCTATCAGGGCGGCAACGTCGAGCTCGGCTTGGGGAGTGCCGTGGGAGGTGTGGCCGCCGTCGATCGAGACAACCTGATCGGTTCCGAGCACCTCGCGCAGCCCTCCGCGTTCGAGCGCTTCGGGGCCGAACCCGATCATCACGAGACAGGCGGGCCGACCCATGCCCTCCACCAACGCGTTCGTGGCCAGTGTCGTGGAGAGCGACACGAGTCCGATGGCGTCGGCCTCGACGGATGCCGAGCCGAGCGCTTGGTCCAGGGCGGCTTCGATGCCGATCGACAAGTCGTCGTGGGTGGTGGGCGCCTTGGCCTTGGCGAGAACCTCGCTGCGGGCCCCGTCGTAGACGACGGCGTCGGTATACGTGCCACCCGTGTCGACACCTACGAACACCGCGCGAGCCTCGGCCATCGCCACATTCTGCACATATTGTCGGGCCATGCCTCGCATTGCTCGCCCACAGATGGCCGACTACGGAGTTCCCGAGGAACTAGAGGGCGCCATGCCCTGGACCTGGGCCGAGGAGCGCCTTGTTCAGAGTCGCAACTTCTGGCTGAGCACCGTCTCCGCCGCCGGGCGCCCTCACTCCATGCCGGTGTGGGGCGTGTGGATGCCGGAACGCGAACGCTTCGGATTCAGTTGCGCGCCGTCCGCCCGCAAGGTCCGGAATCTGGCCGCCAACAGCCAGGTCGTGGTGACGAACGACGACGCGGTCCACGTGGTGTCGATCGAGGGCCGAGCCGAGGAGATCTCCGGCGACGTGCTGCTCGCCATGGCGGCCCTCTACGTCGACAAGTACAAGGACGAGCCGCTGATGGGATCGCCCGACGAGATGATCGGTTTCCTGCAGAAGAACGCGGCGTTCGAGATCGTGCCCGAAAGGGCCTTCGGCATCATCGAGACGGCCGAGAAGTTCGAGAAGACCGCAACGAAGTGGATCTGGGACTGACCCGACCCGTGGTCAGGGCCAGAGCGGTTCGTTGATCTCGAAACCGACGGGAGTGCCCCAGGTGTTGCGATACGACACCTCGTGGGCCGGTCGCCGGCCGGCCACGCCCCACTTGCCGAGCGGATAGCCGAACGGCACACAGCACGACATACGCCACCCTTCGTCCTTGGGTACGCCGAGTACGTCGAGGGTCTCCTCGTTCTTGAACATCAGCACGCTCGTCAGCGACGAACCGACCTCGTCGGCGCGAGCCTGCAGCATCGCGTTCCAGACGGCCGGGAAGATCGAGCCGCCGGTGGTGTCGAACTGATCAAAGGCGAAGAGGAGCAACGGGTAGGTCGCGAAGTTCTCCTGGGCCCAGGTGACCGAGCCCATGATCTTCTTGAACTGCTTGGCCTCCGGGTCGTCGGAGCTCTCGGCGTAGGCGACCTGGTCCTTGTAGACGGTGGCCCACAACATGTCGATGCACTCCGAGTAGAGGGCAGCGATCTTCGCGATCTGGTCCTTGTCATCGACCAGCATGAATCGCCACCCCTGGGCGTTGCCACCGCTGGGCGCCCGCACGGCGGCATCGAGAATGCGCGCCTGCACGTCGTCGGGCACGGCGTCGGGCTTCACGCGCCGCATCGCCCGTGTCGTGTACAGCGCTTCTCTGATGTCCACAGTTGCTCCTGGGTTCGGCGTCGTCGCCAGCTCGACGAACGCAGAGTCGATCACACCATCTCCGAGAAAGCGAGATCAAGCCGCCCCACGGCCTCGTCCGAGCGCGCTTGGCCAATCCGCGGCCGTCGCCCTATGTTGCGGCGCATGCGCCGCCTCCTCGTCTGTCTCTTCACCCTCGCCCTCGTCTCTGCTGCATGTGGTGACGACGGGGCCCAGAGCACGGCGACAACCACGACCGCGGTCCCGGAGACCAGCACCACGACCACGGCCGCACCGACTACCACAGCCGCACCGACCACCACGACCGAAGCAATCCCCACGCTCACCGCCGCCGATCTCGCCGCCGTCGGCCCGTACCCCGTTGGCGTGACCACGAGAGAGCTTCCGACGGGCAACCTCGTCGAGATCTGGTATCCGGCGGGCCCCGATGCCGAGGGTCAGACCGATACCTACAGCGTCAGAGATTTCACCCCTGACGTCATGCGCGAACTCGTGCCCGAGGAAACCAATGACCGGGTCACCGTCGAGGCCGGGCGCGACGCGTCGATCGCCGAGGACGGGCCCCACCCCCTCGTCCTCTTCAGCCACGGCTCGACATCGTTCCGGTTCCAGTCCACCAATCTCAGCCACCACCTCGCGTCGTGGGGCATGGTCGTGGCCTCCGCCGACCACCCCAGTCGTGCCCTCATGAACTTCCTCGGCGGGCCCGAAGATCCTCCGTCGTCTGTCGACGATGTGCTCGCCATGCTCGAACTCGTCACCACCGACGCTGACCTGGGCCCGGCAATCGATGCGGACCGAGTCGGTGTCAGCGGGCACTCGGCCGGCGGTGGCACCACGCTGGCTGTCGCCGCCACCGGCAACTTTGCGGGTTACGTCTCGTACGCGTCGGGCGCGTTCGGTGACGAACCGCTGCCCGACATGCCGTCGATGTTCATGGCGGGCGAGATCGACACGATCGTCGAACCGGGCCGCACCCGTGATGCGTTCGATCGGGCCCCGTCGCCCAGTTGGTTCATCGAATACGAACTGACCGGCCACCTCGCCTTCAGCGACCTCTGTGCGGTCGGTGACGGCTCGGCGACCCTGATCGGCCTGGCCGATGCGGCCGGCCTGGGTCCGCTCCTCAACGACGGCATCCGCCGCCTCGGCACCGACGGCTGCGAGGAACCGAATCGGCCGGTCACCGAGGTGTGGCCGGGAATCCATCAGGCCACCACCGGATTCTTCCGCTATGTCTTCGGGGAGGACGCGGAGCCGCTCGGCGTCGATTCGCCCGCGGTGCTCGAGGTCACGACCGACTCGAAGTAATCGCCACCCGGACGGGGCCAAAGGCTCAACTTCGGTTTTCGTATTCCGATGGGTCGAGGTGAGTTCGTTCATCGATGCCCTCTTCGAGCCGGAGCGCCACTGCTCCTGTGGCCACCACGAGGGTTCGCACTGCCACGGCTTCAGTAACCAGGCCTGCATGTGGTGCGACTGTCGAGTGTTTGCCGATCCCGACCGCGAGCCCGTTCCGGCTGCTCGCCGCGAACCGGCGCCGCTCCGACACCTCTTCGTCTCCCGCTGAGCTTCTACGCTGACATCAGCGTGACCTCCGCCTCGACTTCCCTCGAAGATCTCCGGACTCAGTTCGGTCGAGGTATTCGCCGCGTCCTCGCCGGGTCCACCGACATGCCCGAGCGAGCCGTCTCCTTCGAGGATGACCCCGGACTGTTCGGGCCGGACAGCGCCACCTTCGAAGTCCACGCCGACGCGTCGATGATCATCGGCGGACTCCGGGCGTTGTTGCTCCAGACGATGCACCCGCTCGCAATGGCCGGTGTAGCCGATCATTCAAACTTCCGAAGCGACCCGTTGGGACGACTTCATCGGACCGGTGGGTTCGTCGGCACCACCACGTTCGGCACCACTGAGGAGGCCGAACGCGCCATCCGCGTGGTGCGGAAGGTCCATGAACGGGTCACCGGCACGGCACCCGACGGCCGGCCCTACGAAGCGACCGATCCACATCTGCTGCAATTCGTGCACTGCACCGAGGTCGACAGCTTTCTGCGGGCTCGCGAGCGCTACGGCGCATCTCCCTTGTCGTACGGCGCGGCCGACCGCTATGTCGAAGAGATGGCCGTGGTGGCAGAGAAGCTCGGAGTACTCCGGGCCCCTCGGAGCCGGGATGAACTCGGCGCCGTGCTCGACAGCTACCGGCCCGAGCACCACATCGGCAGCCAGGCCCGCGACACCGTCCGGTTCCTCGCCTGGCCGCCGCTACCCCTCGCCACCCGCCCCGCCTACGGACTCGCGTTCGCAGCCGCGGCGTCGATGCTCCCCCGCTATGTCCGCTGGCAACTCCGGCTCCCCATCGTGCCGTTGGCCGAGCCGCTCGCCATCCGTCCCGCCACCACCGCGCTCATGCGCACGCTCGGCTGGGCCCTCGGAGACCACCCCCGCGCGACATAAGGTCGGGGAATGGAACTGGCTGAAGTGCAGCGGCTGATGGATGAGCTCTACGGAGCAACCGACCGAGAGCGCGGGGTGCCGTCGACGGTCGCCTGGCTTTGCGAGGAGCTCGGCGAGTTGGCCCAAGCGGTGCGCAAGGGCACACGGGAGCAGCAACTTCACGAGTTCGGCGATGTGCTGGCGTGGCTGGCGTCGCTCGCGAACCAGCTCGACATCAGCCTCGACGACGCGATGCAGCGCTACGTCACCAACCCGCCCTGAGCGAACTGGCCCTCAGATGAGGCCCTGAGCGAGCATCGACTCGGCGATCTGAATCGTGTTGAGGGCTGCACCCTTGCGCAGGTTGTCGCCCGACACGAACAGCGAGAGTCCGTGCTCGACGGTGGGGTCGACTCGCACACGACCGACGAACGTCGGATCGGCGCCGGCAGCCATGAGCGGCGTGGGCACGTCGGTCACGACGACTCCCTCGGCCTGGCTCAGCAACTCGAGGGCGCGATCGACGCTGATCGCGGACGAGAACCGGGCGTTGATCGACAGGGAGTGCCCGGTGAAGACCGGGACCCGCACACACGTGCCCGCGACCAACAGGTCGGGAAGACCGAGAATCTTCTTGCTCTCGTCGCGCAGCTTCTGTTCCTCGTTGGTTTCGAAGAGTCCGTCGTCGATCAGGTCTCCGGCCAGCGGGAGCACGTTGCAGGCAATCGGCTGCGAGAAGTTGGCGCCACGCTCGAGGGCGACAGCGCCGCCGTCGAACGTGAGGTCGGCGGCATCGGAGCCGAGCTTCTGCAACTGAGTGTCGAGTTCGTCGACACCCGACAGACCGGCGCCAGACACGGCCTGATAGGTGGAGACGACGATCGCCTCGAGTCCGGCCTCGTCGGACAATGCCTTCAACGGGGCCATGGCGACCATGGTGGTGCAGTTCGGGTTGGCGACGATCCCTTTGGGGATGTCGCGCAGGACATCGCCGTTCACCTCGGGGACCACAAGTGGCACCTCGGGGTCCATCCGCCACGCCGAGGAGTTGTCGATGACAATGCAACCCTGCGCCGCGACCTTGGGCGCCAGTTCCCTACTGGTGGAACCGCCGGCCGAGAAGATCACGATGTCGAGACCGCGGTAGTCGGCATCGGTGGCATTTTCGACCGTGATGTCGCGCCCCTGCCACTCGATCGTCTTACCCGCGGAACGGGCCGAGGCGAAGAGCCGCAGCGTGTCGACGGGGAAGTTCCGCTCGGCGAGCAGCGTCTGCACGACGCCGCCGACCTGACCGGTTGCACCAACGATTCCTACGTCCATGCCCGTAAGGCTACCCGCGACCGTCACGGGCACCGTCGGCGTTTCCGGAGCTGGAATCTCCCAGATCTCAGGGAATCCGGGAACCGCGTAGCGCGAACAACACGCCCCCTGGTCTCCAGGGTGTGACGACGATCGAGATTCTCGGCGCATCCGATCCCCCGGAAGCCGCTCCTCCGCTCAATGCCCGTATCGCCGTGATGGTGGTTGCCATCCTCGTGATCGGCGGCGGGATTCTCGCCGCTCTGGCCGGTGCCGAGCCGGTCACTGTTCCGAACGACGCGGACCCCTCACCGTCGGCAACCGAGAGTCCCGTGGGCAGCTAGCTGCGGAGTTCGTAGTCGCCGCTGCGCTCTTCCCACCATGAGTCGATCCGGGCGTAGAGCTCGTCGTCAGAGAGCTCACCCTCGGCGCGCTTGACCTTCAGCAACATCGTGAGGATGTCGCCGATATGACGACCCCCGGCGGTGCCGAGATGGGCCATGACCGCCTGGCCGTCGATCTGCGGGCGCTCTGCGTCGCGTCGTTCTTCTTCCGCAAGGTCGGCAATGCGCCGCTCGAGATCGTCGATCGAGAGCTGAAGGTCGGCGGCCTTCTGCTTGTTGCGCGTCGTGGAGTCGGAGCGAATGAGGGCGTTGAGGCGACCTAGCAGCGGACCGGCGTCGCGCGCGTAGCGACGCACTGCACTATCGGACCAGCCGTCGGCGTAGCCCTTGAATCGGCCACTCAGTCGTACCAGTTCGGTTACTTCCTCGACGACGGCGTCGTCGTAGCCGAGGGATGTCATGCGCTTCCGGGTCATCCGGGAGCCGACCACCTCGTGGTGGCGGAACGTGACACCGCCGTGTTCGAAGCTGCGAGTGCGGGGCTTGGCGATGTCGTGGAACAGCGCCGCGAGCCGCACGATCACATCGTCGGGGGTCTTGGCGACAACCGCGATCGTGTGCGAGAGCACGTCCTTGTGCCGATGGATCGGATCCTGCTCCATCCGCAGCGCCGGGAGTTCGGGCACAAGCGTGTCGATGCGCCCGCTGTCGACCGCAGACCAGAGTGCGCCGGATACGTCGTCAGCCATGAGAATCGCCGACAGTGCTTCTGCTCCGTCGATCGTCTCAGCGTTCGCTTCGTTCGGGTCGTTCGCGGAAGTCGTTTCCATGGCCACGAAAGTCTACGGTCACAAGCCATGGGACTCGACCAATTCAGACTGGATGGCAAAGTGGCCATCGTCACTGGCGCCGGGCGCGGGATCGGGGCGGCAACCGCAACGATGTTCGCCGAGGCCGGCGCCGACGTGGTGATCGGCGCACGAACCGAGGAGCAACTTGCGGTTGTGGCCTCCGCGATCGAAGGCCACGGTCGGCGGGCGGTGGCCATCGCCGGCGACCTCTCGGGCCGCGATGGCCTGGCCACGCTGGTCGAGGCCGCAGTGGACACGTTCGGCGGCATCGACGTGATCGTCAACAACGTGGGCGGTTCGATGCCGCAGGGGTTCATGGACACGTCCGAGAAGGCCTTCGACGGAGCGATGCGGTGGAACGTCACCACGGCGTTCAACCTGAGCCAGCTCGCGGTGCCGCACATGGTCGAACGGCCAGGGGCGAACATCGTCAACATCGCGTCGACCGCCGGTCTGTTCGCCAGCCGCGGCTTCGCCGCCTACGGAACCGCCAAGGCCGCACTCATTCATCTCACCAAGGCACTCGCCCAGGACCTCGCCCCGAAGATCAGGGTCAATGCGGTCTGCCCGGGGGCGATCGCAACGTCGGCGCTCGACATCGTGCTGCAGACGCCCGAGCTCGAACAGGCCATGAGCGAGGCGACGCCGCTGGGGCGCCTCGGCGAACCCGACGAAATCGCCGCGGCCGCCCTCTACCTGGCCTCACCGGCAGCGGCGTACACGACCGGGCAGTTCGTCGGCGTCGACGGCGGCATTACCGGATCGAACCTCGACATGGGGATTCCGGATCTCTAGTTCCTTAGGCTGCCGGAATGGCTCTTGCTGATCTGATCCATTCCGACGACGACTTCGTGCCGACGAAGGCGCTTGTCATCGTTGCCCATCCCGACGACATCGACTTCGGTGCCGCGGGAACGGTCGCCACGCTCACCGAGCACGGCGTCGAGGTCGTCTACGGCCTCGTCACCAGCGGCCAGGCGGGCGAGCCGGCCGATCTCTCACCGGCGGAACTCACCGAGATCCGGCAGAAGGAACAGACCGACGCGGCCGCGATCGTCGGCGTCACGGAGCTCCACTGGCTCGGCTTTCCCGACGGCCACCTGGTTGCCAATCTCGAGTTGCGCAAGGCGATCTCTCGCCTCATCCGCATCGTGAAGCCCGACCTCGTGATCACTCAGACCCCCATCCGCAATCTCGAGCGCATCTACGCGGCCCACCCCGATCATCTCGCCACCGGCGAGGCGACCGTCAGTGCCGTCTATCCCGACGCCCGCAACGGTCACTCGTTCCCCGAGCTGCTCGGCGAGGGCCACGACCCTCACCCCGTTCCGCGGATCTGGCTCATGGCCGGCACTGAGACCAACCTCAGCGTCGACATCACCAAGACCATTGATCGCAAGATCGAGGCGTTGCTCGCGCATCACTCACAAAACGATGACCGAGCCGACGCCCTCCCCACAATGATCCGAGAATGGGCCGAGGCCAACGGGACCGCCGCGGGCTTCGAGGGCGCCGCGGTCGAGTCCTTCAAGGTCGTGCACACCGAGTAGGCCCTGCGCTCAGCTGAGGAAGCCGTCGACGATGGCCTCGAGCGGAGATCCCGAGCAGCCCCCGCTGTGCGTGAGCGCCAACCCGGCAAGGTCGCCGGGCCCCCACTGCGTCGCGACGAGGGTGGGATCCATCAACTCGTCGGGGTCGTCGACATCGGCCAACCCGTTGAGATGACCGAGCTCATGCAGCACAAGGCGGCGGATCAGCCCTGTCGGGGCGTGACGGATGATCGGATTCAGCCGTACCCATCCGCCGTCATAGCCGGCCTCCACCACGTGCGGTTCGGCGAATCCGAGACCGGCCGGGTTCTCGGCCGGCCAGGACAGGTCGAACACGATCGGGTCGCCGGGCTGGTTGCCCTGTGCCGTTGCCCCCTCGGGCGCCGAGTGCTCCACAGGACGGCCGAGGAGCTGCCCGAATTCGTCGACCGCCGCATCAATAGCCGCGAGCCGCTCCGGCGAGATGGCCACCTCGTGGGCGTTCACGGTGTAGCGGAGCGGCCCACACCCCGCGCTGACTCCCGGATCCCGAAGCACAAACGTGCAGCCTGAGGCAAGAAGCACTACCGCGCCGACTACCGCGCCGACCACCGCGGCGCGCCGCGACAACGATCGTCGAAGCTGACCGATTCGCCTTCGCCCATTCCCACACACTGTGCTTGATTTGACTACACACAGTGGGGTTGCGCAATTCCCTGTTGCGGACGCTACGACGAGGTGACGAAACGGTCACATTCTCGAGACACGGGAACCAGCCACCGGCCCCATGCGTCAGACTCCTCGATGACAACTCCCGGGGGAACCATGTCTCGACGAATATTTGCACTGCTCATCGCGTCCATCCTTCTGCTCGCATCCTGTGGCGACAGCGACAGCGACAGCGGTAGTTCTGACGAAACCTCAGCAAGTCCGGAAAGCCCGGTCGACACCGGCTCGGACGAAACAACGGTCGCCGACCCAGACCCGGGCGTGTCGACCGACGACGACATGGCAGACGATTCGCCCGACGATGCGAGCCGCGACTCGCTCGAGTCGGGGGCCGGCGAGAATGCCAACTTCTTCGGCCTCGACGACCGCGAGGACGAAGGCGACGCCGACTTCGCGCAGGAGGAGCCGGAGTTTCCCGAGGACCGGCCGTCAGCTGATGTGACCGCCCTGTTCGTCGGTCGTCAGATCATCAAGACCGCCGACATCGTGGTCGAGGCGAACGACGTCCGGGCCACCACGAACGACGTCGTCGACACGGTCTTCGAGAACGGCGGGGCGATCTGGGCGCAGGAATCCCAGTCCGAACCCACACCTCGCACCGTCCTCACGATCCGTGTGCCACCCCTCGACTTCGATCGGCTCATTGCCGCCATCACTCGCGTTCCCGGCCTCGGAGTCGTGAGCGAGAGCACCACCAGCGACGACGTGACCGAAGTGGTCGTTGATCTGGATGCTCGCATCACGGCCGCCGAGTCGGCCGTGCAACGCATTCAGGATCGTCTCGATGAGGCGAGGGACCTCAACACGATCTTCCAACTGGAAGAAGAACTCGCCACCCGCCAGGCCAACCTCGAGCGACTGCGGGGCAGTCGAAAGACGATCGGTGATCAGGTCGCACTGTCGACCATCACCCTGACGATCATCGAGCTCGACCCCGACCGTCTCCAGCCGGAGATGGAAGTGGTGGCCTGGCTCGGCGACAACGACGACGAGGCCTGCCCCGGCACCTCGGACCTGCGGATCGGCGCCGACGAGACCGCGGTGCTGTGCGTCAGCGTCAGCAACACCGGTGAGGACACACTGACCGAAGTGACCGTGGAATCCCCGACGTTCCGACTCCGCGTGGACGACTTCACCGTGGTCGAGGGCGTGGCCTCGCTCGACGAGATCAAGCCCGGCGATGATCTCCTCCTGACCATCGAACTGGAAGCCGACGGTGGCTTCATCAATCGAGTCGATGCATCCGAGGGAATCAACATCGGCGTCGAGGTCGTCGCAACGCCGGTGAGCACGGAAACCATCGAGTTGACGGGCGGCGACTCCGTGTTCATCTCCGCCGACGTCGACGACCCGCTGCCCGGATTCGGCGACTCGTTCTCCAGCGGCTGGGGCGCCATGATCGCCGTCGTGAGCATCTTGATGATCGTGCTCGGCGTCCTCCTGCCGTTCATCCCGATCATCATCCTTGCGGTTTGGCTCGGCCGAAAGGTCCTGGTCAGGCAGCGCGAACGCGCCACTGAGCGGGCCGCCTACGTCGAGGCCTATGTCGCCTCGCAGAACCGGGCGCAGGCCCAGGCCGCAGCCCAAGCCCAGGCCGCCGCGCGGGCCGCCCAGAACCCGCCGCCGCCACCCGAAGACGCCTGATCGCACGTGATCCCGGCGGATGCCGGCCCGCGCACGCCACCGCTCAATCGAAATAACGCGATTCGAGGCCGGCGAGGACCGTTTCGAGGCCTTCGTTGAATCGCTCCTCCGCCGAGAGCTTCTCCGCTGCGTTCTGGAACTTGAGGACTCGCTCGTCGGTGCCGGCGTCGCTCTCGCGGGCGACCGCGGCACGCATGAGGCCGTGTTCTTGCACGATCGTGCCGATGACCCAGTTGGAGATGGTGGAGAACGCCAGGCCGCCGACCCGGTCGTCGCTCGTCATGAGCCTCGCCGCGGCGACGATGCGCTGATCGAATTCGGAGGCCGATGCCGACCCGTTGGCCGGGCTGATGAGCAGACTCACCGCAAGTGGGTGGGCGGCCGCCACGTCGACGTAGGCATGGCTCAGCGCTCGGGCATGCACCTTCCAGTCGCCGGAGGGCTCGCCGTACGCTTCGAGCACATCGTGGTACAGCCGCTCGGCGACGGCATCGAGCAGGTCAGCCTTGTTGGTGACGTGGTTGTAGAGCGACATCGCTTCGACACCGAGTTCGGCGCCGAGCTTGCGCATGCTCAGACCCTCGAGACCGTGCGCATCGATGAACTCGAGCGCGGCATCGGCGACACGCTGGCGGGTGAGCGGGAGCCGGTCGGTGAAGGTCACGGGATCCCAGTCTAGGTCGTGCCGACTCAGCCGGCTCAGCCGACTCAGCCGGCTTGCAGCGCCGCGAGCCGCCGGGCGACAACGGCACAATCCGTACGAGTGGCCGTCGCGAGCGCCTGTAGGTCCGCAGCCGGCGCTTCATGGAGCGCGACCGGCCCTCTCTGCAGAATCCGCAGAAGGTCCAGATATCGGCGGTACACGTCGTCCGCAGTGCAACTGAGCGGAAGCCCCACCGAGACCGGGCCGATGCTCAGGCCGAAGTGATCGACGCGCAGAGCGTCGCCACCGCCGACGGTGTCTTGGATTTCGGTGAGAGCCACAAGTATCAAGGAAACCGCACAATCGGCACAAGAGCCTGAGGCGGTCGGCTCATTTTCGCGCCGTCCACTCGAGCACCTGGAACGAGCCCATGCCCACGGGATCCAACAGCGCCTCGGCTTCACGGATTCGGCTTCTCGCCTTGAGCGCGGCGAGATCGCCGATACCGGCGGAGCGTTCCCAGATGCTGCGGCCCTCCTCGACCAACTCGTTGATGCCGTGGCGGTCGAGCCACTGGGCCTGGCTCTCGCGGGTATCGGCGGGTCTGTCGAGCTGAAGCTGATCGAAGTCGACGTCGACGGTGATGTCGCATGCGCCCGGATCCGTCAACCAGTCCGACGCGCCTTGGTGACCGGCGTGGGTGCGGAGCCAGCGACCGTCGCGTGTCGCCAGCTCGTCGACGCCGGCCCCGTAGTCGAACACCACGACCCGCCCGTTGCTGATCGACCCGATCGCGTCCTGGACCCATGCCCGGGCCTCGAGTTGCACGGGAACCCTGGCCCCCACCGGCACCTCGGCAGCCCCGGCAAGCGCGCCGCCAGGACCGCCAGAACCGCCAGAACCGACGGGAACCAGGGTCTCGGTGAAGCGGCCATCGGCGTCGGGCCGGTCGATCCGCACGTCGGCCCATCCATGGTCACGACGTTCGTAGATGTCGAACGGCAAGTTGTCGAGGAGCTCGTTGGCCAGGACGATGCCGTGATCGATGGGGCCGGTTCCCTCACCGACGGGCGGCCACGCCGGTACGGAAACCACCTGATCGTGCGTCGGATGGAGGTCTCGCTGCCGCGGCGACCGTTCGATCAGTGTCCAGCGCAGGGCGCCACCGGTGAGCACATCGGGCGCCGCGTCGAGCACCGCTCGGGCGAGCGTGCCCGGACCAGCCCCCCACTCGAGCACGGTGATGGACTCGGGCTCGCCGAGTTCACGCCACCACGAGTCGAGGGCACGGGCGAGCACGGCGCCGAAGAGCGGCCCGACCTCGGGGGCAGTGATGAAGTCGCCTCGACGGCCCGCTTGTCCGCCGGCCATGTAGAAGCCGCCGTCGCCGTAGAGCGCCTGCTCGACGTAGGTCGAAACAGAGATGGGCCCGTGGGCATCGATGAGTCGGGTGAGGCGATCAGCGACCGACTCGGAAGACACGGATCGAGCCGTATCGCTCGGGTCAGCTGCCGCCGGCGAGAAGGCTGACGTCGGTGAAGTCACCGACGACCACGCCGAGGCCGAACGCGATGGTCACGATGGCAGTGATCCCGATGGCGGCGACGAGCGACACAGGAACGTCCACCCGGCTGAGATCGCCGTCGGGAGCGTCTTCAGCCCACATACCGAGACCGATTCGGGCGTAGTAGTAGAGGGCGATCACGGAGTTGACCGCAACGACAACGGCGAGGGCGACTCCCCAACCGTGGTTGGCATCGATGAGCGCTTCGATCACGCGGAACTTGGCGAACCAGCCACCGAGCGGCGGGATACCGGCGAGGGAGAACAAGAAGATCGTCATGGCAACCGTGAGGGCCGGGGCGTAGTGGAAGAGACCCCGGAAGTCGCTGATCTCGGCGGAGCGGGTCTTGCGGGCGACGGCCATGACCACCGCGAAGGCACCGAGGTTCATCGCCGCGTAGATGACGAGATACGTGACGACCGCGCCGAGCGCCGTGTCGGGCACGTCGCCGATGACGGCGAGCGGCGCCAGCATGTAGCCGGCCTGGGCGACGCCCGAGTAGGCGAGCATGCGGACGATGTTGGTCTGGCGCAGAGCGACCAGGTTGCCGACGGTCATCGAGGCGGCGGCCAGGACCCACATGAGGGGCTCGACCACATCGTCGCGTCCGAGCAGACCGACGAACAGGATGTTCATGAGGGCCACGAATCCTGCGGCCTTCGAGGCAACGGAGAGAAAGGCCGTGACGGGTGTGGGTGCGCCTTCGTAGGTGTCGGGCGCCCAAGTGTGGAATGGGAACGCCGAGACCTTGAAGGCGAAGCCGACGACCACGAAGATGATGCCGAGCACGACCACCGCGGTGGGGTCTGCGGCGGCGCTCACGGCTTCGTTGATGTCGACGAGAAGGGTGGATCCGGTGCTGCCGTAGAGCAGCGACATGCCGTAGAGCATCACCGCCGAAGCGAAGACACCCATGAGGTAGTACTTCATGCCTGCTTCGTTGCTCTTCAGGTCGCGCTTGCGCCAGGTGGCGAGCATGTAGGCCGGAATCGACAGCAGCTCGAGGGCGATGAAGATCGTGATGAGGTCACGAGCCGAGGCCATCAAGACCATGCCGAGAATGGAGCTCAGGAGGAGTCCGTAGTACTCGTTTTCCCAGTAGTCGCCCTCAGCGATGTAGTTCGTGGAGAGCAGCACGACGATGTAGCCGGCCAGGACGAACATGGCCTTCATGATCAACGAGTAGTTGTCGACCACGAACGCGCCGCTGAACATCGAACGGTCGGCACCGTCGGCAGCCAGCGTGATGATCGGGATCATCGTTGCGAGCAGCGCAATCGACGCGAGTGGCGCCGCGGCCTTGCGACCCTTTTCGAGCCAGCCGATGTCCATCATCGTCAACAGCGCGCCGAACGCGAGCAATGTGAGCTCGGGCGCGGCAGCGTGCCAATCGATCGGGGGCCGAACAAAGTCGGCCTGAGCAAGAAGGGCAAGCATGCTCAGCCTCCGGCCGCCTCAGCGGCCGTGCGGGCAGCCTCACAGCCGGTCTCGAGGCAACCCTTGAGCGACTCGATCACGGCCGGGTCGGTGACCTCGAAGATGAGGCCGGGGGCTACGCCGAAGACGACGATGAGCACGAGGATCGGCGTCCACGCGATCCATTCGATCGTTGACACGTCGGTGATCTCAGGATCGTTCGCGAACTCTTCCGACGGCTCGCCCATCGCGGTGCGCTGGAGCAGCCAGAGGAGATAGCCGGCCGCGAGGACGGTGCCGACCGCGGCGACAACCATGTAGCCCCGGAACGTCTCTTCGGGGATACCGGCGGCCGGGTTGTAGGCCGACAGGATGGCGGGAAACTCGCCCCAGAATCCTGCGAGGCCGGGGAGACCGAGCGAGGCCATGGCGGTGAAGCCGAGAATCCAGCCGAGCTTCGGCGCCTGCACGAGCATGCCGCCGAGGCGATCGATCTCGAGTGTGTGGTACCGCTCCTTCACCGAACCGGCGACGAAGAAGAGCATGCCGGTGATGAGGCCGTGGGCAACCATGCCGAAGATGGCGGCGTTGATGCCGAAGTCGGTGAGCGTGGCGATGCCGAGCATCACGAACCCCATGTGGGCGACCGAGGAGAAGGCGATCAGGCGCTTCATGTCGGTCTGGGCCAGACAGCCGAGCGCACCGTAGATGATGCCGATGACGGCGAAGAGGCCGATCCAGGGAGCCCACGCTTCGGCGGCCTCGGGCAACATCGGGATGGCGATACGGATGAAGCCGTAGGTACCGAGCTTCAGCAGGACGGCGGCCAGGATGACTGAACCCTGCGTGGGCGCCTGAGTGTGGGCGTCGGGCAGCCAGGTATGGAACGGGAACATCGGCACCTTGACGCCGAAGCCGATGAACATGCCACCGAAGATCAGTAGCTGGGTCGAGCGAACGATGCCGTCGCCCGCGCTCTCGGACAGCACGAGCATGTTGAACGTGTGCTCACCCGTGGCCGGATCAGTGGTCAGGAAGAAGAGCGCCAGGAACGACAGGAGCATGAGCGCCGAGCCGAACAGCGTGAAGAGGAAGAACTTCAGCGAGGCGTAGCGGCGATCCTCGCCGCCCCAGACCGCGATCATGAAGAACATCGGGAGCAGGACGACCTCGAAGAAGACGAAGAAGAGGATGAGGTCCTGGGCAACGAAGGTGCCGATCATGCCCGTCTCGAGGATGAGCATGAGCATGAGGAACGCTTTGGGGTTCCCGGGGCTCGGTATGTGGTTCCACGAGTAGATGAAGACCAGCGGCATCACCAGCAAGGTGAGCGCGATGAGCGGCAGCGACATGCCGTCGACGCCGATCGTGTAGCCCGCCCCGATGACCTCGATCCAGTCCGTGTCGACGAAGTACTGGAGCGACCCGGCCTTGTCGTAGTCGAAGTCGAAGAGCAGCCAGACGCCGAGGCCCAGCGTGGCCAGGGAGATGGCGATGGCGCTCTGCTTCAGCAGCCGCTCTTCCCGATCGGGAATGACGGCCATGGCCAACGCCCCCGCGAGGGGGAGGAAGACCAGGACGGTGAGGAGCCAGTTGTCTGTGGTGAGTGTTTCCATTTTTCCGCAGGTTCCTAGAGGGCGAGGATGACGATGAAGGCACCGGCGAGCACAGCTGCACCGGCGAAGAGAATGGCGGCGTAGTTCTGGACCTTGCCGGTGTTGATGTGGCGAAGTTCTTCGCCGGTGGCGTCAGAGATCCGGCCGGAGCCGTTGACGACGCCTTCGATCAGACCCTGATCGACCTTGTCGTAGAGACCCTGGCCGACCTTGACCGCGGTCTTGCCCGCGGTGTCGACACTGGCGTCGATGACATTCTGGTTGACCCAGTAGGCGGCGCGGGCCAGCGGGCCCTTGGTGAAGCCGGCGATGACACCGGTGTAGAGGTGATCGAGGTAGTACTTCTCGACGAGCACCTTGTGGCCGGTGCGGGCGAGCTTGTTGGTGGTGACCAGACCGTTGGGCAACTCGGTCAGGTGCTGGTTGCTCGCCTTCGCGAGGCCATCGACCTTGACGAAGTAGTACCAGTAGGCGACGGCCGCGCCGCCGATGGCGATGAGGCTGGAGATGATTGCCAGTGACCAACTCGGCGTGCCGTGAGCGATCGCCGGGAAGTAGGACGCACCCGCGGGCTCGACGTAGTGCAGGAAGCGTTCCTGCCACCCAGCCGGATTGGAGGCGCTGCCGCTGAGGAAGCCCGGAGGCAGATTGACGAGACCGATGAGGATCGCGAACGTCGACAAGATGTAGAGCGGATAGAGAATGCGCGGGCCGGACTCGTGCGGATCACCGTGGTGAGCATGGGCGTCGTCATGGGCGTCGTCAGGGGCGTCGGCATGGTCGTGTTCGGCGGGGTGATCGTTGCCCCGGTATTCACCGTGGAAGGTGAGGTACACGCAGCGAGTCATGTAGGCCGCCGTGAGAGCGGCGCCGATCATGCCCATCGTGAGGTGGAAGGTGTAGGCGCCGTTGCCTCCGGTACCCCCGAAGAGGCCCCAGCCGCCGGTGCCGACGAGGATCTCGTCCTTCGACCAGAAGCCAGCGAGCGGGAACACACCGGCGAGAGCGACCGAACCGATGATGAACGTCTTGTAGGTCTGCGGCATGAACTTCCTCATGCCGCCCATGTCCTTCTTCATGTCGAAGCTGTGGACCGCGTGAGCGACCGAACCAGACCCGAGGAAGAGGTTGGCCTTGAAGAACGCATGGGTGAAGAGGTGGAAGAGCGCGGCCGCCCACGCACCCACACCGAGGGCCATGGCCATGTAGCCGAGCTGCGACACCGTCGAGTACGCGAGGACCTTCTTGATATCGGTCTGCACGAAGGCGAGCAGGCCCGCGAAGACCAGCGTGATCGCACCAACGGTGGAGAGCAGGTTGATGCTCGAGCCACCGATCGACATGCCTTCGAAGAACACCGGGTAGAGGCGAGCGACCATGAAGATGCCGGCGACCACCATCGTCGCGGCGTGGATGAGCGCGGAGACCGGCGTGGGACCGGCCATGGCATCAGGCAGCCAGGTGTGGAGGACGAATTGGCCCGATTTCGACATCACTGCCGCCATGAGCGCGACGGACGCGACCACGAGTGCGGTGTGGCCGACCGTGCCCTGGTTGATCGCGTTGTTGATCGCGATCGTGTCGAAGGTCTGACCGCCACCGGCGGCGAAGAACAGGGTGATCATGCCGATCAGCAGGCCGATGTCGCCGACGCGGTTGGTGAGGAAGGCCTTCAGGGCGGCATCGCTGTTGGGCTTTTCTTCCCACCAGTGGCCGATCAGCGCGAAGGAGCAGACGCCCACCAGCTCCCAACCGACAATCATCTGGAGGATGTTGTCGCTCAGGACGAAGAACAGCATCGATGCCGTGAAGAGCGACAGGAATGCGAAGTAGTGCGTGTAGCGGCGATCGCCGCTGACGTAGTCGGTCGAGTAGATGTGGACCAACAGCGAGATGATCGTGACGACGAAGAGCATCATCACCGAGAGGCCGTCGACGAGGATGCCGGCGTTGAACTCGATGCCGCCCGACTGGAACCACTGGGTCGACTTCTGCACGGCAACGTAGGCGTGGGCCTCTTCGCCGTGGCCGTCGTCGGCTTCGGTAGTCAGTAGGACACCGTCGGTCGTGGAGGACCCGTCTTCGCCGATGACGGTGATCGCGCCCGCGTCTTCGTCGTGGCCCTCTTCGTCGGCGTGGTCCGCGTCGTCCGAGTGATCCGCGTCGTCGGAATGATCGGCGTCGTCATCGTGGTGCCCGTCGTCGGCCGTGACCGAGGGCGACTCGGCCAGCGGACCGTCGAAGTTGTCGCGATGGTCAATCCAGCTGACGCCGGTGAGGAGGGCGAGCACGAAGGCGAGACCAACGGCGGCGATGCCGAACTCTGCGCCCTTCTTCGGCATGCGCTTACCGAAGAACAGGATCAGCAGGAACGAGATCGCCGGGAGCAGCGGAATGAGCCACGCGTTCTCGAGGAACCAGTTGGCGTCGTTCGTGACGCTCGAGACTTCGGACGGACCCTCGGTGACGAGGGGCAGGGCGACGGCAAGGAGTGCGTTCATCAGTTACCCGTCAGCCCTTCATGAGATCGGCCTCGGAGAGGTCGATGCTTCGGCGGTTGCGGTACATGAGCAAGACGATGGCGAGACCGATGCCGACTTCGGCAGCGGCGACGGCGATCGTGAACAGGGCGAAGACTTCGCCCGCCACGTCGTCGGTGAGCGCACCGAACGCGACGAGGTTGATGTTCACGGCGTTGAGAATCAACTCGACCGACATCAGCACGAGGATGGCGTTCTTGCGAACGAGCACGCCGTAGACGCCGATGCAGAACAGCGCCGCGGCGAGGAGCAGGAACTGGTTCAGAAGCATGAGATCAGGTCCCCTCTCAGTCTTTCCGGGCCACGACGATGGCGCCGATCAGGGCCGCAAGGAGCAGCACCGAAACAGCTTCGAACGGGACGATGTATTGCGAGAAGATCGAGTCGCTCACTTCGGCGACCCGCTGGGGTTCGTCGATGACGACGCGATCGTCGGCCCAGGTGTCGATCAGGGCGACCGCCATCACCGAGAAGAGAAGCACGCCGACAATGCTGGCGATGGCACGCTTTTCTTCGGCGACCGTTTCGTCGTCGCCGAGCGAGGCTCGGGTGAGCATCACACCGAAGAGGAAGAGCACCACGACGGCGCCGATGTAGACGAGGACCTGGGTGACGGCGACGAACTCCGCGCCGAGCAGAATGAACTGGGCGGCGACGCCGGCCAATACGACTACGAGCCAGAGGGCAGCGTGGACGACGTTCTTCGTGGTGACGACCTTGAGGGCCGACACGATCATCGTCGCGGCGATCACGCCGAAGAAAACGTTCTGTGCAACCATCAGATCGGTGTCGCTGGAGATCGCAGCGAAGAGTGCGCTCATGTCGGCGGCACCTTCAGCTTCTTCGCCTCGGAGCCGGCCTCGTAGTCCTCGAAGTCGGGCACCGTCTCCATCCACTCCGACAGACGCGACTTGTCGTGGAGCAGATCGGCGATACGGGGCTCGGAGAATTCGTACTCCGGGCTCCAGAACAGCGCTTCGAACGGGCAGACCTCAACGCAGATGCCGCAGAACATACACAGCGCGAAATCGATGTCGAAACGGTCGAGAATGTTCTTCTGACGGGTCTTGCCGCCGGCGCGCCGCGGCGGCGCCTTCTCTTTGTGGCCCTCGATGTAGATGCACCAGTCGGGGCACTCACGAGCACAGAGCATGCACGAGGTGCAGTTCTCCTCATGGAGGGCGATGACGCCACGGGCGCGAGCCGTCGGCTCTTCCTTCTCGTGCGGGTACTGCACCGTCTCGGCGCCCTTGACCGGGTTCGGAATCGGCTTCTTGATTCCGTCGGGAAAGACCGTGCGCAGGATGGTGCCGCCGGTGACGCCGAGGCCTTTGATGAGTCCGGGTACGAGGCCCATGCGAATCAGATCCAGACCTTGAAGATCGCAGTCACCACGATGTTGGCGAGCGAGAGCGGAATGAGGAACTTCCAAGCGAGGCGTTGCAACTGGTCCTCGCGGAAGCGGGGGAAGGTGAAGCGCACCCAGAAGACGATGAAGGTGAGCACGATCACCTTCAGGAACATCACGAGCGGCCCGAGCACGTTCATGATGTTGTCGGTGGGATCGATGCCCGGCACCGACCAGCCACCCAGGAAGAGAACCGCAGCGATCGCCGAGAAGACACCGGCGGTAGCGAACTCGGCGATGAAGAACAGCAGGAACCGCATGCCCGAGTACTCGGTCATGTAGCCGGAGACGAGCTCGGATTCGGCGATCGGCATGTCGAACGGGGCCTGCGTGAGTTCGGCCTGCATCGCGATCATGAAGATGAAGAAGGCGACGAACTGGGTGAGGATGTAGGGGTTGCCGATGCCGCCCCAGCCGAAGATCTCACCGTCGGCCTGGGCGAAGACGATGCCCTGCAGGTTCATGGTGCCGGCCTGGATGACCACGCCGACGACGGCGAGGATCAGCGGCAGTTCGTAGGCGATCAGCTGACCGGTGGCCCGCAGGCCGCCGAGCAGCGAGTACTTGTTGGCGGAACCCCAGCCCGCCATGAGGATGCCGATGACCGAGACCGACGAGACCGCCATGGCGAGATAGATGCCCAGGTCGTTCTGGATGAACCAGGCATCAGGGCCGCCCGGCAGCACGACGACGAGAAGGAAGGTCGAAGAAAGAACGACGAACGGCGCGGCGCTGAAGACGAACTTGTCGGCCTTGGTCGGGAGAATGTCTTCCTTCTGAAGGTGCTTACCGACCTCGGCGAGCAGCTGGAGCGAACCGAACGGGCCCGCTTCCATGGGTCCGAGCCGGCTCTGCATGAACGACACCATCTTGAAGAGATGGAGCATCACGAGGGTGCCGGCGACGAGAATGACCGCGACGAGGCCCGCGCCCACGCGCAGCAACGTTTGTACCCAGTAGTCGTCGTTCCACGACGCGAGCAGGGAGGCAATCACCGGTCGATGTCTCCAAGAATGAAGTAGAGCGATGCCAGAATCGTGATGATGTCGGGCACGTAGACGCCCTTCAACAACCAGGGCGAGATCGACATGTTGTTGAACGATGCCGAGCGGATCTTCACCCGATAGGGGACGAGATCGCCCTTCGAAACGACGTAGTAGCCCATGACGCCGAGAGGATTCTCGGTCTCGACGTAGGCCTCGCCGGCAGGCACCTTGATGATGCGGGGCACCTTGGCCATGACGGGACCAGCCGGAATGGTGTCGAGCAGCTGGTCGACGATCTTGGTGGCCTCACGGGTTTCCTGCAGGCGGACCCAGAACCGGCTGAACGAGTCGCCGTCGGGGTGCGTCCAGACTTTCCAGTCGACCTGGTCGTAGGCGAGACCACAGGGGTTGTCGCGGCGGACATCCCAGTCGACGCCGGAGGCGCGGATGTTCGCACCGGAAAGGCCGTATTGCAGGCCGATGTCGGCCGGAATGACGCCGATGCCGCGGGTACGGGCCTGGAAGATCTCGTTGCCCAGGACGAGAGTCTCGATCTCGTCGCAGAAGGCCCGCATCTTCTTCATGACCTGCTTGGTCTCGGAGATCCAGCCGGCGGGCAGATCGTCCTTGAGGCCGCCGATGCGGTCGAAGTTGGGATGGAAGCGGCCACCGGTGACGGCTTCGATCTGGTTCAGAATGTGTTCGCGATCGCGGAAGGCGAAGAACACGGGCGTCACGGCACCGACCTGGACGGCCATGTCGCCGAGAAACAGCACCACATTGGCGATGCGGCTCATCTCGAACAGGATCGTGCGGATTGACTGGGCACGAGGCGGGGCCTCGACCTCCATCAATTGTTCGGCGGCGAGAATGAACGGCACCTCGTTGGCGAAGCTGCCGAGCCAGTCGATGCGGTTGATGAGGGTGGTCACCTGCGGGTAGGTGCGCACCTCGGTGAGCTTCTCGTAGCCGCGGTGCATGTAGCCCATGACCGGATCGGCCGCTATGACCTGCTCACCGTCGAGCTTGGCGACGATGCGGAGGGTGCCGTGGGTGGCCGGGTGCTGCGGGCCGATGTTGAGGGTCATGCCCTCGGTCTCGAGCTCGAGGTTGACGCGGGCGTCGGCGGCCTGGGCGGCGATGTAGCTCAGCTGTTGGCGATCAGAGATGTCGGTCATGGTTGGCTCCCGCCATCCGCCGGATCCGCGGACGCCGTTGCGTCACCAGCAGCAGCTTCGGCGCCGTCAATCTCGTCCTCTTCGTCGTCGCCGGGCATGGCTTCGACATCGACGATGCCGGGCCACGGCTTCACGCGGCGAGCCAGCAACGGATAGTCCTTGCGCATCGGGTTGCCCTCGAACTCACCGGGCAGGTAGATGTGGCGCAGGCCGGGATGGCCCGCGAAGTTGATGCCGAACATCTCCCAGGCCTCGCGCTCGTGCCAGTTCGCTCCGGCATAGCTGCCGACCCAGGTGGGCACGGTGAGGGAATCCTCGGGCACGTCGGCCTTGATGGTGACGGCACGGTGATTGACGATGTCGTTCACGCGGGCGAGTACTTGGAAGCGGGTTTCGCCGCCGGCGAGGCCCCACGTCATCTCCTCGGCAGCCTTGGGTTCGGTGCCCTCGATCGAGATGTCGACCTGAGAATCCATGTCGCGCCCGAATGGCGACGGCATCCAGTCGATGGCGCTGACGAAGTTGAAGTACGCGAACCCCATGCCCGTCTTGAGGAAGGCGGCGGTGTCAGCCCACGCAGCCGCGGTGACACGAATGGTGAGATCGATACCGGGTTCGAGGTGGCTTCCGACCAGGGCGTCGCCGAACTCGCCCGTCAACTGCTCGAGCATTGCTTCGCGGACCGTGTCGGTCTCGAGAGTGTCGGTCTCGGGAGTGTCGGTGTCGGTCGGGGTGTCAGTCGATGACAATTGCTTCACCCTTCCAACGTTCGGCCATGTCCTCGTTCTGGATTCGTTCCTGGAGAAGGACGATGCCTTCCAGTAGCGCTTCAGGGCGAGGCGGGCACCCGGGGACATAGACATCCACCGGGATGATCTGATCGACGCCCTTGGTGACGGAGTATGAATCCCAGTACGGGCCGCCGCAGTTGGCGCAGGACCCCATGGAGATCACGTACTTCGGCTCGGGCATCTGTTCGTAGAGGCGCCGAATGGCGGGCGCCATCTTGTCGGTGACCGTGCCGGAGATGACGACGAGGTCGGCCTGACGGGGGCTGGCGGGCAGCGGAATCACACCAAGGCGCATGACGTCGTAGCGAGCGGAACCGAACGCGGCGCCCATCTCGATCGCGCAGCAGGCGAGGCCCCATTGGTAGACCCACAGGCTGTACTTGCGGCTCATGTTGAGCAGCGACGTCATGCCCTTCGGGATCTTGCCGGATTCAACGAGACCCATCAGACCCACCTGAGCATTCCCTTGCGCCAGGCGTAGACCAGCCCGAGCAACAAGATGTAGACGAAGATCGCCATTTCGATCAGGCCGAAGAGTTCGTAAGCCTCGAGGCGCGTGGCCCACGGGAAGATGAAGACCGCCTCGACGTCGAACATGACGAAGAGCAGCGCAAAGATGTAGTAGCGGATGTTGGCCTGCGACCACATGTCGCCTGTGGGGTCGACGCCCGACTCGTACGTTTCGAGCTTCTGTGTGGTCGGGTTCGAGGGTCGCAGAATTGCGCCGAGGCCGAGCAAGACGGCAACCAGCGCAACGCCCACGAGACCAAAGATCCCGACAGTGAGATAACTACGGAGAAAATCCGACACGAAGGGAGAGCCTAGCGATCGTGTTTCGGGCAGAACAAAGCCGGGGAAATATACGTTCCCGGCGGCCAAAACCTACCGGCCAGCATGCTCTCCCGGCGGGATCGCAAGGATCTTTCGGCCAGCGTCGTCGGAGGGCCACCGCCCGCCCCCGTTGACACGGTTTCTACGGGCCTGCCCGGGGTTGTTCAGGCGATCTCAGTTGCCAGCTGCCGTCGTCGGTTTGGGTCAGTGCGAAGCCTTGGTCGTGGATGAGGTGGTGTTCGTGGCGGCAGACCAGGGCCAGGTTGTCGATGTCGGTGGGCCCGTTGGTTGGTGGCCCGTAGAAGTCGAGGTGGTGGGCTTCGCAGCGTGACGGGTGGGCGTTACACACCACGCAGCCGCCATCGCGGGCGATCAACGCTCGCCATTGGTTGTCGTCAGCTAGGCGGACTCGGGTGCCGTGCCACAACGGCTGACCGTCGGTGGAGAAGACGATCCCGAAGAGATCGCTGTTGCAGACGAGCCGGTCGAGCTCAGCCGGCGGGATGGGTCCGTGGCCGGGGATCTCGGCGGTGCCGTCGGCGTGAGCGATCACGATCAGCTGTGTCCGCACCGGCCCTGAGCTGCTGGTTGCGGCTGATCCGGTCATGAGTTCGGCCAGGGCATCAGCGCGCCGTTGTTCTGACGTGCGTGTTTCACCTGCGTGGGTGCGGCCGCCGTCGGTGTGAAACATCCGATCGCAGATCGTGTCGAGGGCGGAGCGGATCTTGGCGCCCGTGATCGGGTCGAACTCGGCATGCAGGACCGTCATGTTGTCGTCGGACTCGAAGATCACACAGCGCCGCGCCGCCACACGACGCACATGCGCTTCTTCGAGATCGGTTCGGGTCTGGTGCCGTCGCGTCCACTCCCGCGTGTCCTTGCTGAGTAGATCCGCGGGCCGGCACTTGGCCTTCGCCAACAGATCCGATTGTTCGACCGCCTCCGCAGACGTTGCCTCAGCGGCGCGAGCCAGCGTGTCGACATGCTCCGCCGTGATCGCCCCAGCCGCCAAAGCGTCGGCCGCCGATGGCAGCACCGCCAACGCCTCGGCCCGCTTCGCGCGTCGGTCGGCTTCGCGTTGCGAACACTTCGACGCGCCCCGAAACACCACCGACGCCCCCGCCCCGCCATCATCGAGGCGACCAACCGCCGCCGCGACCCGAGCATCAAACGCATCCAACCCGGCACGCACCCGAGCCGACGCCGCAGCCGCGTCACACAACGAACGACGACCGAGACTCTCGACCCCCACCGCCTGCAACTCGCTCAGCCACAACTCGAACACGAACAACACACCCTTCGATCCCAACGGATCAGACACACGGGGAAGTGCAGAAGTGAACGGCCGAAACAACAATCTCGGGGCCGATGACCGAGCAACACCCACCCTACAAACAGGGTGTGACAGC